>Ga0209055_1000135_pt1 | contig 49975 bp, 52 predicted proteins | sample GraSoiAngelo_110_FD_185875 | JGI IMG/M metagenome (GOLD analysis project Ga0209055, IMG submission 185875) | Grasslands soil microbial communities from the Angelo Coastal Reserve, California, USA - 14_0903_12_30cm (SPAdes) (version 2) | ecosystem: Environmental > Terrestrial > Soil > Grasslands ... | reverse complement strand
TGATCGAAGTCCGCGATGCGCTGCTCGGGCCGGGGCCACTGCCCCGAGCACGCCGGACACTCGGATGGTCCCGTCACCGGGGCCCGGCCAGGAAAGGGCCAAGACGCGCGAGCCCTTCCTGGATGCGCTCGAGGGACGCGGCATACGAAAACCGCAGATACCCCTCCGCGTTGCCGCCGAAGGCGATGCCTGGCGTGACGGCAACGTGGCACCGTTCGAGCAGCTCCAGGGCCAGCTGGCGCGAATCGGCGGAGAAACGTCGGGCGTCGGCCAACACGTAGAAGGCGCCGGTCGGCTCGTGCTCCACGCCGAGGCCGAGCGCTCGCAGGCCGGCCACCATCGCGTGCCGGCGCTCGTCGAAGATCGCGCGGAAGCGCCGGCTGTCCTCGCCCGCTTCCCGAAGTGCCGCGACACCCCCCCACTGGACGAACTCGTTGGTCGAGATGAAGAAGTTACCGAACGCCTTCTGCAGTGCCCGGACGTGATCCGCGGGCGCGATGAGGTAGCCGAGGCGCCAACCGGTCATCGCATAGGCCTTGGAGAACCCGTTGAGGACGAACGCGTGATCGGTGAACTCCAGGATCGTCCGGTCCCGGCCCTCGTACGTAAGCCCGTGATAGATCTCGTCGGAGACGATCACCGGCCCCCCCTTCCCGCCCAGCGCGGCGATGCCACGCAGGCTATCGGGAGCGAGCACGGTCCCGGTCGGGTTGCTGGGCGAGTTGATCAGGATGGCCTTCGTCCGGGCACCGATGCGCCCGGCCACGGCGTCGGCTCGCAACTGAAACCCGTCATGGCCCGTGATCCCGACGGTGGCCGGAACGCCTCCGGCATAGCGGATGAAGTTCGGATAGCAGGCGTAATACGGATCCGACAGCACGACCTCGTCGCCGGCGTCGAGAAGATGGCCGAACAGGAGCAGCATGGCGGGCGAGGTGCCGGGCGTGACGAGGATGCGCTCGGGAGAGACGTCGACACCGTACGTCACGCGGTAGTGCTCGGAGATCGCCTCGCGAAGCGCGAGGATGCCCAGGCTGTGGGTGTACTTGGTGCGGCCATCCTTCAGAGCCTTCTCCGCTGCGTCTCGGACGACAGCGGGCGCTTCGAAGTCGGGCTCGCCGAACTCCAGGTGAACCACGTCGATGCCCCGCCGCTCGAGGTCTTCTGCCCGCTCGCTCATCTCGACGGCGAGGAATGGCTCGATCAGCGCGCTGCGCGCCGACATCATCCCGTCTTCCCCAAACGACTCCGGGCGCGGAGGATCTGCCACATCATGCGCGGGCCGTCGCGCAGGACACTGGACTTGCTGCCCGGCTGATCGGCCCAGTTCACGGCGACCTCGGCCACCTCGAAGCCGGCCCGTCGAGCGCGCAGGAGCAGCTCGACGTCGAAGCCGAAGCCTTCGATGGTCATTCGCGGAAAGAGCGCGTCCGCCGCGGTGGCTCTCAGGGCCTTGAACCCGCACTGGCTGTCGTGAATCCCATGAAGGCCGGTGCGTCCGACGACCCAGTTGAAGAGCCGTCCGGCCATGACGCGGTGACGACGAGTCTGGAGCGAGATGGAGGCGTCCGACAAACCGCGAGAACCGATTGCAATGTCGGCGCCGGCGGCCAGGGCCGCCTCCAGGCGCTTGAGCTCGGTGATGGGTGTCGCCCCGTCGGCGTCGGCGAACAGCCGCCAGTCGCCGCGCGCCGCGATCATTCCTCTTCGAACGGCCGCGCCCTTGCCTTCGTTGCGGCCGCTCCGGAGCACGCGGACTTCCGGGTGGTGCCGCGCGAGGCCTTCGACGAGCTGGGCGGTGTCGTCGGTGCTCCCGTCGTCGACGACGATCACTTCGTAAGGCTGACCACGGCCGTCGAAGTAGGCGACGACGGTGTCGAGGTAACGCGGGAGGCGGTGCGCCTCGTTGTAGGCAGGGATGATGACGGACCATTGAAGCGGGGCCCGCGCGCCCGGGTCAGGTCGTGGGGGGCCTGATCGAGGCGCGACCTGGCTGCGCGGATCTTCCCGATTCATCATCGTTGAAAAACTCACCAGCCGGAACCCACCCGTCAGGTCGGCTCCGGGCGGCGCCGCCGACGGGCCATCCCCGTGTCGTGGGCGGCGCGGGCCACGCCCTCGGCGACCGCGGGGGCGACGCTCTTGTTGAAAACGCTTGGAATGATGTACTCCGCCGAGAGTTCACCGGCGGTCACGCACGCGGCCAGGGCGTGCGCCGCCGCGACCTTCATCTCATCGTTCACGGTTCGCGCACGGGAGTCGAGGAGTCCGCGGAAGAAGCCGGGGAAGCACAGGACGTTGTTGATCTGGTTTGGATAGTCGGAGTTTGGATAGTCGGAGCGCCCCGTGGCCATGACGCGCACGTGACGCTCGGCTTCCTCGGGTTGGATCTCGGGGTCAGGATTGATGGGATCCCGGGCCATGCGCTTGATGTCACGAACCGAGAGGATGCCAGGCACGCTCAGCCCGATGAAGACGTCGGCCTTCTCCATGGCGTCGCCGAGCCGGCCCTTGACCTGCCGGGGATTCGTGGCCGTTGCCACCCAGCGCTTCATGAAATCCATGCCGACGGTACGCCCGCGATGGAGCGTGCCGTGCTCGTCGACACCGACGATGTCACGGACCCCGCTCGAGAGCAGGATTTTGATGGTCGCCGTCCCCGCCGCGCCCACGCCGGTGACGACCACTCGGAGCTTCTTCGGATTCTTGCGGACGATGCGGAGCGCGTTCAGCAGCGCAGCCAGGACGACGACGGCGGTGCCGTGCTGGTCGTCGTGGAACACCGGGATCTCGAGATCCTTGCGGAGCCGCTCCTCGATCTCGAAGCAGCGTGGCGCCGCGATATCCTCCAGATTGACGCCGCCGAAGGCGGGGGCGAGCAGCTTCACGGTTTCCACGATCTTGTCGCTGTCCTTGGTGGCCAGGCAGACCGGAAAGGCATCGACTCCGGCGAACTCCTTGAAGAGCATCGCCTTGCCTTCCATCACCGGTAGCGCCGCCTCGGGCCCGATGTCCCCCAACCCGAGCACCGCGGTGCCATCGGTGACGACGGCCACCGAGTTGTGCTTCATGGTGAGGGCGAAGGCCCGCTCACGATCGTCGCGGATGGCCAGGCACACGCGGGCGACACCCGGTGTGTACACCATGGAGAGGTCGTCCCGGGTGCGGACGGGCACCTTGTTCTTGATCTCGATCTTCCCGCCCAGGTGCATCAGGAACGTGCGGTCCGAGACGTTGACGACCCGTACCCCGGCGACGTGACGGAGGCAGGTGACGATCTGCTGGCCATGGACGCTGTCCCGGGCCTTGACCGTGATGTCCCGGACGATCCGGTCACGCAGGGACTCGACGAGATCCACCGACCCGATGTCCCCGCCCGCGTTACCGATCGCCGAAGCCACCCGCCCCAGCATCCCGGGCCGGTTCTTGATCTCCACACGGAGGGTGATGCTGTAGCTCGCGCTGGGAGCGATGGCCACGGCCGGCCCTACACCCCCGCCGGGACAATGGTCATGTTGTAACGACGGGGCTGTTCACGACGCGCGGCGACCACTCCGGCCCTCATGGAGTCCCCAACCGCGCCATGATAGCAGAGCAACATTCGCCCCAATACGTGAAGGAGAATACCCAGCCCTTCGATCCGTCCCATCTGGCAGGGACGTATATACGGCGATTTAGGTGATCGAGCGGTTGGGTGGCTTGCTTCTTGTAGCGACTGGGGCCCCAAGAGACGAGCGGAATCGAAACCGGCCGCACTCGCATCAAAACGAAGCGATGAATCGTGATGATTTTCGGGTGACAGCATGACATTCAGGGAACGCGATCAAGAGGCCGAAACCAACCACGGGGTGCCCACCCCGTTGGCAACCGAGGAGACGGCCGAGCCGACGCCACTGACCGAGGACGAGGCCGAGACCCCGGAGCCCGTTCCCGAAGAGGCGTTCACCCCCCTGCCCGCCCGGGGCGAGGACCCGGTCCGCCTCTACCTCAAGGAGATCGGGAAGGTGCCGCTGCTCACCGCGCGGCAGGAAGTCGAGATCGGCCGCCGGATCGAGGTCGGCCAGATCGCGCTGCGCAGACTGCTGGCCGCCATCCCCATGGCGCTGCGTGCTCTCCTCGACTTCGGAGACCGCCTCCGTCACGAGCAGATCGCTGCGGACGACGTCATCGTCCTCCCCGAAGGCGGGGAGCTGGACGCTGGCGAGATCAAGCGCGTCCTTGCCGCCTTTGCGCGGATCCGTCGGCTGGAGCGGGAGATCGACCGGCTCCACCAGTCGCTCCGAGACAAGCGCCGCTCGGCCACGACGCGGGCGAACTACGCGAAGTGGATCGCCGCCAACCGTGAGGCCATTCAGAAGGTCATCGCCGACATGCCGCTCAAGCCGGCGCTGATCGACGACCTGGTGGCCCGCATCCGACGGCAGTGCGAGCGCATCGAGCAGCTCGGCTCCGAGGTCCGGCGCGGCAAGAGCCAGGTCGTCGCTCGCGAAGTCCGTCACCTCGAGCGCGAGGTCGGACTGCCGCGTCGTCAGCTCCAGGCGTTGCTGACCGAGATCGCCCGCAGCGATCGTGAGGTGCGCCAGGCCAAGAAGGAGTTGATGGAGGCCAACCTCCGCCTCGTCGTCTCCGTGGCCAAGCGCTACCTGGGAAGCGACCTGAGCCTGCTCGACCTGATCCAGGAGGGCAACATCGGGCTGATGAAGGCGGTGGATCGCTTCCAGTACCGCCGCGGCTTCAAGTTCTCCACGTACGCGACGTGGTGGATCCGCCAGGCGATCACGCGCGCCATCGCCGACCACTCGCGGACGATTCGGATCCCCGTGCACATGGTCGAGACGCTGAACCGGATCTCTCGGGTGAACCGGGCGATGGTCAACGAGCTTGGCCGCGAGCCCACTCCGGAGGAACTGGCCCAGCGGACCGGCGTGCCGGCCAAGAAGGTCCGGCTCATCCTCGAGTCGTCGCGCAAGCCGCTCTCGCTTGAGACGCCGATCGGCGAGGACTCGGAGCTCGGCGATTTCCTCGAGGACAAGTCGGCGGGGTCGCCGAACGATACGCTGTTGAGCCAGGACCTCTCCACCCAGGTGGAGCGGGCGCTGGCCATGCTGTCTCCGAAGGAGAAGGAGATCCTCCGCCTCCGGTTCGGCATCGGCGAGGAAGGCGAGCACACGCTGGAGGAGGTCGGCAAGCGCTTCGCCGTGACGCGCGAGCGCATTCGCCAGATCGAGGCCAAGGCGTTGCGCAAGCTTCGCCACCCGTTGCGCGGAAGGAACCTCAAGGCCTTCGTCGAAAATTAGGAACGCGGGGGGCCCGACATGCCCCCCACACCCCCCACGCCTCGAGCCAGCTAAGCCGCGCCCTCGTCGGTCACCTACACCGGCATCACGCCGTGCTTCTTCCAGGGGCGCTCGACTTTTTTGGTGGCCGCCATCTCGAGCGCACGGATCAAGATCGGTCGCGTTTCGCGGGGATCGATCACGTCGTCGATCAGGGCGGCGCCGGCCGCGCGATAGGGATCGATGAGCTTGCGGAATTCCTCCACCCGGCGTGCCCGCTCGGCTTGGGGATCGGCCGCGCTCGAGATCTCCTTCCGGAAGATGATGTTGGTCCCGCCTTCCGGTCCCATCACGCTGATCTCGGCCGTCGGCCACGCCACGATCACATCGGGCTCGTACGCCCGCCCGCACATGACGAAGTATCCGGCGCCGTACGCCTTGCGCAGCACCACGGTGAGCTTCGGCACGGTCGCCTCGCTGACCGCGTACAGCATCTTGGCGCCGTGGCGAATGATGCCGGCGCGCTCGACCTTCGAGCCGACCAGGAACCCCGGCACGTCCTGCAGGAACACCAGTGGGATGTTGAACGCGTCGCACAACATGATGAAGCGTGCGGCCTTGTCGGCGGCGTCGTTGTCGAGGGCGCCACCCAGCACCATCGGCTGGTTGGCGACGACGCCGACCGGGTGGCCGGCCAGGCGGGCGAGCCCGACGACGATGTTGCGGGCCCAGGCGGGCTTCAGCTCGAAGACGCGGCCGTCGTCGACGATGGCGCGGATGACCTTGCGCACGTCGTAGGCGCGCCGGGGATTGTCGGGCACGATCTCGAGCAGGTCCTCGTCGCGCCGCTCCACCGGGTCGTTCGACGCGTGGCGCGGCGGTCGCTCCAGATTCGACGATGGGAAGTAGGAGAGATACTCGCGAATCACCGTCAGGCACGCGCGATCGTCCTCGACCTCGAGATCACCGACGCCGGAAATCTCACAGTGGATCTTTGAGCCCCCCAGCTCCTCGGGCGTGACGTCCTCGCCCACGACGGCCTTGACGAGCGGAGGCCCCCCGAGCGCCATGTGGCTCGTGCCCTTCACCATCGGAACGAAGTCGGCGAGCGCCGGGATGTACGCGGTGCCCGCGGCGCCCGGGCCCATCATCGCCGCGACCTGCGGCACGACGCCCGACATGATCGACTCTTCGCGGAAGAGCAGACCGGAGCCGGCGAAGTTGCGCGAGCCGATCGCCTCCTGGATGCGGGCGCCGGCGGAGTCGATGAGCCAGATCATGGGCATCCGCTTCGTGTAGGCAACCTCGCGAGCCCGGTTGCACTTCACCTCGGCCGTGCGGCCCATCGAACCCGCCATCACCGTGAAGTCGTAGGCGATGACCGAGGCGAAGCGGCCGTCGATCCGCCCGAAGCCGGTGACGACGCCGTCGGCCGGCGTCTCCCTACCCGCCATCTCCGGCGACACACCCGCGTGGGTGGCCTGAACGCCGATCTCGGTGAAGGAACCGCTGTCGAACAGGAGGTCGATGCGCTCGCGGGCGGTGAGCTTGCCGCTGGCGTGCTGTTTGGCCACGGCGTCGGCGCCGCCCATGGCGCGCGCACGACGGCGGCGGTCGGTCAGGTCGTCGGCGCGCTCCTTCATACCCATCGTCAGCCTGGAAATCCCTGGGCGCGGAAGTAGCGGACCGCGAGATCGGTCCCCGGGGGCGAGCCGCTGACCATCGTGATCATCGTGGCGATCTCGCTCCGGTGATGGGTTCCGTGGTTGGCCACGTGTTGGAGCGCCGACCACAACGGAAGCTGATAGGCACCGCCATCGGGACGCGGATAGGCGACGCTGACGAACTCCACGGCGCGCCCGAGGTCGGCCGGCGTCAACGTGTCGATGAACATCGCCTGCTCCTTCTCGAACTCGTCCCACGGCGCCCGCACGGCGGCCAGCGTCGGAAAATCACCGTCCCGAAGCCTCCGGACCGGCGTGATCGCCTTCCAGCACTGAAACCACAAGAAGTCGGCTCCGTAGATGTGCGTGAACATCGCCTTGATGGTGGGAAAGCTGAACGACTTCCCGAGGTCGCGCGCGGTCACGTCGTCACCGAGTCCGATCGCCACGTCGAAGAGCCGCCGGTTGGCCCAGCGGTGGTACTCGTAGAGCCCGCGCATCATCTCGAGCGTCGTCACGTCGCCCATCGCCTGCTCTCCCGCGCCGGGGTCTTAGCGGCCGGCGAACTGGCTCGCGTACGTGGCGATACCGCTATCGGCCGGCGAGCCGCTGATCATCGTCAGCATCGTCGCAATCTCGCTGCGGTGGTGGGTGGCGTGGTTCGGGACGTGCTGGAGCACCTGCCACAGGGGCGGGGTCCCTCGACGAACGCCTTCTGCTCCGCCTCGAGCCGGTCCCACCGTGAGCGCAGCTCGGCCAGCGTCGCGAAGTCGCCATCACCCATGAGGCGACCCGTCGGCACGCCCTGCCAGCGCGACAGCCAGATGAAGTCGGCCCCATAGAGGTGCGCGAACATGCCCTTCAACGTCGGAAAGCTGAACTGCTTGCCGACCTCGCGCCGCGCCGTCTCCTCACCGAGCGCGCGAACGGTCCCGAAGAGCCGGTGGTTGGCCCACCAGTGATAATCGTAGAGGCCACGGAGGAGTCCTACGCTCGAGCTGTCCGCCATGACGTCCTCCTACTCGAGTACGGCCACGGTATCGCCTTCCTGAACGGTCTGCCCTTCCTGCACGCGGATCTCCTTGACGGCGCCCGCTCGCGGCATCTCGACCGGGATTTCCATCTTCATGGACTCGAGCACGATGACGGGATCGCCGGCCTGGAGCCGATCACCGGGCTTCGCCGTCACCTGGAACACGATCCCGGTGATGTGGGCCTTGATCTCCTCAGGCATTGAAGGCTCCTTGTTCGACCATCTGGGTATGCACGGCACCGCGGCGATAGTCGGCATGAGCCATGACTCGCCGGAGGAACGGAATCGTCGTCTTGACGCCCTCGATCACGCAGCGGTCGAGCGCTTCGCTCATGCGAGCGATCGCCTCCAACCGGGAAGCGCCGCCGGCGACGAGCTTCAGCAAGAGCGGGTCGTAGTGGACGGTCACCGCGCTGCCCGTCACCACTCCCGACTCGACGCGAATCCCCTCGCCGGCCGGCAGCTCGAGCCGGCTGATCGTTCCGGGCGACGGCAGAAAATTCTTCGTGGGGTCCTCGGCGTAGATGCGGCACTCGATCGCGGCGCCGCGCTGGGCGATCGCATCTTGAGTCCACGGGAGCGACTCGCCGGCGGCCACGCGGAGCTGGGCCACCACCAGGTCGAGGCCGGTCACGGCTTCCGTCACCGGGTGCTCCACCTGGAGGCGCGTGTTCATCTCGAGAAAGTAGAACGACCCGTCGGCGTCGAGCAGGAACTCGAGCGTCCCCGCGTTGACGTAGCCGATGGCGGCGGCACCCTTCACCGCGGCCGCGGTCAGCCGGGCCTTGACCGTGGGATCGAGTCCCGGCGCCGGCGACTCCTCGATGAGCTTCTGATGGCGGCGCTGGATCGAGCATTCTCGCTCGTGCAGATGCACGACGGTGCCTCGCGCGTCCCCGAACACCTGGACTTCGATGTGACGGGGCGTGGTGAGATACCGCTCGACGTACGCCGCGCCGTGGCCGAACGCCGCCTCGGCACGGCGCTTGGCGGCAGTGAACGCGGCGGCAAGCTGACCGGCCTCGCCGACCTTCGCCATGCCGATTCCGCCACCGCCGGCGGCGGCCTTGAGCAACACGGGGAAGCCCACGCGCTCGGCCAGGCGCGTGGCTTCGGCGACGTCGCTCACGGGCCCCGGACTCCCGGGCAGGACAGGGACTCCGGCCGCCGCCATCAGACGTCGAGCTTCCGGCTTGTCGCCCATGCGTCGGATGGCCTCGGCAGGCGGACCAATGAACGTGATGTCAGCGCTCGCGCACGCTTCGGCGAATCGCCAGTTCTCCGACAGGAATCCGTAGCCGGGATGAATCGCCTCGGCCTGCGTGCGCCGCGCCGCGTGAATGATCGCCTCGATATTGAGGTAACTCTCACGCGCCGGAGCCGGCCCGATGAGCACGGCTTCATCCGCGTCCGCCACGTGGGCCGCCGACGCGTCGGCGTCGGAGTGCACGGCAACCGTCGCAGCACCGACGTGACGGCAGGCGCGCATGATCCGGCGCGCGATCTCTCCCCGGTTCGCGACGAGGACTTTCCGGAACACTAGGCGGCGGGCTCGACGCGCACGAGCTCGGCCTCGACGACGTGCCAGATCCCGGCTCGCTGTTGCCACTGAAGCTGCAGCACGGAAACACCGCTCGGGCCGACCAGCCTGATCTTGATGAGCCGGTGGGCGCCGATCTTGGCCTGGGCGGCGATCTCGCAGGTGCGGGCCGCCGGCACGCTCTCGTAGACGCCGAGCACCGCGCCCCGCCTCTCGCCGGCGACGTGCTCACCGAGGCGGGCGACGTCGCGGGCGATGAGGGCGCGGCAGTGGTCCTCGAGGATCGGCCGCAGCTCGGCGCCGATGACGTTGGGATCGAACGCCGCGGGCACGGACACGACGTCGCCCGAGCCATCGCTGCCGGCCACCTCGGGGGCCAGCAGCGGCGTCGGCGTCTCGCCGGTCACGCCACCGGAGTCGGCCAGCGCGTCGAGGAGTCGTGTCTGCCACTCGCTGGCCCGCCGCTTGGCGTCGCTGTCGAGTAGCCGCTCGAGCACCATCATCGCGGCGGCGACGTGACGGCGCTCCTCGGTGAGGCAACGCTCGAGGATCCGGCGCGTCGGCGGCTCGTACACCGGGTTCGCCGCGGCCAGGTGAGCTTCGTAGGTCGCGATCAGGTGTGGCTTCAGGACGCGATAGACGCCCACGATGCGCTCCACCGTCTCGTGGCGGGCCTCGCGACCGTCGAGCAGGTCCATGAAGGCGGCGAAGCGGGCGTTCGCCGGCTCGGACTGCTGGGCGGGCGCGCGCAACTCGGGGAGCCGGCGACCCCAGAGATCGGCGTGCTGAGCGCAATCCCAGACGTGGCGCCCGAACAGCAGCTTGGGCGCGAGCTCGGGGGTGAGGGCGATCCAGCCGCCGAGCGTGCGCATCATCCGCTCCTCGGCGTAGCGATAGTTGCGGATGCGACGGGCCGACGCCTCGACGGAGAAGATGCCGGCCAGGGGGTGATCGCTCACGACGGCCGGTCAGTAGACAGGAGAGCGCTGCGTGCTGCGGACGAGCTTGTCGATCTCCTCGTCGGTGAAGCCGGCCAGCCGTCGCGCTTCCTTGGCGATCGAGATGCCGACCTCCTCATGCGCGCCGTCCAGGCGGACGCCGCCGAGGTTGAAGCGCTCGTCGATCGTCTCCTGGAACGCGATGGCCTGCCGCCGCCGGTCGGGATCACCCTTGGTGAGCTCGTTCAGCCAGCGCGAGCCCATGCGCACGTGGGTGATCTCGTCGGCCAGCACGAAATCGACGGCGCGCTCGATGACGGGATCACCGATCTTGCGCGCGATGTGGATCAGCTGGTTGAAGACGTCGCAGGCCAGGCCTTCGAGGCCACGATTGACGCCAGCCACGCGGGCCGCCGCGTCTTCGGCACAGGCGCACCGCCAGAGGATCGTGGACTCCGCGAACTCGCCCACGTAACCGCCCAGGTACTCGAGCAGGCCCAGGTAGATCTCGACGTGACGCGACTCGTCCCAGACCTGACGGGCCATGTCCAGGGTGAACTCCCACGGCGCGTCGGGAAAGTCGCAGACGGTACGGCCGGCCCCCTCCATCGCTTGCAGCTCACCGACGAGGATGCCGTGGACGCGCTCGCGGATGGATTCGCGGCTGGCCAGATCGGCCATCGGCGAGAGGCCCTGCGCCATGCGCAGCTCCGCGATGTCGCGGGCGCGCTTGCGCACGAAGCGCTCCTCACGCGCGAGCTTGTCGTAGGCGATGGGCCGTTCCATGCCGCCTCATTATACGGTGTCGGCTGCTCCCGGTGAGCGTCGGCGCCGGGGGCGCGATGGCGCCAGCGCGGCCGGCACGACGGTGTCGTCTCCGAAGCGACGGGCCAGCGCGTCGGTCGCGCGCGCCAGGCGCTCGCGCCGCACCGTCGTCGGATCGAGCAGCGGGAGCTGGCCGGTGGCCTCGGGCTGGAACGAAGACGAGGACAGCCCGATCAGCCGGACCGGCTCGGTGACGCGCTCCCGCTCGAGCAGCGTTGCCGCTCGCCGGTAGATCTCGAGGCCGTCCTGGGTCGGCTCGCCGGTCCAGGCGCGCGTGATCGTGTGGAAGTCGGCGTAGCGAAGCTTGAGCGTGATCCGGGCCGCGGCCAGGTGCTCGGCGCGAAGCTCGCGGGCCACGCGCTCGGCCTGCTCGCGCAGCGTCGTCGCGAGCGTGCTCGCGTCGCGGCAGTCGACCGGGAACGTATTCTCGGCTCCCATCGACTTGGCGGCCGCGAAGGGCTCGACCGGAGAAGCGTCGCGCCCGAAGGCCAGCTCGTGGAGACTCTCGCCGTGCCGGCCGAACCTCTGGACGAGCGCGTGGCGCGGATACGCTTGAAGCTGCGCGATGGTCGTGAGGCCGAGGCTGCGTAGCTCGGCCGCCATCACCTTGCCGACGCCCCAGATCCGCTCGATCGCCAGCGGCGCGAGGAAGCTCGCTTCTTGACCGGCGGGAACGACCACGAGGCCGTCGGGCTTCTCGAGCTCCGACGCGACCTTCGCCACGAACCGGTTCGTGGCGAGCCCGGCCGAAGCGGTGAGGCGCGTCGCCTCGACGATGCGCGCCTTGATGCGGCGCGCGGCCTCCACCGGACTGCCGTGCAGGCCGCCAGTCCCGGTGAGATCGACGAAGGCCTCGTCCACCGAGACCGCCTCGACGAGGGGCGAGAACGTGTCGAGGATCGCCATGATTTCCGCCGAGACGCGTCCGTACTTTTCCATGTCGGGACGGACGAACGCGGCGTGCGGACAGAGACGAGCGGCACGCCCGATGGGCATGGCCGAGCGGACTCCGAAGCGTCGCGCCTCGTACGAGGCGGCGGCGACGACGCCACGCCCCTTCGGATCGGCGCCGACGATGACCGGGCGGCCCCGCAGCTCGGGGCGGTCGCGCTGCTCGACGGATGCGTAGAACGCATCCATGTCGACGTGGAGGATCGTGGCGAGCGAGGTGCGCGTGGCGGCGCCCGCCTCTTGGCTACGTCGTTCGGGCGAGCCCGATCTCGGGGGCGACGGCGGTCAGGGCTTCGACGACGAACGTGACGTGCGCATCGAGATCCACCCCGAGCTCGGCGGCTCCGCGGTAGACGTCGTCGCGATTGACCGTACGCGCGAAGGCCTTGTCCTTCAGCTTTTTCTTCACCGACGCGGCTTCCAGACCGGTGATGACCTTGCCGGGCCGGACGAGGGCGCAGGCGTGGACGAATCCGGTCAGCTCGTCGCAGGCGTAGAGGGCGCGGTCGAGCAGGCTCTGGCGCGGCATGCCCGAGTAGTCGGCGTGGGCCAGGATCGCGTACACGATCGGCTCGGCCACGCCGCGGGCACTGAGGATCTCGGCGCCCTTCATCGGATGGTGAGGCGCACGGGGGTGCATCTCGTAGTCGAAGTCGTGGAGCATGCCGGCGATGCCCCACGTCTCGGGATCTTCGCCGTAGCGTCCAGCGTACGCGCGCATCGACGCCTCCACGGCTCTGGCGTGCTTGCGCAGGCTGTCGCCGTAGGTGAACTCGGTCAGGATCGCCCAGGCCGCGGCGCGATCCACTACTTGCGCGTCACCTGCCTCTGCGTACGCCACTTGTCGATGGACTTCTTCGAGAAGAGCCAGCTGCCGTTGACTTCCATGCAGGGGATGCCGCGCTGGGCGGCGAGCTGCGTGAGCGTTGCCTCGTCGATCGCCAGGTACGTCGAAGCCTCCCGCACACTCATCACGTCCTTCGGAGTCACTGGACCTCCTCCTCTTTGGCCGCCTTGCGCAGCTCCTCGACCTCCACTTCGAGTCGGCGCAGGCGCTCGATGAGCTGCTCGATCGCCTTGGCCACCGGATCGGGCAGATCGGTCTGGTTCAGGTCGATCTCTCCCGTCACCCGCTGGCCGTCGCGGTATGTTACGCGGCCCGGTACCCCGACCACAACGGAGTTCGGTGGCACCTCCCGCACCACGACCGAGCCGGCGCCGATGCGGCTGCCGTCGCCGATCGTGAAGCCACCGATGATCTTGGCCCCGGCACCCACCACGACATTGTTGCCGAGCGTGGGATGGCGCTTCTCGCGCTTCAGGCTGGTGCCGCCGAGCGTGACGCCCTGGAGCAGCGTGACGTTCTCGCCGATCTCGGTCGTCTCGCCGATGACGACGCCCATCCCGTGATCGATGAAGAGCCCTCGGCCGAGCCTGGCCGCCGGATGGATCTCGATGCCGGTCAGGAAGCGCGACACGTGGGACACGAATCGCGCGGTCGTCGGCCAGCCGCCATTCCAGAGCCGGTGGGCGAACCGGTGGAGGGCCTGGGCGTGCACCCCTGGATAGGACAGGAGCACCTCGAGCGTCGAGCGCGCGGCCGGGTCACGCTCGAGGACCACGCGCACGTCGTCGCGCAGCCGGTCAAACATGGCCGTTCCGACGGCGCAGGTGATCGAGCGCCGCGGCTCGCACCGCGCCGGCCACCACGTCAGCCGCATGCCTGCGCTCCTCCGGCAGCCCGTCCAGCGCGCGCTCGATCTCGTCCGCCTTGACGTTCACGAGATCCTCGACCGCGCGCCCGACCAGTCGCTCGCTGGCCACGCTGGCGGCGGCGATGGTCGGCCCGCAGCCGTATGTCTGAAAGCGCAGCTCGCGGGCCCGGCCGTCCGCGACGCGCAGAAAGAAGCGGGCGAGATCGCCGCAGCCCTCGTACTCGTCCTCACCGACCCCATCCGGCTCGCGCATGAGCCCGGCGTTCCGCGGGTTGAGGAAGTGATCCACGACGGTCGGGCTGTACCTCACGCGCGTCCAGCCGGCAGCGCCACGCGCAGCTTCCGCACGAGCGGCTCGAGGCAATCCACGACGTAATCGATATCGTCGGCGGTCGTGCTGCGGCCGAGCGAGAAGCGCACCGCGCCCATCGCCCAGTCGAGCGGGAGCCCGAGGGCCACCAGGACGTGCGACGGCTCCACGTGACCGGCCGTGCAGGCCGAGCCCGCCGACACGGCCACGCCCTTCAGATCGAGGCCGAGCACGATCGACTCCGACTCGACGTGACGGAACGCGATGTTGGCGGTGCCGGGCAAGCGCTCGACGGGATGGCCATTGAGGCGAACTTCGGGGATCCGCTGGCGCACGCCGTTCCACAGGAGGTCGCGCAGCGACATCACGCGCACCGCTTCCTCCGCCATGTCGCGGCCACGAACCTCGACCGCCTTGCCCAGCCCGACGATCCCCGGCACGTTCTCGGTGCCGGCCCGCCGCCGGCGCTCGTGCTCACCGCCGTGCTGGATCGCCACCATCTTCGTCCCCTTGCGGATGTAGAGCCCGGCGATGCCCTTGGGGCCGTAGATCTTGTGGCCGGAGAACGACAGCAGGTCGATGGAGGAGCCGTGCACGTCGATCGGAACCTTGCCGAACGTCTGCACGGCGTCGACGTGGAACGGCACGCCGTGCTCGCGGGCCAGCGCGCCGATGGCCGCGACCGGCTGGATGGTGCCGATCTCGCTGTTGGCGTGCATCACGCTGATCGCGATCGTGTCGGGCCGGATCGCGCGCTTCACGTCGTCGGCCGCCACCATGCCGTACTCGTCGACGGGAAGATAGGTGACCTCGAAGCCGCGTTCCTCGAGCGTCTGGCACGTGCGCAACACGGCGTGGTGCTCGATCTTCGACGTGATGATGTGGCCGCGGCCGCGGGCCAGGGCCAGTCCCTTCACGCCGAAGTTGTCGGACTCGGTCCCACCCGACGTGAAGACGATCTCCTCCGGCGCCACCGCGAGGAAACGGCCGACGCGCTCGCGGGCCACGTCCACCGCATCGCGCGCGGCCCGGCCGAAGCCGTGGATGCTGGAGGGATTCCCGAACACGTCGTGGAAGTACGGCACCATCTCGGCGACGACGTCCGGATGAACGGGCGTCGAGGCGTTGTGATCGAGGTAAACCTTACGGCTCATTGCCTTGCTCTCCCCTGGTCACGATGTTAGGCTCGATCCGCGATGGAGCTGTCCGGCAAAAAGCTCGGGCTCATGATCTCGACGGCGCCCGAGCATCCGAACCTCGCCACCGCACTCGGCCTCGCCCAAGCTGCGCTCGACCGCGGCGCCAACGTGTACCTGTATTTGATCGACGACGGCGTGCGCGCGCTCGCCGATCGCCGTCTGCGCGCGCTGCCCGCGCGCGGCGTCAAGCTGTTCGCCTGCGCCTACGGCTGCCAGAAGCGTCGCATCCCCCTGGAAGACGCCGCCGACGTGACGTACTGCGGCCTCGTCGTGCTGACCGATATCATCAACGGCACCGACCGCTTCATCGCGCTGAACTGACGTGTCGGGCTCGCCGATCCTCGTGCTCATCGCGAGCGACCCCCGCACGTCGCACCGGGCCTTCGAGGCCATGCGCATCGGCGTCGGGGTGGTCGCCGGCGAGAACCAGGTGACGTTCGTGCTGACCGACGGGGCCGTGCACCTGCTCGACGACGACACCGACGAGTTGGTAGACGGCGACGACATCGCCAAGTTCCGCGCGAGCCTTCGCCAGCTCGGTGTGCCCTTCCACGTCGAGGCCTCCGCCATCCCGGACGCCTCGGACTGGAACGCCGACAAGCATCCCGTCGTCCCCGTGAGTCGTGAAGACATCGCCGACCTGATGCGCCACGCCCGGAGTTTCATCGTCTTCTGATGGCCGCGGTCCTCCATCTCTTCAAGGGTGGCGATCCCGACCTCGTCCGGGCCGCCGTCGAGCGCGCGCTCGGCGCCGGCGACCGGGTCGCCGTCGCGCTCCTGCACGGCGCCGCGCTTTCGATGCTGCCCGTGGGCGTCCGGGTCCAGCGCGTGCCCGACGAGCTCTCGTGGGACGCGCTCCTCGAGCAGATCTTCGCGGCGGACCAGGTCGTCACCTGGTAGACGGCTCACGCTAGCGGTTCCGGTACTCATCCAGCCACGCCATCTGGATCTTCTCGAGCGTCGACTCGTTCGAGGCCTTGGGGTCGTCGGCGAACCCGGCGAGCTCGGTCACCCAGCGATGGAGATCCGTGAACCGCACGGCCAGCGGATCGGTGTCGGGATACCGCTCGCTGAGCGCGATGGCGATGTCTTCGGCGTCTCGCCACTTCATCGTCACTTGGGAACCTCCACCACGACGTCGCCGTGAACCACCGCCTGACAGCCCAGGCGGGAATGGATCGTCAGCCCTTCCGCCATGTCCAGGCGATCCTCCTCGTCGGCCTGCATCTCCGAGAGATTCTCCTCACCCTCGCGCACGACGACGTGGCAGGTCGTGCACGCGCAGCTGCCCCCGCAGTTGTGCTCGAGCGGGATGTCGTGGGCGAGCGCGATGTCGAGGAGCGAGCCCGGCTTGCCGTGATCGGCCAACGGGTACTTGGTGTCGTCGACCTCCACGGTCTTGTTCAGGGGAAGGAACGTCACGCGGTGCACAGCCATCACGACGACTCCATGATCTCGGCGGCCCGCTTGGATGAGAGCGCGCCCTTGAGCGCGGCGTCCATCATCAGCTCGGCCAGATGCTCGGTGGCATGGTTGAGGGCCGTCGTCGCGTCCCGGATGAGATCGCGGTCCTGCCCCGCGCGCGCCCGCTCCAGCGCTTCGAGCGCGGACGCGATGCCGCGACGCTCGTCCTCGCCGACGAGATGACCGCCCTGGCTGAGCGCGCGGCGCACGTGGGTCAGGACCGTGTCGGCCTCGTTGCGCGCTTCGATGAGAAGTCGCGCGCTGACGTCGGCCTCGGCGTACTGGAACGACTCCTCGACCATGCGCTCCACGTCGGCCTCGGCCAGGCCGTACGTCGGCTTCACCTCGATCGACGTGGCCTTACCGGTGCGCTGCTCCCGGGCGGCCACCTGGAGGATTCCGTTGGCGTCGATGAGAAAGGTCACCTCGATCTTCGGCATGCCGGCCGGCATCGGATCGATGCCGCGCAGCTCGAAGCGGGCGAGCGACCGGCAGTCCTTGGCCAGCTCGCGCTCCCCCTGCACGACGTGCATGTCGACGACCGTCTGGCCGTCGACCGACGTGGTGAACATCTCGCGGGCGCTGGTCGGGATCGTGGTGTTGCGCGGAATCAGGATGCTCACGATTCCGCCCAGCGTCTCGATGCCGAGCGACAGCGGCGTGACGTCCAGCAACAGCATGTCGGTGATGCCGCCGGCGAGGATCCGGGCCTGGACGGCGGCGCCGAGCGCGACCACCTCGTCGGGATCGAGATGGCTGTGCGGCGTGCGCCCGAAGAGCTCCTCCACCCGCCGGCGCACCAGAGGCACCCGCGTCGAGCCGCCGACGAGGACGACCTGGTCGATCTGCTCGCGGCGGAGCCCGGCATCGGCCAGCGCGCGGCGGCACGGCTCGAGGGTTCGGGCCACCAGTGGCTCGATGAGGCGCTCGACGTCGGCCCGCGTGATCTCCGTGCGGTAGGTGAAACCGGCGAACGGGATCGTGAGCCGCGTCCGTTCCTCGGTGGACAACCGGATCTTCGCGGCCTCGGCGGCCAGCCGCAGCTCCTGCATCGCCTCGGCATCGCGAGCGAGATCGAGTCCGCTCCGGACGATCTCCGCGTGGTGGCGGCACTGGATGTCTTCGAGCAGCCACAACATGATGACGCGGTCGAAGTCGTCACCGCCCAGATGCGTGTTGCCGTTGGTGGCCAGGACCTCGAAGATCCCGTCCTTGACCCTCAAGATCGAGATGTCGAACGTCCCGCCGCCCAGGTCGTATACGGCGATCACGCCCTCGGACAAACGGTGGAGGCCGTACGCGAGCGCCGCCGCCGTCGGCTCGTTCACGATGCGGACGACGTCGAGCCCGGCGATGCGGCCGGCATCGCGGGTGGCCTGCCGCTGACTGTCGTTGAAGTAGGCGGGGACGGTGACGACCGCCTTCTCGACCGGCTCCTTGAAGTGCGCCTCGGCCCGCTCCTTCAGCGACTTCAGCACGACGGCCGACACCTCGGGCGGCGTGACCTCGCGGCCTCCGACGTCGAGCTTCACGATGCCGTCGGCCGGACGGATGGCGAACGGGAAATAGCGCAGCTCGTCCTTGACGTCCTCGTAGTCGCGGCCCATGAAGCGCTTCACCGAATAGACGGTGGAGTGCGGCCGCCGGACCAGTTGCCGGCGAGCGGCCTCGCCCACGAGGATGCCCTCGGGCGCGAACGCGACGACCGAGGGCAACAGCTTCCGCCCTTCGCCGTCGGGAATGACGCGCGGCAGTCCCGTCGCGTCGTCGACGTAGGCGACGAGGCTGTTGGTCGTCCCGAGGTCAATGCCGATGATGCGCGACAATCTCGTCTCCCTCACCCAGCGCCTGCCCGAGGTCATCGATCACGGTGCGCAGGTAGGCGCGGGTGGCCAGCGCTTGCTTGAACGCGGCCAGGAGGGCCGGCCGCCTGTCCGGGGCCGCCCCATCCCACACCGCCGACAGCGGGCCGATCAGCCGCGCTTCTTCCTCGGCATGGCGCGCGAGCAAGCGCTCGCGCTGCTCGGTCAGCGTGCGCCGGGTGGTCTCATCCAGGCCGCCGGCCTTCGCCTCGGCCAGGGCTTCCTGGATCTCGAACATCTCGGCCAAGAGCTCCGGCGGCGCCTTCGGCTTGTCGGTGGCGCCTTCCTTCGTTTCGCGGCCTTCCTCCAGGCGAACCAGGTAATCGATGCGGGCGATGGGGTCGCGCAGCGTCCGGTACGCGGCGTTGAGTCGTGCCGATGCCGCAAGCGCCTCCGCCTGCTCCGTGGGCGTCGCGTACGCGTGGAAGTCAGGGTGATAGCGCCGCGACAGCTCGTAGAACCGTCGCTGTAACGCCTCGGCATCGATGCCGAGCCGCCGCTCCAATCCGAAGACCTCGAAGTGGTTCACCGACTCATCTCACCGGGCACGGCACCCGGCCGGGGGGATTTCGAGGGGGGCGTAGCCCCCTTCGCTCCCACATCGCCCGCCCGTGCCCCGCCGCGATCACTCACGGCGGTTCCTTTCCTGTCCGATCAGCGTCGCGACGACGCGTGACGCTGTCCTGGCGTCACCCGTATCCGAACCTGAACGGCTCGCACTGCCACAAACTAAAACGGGCCCGTCGTGGGCCCGTTCAACCTCGTGTCGAGCGGGCCGGCTACGCCGAGAACGACGTGCCGCACCCACAGGTCGACTTCGCCTTCGGGTTCACGAACGTGAAGCCGCCCGTCAATCCCTGCTGGACGTAATCGAGCGTGATTCCGGCCAGGTAGAGATAGCTCTTGGTGTCCACGACGACCTTCACGCCGTCGATATCGAACTCGCGGTCGTGCGGCCCCTTCTCGGTGTCGAACTCCAGCGAGTACGACATACCCGAGCAGCCGCCGCCGCGTACTCCCATCCGCAGAAACACGTTCTCGGGCAGGTTCTGCGCCTGCTTGAGCTCCTTGACCTGCTTGGACGCCGCTTCCGTCAGCTCGACCGCCATCGCTCTTCGCCTCCTCCTACCTCGTCGCCGCCGGTTCGGCCGGTTGCTTGGTTTTGTAATCCGCGAGGGCCGCCTTGATCGCGTCCTCGGCCAGCACCGAGCAGTGGATCTTCACGGGTGGCAGCTTGAGCTCGTTCACGATGTCCGTGTTCTTGATCTTGGCCGCCTCGTCGACAGACTTCCCCTTGAGCCACTCGGTGGCCAGGCTCGACGACGCGATGGCGCTGCCGCAGCCGAACGTCTTGAACTTCGCGTCCTCGATGATGCCCGTCTCGAGGTTGACCTTGATCTGGAGCTTCATGACGTCGCCGCACTCGGGCGCGCCCACGAGCCCCGTCCCCACGCCCGGCGTGTCCTTGGCGAAGGACCCGACGTTGCGCGGGTTGTTGTAGTGATCGACGACCTTGTCGCTGTAAGCCATGAACGTGTCTCCCCCGTTACTCGGCCTTCCACTGGATCGACTTCAGGTCCACGCCTTCCTTGGCCAATTCGTAGAGTGGCGACATCTCCCGCAGGCGCTTGATCACCTCGATGGTGCGCCGACCTACCCAATCCACTTCCTCCTCGGTGTTGAACCGATGGAGGCTGAAGCGGATCGACGAGTGCGCCAGCTCGGCGCTGGCTCCGAGCGCCGCGATGACGTACGAGGGCTCGAGCGTCGACGACGTGCAGGCCGAGCCCGACGACAGCGCGCACTCCTTGTTGAGGCCCATCAGCACCGATTCCCCTTCGACGTAGGCGAACGAGATGTTCAGGTTGTGCGGCAGTCGCCGTTCGACGTTCCCGTTCAGGAAGGCCTCGTCGACGTTCGACAGGACGGCGTCCTGCAGCTTGTCGCGCAGCCGCGCCAGCCGCACGCTCTCCTCGGGCATGACCTCGCGGGCGATCTCGGCGGCCTTGCCGAGGCCGACGATGAGGGGCACGGGCAGCGTGCCCGACCGCATGCCTCGCTCATGCCCGCCGCCGTCGATGATCGGCGCGATGCGGACCCGTGGTCCCTTGCGCCGGACGTAGAGCGCTCCGATGCCCTTGGGCCCGTACATCAGGTGCGCCGTGCACGAGAGCAGGTCGATGCCCATCGCCTCCACGTTCACCGGGATCTTCCCCACCGCCTGCGTGGCGTCCGTGTGGAAGAGGATGCCCTTGGCCTTGCAGAGCTTGCCGATGGCCGCGATGTCCTGGATCGTACCGATCTCGTTGTTGGCGAACATCACGGAGACCAGGACCGTCTTGTCCGTGATCGCCTTGCCGATCTGCTCGACGTCGATCAGGCCGTCGGGCTGCACGGGCACGTACGTGACCTCGGAGCCCTGCCGCTCCAGACGCTTGGCCACGTCGAGGCCGGCGCGCTGCTCGATGACCGTAGTGACGATGTGGTTCCCCTTCTCCCGATACATCTCGGCCACGCCCTTGAGGGCGAGGTTGATCGACTCCGTCCCGCCCGACGTGAACACGATCTCCTTCGGATCCCGGGCGCCGATCAGCGCCGCGAGCTGGCTGCGGGCCGTATCGACGGCCGCTTCAGCTTCCCATCCGAAGGGATGGTTCCGGCTGGCCGGATGGCCATACTTCTGGGTGAAGTACGGCAGCATCGCCTCGACCACGCGTGGATCCGCCGGCGTGGTCGACTGCGCCTCTCTCTTCGCTCATCGATTTCCGGTCATTTCACTGCTCGGCTCGCGACTGGCGGGGCCCAGCCCGCTCGGGCCGCTCGGGTCGCTCGGTTCGCACTCCTCGGGCCATTTCACCGCTCACCTCGCAGCGATCGTGCCTGCGGCAACTCCCGCGCTGCTCGGCTCGCACTACCGAATCGCGAACAACTCGGGCACGTCATTGGCCACCAGCTCGGCCAGGCTCATCGAGTCCAGCATCTGGCTGATCGCGACCTGGATCTTCTGCACCGGCCGTCGCAGGTTGCAGCGAGCCATCTGCGGACAGTCACTGTCGCTCTCCATACACTCCACGATGTTGATCGGGCCCTCGAGCGCGCGCACCACCTGCCCGACCGAGATCTCCGCCGGTCGCCGGGCCAGCGCATACCCGCCCTTCGGCCCGTTGTAGCTGACGATCAACCGCTCTCGCGCCAGCCGCTGGAGGATCTTGGCCAGGAGCTCCGGTGGAATCCCGAACTCGTCCGCGATCCGCTTTGCGCTCACCGAGCCGCGGTCCTCATGGATGGCAATGTAATGGATGGCCATCAGTCCGTAGTCGGCTCGTTTGGTGAAGCGCAGCATCACCGTTCTCCCATCAAAGGCGACCATTTCGATCGGCGATCATTTCAGTCGGAGTTTACACCCCGTCGTCCTGATGTCAAGGAAAACCCTGCCGGGACTGGTGAATCCTAGGTCGTCTGCCAGGACGTCCGGAGGTCGTTCGCCGTGGCCTCCGGAGGCTTCTCGTTCACGAAGATCCCACCGACCCTGTTGATCTTCTCGGGCTGGGCCAGGATCTCGATGTGCCAGTGATAGTCGTCGCGGATCGTTGCCCAGTCCCCCTGGAGGATCCGGGATCGAAGATTCGGAGCGGTGTGGAGAACGAGCTCGTAGCCGGGATCGCCGAACGAGGCCGCGAGGGTCCGGAAGTACTGGGACACGAGCCGGGCGAGGTCGGCCGCGGTGTCCGCCGTCAGGGCATCCTCGAACGAGCACCCGTGGCGTCGCGGCAGGAACCACGTCTCCAGCGGACTGCGGGCCGCGTACGGGACGAGGGCGGCAAACCCCGGCGTCAGCCGTGCGACTCGCCCCTGGGCTCCGATCTCCTGACGCAGCATGTCGCAATAGAGACAGCGCCGCTTGTACTGGTAGTACTCGCGCGCCTCGCGCAACTCCTGGCGCGTCTCGTCGAACACGATCGGGATGGCCGTCAGGCGCGAGTACGGATGGTGCCACGGCACACCAGGCTTCTTGTGATGACGGGAGACCAGGATGTCGCGGATCTGCCCATCGCGCTTCAGGTCCAGCAGTCGGTCGCGCCACATCCACAGCACGGACTCGATCTGCTCGGGCGCCATCGTCGCCAGCGTGTCGTCGTGGCGAGGCGACTCGAGCACGAGCTCGCTGGCGCCGCGGGGCGTGATCATGTCGAACATGCCGACGCCTTCGCGGATCAGCTCCCACTCGATGCGAAAGTAGGGATCGCTGGCGGGGACAACTCGCACGCTCCACCCCGGGCCATTGGGTGGCGCACCATCCTTCCGGTAGGCCGCGATTTCGATGGTGGCGGCCTCATTGCCGGGACAGTACGGGCAGTCATCCTCGCCTGCGCTGTGGCCCTTGGGCCGGATCAACACCCACCGGCCGCGGGTGGGATCCTTCCTGAGCTCCTCCACGCGGGGGGCTAGTCCTTGACCTGGTTGCGCAGCTTCTTGAGATGCTGGCGGGCGACGTCGACCCAGTCCTTCTCGGACGGGAGCTGGGAAGCCAGCGCGATATAGCGCTCCCACTGGGCGATCGCTTCCCGGGGATCCGTGCGCTCGTAGACGACGGCCAAGTTGTACATGGCGCCGGTGTGCTTGGCGTCGACCTCGATGACGCGCCGGTACTCCTCGATCGCTTCCTTGTAGAGGCCCTTGTCCTCGTAGACCTCGCCGAGGCCCATACGAGCCTCGACCGACGACGGATCGAGATCGATGGCCTTCTTGTAGGCGTTCACGGCCTCATAGTAGAGGCCCTTCTCGCTGTAGTAGATCTTCCCGAGGCTCATGTAAACGCGTGGATTCACCGGGTTGAAGCTCAGAGCCTTCTGGTAGGCCGCCACCGCCGCATCGGTCTCGCCTTTCGCCGCGCGGGCTTCCCCCAGTCCAACGTGGGCGTCGGCGTAGAAGGGTCGAAGCTCGATCGCCTTGTTGTACGCCTCGACGGCCTGGTCGAAGAGTCGACGCGGCGCCGCCAGGAAGAGGTCGCCGAGCGCCTTGTAGGGCTCCGGATACAAAGGATCGAGCTGGGTCGACGCCCGGTACTGAGCCGCAGCCTTCCAGCGGTTGCCAAGGGCCTGGTGAACGACGCCCAGGGTGTACTGCGCCACCACGAAGTTCGGATCCGCCTCGATCGCTCGCGCCAGCAGATCGGCCGCGCTCTCGTTGCCCTCCTGCCCGCCGCGGCGTGCCGCGGTCTCGCTGCGGGCGAAGAGCTCGAACGCGCGCATCGACTTCGTCGGTCGGGCAGCCTTTTCCATGCGCGCGATGTCGCCGTCCGTGAGCGGCACCTTCAGGGTGCGCGCGTACGCCACGACCACGACGGAGAGCTTGGTGAGCAGTTCGCTGTCCGGAATGGTCACCGGCTCGAGCGCTAGCACCTCGGGAGCCGCGCCCGCCTTCAGCTCCACCAGTCGCGGCCGTACCGTGTAGTCGCTGCCGGTCCGGCTGACCTCGCCGAACAGGGCCGCGTCGGCACGCGAAACCTTGGCGGCCTGGATCACCGCCGCCTCACCCCACGTCTCGGGCTGACCGAGGGCGCGGAGACGGCTCTTGTCGAGCTGAACGAAGGCCGGGTGCTGGGCGAGTCCGAGGGTGACGACCTGTCCGATGCCCTCACCGATCCAGCGATCGTCGGCCGGCAGCGTGCCCGCGTCGAACGGCGCGACGAGCACCACGCGGGGCTTGACCGCGGCGCTCGCCGGGGCAGTGAACGCCACCAGCGCGGTCAGGATCCCCAGGATCCCGAGGATCACCGCGGGTCGCGGGTCACGCATCGTTCTGCCCCCTTTCAGGGTCTCGACGCCAACGAGCGGGAATGATTCGCTGCCACGCCCCCGCTCCGAGTCGCCGCAGCGCGATCTCGGGCACCATCATCACAGCCACCAGGCCGACGAGCCAGGGCCAGACGTCGATGGCAATGCGCGACTGGCGGCGCCCGCGCTGAAACGTCTCGCGCGGCTCGCCAAGCGTGCCCCCACCCGTCAACTCAGCCAGCTCTCGGAGCCGCGCCTCGTCGACGCCAAGGTCGCGAAGCTCCTGTGCATACGGTACCACCAACCCTGCCAGCTGAGAGCCAACCACGCGTTCCTGCCGCCGCTGGCCGATGCCGACCAGGTAAACCCCCTCCTGCTCGGCCTCGAACCGCCCACGGTAGCGGCCGGGGCCGACCTGCTCCAGATCGATGACGCTCCGCTCGCGGTTGGGCGACACGATGCCCACCTGGGAGTCGAGGAAGTTGATGAACTCGCCCTTGCTGTCGACGGCGTCCACGATCACCTCGCCGGTTCGGTCGTGCCGGGCCACGACGGCGGTGGTGTCGCTCCGCGTGCCGCTGCGCAGCGTCCAGCGTGTGAGCTGGGCCCAGAACTTGTTGAAGTCGCGCCAGCGCAGCCAGAGCACGCCCCACTTCGCCTTGGCGTCCGACGTGAACGCCGCCGACCGGCCCAGGCCGTAGCGCCAGGTGGCGAGCACCGGATCCTCCTGGTGACTCATCAGCACCAGCTCGGCCGTCTGCTTGAGCGTGGTCGCCACGTAACCGCCGAGCGGTGGCACCGCCTTCCAATCGATGTCCTGCATCGCCTCGTGCGATGCGGAGGTCAGTTGGGGCTTGAACGGTTGCTCGATCAGGGACGCCTTCGAGGCGAGCTGGGTCTCGAGCGTGAAGATCCGTGGGATCGTCTGGGAGTCTTCGGTGTAGTAGAAGCGGCCGCGGCCCCACTTGGCGATGTCCACCATGAGCTGGAGATCGGCGTCCTTGCCGATGGCGACGGTCGAGACCGTGATCTTGTCCTTGGCCATCCGACGCAGCAGGCCAGCAAAATCACCGCGCGTCATCTGGCCGTCGGACAGGAAGATGACGTGCTTGAGCAGCGCCGGCCGCTCGAAGAGAACGGCGTACGACTCCTTGAGCGCCGGGTAGCCATCGGTCCCGCCCCCGGCCTTGATCGTCGCGATGGCGTGATGGATAGCGGCCTTGTCGCGCGCCGACCGCATGGCGACGTCCCAGATGAACTCGGTGTCCCAGCTCATCACGCCGACTTCGTTGCGGTCGTCGAGCAAGTCCACCACGAGATGGGAGGCTTCCTTGGCGAGGTCGAGCTTGGTGACTTTCTCGTCGCCGGTGGACATGGCCATGGAACCGGAGCGGTCGATGGAGAGGACGACGGCCAGGCTCGGGATCTCGACCTTCTGCTTGACCTCCATCGTCACGGGCAGCGCTTCCTCGATCGGCGTTCGGTAATAGCCGCCCAGACCGAAGCTCTCCTCGCCGCCGACCATGATCAAGCCGCCGCCCTGGTCGCGGACGTAGTCGCGGATCATCGTCATCTGCGCGCGGGTGAGCTTCAGCGACGAGACGTTGGAGAGGATCACGCCGTCGTATTTCTGCAGCCCGACGATGTCCTTGGGGACGCCGCCGGCGTCCACCACCGTGACCTCGATGTTCTGCGAGCGGAGCGCCGAAGCGAGGGACTGGGCGTGGCTCCGGTCCTTCTCGGCCAGCAGCACTTGCGGGCGGCCGCGGACCACGACGGACCCGACCGCGCGATTGTTGTCCTCGATGGTGTCGCCGTCGACCTCGAGCGAGGCCTGGTAGACGTGGATGCCGCTGGCGTCGAGCGCCTGGCGATAGCTGAACACGTTCTTGCCGGCCTGCAGGCGCACGACCTGCGAGCCCAGGAACTCGCCGTTACGGAAGAGGGAGAGCCTCCCCTGCGTGTCCTTGAGGCTCCACGCCACCACGCGGGCCTGGAAGGGCTCTCCGTACTTGACCTCCTGGGGTAGGACCAGGGACTCGGCCACGACTTCCTGATCGAAGGTGAGCGGGGCCGGAACGTAGAAGATGTCCGCGCCGCTCTCCCTGGACGCCTGCGCGCCCGCCACGGCCTGGCCGCCGTTTTCCTGCCCGTCCGTCAGCATCACGATGCGGTTGGCCTGGCCGGGCGGCAGCGTCGCCAGCGCGAGCTGGATGGCCTGGAAGATGTTGGTGCCGCGGCCGCCCACGTCCGCCTTCGGCCGATCCAGCCCACTGCGATTAGCCAGCGACTGATCCACGACGGCGTCCTCGCCGAACACGACGAGGCTGACGCGGTCGTTGCCGCGCATCGACTTGACCGACTCCGCCGCGAACCGCCAGGCGCGCTCGCGCGCCGCCAGGCTCACGCTGTCGGAATGATCGAGGAGGAAGACGACGTTGAGACGGTCCACCCAGCGCGGCACCGTCGGCTTGAGCAACGTCAACGCGAGCACGACGACGAGGGCGCTGCGCAGCGCGAGCGCCCATCGGTCGCCGAGAGACGACGGCAGCGCGAGGTGTCCGCCGCTCTGGCGGCGCCAGTAGAGCAGCCCTTCGATCACGAGCAGCGCCAGCGCGATCACGACGAAGAGCTGCCAGAGCTCCCGCTGCACGGCGACGGGCGTCACCGCCTCGGTCGCGCGCGCCGCCGCCGTGGGCAACGGCCGAGGCGTAATGTCGGACTCGTCGGCGTCGGCTAGGTTCACCGCGATCTTCGTCTCGCCCTTGGCCGTGCTGAGCGTGTAGACGCCGACCTCGTCGGTTTCGGTGAAGCTGACGACGCCGCGCGTGACCTGAGCCTTGACCGTCCGTCCGCCCGGCGTGTTCACGGAGACGCTGGTCACGCCGTGCTCGACCGGCAACAGGATCGGCTGACCGGCGGTGAGCTGGAGGCTCGCTTGATCGAGACCGGCCGGATGCAGCCAGCGCAACCCGTTGGAGAGGATCAACGGAAAGGCCACCCGCAGCGGGAAGTCGGTCTTGAAGAGGTCGAAGCCGACGAAGAGCGCCTTGCGGTCGGGTTCCTCGAGCGCGTAGATCAGCGGGCCACCGACCGCTTCCACGAGGGGCCGGCCGGCCGCGAGGGGCCGGATGCGGAGCGCGTCCTCGATGTTCACCTTCGCGAACTCGACGTGACGCATCACCGGGTGTGAGCGGTCCCAGTCCATGATCGTCGGGCGCTCGATGCGCCCGAGCGTTTCGAGCGGCACGTCGGCCGGCACCGCGTTGACGAACACGAAGCGGCCCTGGCCCACACGGGGCAGCGTGACCGAGTCGAGCACGACCACGTCGGCCTCGCCCATCCCGCCCTGATACTGGTCGGGCGTGCGAACGTCGAGCGCGACCTGGGGATCCGTGCGGAGCACCTTTTCCAGGAAGAGGTTGCCCGGGCTGACCAGCATCACGGCGATCTTCCGGGGCGGCGGCAGCACCGCCCACGCCGTGTTGTCGGTGGCGAGATCGTCGCGGACGTCGATGCTCGCCTTCACCACGCCGCCTCCCGTGTGGCTGAAGGGCAGCAGGAGCGAGCGGCGCACGTTCGGCTCGAGCGTGACGGTCTTGTCGGCGATCGCGTTGCCGTCGACGGCCAGCGTGAACGTGAAGGTCTGCATCTCGCCGGTGTAGTTCACCAGCGAGGCGAACGCCTGGTATTCGAAGGAGCCGTAGTAGTTCTTGCGAACGGCGAGGTTGGTGATGCCGACGTTGCGCCCGCCGCGCCCCACCGTCATCCAGTGGATCCGAGCGTCCTGCGATTCGGGGCCAGCGGCGAGTGTGAACGCGCCATCCGTGAAGACGTAGATCTCGGCGCGTGGATCGGCGCCCACGAGCGCCCGCGCCGTCCGCAGGGCGTCCGTCAATCGATGGGGCAGATCGCGCGGGCGGGTGGAGCGGATGGCCGACGCGGCGCGCTCGCGGTCGCGACTGAGCGGCGCCAGCACGCGCGGCTGCACACCCGACTCGATCACCATCACCTCGGCGCCCTCGCCGAGGCTGCTCACCAGCGAGGCGGCCTGCGCCCGCGCCGCGGCGAAGCGGGTGCCCCCGGCATCGCGCGCCTTCATGGAGGCCGACGTGTCCATCACCACGACGACCTTGCGCGCGCCCTGGCCCATCACCGTCACCGCCGGGCGGGCCAGCGCCACCGCCATCGCGGCCAGGGCCAGGATCTGGAGCGCGAGCAGCGGATCGCGCTGCAGACGCTGGAAGAAGGCGGAGGCCTCTCGGTCACGGAGCGACGTCTCCCACAGCAGGAGGCTCGGCACCATGCGCTCGCGGCGGCGCACCTTGAGGAAGTAGAGGAGCACCAGCGGGAGCGACAGGGCGAACAGGCCGAGGGCCAGGGGCGAGAGGAAGTTCACGAGAGCAGCAGTCCCCGGAGCTGCGCCAGGAGGAAGTCCTCCATCGGCGCATCGGTGCTCACGCGGCGGTACCCGATCTCGCGCCCGTGGCAGAACGTCTCGACGCGCTCGAGGAACGCGTGCAGACGCTCGCGGTACCCGCGGAGCGCGTCGCCATCGACGCTGATCTCGCGCACTTCGCCGGTCTCCGAATCTTCCAGCCGGAGATCACCGGTCAGCGTGGGATTGAGCTCCTCCGCCGAGAGCAGATGGATCACGTGGACCTCGAAGCGGCGCTCGAGCAGGGCCCGCAGCCCGGCCTCGAATCCGCCGGGATCGAGGAGGTCCGAGATCACCACGGCCAGCCCGGGCTCGCGCGCGCGTCGCGCGTAGTTGCCGAGGCCGTCGTTCAGGTTGGTCGTGCCGTCCGCCTCGACCTGGCTCAGGAAGTCGGCCAGGTGGGGGAACTGGTTGCGCCCGCGCACGGGCGCCCAGCCTTCGCTCACGCGATCGCGCAAGATCCCGAGGCCGACGCGCTCGTGGTTGACGAGCCCCACGAAGCCGAGGGCGGCGGCCAGCCGTGCCGCGTACTCGAGCTTCTGGGGCTGACCAAACCCCATCGAGCGGGAGGCATCGACGAGCAGGTGCAGGCACAGATCCTCCTCGTCGACGAAGAGCTTCACGTGCAGACGATCGAGGCGGCCGAAGATGTTCCAGTCGACGTAGCGGAGGTCGTCGCCGATGCCGTACGGCCGGTAATCCGAGAACTCGACGCTCTGCCCTTTGCGCGGGCTGCGCCGCTCGCCCCTCACTCGTCCCCGGAACGTCCGGCGCGACGCGAGCGCGAGCCGTTCGAGCTGGGCCAGGAAGTCTGGCGTGAACGAGACGGATCTGGTGCCCGTCGTCACGAACTACCGCTCGTCGAGCGACTGGAAATAATCTCTGATCTGCCCGTGGAAGTCCCGGGGCACCTGCTCGCGCGCCAGCGTGTCCTCCATCTGCTTCCGGTACTGACCGATGACGCCGAGATAGCCCAGCCGCGAGGGCATCTTGCCGCTGCGGCCCGTCATGTTCGTGTCGTACCCATCCTTGCGGCCCTGGCGTGATTCGCCTTCGACGCCGACGTCGTAAGGACTCGCCCGCAGCCGCTGCGACGCCTCCCCCTTGGGATTCGGGCTCTTGCCCTTGCCGGGCAGCAGTCCCTCGCCCTCACCGAAGTCCTGATCGTCAGCGCCCCCGCCACCGCTGCGGCCGCGATCACGATCGGAGCCGCGGCCACGCTCGGACTCGCGACCCCCTCGAAGATTCTTGCCGGAGCGCTGCTGCTCCTCCATCGCGCGAAGCTTGTTGAGCGCCTTCTCCATGGCGTCGAGGGCCCGGTCTTGCTGTCCGTACTCGAGCGCCTCCATCCCTTCCGACACCTCGGACCCGACGTTGCCGCCGCCCTTGCGTCCGAGCCGCTCCATCTCCTCCAGCAACTCCTTCAGCTTCTGCGGGGAGATCTGATCGGGACGGAGGCCACCCGTCAGCGCCTTCGACTTCTTGAAGACCATCTTGTACTGGCTCGCCGTGAAGTCGGACTGGAGGTCGGGCAGACGATCGACTTGCTCCAGCATCTTCAACCGTTCGTCGCCCTTCTTGAGGAACGAATTGAAGTCCGGCCGCTGATTGGCGAGCGAGGTGTCCTTGAACACCGCCGAGAGGTCGCCGGCGGTGGCGCCGGCCCCGGTCATTCCCCGCTGCATGTAGTCACGCTCTTCGAACGAGGGCGTCTTGACCGCGGTCCGCGGCAGCGGGCGCTTCTCCTGCTCCAGCGTTCCCGCCTCCGGCCTGTCGCGCGTCTCCTCACTCTCCGACGACGGCGACAGATCGAGCAGCCGTCCCGACGGCAACGGGATCGGTGGGGTCACGAGCAGCACGAGGACGCCGAGGAGAGGAAGCGGCAGCCATCGCGCCTCGCGTGGCCACTGGCGCTCGATCACCTGCCTGGGCGCGAGCGCGGCCACGCGTGCCGTGGCATCGGCCACGAGCGAATCGACCATCGACGTGCGGTCGGCACGGGCCGACCATTCCAGCGCCGTGGTCACCCGATCTTGTAATCCGTAGTGGCGATCGGCCAGTCGCGCCGCGTCCGCGAGCGGCACACGCTTGGTCGCGCCCCACGCCGCACCGGCGAGCAGCCCGACGACCACCGAGATACCCGCCGCCGTCAACGCCCACGGGCCGAGGAAGAACTTGAGCGCGAGCAGGAGCGCACCGGCCAGGGCGCCGTAGAACAGGCCGCGCACCGCGTAGTGCTCGGCGCGGCGCCAGCGCACCTGGGTGGCGATGCGTCGGACCAGTGTCTCCAGGCTCATCGCAGGAACGGCTCTTTCGCCTGCCCGACGAGCGTCTCGGCGCTCTGCACGATGTCGTCGATCAGCGAGTCGATGTCCACGGCCTCGGCCTCACCCTCGAAGTTCAGGATGATGCGATGGCGCAGGGCCGGCGCCGCCAGGGTTTTCAAGTCGTCGACGCTCACGTTGTAGCGCCCCTCCGCGAGCGCCCGCACCTTGGCGCCGAGGATCAGCGCCTGGGCACCACGGGGGCTCGCTCCGTAACGGACGAAGCGTCGCGCCGGCTCGGGCGACCGGTCCCACTCGGGATGCGTGGCCATCACGATCATCGAGGCGAGGTCGCGGACGTGGGTGGCGACCGGGACCTCGCGGATCAGCTCGCGGAAGCTCATGACGTTGGGTCCGCTCATCACCCGGTGCACGCTCGCCGACGTCGCATGCGTCGTGCGATCGATGATCGCGTTCAGCTCTTCGAGGGCCGGATAGCGGACCCGTAGCTTGAAGAGGAAGCGGTCGAGCTGCGCCTCGGGCAGCGGATACGTCCCTTCCATCTCGATGGGGTTCTGGGTGGCGAGCACGAAGAATGGCGGCGGCAACGGACGGGACGCCCCGCCGACCGTGACCGAACCCTCCTGCATGCCTTCGAGGAGCGCCGACTGCGTCTTGGGAGTGGCACGGTTGATCTCGTCCGCGAGCAGGATGTTGGCGAAGATCGGGCCGTACTGGAACTGGAAGTGCTTCCGACCCTCGGCATCCTCCACGATGATGTTCGTGCCGATGATGTCGGCCGGCATCAGGTCGGGCGTGAACTGGATGCGTGAGAACTTGAGCTCGAGTCCTTCGGCGAGCGTCTTGATGAGAAGCGTCTTCCCGAGTCCGGGGACGCCTTCGAGAAGGACGTGACCTCCCGCGAACATCCCGAAGAGCACGTGCGTGATGATCTCGCGATGGCCGACGATGACCTTCTCGACCTCGCTGCGCAGCGCGTTGAACGAGGTGACGAACTCCTGAACCCTGGCGTCTTGGGTCATCGAGCGCTCCTCTCTCAAGCCTGTCCCGATTCTATCGAAAGGCGCAACTCCCCCGCCATGAATCGAAGTGCTTATGTGTAGGAGGAGGTCCACGGCGAACGAGGCGTGATCGCTGACGATTATCGGACTCGCGTCGAATCCGATCAGGCGGTCGCCCAAAACCTGGGCGAAGCCGGCAACGCCGAGCCCTGAGCCCGCCCAGCGCGCTCATTCACCGCGCACCACGTTTACGTCTCTCTGCGTCATAGGAAGCGGACGGCGGCTGAACGCGCTCTCCCCGGTTCAGGCGGACGCGACGGGAGCCAGACGCGCGTAGACACCCAGGTAGCTTTCGACCTCGCGGCGGGGCGGATACCGGCGCTCGACGAGGTCACGGCCGGCCAGGCCGAGCCGCTCGCGAAGAGCTCGATCGGCCGCGAGCTGTTCGGCTTTGACCTCGAGCTCGGTCGTATCCCGGAAGAGGAAGCCGGTGACCCCGTCCTCGACCAGGGAGCGATTCCCATCGATATCCGAGGCCAGCACGGGCCTCCCAGCCGCCAGCGCCTCGAGCACCGAGTTCGACATCCCACCTTCTGAGATGGAGCAGTTGAGCACGACGTCGGATTGGGCGAGGAGCGATCTCATCTGACCGTGGGGCACGGCGCCCACGTGGCGGGCCCAGGGCCGGCTGGCGAGCTCGCCCAAAAGGTACTCCCCCTGATCGGGATCGAGGACAGGGCCGACGTAGAGGAGCCTCACCTGGGGGCGACGCTGGACGAGGCGATCGAACGGGGCGAGGGGCAGGAGCGGCTGCTTGACCATCCGAATGCCGGCTGGAAAGACGAAGAGCACGCGCTCGGCGGGCAAGGACCACCGCGCGGCGAGGTCGAACGGGTGCGGGCCAGAAAACACCGCGGCTTGCGGGATGGTCACCAGCCGGGCGGCCACCTCGGGCAGCGCCCCTGTGATGCGAGCCCCCAAGGAGTCGTGGAAGACGACGACAGTGGCCGCCCCTTCGAGGACGCCGCGTACGGTTGCCGCGCGCTGGGGATCGGAGAGGTCGTGATTGGCATCGGTGCCGGTGACGGTGACGACCAGTGGGACCTCGTGGCGCCGGGCCAGGCGGAGCGCGAACGGCCCCACACGGTAGGCGTGAAACGCGTGGATAATGCGGGGACCGAACGCCTCGACTTCCCGCTCGATCACCGCCTCAGGGGTGATCGACAGGTCCCACACCCGAAGGTCGGCACCGGCCTGGCGGAGCCCGCCGGCGATGCGCTCCACGGTCACGGCGTTGCCCCGGACCGACGGAAACGCAAATGGCGTCACCACCGCGATCCGGAGCGGCATTGCGGCCAAGGATACCGGGCTCAGCGCCCCACCGTCCAGGCAAGCCTGCAAAGAATCGGCGGGCCCAACTCTGGCATCTTATAATCGATGGCGATGTCCGAGTGCGGTAGCGGCTCGAGCCCCTCCGAGATCGAGTGTCGGCAGATCGCCGAGCTTCTCGGCGACTACTTCGATGGGGCGCTGCCGCAACGCACCGTCGAACTCCTCGAATGGCACGTCGACGGCTGTGCCCCCTGCGTCGCCTTCATGAACACCTATAAAACTACGATCGCCGCCACCCGCAAGCTGCCCGCATCGGGAATGCCCGCCGAGTTGAAAAAGCGACTGCTGCAGGTGCTCCGCGCTCAGCGCGCGGCCGATCAGCCGACGACCTAGTCCCGCTGGAGGTCCCATGACACGCTTCGTTGCGCTCCTTGTCGCGCTGGTGGTTTCGATGCCGATCGTCACCGCCGCCGGCCCGGTGGCGAAGTACAGCAAGCAGGCGCTCGAGCAGGCCCAGGACGCCGGCAAGCCCGTCATCGTGTTCGTCACCGCGTCCTGGTGTCCGAATTGTCGGGCCCAGCAACCGATCGTGGACACGCTGACCAAGGACCCGGCCTTCAGCGAAGCCGTCCTGTTCGTTGTCGACTTCGATTCCGACAAGCAGGCGCTCCGCGACCTCAACGTGACGATGCAGTCCACCCTGATCGCCTTCAAGGGCAAGACCGAGCGGAAGCGCTCGACGGCCGTCACCGACCCCGAGCAGATCCGCACCCTGTTCCAGAGCGCGCTCTGATCCGATGGGCGTGGGCGCCTGCGCCCTCGGGTTCGCCGCCGGCGTCCTGACCGCGTTCTCGCCCTGCGTCCTGCCGTTGCTGGCGGTTACTGTCACGACCGCGTTCCAGCGTCACCGCTACGGTCCCCTCGCCCTGGCCGCCGGCCTCGCGGTCTCGGCGACCGTGCTGGGGCTGGTCTTCGCGCTGGTCGGCCTGGCGCTCGATCGCGATCTCGTCAGACTGAGCGCCGCCGGCCTGCTGATCCTCGTGGGAGGGGTCCTGCTCAGTGCCCGGCTGCAGTCCGGCCTCACCCGTCTCACCGCGCCCGTCGCGAGCACTGCCACGGCGCTGGCGAGTCGTACGGCACCCGGCGGCCTCAAAGGTCAGCTCGTGCTGGGCGCGCTGCTCGGTGCCGTATGGAGCCCATGCGCCGGGCCGACGCTCGCCGCCGCGATCGGCCTGGCCGCCCAGCGAACGAGCCTGCTCAGCGCAACCGCGGTGCTGGGCGCCTTCAGCCTCGGGGCGGCGCTGCCACTCGTGATCATCGCCTATGGATCGCGCGAGCTCTTCGGCCGCCGTGCCGCCGACGTCGCGCGCATCGCCCGACCGCTGACGGCGACCGTGCTGATCGTGGTGGGTGTCCTGACACTCTCGGGCGGTGACCGGGTCATCGAGACGAAGCTCGTGGATCTGATGCCCATGTGGCTGATCGCGCTCACGTCGCGCTTCTGACCCGACACGGTCGCTGAACACACGAACGCCCCGAGGACGGCCTCGGCGCGTTGACGCGTTCGAGCGACGTTACGCGCCGACGTCGCGCGCCGTCATCTGGTACTTGAAGGTCCCGGGATCGAGGCTGTCCTTGCGTCCATCCGCCGTCTCGCCCTGGGGGTACATGAAGAAGGCGATCGGCTCTCCCGGCGAGTTGGGCAGCTTCACGTCGTGGGCGTAGTTGAACGCCAGGTAGTTCATCTCCCACTGGCCGAACAGCTTGGCGCGGGCTCGCCGCGGCTGCGGATCGGTGAGCGTGAGATTCCCGGGCGGCTCCTCCAGCACGACCTTGCGGACGTCGGCGGGATCGACCGGCACCCAGCCGTGGCTCGACGCGTAGAACTCCGCGCGGCAGTGTTGAGCCTTGCTGATGTCACCGCTCTTGCCGAGACTCTTGAACTCCTTCGAGTCAGCCGCGCGCACGCCGTAGACGTCGCGAGCGGGAATGCCGGCCGCTCGCGTCAGGCCCACGAAGAGCGCGTTCAGGTCGGCGCACTTGCCGCCGAAGTAGCGCGTCTCGAGCATCGTCTTGATGTCGCCCAGGCCGCAGCCGCGAACCTTCGGATCACGGAACGTGTTGTCCACGATCCACTCGTAGATGGCCCGCGCCTTCTCCACGTCGGCGGTGGCGCCCTTGGTGATCTCCTGTGACGTTTCGAGCACGATGCCGTCGATGGGGATCAGCTTCGTTCCCTCGAGATACTTCTTCAATGCCGCCGGAGACTCCTTGACGGCGGACGGATCCAGCTTGCTGAGATCGAAGTTCCGGTCGCGCGTGGCGAACCGGCTGGTCAATTCGACGACCGGCGCCGACTCGCCGGAACGCCATTCGGCGTAGAGCATGCCTGCGTCGTATTTCTCGTCGCGGTAGAGCCGTGTCACGCTCGTGTTGCCCGTCCAGTTGTCGCCGAGGCGCTTGAAGTAGTCGGTGTCCGTCATGAGAGGAACCGGCAGCCATGCCCGCGCGACGCCTCTCGGCTGGATCACTTCCACCTTCGTGGTCACTTCGAACGTGCGCCAACCCATCGGTGCCGTGGATGCTCTCGCGCGCCCCGCTAAGGACGGCACGCCGACGACCGCGCCGGCAGCCGGTAGCGTGATCGACTTCAGAAATGTTCGCCGCTCCATGAGTGGCTCCCCCTTGTAAGGGATAGAGGCTATCGACATTCCTCCACAATGCAAATTGGCCGAATCGATACCTCGAGTGCAGATGATCGGAGTCGACGATGAGGCTTGCGGCTAACGCGAGACGCGGATCACGGGCTGGGGGACGACCTCACCGACCTCCCAGCACGGCTCGCCACGGCGGGCGAAGCCCTCGGTGACACGGGAGGCGCGGTCGGGCGCGACGGAGAACAGGAGCCCGCCCGAGGTCTCCGACTCGAAGAGCAACCCGGTAAGGGCGGGCGCGATGTCAGCGGCGAGCGCCAGCCGCGACCCGAACACGGCCTCGACGTAGCGGCGGTTACGCTTCATGCCGCCGCTGAAGTTGCCCGCCTCGGCCAGGGCGAGGGCGCCCGGCAGCAGCGGCAGCCGTGAGGCGGCGATCGCGATGCCCGCGCCGGACGCTTCGACCATCTCGCCCGCGTGCCCGAGCAGCCCGAATCCCGTGATGTCCGTCGCCCCACGCACGTCACAGTCGGCCGCGACTTCGGCGGCCACACGGTTGAGCCTGAGCATGCTCTGCACGGCACCCTCGACGACGTCGGCGGACGCTTTGCCGTCCTTCGCCGCGGTGGTGATGACGCCCGTGCCGAGCGGCTTGGAGAGGAAGAGCCGGTCTCCCGGACGAAGCCCACCCTTGATGAGGATGCGATCGGGGTGAACGCGCCCGGTGACGCAGAGGCCATACTTCGGCTCGGCGTCGATCACGGTGTGCCCGCCGGCGATCACGCCCCCGGCTTCGGCCACCTTCTCGGCGCCGCCTCGAAAGACCTCGGCGATGATCGCCTTCGGCAGCTCGCGCGGAAATCCCGCCACGGCCAGCGCGAACATCACCTGGCCTCCCATCGCGTACACGTCCGACATCGCGTTCGCCGCCGCGACGGCTCCCCACGTGTAGGGATCGTCGACCACGGGCGGGAAGAAATCGACGGTCTCCACGATGGCGAGGTCGGGAGCCACTCGGTACACGGCGGCGTCGTCGGCCCGCCCGAGACCCACCAGCAAATCGGCGTGGTGAGCATGGCCGGCGGGCTTGATGACGGCGAGCACCTCCTGGAGATCTCCAGGAGCCATCTTGGACGCTCAGCCGGCGCAGGCGGCGTAGGCGGTGAGCCGGATTTCCTTGCCGCTCGGGGCCGGTTCGGCCATGACGCTGTTAGGACGCGAGCGCGGGCGCCTGCGATTCGAGGAAGTCGACGAAGGCCTGGGCCAGCGGAGAGCGGGTGCGGTCGCGATGGGTGACGAGATAGAACGACCGCGAGATCTTCAAATCCGTCACCTTCACGCAGTGGAGTAGCCGGGCACGGCACTCGTCCACGACCGCGCGCTTGGAAATGAGGGCGATCCCAACGCCGGCCCGGACAGCCTGCTTGACGGCCTGGGTCGAGCCCATCTCTGCGACCACGCGGAAGGCGGCGAGGTCGCCGCCGACGTCGGCCAGGGCGCGCTCCACGGCTTCGCGGGAGCCGGAGCCGCGCTCGCGCACGATGAGGGGCTGGGTCTTCAGGCTGGCGAGCATCACCGACTTGGTGTTGGCCCACGCGTGCTCGGCGGGAACCACGATCACCAGCTCATCGGGCATCAGCTCGCGCGCCTGCAGCATGCGGCTGGCGGGGCGTGCCCCGGCCACGCCGATCTCCACACGTCCTTCCTCGACCCAGTCGTTGATCTGGCTGCTCGAGCCCACGAGCAGGCTGATCGAGATGTCGGGGAACCTCGCCTTGAACTGACCGACGAGCATGGGAAGCACGTACTCTCCGGGGATCGTACTGCCGCCCACGGTGAGCTGACCGCTCATGCGTCCCTGGAACTGCTCGATCGCCTGCTTGGCCTCACGCGCGAGCGTGAGGATCCGTCGGGCGTAGCCGAGCAGGAGCTGGCCGGCTGGCGTCGGCGTCGCGCCGCGGCCCATGCGGTCGAGCAACGACAGGCCGACTTCCTCTTCCAGCGCGCGGACGTGCTCGGAAACTGTGGGCTGAGTCAGGAACAGCGCTTCGGCGGCGCGGGAGAAGCTTCCGAGCTCAGCGACCTTGGCGAAGACTTCGAGGCGGTGAAGATCCATGGAACGTGGGTGATCGGAGTCGGGCTGTTAGTGACAGGCGCAGCCGCCGCCGCAACAGCCGCCGCCTGCCGACATGGTGGACGGCACGAAACCCGAGCTGGTCTTGAACGCGACGATCGAGAGCGTGCGCTTGACGTCACCGCTCTCGCACGCGGGACAGGCCACCGCCGTGGCGCCCATCTGAACGAAGCGCTCGAAGTCCTTGCCGCAGGCCCCGCAGCGGTACTCGTAAATCGGCACCGGGCTTACTGGCCTCCCCGCTGCACGTAGCTCTTCACGAACTCCTCGGCGTTCTCTTCGAGGATGTCATCGATCTCGTCGAGCAGCTTGTCGATGTCTTCCTTGATCTTCTTGCCCTTCTTGGCGAGCTCCGCACTACCGTTTCCGCCTTCACCGCCCTCGGCGGGCTTGCTGGGCCGCGTTTCCTTCTTCTTCTGTTCTGCCATATGACTCTCCGTGGCACGCGATCGTGCCGGCCAGCACCGGGTACCTGCTACCCTGCCTGCATTCTAGCAGATGGGTGCACGTGCCATGCCTTTTCAACCCCGCCGGAACTGCTTGCTGAGCGTCAGCGTCTGGTTCTGGTACGAAGAGCCTAGTCCGACGCCGTAGAGGCGTCCCGGCCGATCGGCCAGACGCTCGAAGAGGACCTTGAACGAGATTTGCCCGTCATACACGAGGAACGGCACTTCGCGGGCGCGCACCTCCATCACGACCTTCGTCCCGAGCACCCCGCCGTCGCCGTAGCCGAAGCCGGGATCGAAAAATCCTGCATAGTGCGTTCGGATCTCCCCGGCGCCGGCGTCGTACACGACCATCTCGGCCGCGAAGCCGGGAGGAACGCGGATGCGCTCCTTGGACACCAGGATGTAGAACCGGTTGGCCTCGAGGATGTATGAATCGCGCCCGGGACGCTTGATCGGCTCCCAGAATTCGCCGGCATCGTAATGGTCCACGCGGCTCAGATCGACCGCCGGAGGGTTCGGATGCGCGCGAAATCCGATGATGCCGCCCGTCTTCCTTCCCGACAGATCGATGCCCATGCAGAGGCCCTCGTTGAACGTCGCGCGCTCGATGGGCACCGGACGGTCGTCGTCGTCATAGAGCAGCGGCCCGGTGCGATACAGCTCGACCAGCTCGGCGTCGGAGAGCAGCGAGGCGCCGCTCACGAGCCGGAGCTGATTCAACGAGTGGCCGGCCTGCACTCGCACGGGAAAGGACTGCGGTGACACCTCCAGATAGAGTGCGCCGCGGTAGCCGGCAGCCACCTCGTCGAAGCGCGGCGTGGCGTCGGTGATGACGCGCGTGAACACGTCGAGACGACCGGTCGTGCTCTTCGGATTGCACCGGCCGCGCACCGAGGGCGGGAGCGCGAGGCGCTCGAGAAGCGGCACGAGGTACACCGAGCCACGCTGGAGCGTGGCGCCAGACTCGAGCGAGATGCGGTCGATCACCAGCTCGCTGTCGCCGGCCTCGGTCGCGTCGAGTCGCGCCTGAACCGTCTCTCGATACGGCAGGAAGCTCGCACGAAGCTGGTAGGCGACGGGACCCAGGCGCAGGTCGAGGCTCGCCGGCTGGAACTGTTTGTCGTCGATCGGCGCGGTGGCCGTGATCCAGCCCGCGTCCGCCGCCGCGCGGAGCGACTGGTACGGCAACACACCCGGCCGCGGCGCGACGGGCGTCACGCTCACGGTGGACCGCCGAGCTTCACGCTGACCGCCCCCTGCCGATCGACGGCCAGCGCGTTCGCGGCCCCGGCGATGCCAGCCCGGGCGAGAGCCTCCTCCATCGCTCGCGCCACCGCGGACGCCTCGCCCTCGGTGCCCGCGACCACGGCGAGCAGCGCAGGCCCCGCCCCGCTCAGCACGCAGCCGAGCGCACCGGCCTTGCGCGCCGCATCGGCCACCGACGGGAGCCACGGAAAGAGCCGCACGCGATAGGGCTGGTGAAGGCGATCGTCGAGCGCCGTCCCGAGCACATCCATGCGCTGCGTCTGGAGCGCCGCCAGCAGCAACGCCACGCGCTGGACGTTGAAGACGGCGTCCTCGCGCGGCACCGACGACGGCAGCACCGCGCGAGCCTCCGACGTCGCGCTCGTGATCTCGGGGATCAAGGTCACCCAGTGAAGATCGCTCGGCACCGGGAGCGCCACCGCGATGGCGCCGTCACCACCGCCCGCCGACACGGTCAGGCCGCCGAGGAGCGCGGCCGCCACGTTGTCGGGATGGCCTTCGGCACGCGCGGCCAGCGTCAGCACCGTCGATCGATCGAGGGGCGAGCCGAGCAGCGCGTTGCCCGCGACGAGTCCTCCCACCCAGGCCGCGGCGCTCGAGCCCAGGCCGCGCGAGAGCGGGATGCGATTCACACACGTGAGCGCGCAGCCCGGAAAGCGGCGGCCCGCCGCGTCGTAGGCCGCGCTCACGCCCCTGGCCACGACGTTGCGCTCATTCGCGGCGAGCCGGCCCGCGCCTTCCCCCTCGACGGCGACCCGCACGCCGTCGGCCTCTTCGGCGGTGACCTCGTTGTAGAGCGCGAGCGCCAGGCCGAGCGAGTCGAACCCCGGCCCCAGGTTGGCGGAGCTGGCAGGAACGCGGACGTGAACCTTCACGCGACGGCGGTTACAGCCGCTTCAGCAGCCACTCGGGAGTCAGCGAGATCGCCCACGCGTTCAACAAGATGTACTTGTTGGTGATGACGAGCACGCCGACGACGACGAGCAGGACGCCCGCGGCGCGCTCGACGGTCGGAATGAACGGCCGATAGCGCTTGAAGAACTTCAAGAACGATCCCAGCGCGATGGCCGAGAGCAGGAACGGCAACCCCAGGCCCGCCGAGTAGGCGACCAGCAGTCCCACGCCGCGCGACACCGTCTCGGCGGTGCCGGCGAGCGAGAGAATGGCGCCGAGGATCGGCCCCACGCACGGCGTCCACCCGATCGCGAAGGTGACGCCGACGAGCAGCGTGCCCAGATAGCCGGCCGGCTTCTCGCTGATCTGCCACTGCGCCGTGCGACCGAAGATGCCGAGCCGGAAGACGCCGGCGATGTAGAGCCCGAAGATCACGATGAGGGCGCCGCCGACGAGCCGAATGGGGTCGCGGTAGTCGAGCAGGAACTGACCGACGGCGCTGAACGACGCGCCCAGCCCCACGAAGACGAGCGAGAAGCCGAGCACGAACACGATCGCGTGGATCAACACGCGGCGGCGCACCGCTAGCGAGAGCTCCGCGCTCAGGTCGGCCACCGACATGCCCGTGATGAACGAGAGATACGACGGAAACAGGGGCAGCACGCAGGGTGAGAGGAACGAGAACAACCCCGCGCTGAACGCCACCGCGACGCCGAGTGACTGTCCCACCGTTACCTCGTGAGCCCCTCGACCAGCGAGTGGGCCGCGTCATTGTCCCAGGGCCGTGGCCCGAGCGCCAGCGCCGTCATCCTGCCCTCACGGTCGATGATGAAGCTGGTCGGCAGCGCCCGGACCCCGTAGGTGTTGGCGACGTCCATCTTCGCGTCGAGCGCGATGGGAAACGTCAGCTTGTGCTGGGCGATGAAGGGCGGCACCACCTTGGGATTGGAGTCGAGCGAGACGCCTACCATCACGAAGCCCTGGCCCTGATGGCTACGCCAGAGGCGCTCCATCGCCGGCATCTCCTCCTTGCACGGCTCGCACCACGTCGCCCAGAAGTTCAGGAAGACCATCTTGCCGTGGTGCTCGGAGAGACGGAACGTCTTGCCGTCCGGCATGGGGAGCGTGAAGTCGCCGACCGCCTTGATCTTCACGGGCTTGATGAGCTCGAGCGACTTGAGGGCCACGTCGACGTCGATGACGCGTCCTCCCCGCTTCGGCCCCGTCGCAACCGGCGGGGTCGATGGCGGATCGCCGGCCGAGCTGCGCGACGCGGGCTGAGGCTCGGGCTCGGGCGCGCTCGACTGGCGCGCGAGAACGAGCGCGCCCCCGGCCAGCAGAGCGACGATCAGGACGACGACGGCGATGCGCATGACAGGCTCATCATTATATTATGCGAACTCCATGACGCCCCCGCGCGCCGTGCTCACCATCCTCGCCGATGATCTCACCGGAGCGTGCGACACCGGCGCGCTGTTCGCCGCCAAGCACCCGGTGCCGGTGACGGTTTGGCCGCGGACGCCCGTCCCGGCGACCACGCGCGCCGTCGATACGGAGACCCGGACGCTGGACGGGCCCACCGCGGCCCAGCGCGCGGCGGCGGCGGTAGCGGCCGCCCCCGCGGAACGAATCTTCAAGAAGATCGACTCGACGCTGCGCGGCCACGTCGGCCCCGAGGTCGATGCCCTGATCAGCGCGACCGGCGCCACCGGCGTCCTCCTGAGCCCGGCGTTTCCGGCCCGCGGCCGCACGGTTGTCGAGCGCATGCTCATGATCGACGGCGTGCCCATCATGGAAACCGCGTTTCGCCGCGACCCCGAGTTGCCGCGCTCCGACACCGGAAACGTCATCGACATCCTGCGACCGGTCCTCGATCGGCCGCTGTCCTGGATTCCGCTCGATCAGGTGCGCGCCGGTCTCAACGCGCTCGCGGCGCGCCTCGTCCGCCTTCGCGGAACGGTGGCCATCGCCGACGCCGAGACCGACGCCGACCTCGCCGCGCTGGTGGACGCCGCGCTCGCGATCGAGCCTTCGCCGCTGCTCGTCGGCTCGGCCGGCCTGGCTCGCGCCCTGGCGGCGCGCCTCGGTCTGCTCATCGAGCACGTGCCCTTGCCGAGCGTCGGTCGCTGGCTGATCGTGGCCGGCAGCCGGCATCCCGCGACGCGGCGCCAGGTCGAGACGGCGCGGGCCGCCGGCCTCCGCGTGCTGACGACGTCCGACCGCGACGACGTCGATCGACGGACGGTGGCGACACAGCTCGCCGCCGAAGCGCGACGGGCGCTCGACCAGGAGCGCTTCGATCTCGTCGCGGTCACGGGCGGCGGCACCGCCATCCGGCTCTTCGAGGCGCTGGGAGCCGAGCGCTTCGATCTCGTCGGCCCTCCCGCGCCGGGCCTCGCCTTCGGCTGGCTGCGCTCTCCGAGCCATCCCGATCTGGCGGTGCTCACGAAGGCCGGGAGCTTCGGCGCGCCGGATCTCTTCGTCTCGCTCCGCGACGAGGCGCTCGCGTGAAGCGCCCGATCCTCGGCGTCACCATGGGAGATCCCGCCGGTGTTGGGCCCGAGATCATCGCGCGGGCGCTCGCCGAGCCGGCGGTGATCGCGAGCAGCCGGCCGGTGGTGATCGGATCGGCCGCGATCATGAAGGAAGCGCTGGGGCTCGTCGGCTCGCCGCTCGCGCTCCACGTCGTGCGGGGGATCGCCGACAGCCGATGGGAAGCGCAGACGCTCGAGTGCCTCGATCTCGGCAACGTCGAGGCGGCCACGCTGCCGCGCGGCGAGGTCAGCGCCGCCGCGGGTCGCGCCGCGTACGACTACATCGAGCGCGCTATCCGGCTCGCCCAGGCCGGGGAGATCCACGGAATCGTGACCGCGCCCGTCAACAAGGAAGCGCTGGCGGCGGCGGGGGTCCGACACTCCGGCCACACCGAAATCCTCGCCGAGCTCTCCCACACCCGGGACTACGCGATGCTCCTCATGGGCAAGGAGCTGCGCGTGATCCACGTGACCACGCACGTGGCGCTCCGTCGCGTTCCCGACCTGGTGACGCGTGACCGTGTGCTCACGACGATCCGGCTGGCTCAGCGAACGATGGAGGGCCTGGGGAAGCCTCGGGCCCGGATCGCCGTGGCCGGTCTCAATCCCCACGCCGGCGAGGATGGCCTCTTCGGCGACGAGGAAAAACGCGAGATCGTCCCGGCCATCACGGCCGCGCGACGCGAGGGCATGACGGTGATCGGGCCCATCCCCGCCGACACGCTCTTCTCCCGCGCCCGCGGCGGCGAATTCGACATCGTGGTGGCGATGTACCACGATCAGGGCCACATCCCCGTCAAGACGCTCGGCTTCGAGTACGACGAATCGCGCAAGACCTGGACCGGACTCTCGGGGGTCAACGTCACGGTGGGCCTGCCCTTCCTGCGCGTGTCGGTCGATCACGGCACCGCGTTCGACCGCGCGTGGAAGGGCACCGCCAACCACGAGAGCATGACGGAAGCCATCGAGGTCGCGGTCACGATGCTCCAGGCCGCGTAAGGCCCAAGCCACGAGGGAGGTTCGTCGATGGACGAGCGCCAGCTTCGCAATGTGCTCGACGACGTGAGAGCCGGACGGCTGTCGCGCCGCGCCTTCCTGGAATCGATGCTGGGTTTCGGCCTCACGGCGCCGTTGGTGGCTCAGATGTTTGCCGCCGTCGACGTCGCATCGGCGCAGCCCAAACCCGCCTTCTCGCCCACGAAGCGCGGAGGGGGAGGCCTCCTCAAGACGCTGTGGTGGCAGGCGCCCACGCTCCTCAACCCGCACTTCGCGACCGGCACCAAGGACCAGGACGCGTGCCGGATCTTCTACGAGCCGCTGGCGAGCTACGACCCCGACGGCAACGTCGTCCCGATTCTCGCGGCCGATGTTCCGAGCTTACAGAACGGGCTCGTGGCCAAGGATGGCCTGTCCGTCACCTGGCGGCTCCGGAAGAACGCGACGTGGCACGACGGCAAGCCGTTCACCGCCGACGACGTGGTCTTCAACTGGGAGTACGCGGCGGACTCGGCCACGGCCGCCACGACCTCCGGCCAGTACCGTGACATCGCGCGCATCGACAAGCTGGACAGCCACACCATCAAGATCGTCTTCAAGACACCGACGCCGTTCTGGTCGGCGCCCTTCTGCGGGCCCACGGGGATGCTCATCCCCAAACATCTCTTCGACGCCTTCAAGGGCGGCAAGTCGCGCGAGGCGCCGACGAACCTCAAGCCGGTGGGGACCGGTCCCTATCGCTTCGTGGACTTCAAGCCCGGTGACATCGTTCGGGGCGAGCTCAACCCGAGCTATTACGAGGCCAACCGGCCGTTCTTCGACCAGATCGAGATGAAGGGTGGCGGCGACGCCGTCTCGGCGGCGCGTGCCGTGCTCCAGACGGGCGAGTACGACTACGCCTGGAACATGCAGGTGGAGGACGACATCCTCAAGCGCCTGGAGCAGAGCGGCAAGGGCCGCATCGACGCCGCCCTCGGTGGCAACATCGAGCACATCCAGCTCAACCAGACCGACCCGTGGACGGAGGTGGAGGGCGAGAAGTCGTCGATCAAGACGCGGCATCCGTTCCTCACGGATCTCGCCGTCCGCCAGGCGCTGAATCTCCTGGTCGACCGGGGCGCGGTCCAGGAGCAGATCTACGGCCGGACCGGCATCGCCACCGCCAACTTCCTCAACGCTCCGCCTCGCGTCCAGTCGAAGACCACGAAGTGGGAATTCAACGTCGACCGGGCCAGCCAGATTCTCGAGTCCGCGGGATGGAAGCGCGGCGCCGACGGCATCCGCGCCAAGGACGGCAAGAAGCTGAAGCTCGTCTACCAGACGTCCATCAACGCGCCCCGCCAGAAGAACCAGCAGATCGTCAAGCAGGCGTGCGCGAAGGCGGGCATCGACGTGGACATCAAGTCGGTGACGCCATCCGTGTACTTCTCGTCGGACGCGGCCAATCCGGACACGTACAGTCACTTCTCCACGGACGTCCAGATGTACACGACGACGATGACCCAGCCGGACCCTCAGCGCTTCATGGACCAGTTCGTCTCCTGGGAAGTCGCCGCGAAGGCGAACCAGTGGCAGGGGCGGAACGTCGTGCGCTGGCGCAACGACGAGTACGACCGGACCTGGAAGGCGGCCGAGGCCGAGATGGACCCGGTCAAGCGCGCCGTGCTCTTCATCAAAATGAACGACCTCCTTATCCAGAATATCGTGGTCATCCCCGTCGTCTGGCGTCCGCGCATCGCCGCGATCTCGGCGCGTCTGCGCGACTCGACGCAGAGCGGGTGGGATTCGGACTTCTGGAACGTGGCCCACTGGTGGAAGCAGGCCTAGCCGAGCGCGCGGGGGCCGCGACGACCGCCCGGCCCCCGTCCTTTCGATGTTGAAATACCTGATCCGACGCACGCTGATCTCGATCCCGGTCCTCGTCGGGATCAGCCTCATCCTCTTCACGATCCTCGCCCTCGCCCCCGGTGACCCGTTCGAGGAGCTCGCCACCAACGCCAACGTGCCGGCCGAGGTGCGACAGAACCTCCGGGCGAAGTTCGGCCTCGACGACCCGGTGCCCGTGCGTTACGCGCGCTGGTTCACCTCGATGGTGCGTGGGGACTGGGGATTCTCCTTCGTGAGTCGTGTCAGCGTGGAGACGCTGATCCTCCAGCGGTTGCCGACCACCATCATCGTCCTCGGCACGGCCCAGCTCCTCGGCATCCTCGTGGCGCTGCCGATCGGCACGCTCTCGGCCATGCGGCCGTATTCCGTCTTCGATCAGATCGCGACCACCCTCGCCTTCATCGGGTTCTCGCTGCCCACGTTCTTCACCGGGCTGCTCTTCATCCTGTTCTTCAGCATCCACCTCGACTGGCTGCCCTTCATCTATCGCTCGGACATCAGCGCAACCGGCCTCTCGTGGTACTGGCAGCACGTCCGCCAGGCCATCATGCCGGTGGCCGTCCTCGGCCTCTTCCAGGGCGCCTCGCTGACGCGCTTCGTGCGCTCGGCCGTCCTCGAGGTGATCCAGCTCGACTACATCAACACCGCCCGCGCCAAGGGACTCTCCGAGAAGACGACGATCGTGAAGCACGCGGTCAGGAACGCCCTCATCCCGGTGTTGACCCTGGTCGCGCTGCAGGTCCCGGCCATCTTCACGGGCGCCGTCATCACCGAGCAGATCTTCCGCGTGCCCGGCGTCGGATCGTTGTTGATCAGCTCCATCCTGGCCAACGACACGCCCGTCATCATGGCGATCACCTTCGTCTTCTCCTGCCTGGTGGTGCTGTTCAACCTGATCGCCGATCTCCTCTATGGCTGGCTCGATCCTCGGATCTCGTACCGGTAGTCCGATGACCACCGCGACTCCGACCGAGCGGCTCGTCGCCTCACGACCAGGGACGCGAGCGACACCGGCGGCCTCGCTCTGGGACGAAGGGTTCCGCCGCTTCCGGCGCCATCGGCTGGCCGCGCTCGGCGCCGTCGTGCTGTTCGCGATGGTCGTGGCCGTCGTCGCCGGCCCCGCCATCTACCGGGTGCCGATCAACGACATCGATTTCAAGGCGAAGCTCCGCGGCCCCTCGTGGGCGCACCCGCTCGGGACGGACGACCTCGGACAGGATTTGCTGGCCCGCATGCTCTACGGCGGCCGCATCTCGCTGGCGGTGGGAGTCACCGCGATGCTCATCGCGATCACGGTCGGCGTGATGATCGGAGCCACCGCCGGCCAGCTTGGCGGCGCCGTGGACCACGCGCTCATGCGCCTCACCGACCTGTTCCTGTCCCTGCCCCAGCTCCCGTTGCTGCTCTTGATGGTCTACCTGTTCCGCGACGTCCTGAGACAGGCACTCGGCCCCGAGGTCGGCGTGTTCGTTCTCATCGTCGTCGTCATCGGCGGGCTGCGCTGGATGCCGGTGGCGCGGCTCGTCCGCGCGCAATTCCTGTCGCTGCGCGAGAAGGAATTCGTCGAGGCGGCGCGCGGCCTCGGCGCCCCGCCGCTTCGCCAGGTCGTCCGTCACGTCCTGCCGAACGCGATGGGCCCCGTGATCGTCGCCGGCTCCCTCGACGTCGCCGCCGCGATCATCGCGGAATCCTCGCTCTCCTTCCTCGGCCTCGGCTTCCCTCCCGACATTCCCACGTGGGGACGCATCCTCTTCGACGCCAAGGACAACCTGGACTTCGCGCCGCACTGGGCCTTCTTCCCGGGTACCGCGATCTTCCTGACTGTGCTCTCCATCAACTACATCGGCGACGGGCTGCGCGATGCGCTCGACCCACGCAAAGTGATCTCGCGCTGAACCGTGTTCGCGCGCCGGCTCTGCCGGCGCAATCGGTCCTGGGGGAGGCATCGGAGGGGGCCGTCGAGGCCCCCTCCGACCGGAATTACATCGGCGACGGACTGCGCGATGCGCTCGACCCACGCAAAGTGATCTCGCGCTAGTATGCCGGCCATGGACCTCTGCTTCACCCCGGCGTCACGCCTGGCAGCGCTCATCCGCCAGCGCAAAGTCTCGCCGCTTCAGGTCACGCAGGCCGTGCTCGCTCAGATCGAGCGCGTGAACCCGAAGGTCAACGCGTACTGTACGGTCGCAGCGAAGACCGCACTGGCCGACGCCCGCAAGGCCACGTCCGCGGTGACGCGGCGGAGCGCGCGGCTCGGGCCCCTGCACGGCGTGCCCGTCTCCATCAAGGACCTCACGCCAACTCGAGGGATCAGGACCACGTGGGGCTCGAAGATCTACGAGCACCACGTGCCGACCGAGGACGGGCTGGTCGTCGAGCGACTACGAGCCGCCGGAGCCATCGTGATCGGCAAGACGAACACACCCGAGTTCGGCGCGGGCGGCAACACGCGCAACGCCGTCTTCGGTCCGACGCTGAACCCGTGGAACCTCGCGCTCACGTGCGGGGGCTCGACGGGAGGCGGCGCCGTCGCGCTCGCTACCGGCATGGCGCCGCTCGCCCAGGGATCAGACCTCGGAGGCTCGCTCCGGATCCCCGCGTCCTTCTGCGGCGTGGTCGGCCTTCGCCCCTCGCCTGGCCTCGTCCCCGTGTGGCCCCACCCGCTCGCGTGGGACTCGTATGGAGTCCAGGGCCCGATGGCCCGGACCGTCGAGGACGTCGCGTTGATGCTGGCCGCAATCGCGGGGCCGGACGCGCGCTCTCCGATCTCGTACGCCGTCGACACTCGCGCCTTCACCGCGGCGGTGAAGCGCCCCTCGGCCCGCGGGCTGCGCATCGCCTGGGGTGGCGATCTCGGTGTCACGCCGGTCGACGACGAGGTGCTCGGCATCGCCCGCAACGCGATGGCCGTCTTCCGGAAGGTCGGCGCGCGCATCAGCGATGAGCATCCCGACCTCGACGGCGTGAACGACGTGGTCCTGATCAGTCGGGGAGCCCGCATGGTCGGCCTCCACGAGGAGAAGCTGGCGAAGTGGCGTGACGTGATGCAGGAGCACCTCGTCCGCAACATCGACTACGGCCTCGAGCTCACGGCCGCCGACATCGGGCGCTGCGAACGCCAGCGTTCGGTGCTGTCGTCCCGTTTCCGGGAGTTCTTCGGACGTCACGACGTCATCGCGACGCCGACAACCGCCGTTCCACCCTTCCCGGTCGAGGCGTGGTACCCGACGAAGATCAACGGCCAGCCGGTGGCGAACTACATCTCGTGGGTGATGCTCACCTACGCCTTCACCGTGGTCGGCCTCCCGGCGATCTCGATCCCATGCGGCTTCACGCGCGACGGACTCCCGGTGGGGCTCCAGCTCGCCGCCCGCTGGCGCGACGAGGCGACGGTGCTCCGCGCGGCGGCCGCCTTCGAGTCCGCCGCACCGTGGGCGGACCGGCGACCACCGGTCGTTGCGTAGCGCGTTCGCGGATCAGGCCGCGCGGCGTCGTCGTGCCGCCGTGCGGGCCTGGCGGGCGAGTGCCTTGCCTGATACCGCCGCGCGGCC
>Ga0209055_1000134_pt1 | contig 50047 bp, 43 predicted proteins | sample GraSoiAngelo_110_FD_185875 | JGI IMG/M metagenome (GOLD analysis project Ga0209055, IMG submission 185875) | Grasslands soil microbial communities from the Angelo Coastal Reserve, California, USA - 14_0903_12_30cm (SPAdes) (version 2) | ecosystem: Environmental > Terrestrial > Soil > Grasslands ... | reverse complement strand
CACGGGCTGAGGCGGTGTCGCTATCGTGGCCCAGCCGGAGTCCAGCGCTGGGTGGGACTGGGAATCATTGCCAGCAACCTGCACGCGTTGGGTCGAGCGGCCGTGGCCAAAACGTGAGGACCAAAGGAGATGCGCCCGATCACGCAGAAAACGGAAAAGGGACGAATCATCACCTCCCGAATTCCGCCCCCTACGGATGGCGTATTCTGCAAAGCCCTTTTTTGCACCGGAAAGTAACTAGAGGATGGCACGTTTGCCGGACGCATCCCGCCATGCAAGGCCGTGGTGGCCTTTGCGGCAACCTGGGCGAGTGCGAGGACGAGTTGCGCTCGAGGATTGGATCCTGGACGGTTTTCAAGCTGGGCTATGAAGTGCCGGTGATCCCTCTAACGAGCGAATGAACTTCCGGGCATTCTCATCGTCCCAGTTCGCTGGGCCTGAGTGCCGGAAAACCATCGCACCATTGCGATCCAGGATGAGAGTCGTCGGGAAGCCTCGCAACTGAAATTCCGTGGGCAAGTCTTCCCCATACAGATACACCGGTACGCGGAATGGATGTTTATTGAGGAAATGCCGAACTGTCTGCTCATCCTCGGCTGTGGCAATGAGAAAAACTACTTGTTCGTCTTTGAGGGATGCAAACAGGTTCTCAATGCCAGGCATTTCCGCGACACATGGAGCACACCCAGTGGACCAGAAGTTTAGGAAGACTACCTTCCCCTTGAGCTCGCCAAGTGTCACCGGCGGTCCGCCCAGCGGTCGGACCGACCAGCGTTCAAGGGAGCGTATCCAAGGCTTGGGGAAAAAAGGGGCCGGAAACGCTTTCCAGAGGTCAGGGTTGTCACTGACTAAACCTTTGGCCTTGAGAATGCTCCCCTTCTCCGCTACCCAAAACCTACGGGCGGCGAAAATTGCCGCGGTGTCTACCGTTGCTAGGGTCAGCGCAATACCAACGGACAGGCCAATAAAAAAATGCTTGTTCAGGAGCCGCATAGACAGGTCCTCCTCTTCCTTCCCACAGTATACAAGCACTTGGGGCTTGCTGAGTCCATGCCTGCCCGGTCAACAAACCCAGATTATCAGTTCCCGCTCGATGACGCTGAGACGGGTCCAGCAGACCTGTCCAGGCCAGGTCGCAAGCGCGCCCACGCAAGGTAGCAGAGCGAGATGAAGGCCAGCCACGGCAAACCGGCCACGAGTGTGATCCTCATCCCCGGGATCCACCAGGTCGAGATTCCGACGGCCGTAAGCGCCGCGAGCCCGCCGAGTGAAGTCCACGGCCCCGGTGGCGCGAAGCGCAACGGAGCAGGTTGCTCGGGCGCCTCTGACTTTCCGCGCGAAATCTCCGGCCCAGGACTTCTACGGGCCCCACTTGCGGCGCCTGGGCTTGTCATGTCTTGCGCGTGGCGCCGACGAAAGGCCAGATGCGTGACAAAGATCATCATCCATACGAACAGGCCGCCGAAGAACGCTGCGCCAAGCATGTAGAGGTAAGTGGACTGCTGAAGAAAATGCTCGAGGAGCAGCGCGGCAAACATCCCCGCGCTCGACACCAGCAGCGCGTGAACAGGCGTGCCGTGGCGGCTGAGCTTTCCCAGCGCCGCGGGAGCATAGCCGCCGCGCACCAGCGAAAACATCATCCGCGTGGTCAGATAGAGGTTGCAGTTCACACTCGATAAGGCCGCAGTCAGCACAACGAAGTTCATCAGTGCCGCCGCAGCCGGGATGCCAACGGTTTGGAAGACGCGCACAAACGGGCTCTCCGCCAATCCAACCTGATTCCAAGGCATGACGCCGACCAGCACGGCTATCCCGCCGACGTAGAACAGCGCCAAGCGCAACAAGGTCTTGCGCAGCGCGCGCGGCACGGCCACCTGCGGGTCGCGCGCTTCGCCCGATGTGACCGCGACGACTTCGATTCCCAGATAGCTGAAGATCGCCATGGCAATGCCCAGGCCCACGCCCAGCCAGCCGTTGGGGAGGAAGCCGCCGTGCGCGGTGAAGTTCGCCGTGCCGATGGGTTTGAACCCGATTCCCAGGAGCAGCGCCGCGCCAAGAATCAAGAACAGAATAATCGTCACCACCTTGATCATCGCAAACCAGTATTCAAACCAGCCGAAGCTCGCCACGCTTTGCGCGTTCACATATACGAGCGACGCAGAAAACGCCGCCACCCAGATCCAAGCTGGCACGCCCGGAAACCAGTAGCGGCAATAGATCGCCGCGGCCACTACTTCGCTGCCGATGGCCACCACCTGCCCCAGCCAGTAGGAGTAGCGCATCACGAAGCCGGCCCAGGGATGCAGGTAGACCTCGGCATAGACGCCGAACGAGCCTGCCACCGGATGCGTCACTGCCATTTCCGCCAGCGCCCACATCAGCGCGAGAGCAATGGCCGCGCCGACCGCGTAGCTCAAAATCACGCCAGGGCCGGCCAAGCGCACCGAAACCGCGCTACCTAGAAACAGCCCGGTGCCGATCGCGCCGCCCAGCGCGATCATGGAGAGTTGCCGAGGGGTGAGGTTGCGGCGCAGGCCGGCCTCGCGGTCGAGGATGGAGCGAGCCCCAGCAGCTTCAGCGGAATCCGCCCGCGCGTTCGCGACAACTGGATCTAGCTCAGGTGAAGGCATGGCAGCGGTGGCTCGCCATCCTACCAGAAACTAGGCAAGGGTTTTCGACGTAGGAGTTAGCGCGACACCTGAGGCGGTTGTGTCGTGATCCTTGAAAAGCCGATCCGTCGCTGATGCCTGTCCAGGTCCCAATTGCTCGACCGGTCATGCTAAAACTGCCGTCGGGCTCAATGCTATCCCGTACTGCTCCTCTAAATTGTAGTAATTGCCGTGGACTGTGCCCTCGCCATCCGCGATAGTCAGTTTGCGGGTGCGCACGTCTTCGACCCAGCGGGGACTAGCGGCCTCTGCCCTACGATTGGCGATAATCCGCAGGCGAGCCACCTCTTTGGGAACTCCGGGATCCGCATCTCCTGACGCATCCAGTTGCTTGAAGTCCCGCTCAATCTGTGCCCTGACCAGATCGCTGATGCTACCGTTCTGCACTTTGATGTCGAACATCAAGGCCGCAGCACGCCCGGAGGAAACGCCGTAGGTATCGCAGAGCGCGAGGGCTTGTTCATACAGCGCAGTTCCAAACTTGACTTGGATATCCTGGAATTCCTGCCTCCGGCCCAGCGCTTTGAACTGCCCCTGCCACGGCTCAAGCAAAACAAATCGCCTCAGGTCCTGAATCGAGCGAGCCCAGGCGAGTTGTTCCTCGCGGCTGGCCCTCAACATGGCCTGGAGTACCGGGTAGTCCCGATCAAAGATTCCTTGCAGGACCTGGGGATAATTCGTATCCATCTCTTGAAGAAGCGGCTGAAGGCTGCCTTGGCCCAGGTTCCACTGAAGCACGCCGAAGCTGATGCCCTGGCCATCGAAATCACCTGAAAGGCCGGCAAAACAATCGGGGAAGGGCCGGTTTGTTTCGAAGGCGCCTGTGAGGGCCATGCACCGGAATTCGAGTGGCTTGTTCGCGATGAGCGGCTTCTCGATCTCAGCCCCGGCGAAAAGGGCAGCCCAGGTCTGAGGTCCAACTCGGCCATCCACGACGAGGGCGTTAGCCTGCTGAAAGGCTGTGACCGCTACTTCTGTCCCGCCTCCGAAAACTCCATCGATGGGGCCGAGGTAAATTCCGAGTTCCCGCAGGCGAGTTTGAATCTTAGAGACTTCTGGGCCAATTGAGCCGCGTTGATAAAGAGCCATAGCGCCCCCTTTGCACTCCTGTCGTTAGACTACTTAAAGCGTTTCTTAAGCTTGACGTCGAGGCCGAAGGTGCCGTTCTGGTCGCGCAGAGCGACGATGGAAACGTTGCGGTTGACGTTGTATTCCACCTGGATCACTTGCTGTTGTGTCGAGGTGACGTTGGTGGTGTAAGTGATCACCAGGTCGCGGGTAACTTGCTGCTCGATGGTGATTCGCGCAGCGGTGTTCTGTTCAGTGCCGGTGCCGGTGCCGGCCAGGAACGGGTCCACGCGGAAGCGGCTGATGCCAAACAACCGCTCGATGCGCCCGCCCAACTGGCTTGAGATGGCCTCCGAGAGCAGCGTGGTCGCGCCCAGCTCCGGCGTTTGCACCGCCGTGGGCCCGCGGAGTTCCCTCTCTTCCGAGGGGCGACCCAGGGCCAGCAGCGCGATGATATCGCTCGAGGGCAGCGGCGGGTCGGAGCGATAGGCCAGCGTAAGGTGGCTCGCTGGCCCTGTGAAGTTCAGCGTAATTTCGTACTGGCGGATCGTCGTAGTGGCCTCAACGTTGAGCACCGGGTCGAGCCGAAACGGATTGGCAAAGTTGATGTCGCCGCGCGACAGCCGGTAGCGGTTGCCGCGGAACGTCATCTCGCCGGCCAGCAGGTGGATGTGCCCGAGCAGGATGGGATGCTCCCAGGTGCCGCGGACGCGCAGATTGGCTTCGCAGTCTACCCGCGCGCCAGTCCATTCCACGCGCGCTTCGGGGCCCGAAACGCCCTCGATATCGAGCTGCAGGTTGCGCAGGAAGGGCGAAGTGGTAGTGGGGGCGCGCATCGGCTCCTTCGATGCGAGGATTATCGATGCCAGGTCGAATCCCTGCGCCATCAGCAGCCGCTCGACCACCACGCGCCCGGAAAGCAGCCCCGTCTGCGCCGTGCCCGAGAGCCGCAGGGTGCCGCCCGCGAGCCAGCTCATGCCTTCGGGGTAGCGGATGCGGACTCTCCTGGCGCTCGCGGTGAGGTCGTAGCGCAGCGGGCCCTCGCCGTAGGTGACCGAACCGCTGAGCAATAGCCGCCCGCCGCCGGTTTCTGCGGTGACGTTATCAAACAGAAGCCGGCTGGTGTCAAACACGATCTCGCCGTTCACCTGGCTGAGCCCGGCGGGGAAGTCGCCGTAGTTGGCTGCGGCATTTTCCACTCGCACTTTCCCGGTGATGCGCGGGCTAGAAAACGTGCCTTCGATCGCGGCGCTCACCTGCGCCGGGCCGCGCGCCTCAAGGCCGGGCAGAAATCCGCCCGCCAAGCGGAGGTTCATCGTGCCCGTTAGATTCAAATCCAGGCGGCGGTCGCCGGCAAAGCGCACGAAGCCAGAGATGTGGAAATCGGTGTCGGCGCCGCGCAGGTTGGTCTGTGCAATGCGCACCTCGTCGCGTTGGTAGCGGAAGCGCACCGGGCCGACGTTTTCCAGTTTCACAAACTCGTAATCGAAGACCAGGCGCGAAATATCAGCCTCGACCGTAAGCGTCTCGGGCCGGGCCAGCGCGCCACCCACTTGAAATCGTCCATCCACGCTGCTGTGGCCCGTGAGCGCGGCCAGGTGGAACCCCGTCTGGATTAACGGATCGAGGTCCATCCCCTGAACCGTCAGGTCGCCCGCGATCGGGTAATCTCCAGCGAGAACAACCTCAAGCTTGCCTTGCAAGCGCCCGGCAGACATCGCCGAGTTCAGCTCGAGGCGCAACCGGCGGCCGTCCGAATCGAGTTTGCCGTCGAAGCTGCCGAGCACCTCTTTGCCCACGCGCAAATCCACCAGCCGCAGAGTGCCCTGCAATTGAGGCGCGAATAGGGGACCCTTGCCGCGCAGCTGAAAATGCAACTGACCGCCCAGGGGCAGCCGCGTGGTTTGGATGCGCTCGATGCCCTCGAGCAGGATGGCGGCGCCAGTGAGATCGAAGACGATCTCCCGACCGGCCGTGCGGTAGCTGAAGCTGCCAGTGATGACGCCGGAGGGAAGGCTGGCCGGGCGCCCGGCATTGGTGCGCGACGCCTGCCCGGGTCCATTCTCGGTGTGCACCTTGGCTGATAACAATCGCAGCTCGGCATTGGAGATGCGCACTTCCTCGCGCCGCACGCCGAGCTGGCCGCGCGCATGCTCAAAGCGGTAGCCCCACGCTTCAACTTCGGCCACGTCGAACAGGCCGGTCAACTCCGGGTTGCTGCGTGTGCCCCGCCCGTGGAATGTCCCGCTGAGCAGGCCGTGCACCGGATAGGACCAGCCAAAAAGCTCCTGCAAGTCGTCGGTGGACGCGCGAACCAGATCCGCTTCGAGGTTCCAGCGGCTTTTCGGGGAGAAGCTCCAGTCGTCGAGCGCGAGCCACACCTCGAGCTGCGCCGAGGCGCGGCCATGGCTCGCGCGCGTGTGCTGCAGGCGAAGCTCATCAGGCGAATAGGTCAGGTCGCCTTCTACCTCGTCCCAATAGAGCCGGTCGTAGCTCGCTTGCCATCCTTTCACGTGGCCGGCGAACGTCGGACCTTCCAGTGGTCCCAACACGCGGCCCTGCCAGTGGGCGCGACCGGCGATGCGTACGGGCTCGGCGTCCACGCCGCGGAGGCCATTGATGAAATCGTCCCAAGGTTCAAGGTCCCGCGAGTCCAGCGTCACTTCGAGCGCCGAATCACGGGCGCCGAGGGTGCCGCTCATCTCCAGGTGACTGGTCGGCGTGGAGATCTCACTTGGCTGGATCTCCACTGCGCTGCGATCCATCAGGTAGTGATACCTGATCCGCGCCGACGCGGGGATCTCGTCGCGACGCGGGGCGAGCACCGGAGCCCAGAGCGAGAGCCCGCGCGATTCAAGCTGCTTGAAGTCAGCGTTCCACGTGGTGACCGAGTTCACATCCACCGCAGCGTTCCAGTGCAGTGTGGCGATCGGGAAGTCGCGGTGGTCGAGGGCTGCGAGAATGGCCGCCAGGCTCATCCCGCGGGTGTGGGTTTCAGCGCGGAACTTCAGGCCATTGAAAACCAGGCTCACTTTTCCCTCCACGACGCCCCCGAGAGCGCGCCCCTCGAAGTCAGGGATTTCCAGTTGGCGGCTATCCGCCTGGTAGCTGCCGCGGCTGCTGATGTCCGAAGTGTGGAACCACGTATAAGGCAGCTCTATCTCCCGCGCGGCGTAGCGCCCGCGGACGCTGACCTGTTTGTGCGCGTAGCTACCCTCGCCGGAGAAACTCACTACGCCGCCCGGCGTATTGGGTTTGCGCAAGATCCTGCGGATGTCACCGAGGTCAAGGCTGCCCCGGTAGCGGAAACTCCAGCCCGGCTTGGCAAAGCTCGCGAGCGTGGCCTGCACGTCGAACTCGCTTTGCGGGAGTTTCCACCGCAGTTGGTTCACTTCCAGGGAGTCGCGCCCGAGGGTGAACCTGAGGCTGACGTCTGAGGGAAACGAATTGTAATGGCGCGCGGTCAGCATCATCTGCTGCCAGCTCAAGCGGCCCAGGTAAGAGGGGTTTCCTGCGGCCGCACCTGTTCCGTCGCCGTAATCGAGCGCGAAGCTTAACTTGCCTCCCCCGACCACGAGCGGCATCTGCAAACTGTTGAACAGGATGAAGCCATCGTTCAATCGCAAGCGGCGGATGGCTAGCTCGAGAATACGCTCGCGCACGGGCCGGCTCGCCTTCGTTGTGGCTTTCCGCGTAGGCACGTTGCTGCGACCCTCTCCCTCGAAGCGCACGTACACCGCGGGCCGGTCTACCCGCACTTCGTCGAGTGAAATCTTCCGGCGGAAGAAGGAGTCCACGCGGATGTCCACCAACACGAAGTCAGCGTGAAAGAACGGCGGAAAACCGGCAGGTTCGAGGCCGTGGATGGTCAGGTCGGTGAGTTCAGCGCGCAGGCCAAACAAACGGAAGCGGAAGCGAAACTTCCCAAGCTCTACCCGGCCGCCCGTTATCTTCTCGAGTTGCCCGACGATTACACGGCGCGCCCAGCGGTCGGCCAAGCCCGTCCAGACCACCAAGCACAGGCTGAGCGCGACGATCGGTACGGTAAGCCCGGCGAATTTCAGGGCGCGTTTCAGCCATTTTCTCCAGCGTGTTTGCGCTTTGGCAGGGGTGGGCGACGTCACGGCGCGCCCTCGCCCAACTGGAGCTCGATCCTGAGCCGTGAGCGGGTTTCCTCGAGCCAGCGTGCGGCGCGCCGGGAGATTTCGCGCTGGATCAGCAGCTCGCGGATCTGGTCCTGCACGTTTTCGAGGGGTGGCGCCGCCTGACCCCGTGCGGCGAGCGACGGAACGAGCTGCTCGCGGTAGTATTTCTCAATCTCCAGCGTGTCTACTTGGCTAGTTGGCCGGAACTTATAATCCAGATAGCGCGTGAGATAGAGCTGCTGTTCGAGCAGGCGCCGCACCGCCGCCGGGGAGAGCTCGAGCTGCTGCAAGCGCGCGCGGTAAGCCTCCGGCGAGGCAAATTGTTTCTCCAAGCGCTCGAGTTCGCGGCTGACTTCGGCCTCGCTTGGCCGGGGGAAACGCGCCGCGGTGGCTTCGGCGTTCACAATCCACTGTTCGAGGAGCTGAGCGAGCAAACGGTCGTCGCTGGCCGCCTGATCCTGCACCAATTGCTGGTAGCGGCCCAATTCTCGCAGCTCGCTGAGCATGAGGATGTCGTCTTGGACACGCGCCACGATGCGGTCCACCACTCGCTGCGGCGCCGCTGGCCCGGGTATTCCCCAGAGTCCGGCACCTGTGGGTGAACTGAATGACAAGAACACCAGTGCCGCAAAGACACGCCGAAGTGCGGGGGCGAAGCGGACAGGCAAGAATGCTTGTCCTACCAACTGAAATGGAAACGCGCGTCGCATCAGAAAATCGCCCCGAGGTTGAAAAAGAACTGGAACCGCGGCAGCCGGGCCAGCGTCCGGCCAAAGCAATTGGGCGTGCCAGGCACACAAACCGAAGATGGCGGCGGCAGTGGCACGCAGCCCGCGCTGCCCAGCGTACACGATACAAAAAACTGCGGGGCATTGATCTGATATGCCACGTCCACGCGCACTGGGCCGACAGGCGTGCCGTAGCGGAAGCCGAAACCGATGGTGTGCGAGAAATAGTTCAAATCCGAAGGCGACGGCGGAGTGGCGCGCAAGGTGATCCGGTGCACATTTTGGAACACATTTCCCGCGTCGTAGAACAGCGCGCCGCCCAGGCGAGTGCCCACAAACGGCAGCCGCATCGGGAAGCGCAGCTCCTGGTTGAAGATCAGCATGGCCTGACCGCCGACGGGAAAGCCGGTCGTGGGATCGCGCGGGCCAGCCTGATTGAGTCCAAACCCGCGAAGCGAGTTTCCCCCGCCGCCGAAGAAGCGTTCCGGCAGAGGGATTTCCTGCGACACCGTGCTGCCGATGGGCGTCTGCACACCAAATCGCGCGGAGCGCGCGAACAGGAAGCGGCGATGAATTGGATGAAATGTCGAGTTCTGCATGAACAGCCGCACGAAGCTGGCGCTTGAGCCGTAGGGCTTGCCGGCAATGCTCAGGTCCACGTTGTTGAAGTCGCCGCGCGTGGCGTCAGCAGGGTTGTCACGCCTCTCGCGGAACCACGTACCCCCCACCAGCGAGACGCGGGTGGGCTGATTGATTAGCTGAATCTGTTCCAGGGGGATGCGCAGGGAGCTGACCCGAACTTTGCGAAAAGAGTAGCGATAGAGCAGCGAAGTCAACAGTGAGATGCGCTGGGCCAGTTGCACCGAACCCTCAAAGCGCGTGGAGGTGAAGGTGAGGATGTCCCGCGATTTGTCGGCCAGGCCCGTCACCTGCAGGCTGAACGCGGGCCGGCCAAAGAAATTCTGCGTCGTATAGCTGGTCAGGGCGCGGCCCTGCAGTGTGCTGGCGCGCGCCTTGAACGAGAGCGTGTCGGCGCGGCCGGTCAGGTTTGCCTTACTGATTTCAAACAGCGCTCGCGGGCTGGCGCGCACTTGCCCGCCCACCGGGTCTGACGCGCCGCCCAGACGCTGCACCTCGACGCCACCACCGTAGGCCAGCGTGTAGCGCTTGGCTTCTTCCACCAGAACGACCACCGTCTTTTCACGGTCGGTGCCCGCAGGGTTTTGCGGCGCAATCGAGACACGGCTGAAGATTCCCAGGTTGTACAGCCGCCTCTGCGTTTCTACCACTTCGCCTTCGCGCAGTGGCCCGCCCGGCTTTACCTCCACTTCCCGCTGCACGATGTTCGGCCGGGTGTGCTCGTAGCCCCCAGTGAGCACGCGCGCTACTCGAATCTGCGGACCTTCGACGATGTGATAAATGAGCCGCACACGAGGGGGTTGCACGGGCTCTGCGCCGGGCGAGTGGCCCGGCTGGGCTGTTTCAACTGGGATCTCTTCCGCTGTGTAGCTGAAGCGCACCTCAGGAAAGCCCTCGTTGTAATAGAGCGCCAAGATGTTGTCGCGGTCGCCGGAGACGTTGAACTCGGAGTAAGGCTGCCCCGGGGTCGAGCCGATCACGGCCAGGAGATCATCGTCCCTGAGCGCGTGATTACCTTCCAGCTTTAGCTCTGCGACGCGCGTCTGCAGCCCTTCCTCGATGTGAAACCGAACGAACAGGTCGCCTTTCTTGCCGCGGTAATTATCAATCGTCTCGCCGCGCACCAGGACCTCGCGGAACCCGTTGGCAGCGTAGAGCTCGCGGATCGACTCGACATCGTCCTGCAGCAGTCGCCGGCTAAAGCGCCCGCGGCTTGCAAACGCGCCGACGACCAGGTGCAGCCGGCTGCGCAGCAGGTCATCACTAAAATACTTGTTACCGTCGAAGGCGATGCCCAGCAAGCGGTGCCGTCCACCGCGCGCTACTTGATAGGTGATCACCTGCTCGGTGGGCTGCTCTTTGCCAGCGTCGCTCTGGCTCACAGCCTCAGCCACGGTATAGCGCACTTCCACGTCGAAATAGCCTTCGCGCTCGAAGTAATCGCGGATGCCGCGGCGGCCTTCCTGCAACAGATCCTCATCTACCGAGCCTTCCTGGTAGATGGGCAGGAGTTTGCGCAGCGTCTTTGCTGAGATCTTCGCACCAGCGACCTCGACGCGCACTTTGGGACCAGCGGTCACCTCGAACTCGAGCGGCAGGGTGTTCGACTTGGGGTCGTAAGTTCCACGGCGCAGGCTGACGCGGGCTCCCAGGTGGCCTTTGCCTACCAGCAGCTTGCGCACGCGTTCGGTGGCGCGGTTCAGGAGTGCCAAGGTCACCTCGCGGCCTGGCTTCAGCTTCGACCGGCCGAGCACCGCACTGTCGGGGAGCTCGGTGTGATTGTGCAGCTCGATCGAGCGCAGCCGCGCCCGGGGCCCCGGCGCGACGCGCACATTAATGTCCATCTGGCGGGTCGCCTCGCGCGGCGCTAGCTCATAGGTGACCTGCGCCTGGTAGAGTCCTTCTTCGTTTAGAGTCCGGCGGAGTCGCTCGAGGGCTTCTTGGAGCGCGCTTTGCCGAAATGCCTCGCCCAAGCCCAGGCGCAGCGAGGCAAGTGCCACTGCTTCGCTCGGATGCTCGCGCAAGCCGGTCACGCGCACCAGGTTGATGTAGAAGTTTTGCCGGGCGACGATATCCAGTCGCACGCCTCCCGCTGCAGGGCTAGTTTCAGCACGAAGATCGGCGTAGCGCCCTGTGCGGTAGAGTTGCCGCAAACTTTCGCGCACCCCTTCCGTACTGAACGGTTGGCCGGGCTGGAGTGCCAGCGAGGTGGGATTCTCCTCTAAGACCTCACCGGTCTCGCTGATAATGCGGATCGCGACGATGCGCTGGCCCTCTGGTGGAAGATTTGTCTTCGAGGCTGTTTCAGTGGTCGCCTGCGCCGGGGTGGGCGTGGCCGGCTGCTGGGTGGCCTGTCCGCGCAGGTCGGTGGTGGCCAGACACACCGCCGCCATCCAGATCAGCATCTGCTTCGGGTCGCCCAGGTGGCTCTGCATCATTACCCAAAGTGAGAAGAAAGGTTAGCACAGGCGGTTGTCTGCCCCGCAGAATGTTCCGCGATGCAAACACCGCATCTCGCACTCCTCTCGGGACGTAGCAGCGGCGTTCCCCAGCTCTCCCGTGACCCGAAAAGCCCGCCGGAATCGAAATGGCGCTATGATGAAGGGCTGGCCAAGCTGCGTTGCGAACGGTCTTTGCGCGCCAGCGGCCATCCGAACATACACACATGGACCCCAAGCTCTACGAGAGATATTCGCGGCAGATTCTGTTCACCGAAATCGGCGAAGCCGGCCAGTTGCGGCTGCTGGAGGCTCGCGCCGCGCTGGTGGGTTGTGGCGCGCTGGGAACAGCGCTGGCGAACCTGCTGGTGCGCGCCGGGCTGGGGAGCCTGCGCATCATCGATCGCGACTTCGTCGAGCCGTCCAACCTGCAACGCCAGACGCTGTTCGTCGAAGCCGATGCGCGCGACGCGCTGCCCAAGGCGGTCGCGGCCGAGCGGCGCTTGCGCGCGATCAACTCCGGCGTCGAGATCGAAGGCGTGGTCGCCGACCTCGGCCCGCACAATGCGGAGGAGCTGCTTGCCAGTTACGCGCTGATCCTGGACGGCACCGATAATTTCGAGACGCGCTGTCTGCTCAACGACGCCGCCGTGAAGCTGGGCGTGCCGTGGATCTATGCTGCCGCGGTTTCAAGCTACGGCGTGACGATGACCATCTTGCCCGGGGTGACCGCATGCCTGGCTTGCCTGGTCCGGACGCCCGCGCAACAGGGCGTTGAGGAAACCTGCGACACGGTGGGCGTTCTAAGCGCCGCTGCCGGCGTGATTGCTTCGATCCAGGCGGCCGAAGCCATCAAGCTGCTGGTTGGAAAGCGCGAGGCCCTGCATGGGCAGCTTATCTCGTTCGATGTATGGTCCGGGCGGTTTCAGGCCATTAGGGTCGCGCGCAATCCCGGTTGCGTCACCTGCGCCCGCCGCGAGTTCCGTTACCTTGAAGGCGAGGCCCAGCCGCGCCTCACGCTGTGCGGCCGCGATTCGGTGCAAATCCACGAGCACGGCCGGCAGCTCGACCTCGCGGCGCTCGGCCGGCGCCTGCAGCCCACCGCGGCCGAGGTGCGCAGCAACGATTTCTTGCTACGCTTTCGCGTGCCCCCTTATGAAATGACCGTTTTTGCCGATGGCCGCGCCATCGTTAAGGGCACGCGCGACCCCGGCGTGGCGCGCTCGCTCTACGCTCGCTACATCGGCGCTTAAGTCTCGCCGAAGACTTGCCGGCCTAGGTCTGATACGGCCCGAAACGCGCTGGCGGGTCAGGGTGCAACATGGGGCCAGCGGCCCGCGCGGCGCGGTGCATAAGGGTGGGCCAAGAACCGCTCCCGCGCAAAACCCGCCGGAAAGGAGCCGTCCGTTGAGCCGAGCCTTCGCCTGCCTTCTCGTTCTCTTCTTGTGCTTCGCCGGTTCGCCTGCCATTCCGAGCCCGCCGCGGCGGGCGATCGTGGATTCCGGCGGTTCAGGGTCGACCTCCCCCAGCGTGAACCCTACCGGAAGGAATCTCTCCGGGAAAACTCTCAGGCTGCCATGGCCGCTACCTTGGCTCATGGGCGAGAGAGCCCTCGGCGCCAGCGCCAAGTCCCAAAATACTCAAACCGCGGCTGATCCCCGCCTCACGGACCTGCACAGCAAACTCGCGCGCCAGCTCGAGCAGACCGCGGCCGAATTCGACGGCGTGATGGGCTTGGCGGTGAAAGATCTGACCACCGGGGAATCTTTCGCTGTAAATGCCGCCATGGTCTTCCCCCAGGCCAGCTCGATCAAGATCACAGTTCTAATGGAATTACTCCGCCAGGCCCAGGCCGGCAAGCTCAAGCTCGACGACCGCGTCGCGATCAAGCAGGTTCATATGGTGGGCGGCTCAGGCGTCCTCCAGTTTTTTGGCGACGCCTCCTCAGCCATCTCACTGCGGGATCTCGCTGTCCTGATGATCGTGCTGTCAGACAACACCGCAACGAACATCCTGATCGATCAAGTCGGGATGGCCAATGTAAACGATACGCTCGCGCACCTCGGACTCGCGCAGACCCGCTTGCAGCGCCGGATGATCGACACCGCAGCGCAGCGCGCTGGCCGGGAAAATCTCTCCACGCCGCGGGAGATGACCACGCTGCTGGAGCTGCTCCACGGGGGCAAAGTGCTGGATGCGTCGCACACCGCTGCCCTGCTGGAGATCCTCAAGTACCCGAAGGAGAATGCGTCGCCGCTGCGCAACGGCCTGCCAGACGGAATTGCCCTGGCCAATAAGGCCGGCTCGCTCCCCGGGGTGCGTTGCGATTCCGGGATTGTGCTGCTGCCGGACCGCCCTTACGTGATCTCGGTGATGACCACCTACGGGCACGACTCGCACGCGGCCGAACGCGCCATCAGCGAAGTCTCGCGTCGCGTACTGGAGTATTTCGAGCGCCTCGCCCGCTCCAACGGCCAGGGCGTCCGTTTACCTTGAGCAGGCCGAATGGCCCGGTGCGAACGAATCCTCAGAGAAATTCCTCGCCCGCCGCGGGGGCGGGTTTCGCCTAGGTGCGAAATCGGAAGAGATGGACCTGCCACTTTGTCCAGGGGTTTTGGCCGGTCTTCTGAAAGCGAACGAGAGCTTCCCGCGCACTGAGCCTCTTCTCTTGGGGGCCCTCCGGATATGGAAATGTGTACGCGAGGCCCCCTCTCTGCTCCTCCTGCGCGTACGCTTGCAGGCACTGAAGCAGGTCCGGCCGGCTCAGATCAAATGGCACCCAGTCCGTGCTCGCGAGGATTCCGTCCCATACGAACCCAGGGCACGCTTCTGTCAGCAATCGCGCCCGATCCGTCCCGTATTGGTACGACACGTTCAAGAAAACAACGCCATCCGGGCGAAGGAAGTCCGTCGCGCCACGCAAAACAATTCTGCGATAGCCAAACCCATCGTCACCTTCGCTCGAAGGCACATTAGCGAGGATGAAATCGGTCTGACCGCGAAGCGCATCCAGGAATTTGCGATCATCTTCGCGTAGAGGCGAAAACGACTCGGACAGCAGGAAAGCCGTCTTATGAGCTACGCCATTCCGAGCGGCATTCCGTTGCGCCGCTACAAGATTCTCGGATGAGATTTCGAGTCCCGTGACGCTGCCCACGGTTTCGATCCTGGCGGCTGCGATCGCCAGGCAGCCCACTCCACTCCCCCAGTCGAGTCCCGTCCCCGAGAGGAGCGCACGCTTTTCTGCGATGGCCTCGACTGCGATGAGCGTCGCTGGTGTGGGGGCGAAGGTCCCGGCCGGATGAAGGATTTCGATCGTTCCGAGCGGTCCGTTCTGGTCGAGCGTCAGGAGCGTGCGATGGCTGTCAGGGGATAAGCTTCCCGGCATGTGAATCTCGGCACGTCATAAGTTTAAATTTCGCAACTGTACTTGGAGTGGAGGCGGGTGAGGCGCTGGCCCAGGGCCTGCAGCTCGGCATCGCCCAACACTCGCTCGATGCGTGGGAACACTTCATTCTCTTCGTAGCGGATGAGGTCGTACAACGCTCTTGCCAGTGTGGCAACGCCTTCCTCAATCGGCAGTCCCGCCTCCGGCGAAGTCTCGAGCGCAGTCTGCAGTTGCTGGATCTGCCCCCGGATCTTGGCGTGTTCCGCTAGCATACGCGCCACCACCGGGTCCTGCTCGAGGGGGGTATGCCGGGCATAGGCGGGCAGAAGCAACTCTTCCTCTTCCCGAAAGTGCTGCTCGCCGGCCTTCTTCCAGAAGCTCAGAAATTTCTCTGCGGCCTGCCGCAAAGCCGCCGCGCGCCGCGAGGCCGGTGCTTCAGCGGCCCGACGCATCAGCAGCGCCTGAGTCAAGGCAAAGTGATGATGCTGGCTAAGAGGATGCAGCCCCGCGTGGCGTTTCATGGCTGTGAAGGAAAGCAGTATACCCGCGACAGGGTTACGGCGCACTGGATTCCGGCGTCGAGGACTCGGGCCGGGGATGCGCGCATGGCGCATAGACGGCCGTTCTATCGCTTGCTCGTATTGGCCAACCCGACCTCAGTCTCAATTCTCCGGAAGTCGCAGTTCTGCTGCTTCAAACGCATGTGGAGTGACCTGATCAGAATACGGCCGTCGATGTAGCCGTCCACGAAGCTGGGCAACCAGACCGCCTCGTCCACCTTTGTCTGCTCCAGATGAAACAGGAACTTTCGCACCGAGGCTAGCATCCCGCCCCAAGCCGACACGTTCTCCGCCAAGTGCAAGTCCGCTCGGCTGATTTCGTAGTCCTGTTCGTCAATCCACACCTTGCCGGAGAGCTTGTTCAAGAGCCGGTCGAGCTTACGTTTGACGGGCAGGTCAGCACTTTTGGGCTGGAAGCTCAGCACAAACGCCGGGCGGCCGTTCACCCGCTCGCGTCCGGTCAGATCGAACTGATACTTGCTCACCAGCTCCTCATTGAGTTCCAACTCTGTATCTTCCCTCCTGCCCTGCGCCCTCTTTCGCCTTCGCTCCGCCAGTCCCTCCCGGAATTTCCGCTCACGCTCTTGCTCGACTCTCTCTTCTTTGTCGGAAAGCGGCTTCCCGTCTTTCAGGATGAGGCGGGCATAGGGTTGGCCGTCGATGGGGAACACCTGGCTGACGCGTTCTTCGCGCTTTTTCACATTCTCACTGGAGTCGAGTTCCTCGAGGGTGCCGCGCTGCGTGTACGTGTACTTGGCCTCGAACTTGCGTTCCTCGGACCACTTGGCGCGCTCGATGGTTTTCTTGAGGATGTCTTCCGTTCTCGGCGAACCATTTTTCTCTTCAGCGCAAATGGCTGCTGGCGCGAAGAGAAAAAAACTGGTAGCGAAGCCGGCCACCCCGAACCACGCTGCGCTCCGCTCAAACAGGGACGGGCGTGGAACTGCTCCCGAGTTGTGCCATCTGGCTGGCATGAGCTTCAAGACAGTAGCCGCCTCAAGAGAGTTGCGTTGGATCAAACGCCTGGACCCGCCGGCCTAGCGGCTGACTCCCCGGCCGATCGGTTGGCGGAGCGCGGCCCGGTCAAGGTTTTCCCGCAGGTTCATCAGGGTGAGGAACGTGTTCAGCACCCGCGCCTTCACCTCATCCGGCAAGTGCAGGCCGCTGGTGGCCACCCGCGCCAGCATCTCGCCATGGTCGGCGACGTACTTCATGATCTCCACCTGCCGCGCGTGAGGGGTCCTGCCCAGCACGGTCTCGCGGCGCATCTCGTGGCACGACTGCTCCACGTTCACCATGAAGTGGTGAAGGCACAGATGCTCCGCTTCCAGTGCCGTAGGCACCTCAGTCTTGCACCCGGGTGCTCGACACGAGCTTTGCATAACAGTCACAAGCTGTCCTTCCGATTGTTAGCATTAGCGGCTTGACAAATCCACTCCACCCGCCGGCAATGACGCGAATCTGCAACCAAGCCTTTCGGCCAGGGAGGGCAGGCCGGGGACAGGTTTCGGAGGTGAGGGGTCGAGTGTGAAGACTGAGAGCCCAGGGTGAGGTTAGGGTCAAGGATCAGGAACAAGGCAGTGGGTTTCACTTTTTCCTCGCCGCTGGTCACCTCACACTGGCCGCTCGCTCGCGGCCATTTCTCCCTAGGGCTCTGGTCACATGCGACTTTGACTGCTGACTAGCGACTCTGCCTACACCACTGCGAGCGCCGCTTCGAGGTCCGCGATGATGTCTTGCCAATCCTCGAGGCCCAACGAGAGCCGGATGCCGCCGGGCTGCAGGCCGCTCTTGATCTTATCCTCCTCGGGCACCGTGGCGTGCGTCATCGAAAACGGATTCTCGATCAGGGTCTTGATTTGGCCCAGGCTGACGGCGAGCGTGATCGTGTAGGCGTGCTCGGCGACGAAGTCCACGAAGCGCTCGCCGGCCATGGCGCCGCTGCCGTTGCAGCTTTTCAACTCGAAATAGAGCAGGCTTCCGGGAGCGAACTTGCCGTCGTAGCCCACCATCTGCCGGCGCGCCAGCTCGGCCTGGGGGAAATTCGGCAGCCCCGGATAGACCACGCGCGCCACCTTGGGCTGCTTGAGCAGGAAGTTCGCCACCATCATCGCCCCCTTCTGCTGGTTGACCATGCGCGTCGCGAGCGTCGGCAGACCGTAGACCAGGATCGGCCAGGCATTCTTGGGCGAAAGTACCCCGCCGAAATCCTTGCGATAGAGCATCAGCAAATTATAGAAGCGGTTCGATCCGATCACCGCGCCGCCCATATCGGTCCCAAAGCCGCCGATGTCTTTGGTCAGGCTGTGCACTACCAGGTCAACGCCGAACTCGAGCGGCCGCTGGCAATACGGCGTGGCGAAGGTGTTATCCACCACGATCCGGATTTGCTCGGGCTCGGGGCGGTCGGCGTTCAACTGGTCAACCACCTTGCGCACCGCGGCCATATCAATCAGCTCCATCGTGGGGTTCACCGGGGTCTCGAAATAAACCACTCGGCAATCTCTGGTGGCCGCCCCGGCGATGCACTCGGGATTGGTCAGGTCGCAGAATTCGGTGCGCACGCCGAAGCGCGGCAGCCAGTTGGTCAACAGGCTGTGCGTTGAGCCGTAGAGCACGCGGTGCGCCACGATCTGATGTCCGCTCGAAACCAGCGCGCAGATTGCCGCGCTGATTGCCGCCATGCCGGTCGAGAATGTCACCCCCATTTCGCCGCCCTCGGCCGCGGCCAGGTTTTCTTCCAGCATGCTGCGGGACGGCTCGTCCAGCCGGTCGTAGATGTAGATCGGCGCGCGCTGCGCCTGTGGAGAGCCAAATTCAACGAAGCCCTGCACGCCGCGGTGCACGGACTTTAGGCGAAACGTGGTGGAACTCGATTGCGGCGGCACCACGTGGTGGTCGTAGTCCCAGCGCCCGGTGGCAAAGCTGCCGTGGATCAGGCGCGTGCGCAGGCGATATTGTTCGCGCGGCTTGCGCGGCTCGTGCTCATTGCTCATTGGAGTTCTCCTTCGGCTTGGCTCAGGACAGGTCCTCGAATTGAAGCTCGACTCCGCGGGCGGTGGGCCCCGCCAGCAGCGGGTGAAAGGGGCGCCGCCCCTCAAGTTACCACGACTTCAGCGTGGGGTTGCGGATTGTGGGTGGGATGTGCCTCTTGTTGAAAGCGACACGGCTTGCAACGCTCTCGTTCCGGGCGTTCCGCTTCGAGAGCGCCTGTGCTAGACTGTTGCAGCAAAGGCCCGGGCGTTGCGGGAGTCCCGCCGCAATGAGCGACGCATCTGCAAATTCTTGCCAAATGAGGCGGTCCCATGTCTGGACATTCTAAATGGGCAACCATTAAGCACAAGAAGGCAGCGACCGACGCCAAGCGCGGCCGCGTGTTCACCAAGCTGATCCGCGAAATCACGATTGCTGCGCGCGTGGGGGGAGGCGACGCGATAGCGAACCCGCGCCTGCGCACCGCCGTCGCTGCGGCCAAGAATGAGAACATGCCCAACGAAAACATCGAGCGCGCCATCCAGCGCGGCACCGGGCAGCTTGAGGGTGAACAGTACGAAGAGGTGATGTTCGAGGGATACGGCCCCGGAGGCGTGGGGATGCTGGTGCACGTGGTCACCAGCAACCGCAACCGCGTCGTGAGCGAGATCCGCCACGTGATGGGCAAAAACGGCGGCAACCTGGCCGAAGCCGGCGCCGTGGGATGGATGTTCCATCGCAAAGGCGACATTGCCGTGCCCAAGGAGCAGGCCAACGAGGACAAACTGCTCAGCATCGTGCTCGACGCCGGCGCCGAAGACCTGCGCGACGACGGCTCGGCCTGGGAAGTGATTACCCCGCCCGAGGCCTTTGAAGCGGTGCGCGACGCCCTGACCAAAGCCGGCATCAAGCCCTCCTCGGCGACCCTGGGCATGGTGCCGCAGAACTACGTCAAGCTGACCGGCGCCCAAGCGCAGCAAATGATCCGGTTGGTCGAGGCGCTCGAGGAGCACGACGACGTCCAGCAGGTCTTCGCTAATTTCGATATCGACGAAAAAGAGATTCAGGCCGAGGTGGCCTGATTAGTTGCCTGCCCCACATCGGCGGGGCCTTCTCAGCGCCCGCTTGGCGCGTTCAATTCCGCTGGTACTCATCCTCTGCTTCTGCCTTTCCCGAGCCGAACGAAAAGATGACAGAGCCCAACCGCGGGTGTCGCCTCATTCGGCTTTCGCCTGAAAAAACACTACCCAAGCTTTTTTGTCTCAACGTAAACTAAGCGCGCGATTCCGAGTCGAAGATGCGTTCCCGATGACGCTTGCAACCCGTAAGGACGGCAGACCCGCGCATCTGGCTGAGCGCAACGTGCCGCGGAAAACGATGCGCGTTCTCGGGATCGATCCTGCTGCCGCGGGGCCGACGGGCTACGGCGTGGTGGAAACCGACGGCCGCAACTGCTGGATGCTCCGCTTCGGCGCGCTGCCAGCTTTGGCGAAGAATCGCCGCGACGATTTTCCCGCGCGGCTGCGGCAGATCCACGGGCTCGTCGCCCGACTGATCGACGAATTCTCGCCGGATAGCGTAGCCTTGGAATCGGTCTTTACGGCGCTTAATATGAAGACGGCGCTAAAGCTGGCGGAGGTGCGGGGCGTGGTCCTGCTGGCCGCGGCGCAGAGCAACATTCCGGTGTACAGCTATTCCCCGCGCGCGGTGAAGTTGCTCGTGGCCGGTTATGGCCACGCCGGCAAGCAACAAATGCAACTGATGGTGCGCGCGCGGCTGGGCATGAGCGAAACGCCGGGGCCTGCCGACGCCGCCGACGCCCTGGCTGTCGCGCTCTGCCATATCCAGACGGCGCAGTCTCAGGCCCGCTTCGCTGCAGCAGGGGCCACCCCTGCGGGGTCGCCGCAACCCGGTCGGGCACAGACGCATCCGGGAATATCCGCGGCGCGCAACCGGCCGGCTGCTGGCCGCATCCTCACCTGATGATGCGCCGCCGGGGCAATTTCGTACTGCGACTGGTTTTTCCTCTGCTTCTCTTGCCTTCCCTGCATCCCTTGTTTGTTTCGGCTCCCGAAACGGCCACGCTCACTTATCGCCGCGTGTTCAAATCGAGTTCGCCGGAGTTCATCGAGATCAAGCTGAACGAGAATGGCGGGGCGAGCTACGATATCCGCCAGCTCGATGAGCCTCCGTACCCGCAGCCGCTGGAAATTGGCGCGCCGCTGCGGTCTAAGACCTTCGAGCTCGCTGCGCAACTCAATTATTTCCGCGATCTGCAACTCGATATCCGGCGGCGCATCGCCAATCTCGGCGAGAAGACCTTTCGCTACGAGCGTGGCGGGCAGGCCAACGAGGTCAGCTTCAACTACACCCTGAACGCCACAGCCAACCAGTTGATGCAAATCTTCGAAGGTCTGGCGCGGCAGCAGGAGCATCTGATCAAGCTCCAGCGCCGCATGAAGTACGACCGCCTGGGCGTGAATGAGGCCCTGCTGCAGTTTGAGTCCGACCTGAACCGCAAGATTCTTCCCGAGCCGGAGCGCTTGCTGCCCACGCTTGAGCAGATCGCCAACGATTCCCGCTTCGTTGAAATCGCCCGCCAGCGCGCACGCACCCTGGCCGAGCGCATCCGCAACGCGCCGTAGCTTTGATCTCTACAGCGGCGGATGGCTACGCCGGGCTAGGTTTGCGGCTCTCCACGGGCTTGCAGGAGCGTCCGCCGCGGCGGAGCAGGAATCCGCTTGACGCCGGGGGTCAATGGCGCGACCATTGAGCTGTAGAAGGCGGCAACCTCTCCGCCCCGAGCGCCATCCAATACTTAGATAGGGATCGTCCCCGAAAGGGGGGTATCATGAACCTCCGCCACCTTGGTTTTCTGATTCTTTTAGGAGCAGCGAGCTTTGCCCTTGCGACTGTGTCTCCCGCCTCGGCCGCCACGCCTCCGTATGACTACAGTCATGCGCGTGTGGTGCGGCTAAGCTTGGTAGAAGGCGACGTCCAAGTCTCTCGCCCGCGTGCGCAAGACAACGACGACCAGGGCAATGGCGAAACCTGGGAACAAGCCCTGCTCAACCTGCCCATTCAGCAGGGATACACACTGGCCACTGGGAACGGCCGCGCCGAGATCGAGTTTGAAAGCGGAGCCACTGCGCGCCTGGCGGAGAACTCCGTGCTACAGCTCACCGAGCTGGCGCTCTCGAACGGCGGGCGCATCACCCGCATGACGCTGACGCAGGGCACGGCAACCTTTTACGCCAAGCTTTCCCGCGAAGATTCCTTCATCGTGATCACGCCCAACCTGCATGTGAGCATGCCTGAGAACGCGCGCTTCCGCGTGGACGCTTCCAACGACACCAGCACCGTGAGCGTGCTAAAGGGCGACGTCCAGGTGGAATCCAACGCGGGGACGAATCGTCTGAGCAAGGGCCATGCGCTCGCCTACCACACCGGTGACGACCAGGTGCAAGTGGGCCGCAGCGCCAGGGTCGACGATTGGGACCGCTGGGTGGCCGACCGCGACGAAGTGGTTCATACCGCCAGTACGGCTGCACTCCAGTACGTCAGCTCGCCTTACAGCTACGGCCTCTCGGACCTCTACGACTACGGCAATTGGTACTCATACGGTGGCTACGGCCGCTGCTGGCGGCCACGCGGCGTGGGCCTCGGCTGGTCGCCTTACTTGTCCGGCCAATGGCTTTTCTACCCGGGTCTGGGATGGACCTGGATGAGCTTCGAGCCGTGGGGCTGGTTGCCTTATCACTTCGGCAGTTGGGTCCTTTCCCCGGGCTACGGTTGGCTCTGGGTGCCCGGCTTCAATACCTTTTGGCAGCCCGCGCTGGTCTCGTGGGTGCGCGTCGGCAACCGCACCGGTTGGTGCCCGGTACATCCTCAAGATCGGCTGGGGGGCACCCCGAACAACCTCCAGCATGGATTTATTGGCAACGCCCCCAGTCCGCTTCCAGGCCACAAGGGGTACGATCGCATCCCCATCGGCCAGGGGGAAACGGCGCAAGTGATTAATGCCCCGCCCGCCGGATTCCAGGGTGGCCGTGTGACCACCAGCGGCGGAGTTCGCAGCGTCGGGCCGGCTGGCGGACCCGACAGCAAGGGGCGCAGCGCACGCGAGATCGTCTTCGATCCCCGGGAGAGCCGGTTCGTGAATAATCCGAATGCCCCTGCGCACAAAGAGGACGTAGTCCGCGAGCACCCCGCAGACAAAGAGAAAGAGATTGGCGCGACTCCCGCGCAGCGTGGCTTCTCCGGCGGCTCGCCGCAGAAGCCCGCAGATTCACCTGGACCTCGCAAACAACTAGGGGACACCACCCCTGCTGGACCGCCGGCGAAGGGCCAACGCGAAGTTGCGCCGCGACAGACTACTCCGCCGCCCGCGCCGCCGCGCGTTCAGACGCCGCCCCCACCGCCTCCACCAGCCAAGGTAGAGCGCCCGCATGGGCAGAGCGAATCTTTGCGGCCAGCGGCTCCAGCGCCGCGCTGGGAGTCGGCACCACGCCCGTCCTCACCGCCGCCCACGCCACGTAGTGAGCCGCGGCCGTCCGCGCCTCGCAGCCAGCACAACTAGATAAACGACCTTGATTCTCGGAGAGACGGCCCGCACAGACCACGCGGGCCGTTTTCTTTGGGGAAGAAAGCTCTACACGAGGAGTTGGCCTGGAGCCAGTTCGGCCTTCAGACCGCCACAACCGCGCAAGGCGGGCTCAGTGCACCACAACACCGGCGTAGCCCACTACTTCGTCCCGCTCGCCAGTAGCATCGCCGGAGGTGGCGTAGCGCACCAACTCGGCGCGAGTGGCGCCGAGTTCGCGGGCCGCAGTCAACATGACAACGGCTGGCCCGTAACCGCACATGGTGATGGAGTCGCGGTGCACCGTGTCGTAGAGCCCGCGCGGGTCGAGCGCTAAGAGCTTGTCGAGCGCCTTGCGGTCTTTGACGCGTGTCACCTGATCGCTCTCGTAGTGGTTCATGTCGGAGCTGGCCACCACCAGGATCGGCTCACGCTGTGCCGCAATGACCTCTGCAAGCGCCCGGCCCAACTCCTCCAGCGTGGACAGCCGCACCGGGCCCACGGCAATAGGGACAAAGCGAAATTCCCCCGCCAGGCGCTGCAGGAACGGCAACTGCACTTCGAGCGAATGCTCACAGCGGTGCGCCACGGAATCCTCGCGCAGCAGAGGGAAGGCGTGCTTCAGCTCGGCAGCTAAGGCGCTATCAATCCGCACTTCGCCGAGTGGCGTCTGCCAGGCGCCCTCGGAGAGGATAGCCAGCGCCTCGCCCTGCGGGTAGTGCCGCGGGCCGAGGATGACGTAGCATCCCGGGAGTTCCACCCGGCGGTACACGGCGGCGGCCACGTGGCCAGAGTACTGGTAACCAGCGTGCGGCACCAGGCATCCCCGAGCGCGTAGCTTCTCAGCGGGGGCTCCAGCCTCGGCCAGAGTTTCAATTTGCTGGGTCAGTTTAGCAACGTCCGCGGGATAAAAGCGACCTGCGACAGCAGGCAGGCGAATCATAGCCAGCCTCCAGGCGCGGCTCAAATAGGCTTCGAGGGTTTACCCTTGATGCGGAGGGCGACGTCGCTGCCTTCTTCGTACTGAATCCGGACCTTGTCGCCGTATTGGTAGCCGCCGCGGTTGATGATCTTTTGCATCTCTTCGCGCACCTTCGGTGAATATCCGAAGGTGCGGATGAGCAGCTCATTCTCCTGGCTGCGCACGGTGATCGCGACGGGGTTTGCGTGCATCACTTCGCCCTCAAAGGTGACGCGTCTAGGCTTCAGCGTCTTGATGCGTATGGGCTTGCTGGTGTCAACCTGTCCGCCTGCGGGAAGGGCCGCCACTGCAAGCGTCGCCGCGACGAGCAAAGCCGCCCCGGTGCCGGCCCAGAGCATCCTCCTCGAGTGCGGCGACTTTGAGACCGCGTCAACCACTGGGATGCGAAAACGATCAAAGTGCGTCATCGAGCGCAATCTTCAGAGACTTCAAGAACCGGATGTCATGCGGCGTCATCTCGAACTTGGCTGGCTTCTGCTCTTCCTCCAGCACGTCCTGGTCCACCTGGATGCGCAACGACTCCAGAAATCGCCGGTCGTGCGTGGTGATCCTGGCCGGCTGGGCTTCACGCTTGGCCAACCCGATTGTGGCATCGAGCTTCAGAACGATGTCGTATCCCGCGGCGCGCACGCTGGCGATGGCCCCTGAGATGCGCTCTGAATCCGACACAGTGTCGTTGATGGCGTGGCCCAGTTCCCGCAAAAGCTGTTTGAGCTGATCGTCCAGTTGCAAGGTCGGTTCCTCCTCTCCCGCTGGGAGAGAGCCAACACAGCGAACAATAACCCCCCTTAAATTGTAGGCCGCAGCATCGGAGGAAACAAGTCCTTGTCTTGCCGGATGAGTGTCCAAGCTGCTCACTCCCCCCTGCGTGGAACTCGTCCGCAGCCGGACTTTATACTAGAATGCGCGCATGCAGCTGCGACACCTGTCCAACGTGCTGGCCAAGGCAGGGGGCGGCTTTGCCCGCGTGCTGCTGCGAGTTGCCCGACAACTATTCCACGAAACCACCGGAGCGATGTTTTTCGCCTTCGCCATTGCCGGAGCCGTGGCCGCCTGGCGCCAGTGGCAGAAGGGGACAGCCCAGTGGCTGGTGGCGCTGGCCGTCGGCTTCGCGCTGATGATGGTCGCGTTCGCCGTGGCCTCGTTCCGCAGCGCCCGCCGCGTGCGGTAGCATCGGCAAAGGGAAAAGAGAAGATGGGAAACGGACTAGCGCAGACACGCGCGGGCGCGCCACGGGTTCGCCGCTCGCAACCGCGACCGGTTTCCATTCTCAACTATCCCTTTTCCCCTTCTTGCTGTAGGTCTGCGAATCATGAACAAGCGAGTCGATAAGCGGATGGCTCCAGCCGAGCGCAAGCAGAGATTTGCGACGCTATCCGGCATACCACACGAGGCCCATTACACTGCGGCCGACATTGCCTGTGAAGACCGCGAAGGCGCGCTGGGCTATCCCGGCGAATTCCCCTACACTCGCGGCATCTATCCCACGATGTACCGCGGGCGGCTGTGGACGATGCGGCAGTACGCCGGCTTTGGCACCGCCGCCGAGTCCAACCAGCGCTACCGCTACCTGTTGAGCCAGGGCCAGACGGGTCTTTCCATCGCATTTGACCTGCCCACCCAGATCGGATTGGACTCTGACCACCCGCTCGCGCGCGGCGAAGTGGGTAAAGTCGGCGTGGCGATTGATTCGCTGGAGGATATGGAAGCGCTGCTGGAGGGGATTCCGCTCGACCGCGTCTCCACGTCGATGACCATTAACTCGACCGCGGCAATTCTTCTGATGTTGTATGTCGCTGTGGCGAAGAAGCAAGGCGCCGACCTGCAGCGCCTTTCGGGCACCGTGCAGAACGACATCCTGAAGGAGTACATCGCCCGGGGCACCTACATTTATCCGGTGCGGCCGGCGATGCGCATCGTCACCGACCTGTTCGCGTGGTGCCGCACGGAGCTGCCGAGCTGGAACACGATTTCCATCTCCGGCTACCACATCCGCGAAGCCGGCTCAACGGCGGTGCAGGAGGTAGCATTCACGCTGGCCGACGCCATCGCCTACGTCGAAGCCGCGATCGCCGCGGGGCTGGCGGTGGACGAATTTGCGCCCCAGCTCTCGTTCTTTTTCAATTCGCACAACGACTTGCTCGAGGAGATCGCGAAGTTTCGCGCGGCGCGGCGCCTCTGGGCCCGCATTATGCGCGACCGCTTCCACGCCGCCGATCCGCGCTCGATGCTGCTGCGTTTCCACGCGCAGACCGCCGGCAGTTCGCTCACCGCGCAGCAGCCGGAAAACAACATCGTTCGCGTGGCCATGCAGGCGCTCGCCGCGGTGCTCGGGGGCTGCCAGTCGCTGCATTCCAACAGCCTCGACGAAGCGCTGGCCCTGCCCACCGAATCGGCCGCACTGCTGGCCCTGCGCACCCAGCAGATCATCGCGTACGAAAGCGGCGTGACCGATACGGTGGACCCGGTCGGCGGCTCCTACGCCATCGAGAAGCTGACCGATGAGATCGAAACGCGCGCCCGCGAGTACCTCGAGAAGATTGACGCCCTGGGCGGCATGCTGCGCGCGATCGAAATCGGCTACGTGCAATCGGAAATCCAGAAGGCGGCCTATGAATACCAGCAGGCTGTCGAGCGCGGCGAGCAAGTCGTGGTTGGCGTCAATCAGTTCGTGGCCGAAGAAGAGAGGCCCATCCCCATCCTGCGGATCGACCCGGAGATTGAGCGGGCGCAGGTATCGCGGGTTCAGGCGCGGCGCGCCCGCCGCGATCACGCCAAAGTACAGAGCGCGCTCGCGGCCGTGGAGACCCGCGCGCGGTCCTCAGAAAACCTGGTGCCGGCCATCCAGGCCGCCGTCGAGGCCTACGCCACGGTGGGCGAAATCTCCGACGCGATGCGGCGAGTCTTCGGCGAATATCAGGAATCCGTCACCATTTAGCCGTGAAATTTTCCCGCGAAGGCGAAATTCGCTGGCCACGCAAGGTGCGCACGGCAGCCGACGCGGTCCGATTCATTGACGCCGTGGGCTACTGTTTGCTCTTCCCAGTCCAAAACCTTCCGCTACCGTCGCTCTACTATGCCCTCGCCCGGCGCTACCCCCTCACGTGGGATACGTACACTGAAAAAATCTGGCACTGGAAAGACGATCTCGGCCGGCAGCGCCGCGCGTTCTACGCCAAATACTTCAAGGGCCGCGGAACGTTTATCTCGCTGGCGTTGCTGCCCCACTTTCTCGCCATGCGCGATTCCGCTGCCTCGCCGGGTGACCACGAACGCTTCTACGCCGGGGGACGCATCAGCCACGACGCGCGCGCGATCTGGCAGGCGCTCGAGCAACACGGGCCGCTTGCCACGCTCGAGCTGCGCCACGCTTGCAAGATGGACAGCAAGGCCGGCAATGTGCGATTCAAACGCGCCATGCTTGAGCTCCAGTGTCTGCTGCAGGTCGTCCACTTTGGCGCCGAACAAGAAACCGCGGCGTGGGCCTCGGGCCGGTTTGAACTCACCGCGCGCGCTTTTCCGCGCCAGGTGTTGCGCGCGCGAGAGATTGCGCCCGAAACCGCTCGCGCCGTGATCGCCAAGAAGTATCTCCACTGGCATCCGGAAGTGCTGCCCGTGCGGCTGGCTAGGCTGTTCAGGTGGACCGAGGCGGAGGCTGCCGCCGCTTCGGCAATCACGCCCGCTCGCAGAGGATACAATTCCCCGCCTCGAAACCCGAAGACCCAAGAGCGCAGCTCGCGCCGCGTGACATGAAACTGATCCTGGCATCGGCCTCCCCGCGGCGCGCAGAGGTTCTGCGCGATGCCGGCATTGCGTTTGAAGCTGTCTCGACCAATATTGACGAATCGCCCCGATCAAACGAGTCGCCCGAGGAGTTGGTCATACGCTTGGCTGAAGCCAAAGCGCGCTCTGCCGCCGCGCGGTTGCTCCCCGTTGGCGGCCCGGCCATCGTCCTCGGCGCCGATACTGAAGTGGTTGCGGACGGCCTGGGCGGAAGACAGGTGCTCGGCAAGCCGGCATCGGCTCAGGACGCGCGGGCCATGCTTCGCCGCCTTAGCGGGCGAACGCACGAAGTCATCACCGGCCTGTTCCTGATTCACTTGCCCGGCGGTGTAACACGCGTCGAGCATGAGACGACGCGAGTGACCTTTGCGCCGCTGACCGATGAAGAGATCGACGCATATGTGGCGACAGGCGAGCCGTTCGATAAGGCCGGGGCGTACGCCATTCAGGGACGTGGTGGGAGGTACGTGACGCGAGTCGAGGGGTGCTACTTCAACGTGGTGGGCTTGCCTTTGGCGCGGCTCTACGGCCACCTGCGCGAGCTAGGCTGGCAAGGGTGAAACCCCGCTTTGTTGCATTTTACGAGACTCACCGGCCAGAGGCCGGTGCCCCGCCCGCCTTAGACTGCTACGGAGGCAGACAAACACCTCTCACCGCAGAGGCTGGACTTAAATTAAGCGGATCTGAGCAGAGAAAAACATGGCGGCCACCTGGGCCGCCACGCCAACGCAAGATCTATGTGCCCCACTACCAAGCCTGGGGAGAATTAGCAACTGTCAGGCGTCCGGACCTGCGACTACTTCTTTTCCTCAGTCGGCTTCTCGGCGGGCTTCTCGGGGCCGGTCATCCCTTCCTTGAAGTTACGAATGCCTTCTCCCAGCCCGCGCGCAAGGTCGGGAATCCTACGGCCGCCGAAAAATACCAGCACAATGGCCAGGATCAGCAAAAGCTCGGGAACTCCTAGCTTTCCAAACATACGACCCCCTGCGGCTGATTCTAGGCTTTGACCCGCCCCACGTCAACAAGGTAAAAAGAGTACCGTACAAGGTCAAGTTAGCTGCTTCGGCTCGGCGGGTTTGTCCTCGGAAGGTGTAGAGGCCGGCTTCTCCGGGCCATGCAGAGCTTCCCTGAAGCTGCGGATGCCTTCTCCCAGCCCGCGCATCACTTCCGGAATTTTGCGTCCACCGAAGAAGATCACCAGGATCAGCAGAATGATCAGCAGGTGTGCGGGGCTCAAAGCTTCCATGGATAATCCTCCTCTGCCACCCGTGGCAGACTCCAAGCCTACATCAAAAGATGCCCACCGGAAGCACCCTCTTGCTTATAAGATTATGCGCTCGTCACCTACCCTCCGGGTCAAGCGTTCGCGGTCCAGATGCTCCAGCAACGGGATGGCATACTTCCGGGTGATGCCTGTCAGCTCCTTGAACGCCGCAATGGGCAGCCGCTCGCCCTTTTTCTGCTTGTAGTCCGCCAGCAGTCCGCGCAAGCGCGCAATCGCCGCACGGTGGAAAACCAAGTCCTCGGTCACCTTCACCAAGACCTGCTCGCGCAGCAGGATTTGAAGCAGCTTCTGCGCGCGCCGGCCTTCGACCGGCAACTTCGCCAGAACTTCCTTGAGCCCCGGTACAGCCAGCCCCGCACGCGAGAACTCCAGTTCAATCTGCTCCTTCGCGCGCGCTTCTTCCGGCAGTAAGGCGATGGTTCGGCCGGCGCGCTTGACGATGTCGCCGGCAACCGCCACGGAACCGCCGGCCACCAGTACGTCGAGCGCCGCGCGGAAAAGCTCCGGGCGCGCATCGCCGGCGGCTCGCCCCCGCAGTTCTTCTTTCGAAATGCCCTCGCCCAGAGGATTCGAGTGGTGGAAACTTTCGATTTCGCGGCGCAGCGCGCCAACGCAATCGGCCAGACTGGCCGCCGACGCCACAACAAACGGCTGCTGGCTGACCACTCGCAGCGCTCCGGTCTGCTCGAGCTTGCCGGCCGTTTCACGCACCTCCGCCTCGAGCCAGCCTGCGCGGGCCACAATCTGCGCAAGCTCAAGCCCCCCAGATGACGCCGTGGCCATGGCCGCAAGAATCTCCTCGCGATTGCCGCTCTCCACGGTCGAAAGATACGGGATCACTTGGCTGTCGCGCTGCCGGTGGCGCGACGCCAGCGCGCTTAACACCGCGCCGCCTCCGATCGTCACTACTGGCGAGAACTGCCGCAGAATAAACCGGTCGCCCGGAAGCACGAGTACCGGATCGTCCAGGCGAAGCTGTGCGAGCGCTGTGGCACCCGGGGAAAGCTCCTCCCGATCGAGCAGAATAACCTCAGCCACGGTTTCGGCCGTACCCTGATGGAAGTGAACTCTGGCGCGGTTCTTCAAGCGCCGCGCAGAGCCGAGCAGCTCTACGCGCGCGTCCAGCCTTCGGCTGACCTCAAATCGTCCCGGCGAGGCCAGCACCATCCCTCGCTCGACCTCGGCCAAGTCCACTCCGGCCAGGTTGAGCGCCGTCCGCTGGCCCGCCGTGGCGCGGGCTACTGCCCTGCCGCCTGACTGCACGCCCCGGACGCGGACACGTCGCCGTGCGGGAAACAATTCGACTTCGTCCTCCGGCTTCACTGCGCCGGAAACCAGCGTGCCCGTCACCACTGTGCCGAACCCTTTCATGGCAAATGCGCGATCGATCGGCAGCCGGAAATACTTTGTCGGATCCTTCCCGGGCGCCTCGATTGCCACCCGGGCCAGCTCCTGCCTCAACCACTCTAGCCCCACGCCCGTGCGTGCGCTCACTGAAACAATCGGCGCGCCCTCCAAAAAAGAGCCACGCAAGAACTCCTCAACTTCCAGCCGCACCAGCTCGATCACATCAGCTTCGACCAAGTCAGACTTGGTCAAGGCAACGACTCCGCGGCGGATCTGGAGCAGCCGACAGATATCGAAATGCTCGCGCGTTTGCGGCTTGATGGACTCGTCCGCCGCAATAACGAGAAGGACCAGATCGATGCCCCCAACCCCGGCCAGCATGTTTCGCACAAAACGCTCGTGCCCTGGGACGTCTACTAGGCCCAGGCGCACATCGCCCAGATCAAGAAACGCGAATCCAAGGTCAATCGTGATCCCGCGGCGTTTCTCCTCTTCGAGCCGGTCTGGGTTTGTCCCCGTCAGCGCCTCGACCAGCGCCGACTTTCCGTGGTCGATGTGTCCGGCGGTGCCTACGATGACGTTTTTCATCGGCCGAGTCCTGGCAGGTAATGGTTCGCTCACGCAAGCGTCCAGGCGGTTCAACTCCACGGTAGGAAGGAATGCTAGCGGAGAGAGTCTAGTGCGTCAAATCCGGCGGCGTTCGACTTGGGTTATCTCCTCGAGAATGGCTGCTGTGGCTGCCCGGGGATCGGGGGCCGAAGTGATAGGCCGCCCAACCACGATATAATCAGCCCCGGCACGGATGGCCTCTCCCGGTGTGGCCACGCGCGCCTGGTCATCTCCATTCTCGGAACCCTTGGCTTTCCCGGTTGGGGTGCTCGGCCTGACACCCGGCACGACAATGAGAAACCCCCTGCCGCAGGCCCGGCGGATGGCAGTGACCTCATGAGCTGAGGCCACTACGCCATCGAGCCCAGCTTGCCCCGCCAGCCGGGCAAGTTTCACCGCCCTCGTCCGCGGCCAAGACGCGATGCCCACTTGCCGCATAGCAGCCCGGTCCAGGCTGGTTAGGATGGTAACGGCGAGGAGCTTCGGCTTCGCCCGTCTGCCCGAGCTCTTATCGGCCCTCCCGAGGGCTTGGGTGGCCGCACGCATCATCTCGAGGCCGCCCAGCGCATGGAGGTTGATAAGGCGAATGCCGGGCAGGTCGGCAGCCGCCGAGACAGCCCCGGCGACAGTACTGGGAATGTCGTGGAATTTGAGATCCAGGAAGATGCCCGCCCCTAGGCGGGCTATCTTCCTGACAGCGGCGGGGCCTTCAGCCGCGAACAACTGGCCACCTATCTTGAACATATCCGCGAGGCCCGACAGGCGGTGGGCTAACTTATAAGCAAGACTCAGGCGGTCGAAATCGAGGGCAACAATCAGCCGCCGGCTCGCCTCGCTCCTCAGCGGCGTGGTGGCACCTCGAGCAGCTCGATCCGAACGCGCGCTAAGCCCTTCTCTGTCATACCCAAACGGCGGGCCACGCCGTAGGACACGTCTATTTCTCGGTCATCCACAAACGGGCCCCGATCGTTTATCCGAACCAATTGGCTCCTCCCAGTGCGCGGATTCACAAGGCGCACTAAGGAGCCAAAAGGCAGGGTAGGGTGGGCAGCGGTGTAGGCATACATATCGTACGTCTCGCCGTTAGCTGTGCGTCGCCCATGAAATCTGGAGCCGTACCAGCTAGCTGTGCCCTTCCAGACCCGCAGAGGAAGGACTGGTTGTTTTGGAAGAGCCACCACGAGTGGCGCATGGAGAGTTGACGCAAGCACGAACATCAGGAGGACCCAACGAAGTGCAGCCCAAATTACGAAGATTCGGTTGCGCATAATGTGTACTTTATGCCACGTCAGGTTCAAAGAGTCTATCCTACCAGAGTCCCGGTGTCAGCGGTACTTATGATTGATAGAATCTTTTAAGCCACTGATACTAAAGACTTTCTCAGATAAACAGAGCCTCTCGACACCCTCCAGAATCCGCACGCACGCTGTTGGCTCCACGAAATTTGACGTCCCAACCTGTACTGCGGAGGCCCCTACGATTAGGTATTCCAAGACGTCTTCCGGCCGCTCGATACCGCCCAGACCCACCACAGGTAGCTTCACCGCATGGCAGGCCTCATAGACTAAGCGAAGTGTGATTGGCTTGATAGCCGGACCAGATAGCCCACCCGTTAGGCTGCCTAGGCGTGACTGCCGTGTCCGGAAATCCACACTCATCGCTGGATAGGTATTCGCGACGGTAAGCACATCAGCCCCCGCCTCCTCCGCAGCCCGCGCCAGGATTCCGATGTCAGTCACATTGGGGGCGAGCTTGACCCACAGGGGTCGGCGAGCAACCTTTCGAGCGGCAGAAACCACTTCGGCAATCATTTGGGGATCGCTGCCATAATGGATACCGCCCCGAGCCGTATTCGGGCAGGACACGTTCAACTCATAGGCCGCTAATCCGTCCGCGTCTTCCAACACGCGGATGACCTCCACGTATTCATTAACCGTGTATCCGAATACGTTGGCGACTATTGCCGTGCGGTACGCCCGAAGCGCCGGCAGCTTCTCGGCGACAAATGCCCGCACGCCTACATTCTGCAACCCAACGGCGTTCATCACCCCGCTAGGGGTTTCGCACATCCGCGGAGGGGGCGCGCCGTTCATCGGCTGGATGGAAAGACCTTTTACCACTATGCCCCCAAGACGATCGAGGTCCACCAGGTGAGCAAACTCAATTCCGTAGCCAAATGTGCCGCTGGCAGCGAGGACAGGATTGGAGAGGCGCAAAGCGCCCACACTCACGCTCAGGTCAACTTCCCCCGGCATGGCGCGTAGTCTAGCACGCCACGCAAGAGGATCGAGTCGGGTCTCCTGTGGGAAAACCGAATCAGTGAACGGGCAATGGTGCTTCGGCCCGCGAAGGCGCCAGCGCTTCGACCAACACGCGGCCGTCGCTGCGACCGAGTGTGATTGCACAGAGGAAGGCAAGCGTCGGCGCTATGTCCGCCGGCGTCGCGGCCGTCTGATATTCGCCGCGCCGAACTCCCGCACCCATCAGAATCACCGGCACACGTGTGTCATAGTTATAGGGCGAGCCGTGGTCTGTGCTCAGACCGAAGCCCAGGTCGTGGGCTGAAACTCCAAAGAGCCAGTACGGCTTCTGCACCACGATCAGGTCGCCGCTCCGGCCCGCGTAGTAGCTGAGCCTGGTGGCGCGCAAGATTGGATCGTCGGTGGCTTCTCGCCCGTGAAGCTCCTCGCTGCGCAGCACCCGGGCGACACCCGGTGCAGCTAGAAGCGCACCCACAACCGCCTCCATCACCTCGGGCGCGCCCGCGAGCTTCGCATAAACGCCCTGCGCGAAGTACAAATCACTGCCGGATGCAGGCGCCAAGTGCTGCCCCGGCCCGAGGGACGTCTCAAGAACTTTTTGCACCTCGGCAGTCAAATCGCTGGTGCCCACAAGCCCTCCATCCAGTCCTGCAGCCGTCATCTGCTGAGGGATCGGCGCCACCCCGTGGTCGGCCGATAGGGCCACGACGTAGTTTCGCGGCCCGACAGCGCGGTCCAAATGATCGAGCAACCCGCCAATTGCGACGTCCAGGCGCGCGAGGACGTCCTGCACCTCATGACTGAACGGACCAAAGTGGTGTCCTACTAAATCGAATGTTGAAAAACTTACGCCGAGATAATCCGTGCCGCGGCCCTTGCCAAGTCCCAGCGCGTCCACTGCGGACGCGGCCATCTGTGCCAGGTAGGCGTCCGCAAAAGGACTCCTCTCCCACAGCGCATAGAAAGCCGCATCGGGTTTATCCGCGCTCCCTTTGAGAACATGGGGAAAGGTCGAGGTCCACCCCGCAGGAGGTCTTTCGCCGGCGGCCGCGTTCTCGAATAAGTAGGCGCTGGCGGGCAGGGCGCGGGTCCACAACTTTCCAAAATCAGCCTCCACAGGGTGCGCTCGAACGTACTGCTGGAGGAAACCCACCGGAGCGCTGGCATAAGCTGAGGAAGTCACCCAGGCGCCGGTTGTCTCGTCGTGCCAGGTGACCGCATCGGCGCGATGGCCTGCCAGCATGATCGCGCTGCGGGCCTTCAGCGAAAATGTGACCACGCGAACGGGCGCGCCGGCCTGCGCGCGCAACTCATCGGAGAACGTGGGGACAACTAGCCGCGCGGCGCTTTCGCCGCCCTTCACGGCCGGCCCGTAGCTGACTGCCTGTGCTTGCGCGTCCTCGGTGCAAGTGACCATTTTCCCTGATTCGCGGTCCCACCAGAGGTTGCTGATAATTCCGTGGGTCGCCGGGAAGCTGCCCGTCGAGATTGTGGCGTGCCCCACGCACGTGCGGGTGCTCGCGTAGGGGTAAGCCGCCTGCCGGAACCATGCGCCCTTCTCCAGCAGGCGCCGCAACCCGCCGGTCCAGTGCTCGCTGTATTTCTCAAGGTAGTCGGCGCGCAACTGGTCCACCACCAGCACGACCACCAGCTTGGGCCGGGGGTGCTCTTTTTCTGCTTGCGCCGGAACCGAGGCAGGGAGCAGAAGCTGGGCGCAAAACAGGCACACCGCAATGTTGCTCACTCGTGGCATGTTTGGAGAACCCCCGGTGCGGACGGAGTGTAGCACGAACCCGGTAAGCGACCCCGCCGCGGACCCGTTTCAAAGGTCGGCGCCCGGCTTCACTCCGAGCCTTCGGGAGCGGGGCGCTCTGTGCTAGGATGTCCGCCGATGCGCGTTGTCGAAAAGTCGCAGCTAATGTCCGCCACGGAAATCGACCGCACCATCCAACGGCTGGCGCACGAAATCGTGGAGAAGAGCGGCGGCACTTCAAATCTCGGGCTGATCGGCATCCGTCGACGCGGCGTTCCGTTGGCGCAACGCATCGTGCGCGCTATGCGCGGCATCGATGGCGTTCAGGTGCCGGTGGGGACGCTCGATATCACGCTCTATCGCGACGATCTTTCCAAAGTGGCTCCGCATCCGGTGCTGCAATCCAGCGACATCCCCTTTCCCGTGGATGATAAGGATCTGATCCTGACCGACGACGTGCTCTACACTGGTCGCACGGTCCGCGCCGCCATGAACGGCCTCTTCGACCTGGGCCGGCCGCAGAGCATCCGGCTGTGCGTCCTGATCGACCGCGGCCACCGCGAGCTGCCCATCGAGGCCTCCTTCGTCGGCCGGCACGTGCAGACCAGCGACACCGAAATCATCGAAGTCCGCTTGACCGAGGTGGACCGCGAGGAGCGCGTGATGCTCGTTGAGCGCGTCTCCTGACCGCGCGGCCCTTACCACTTTTCCGGGGACCCCTGTGCCACAGCGCCTCCACCACATGCTGGGCATCGAACCGCTCACCGTCGAGCAGATCACCTTTTTGCTGGACCAATCCAAGCCCTTCCAGGAAATCCAGCGGCATCCGCTCAAGAAGCTGGCCACACTGCGCGGCAAGACTGTGGCGCTGGCGTTCTTTGAGCCCTCGACGCGCACGCGCATCAGCTTCGGGACCGCTGCGGCGCGCCTGGGTTCGGACACGATGAACCTGCAAGCGGAGGTATCGAGCCTGCGCAAGGGCGAATCGCTGCTCGATACGGCGCGCACGCTCGACGCAATGAAACCGGATTGCATCGTGATGCGCCACAGTGCGTCGGGCGCAGCCGAGTTTGTGGCCCGGCGGCTGGAGATTCCGGTGATCAATGCCGGTGACGGCACGCACGAGCATCCCACGCAGGCGCTGCTCGACGCGCTGACGATCCGCGACCGGCGGGGCAGCCTCGAGGGACTGAATGTCGCCATCCTCGGCGACATCCTCCATAGCCGCGTGGCTCGCTCAAACCTTCATCTGCTCGGCAAGTTCGGCTGCCGCTTTACGCTGGGTGGTCCAGCCATGTGGGTGCCCCGGGAACTCGAGAGCCTGGCACCGCCCGGCTGCTCCATCCGCCGCGTTGCGCGCATCGAACAGGCGCTCGAAGGCGCCGACGTAATCATCGTCTTGCGCGTGCAGCAGGAGCGCCAGCACGAATCCGCGCTCGCGCTCGCGGAGTACATCCTGCTCTACCAGCTCACCCCCGAGCGCCTGCGCCTGGCAAGGCCGGAAGCGCTGGTGCTTCACCCCGGGCCGATGATCCGCGGCCTCGAAATCGATCCGGCGGTGGCTGATGGCCCGCAATCGTGCGTGCTCGAACAGGTCACCAACGGGCTGGCGGTGCGCATGGCCCTGCTGTTCGAGCTGATCGGAAGTGCCCAGACCGAGTCCAGCGCTGTCGCCCCAGCGCAAGCCAAGGATGCCGCCGATGCTGCTCGTTAAGAACGGCCGCGTGCTCGACCCGTCGCGCGGGACAGACGCGATGCTCGACGTCCTGCTCGAGGGCGATCGTATCGCGCAGGTAGCGCCTGCTATCAGTGCGCCCTCGGCCGAGGTGTTCGACGCCACGGGTATGGTTGTCGCCCCCGGCTTCATTGACCTGCACTGCCACCTGCGCGAGCCCGGCGATGAGCCTTCAGAGACCCTTGAGAGCGGCACGCGCGCTGCTGCTCGCGGCGGCTTCACCGCGGTGTGCGCCATGCCCAACACCAAGCCGGTGAACGACAACGCCTCGGTGACGCGCGCCATTCTGGAACGCGCGCAGGCCGCTGCCAGTGTGCGCGTTTGGCCCATCGGCGCCGCGTCGCGCGGCAGCAAAGGCGAAGAGCTCGCGGAGATTGCGGCGATGAAGCAAGCCGGCATCGTCGCCGTCAGCGACGACGGCAGGCCCATCGCCACTGCCCGCCTGCTGCGTCAGGTGATGGACTACTGCCGCTCGCTCGACCTGCCGGTGATTGACCACTGTGAGGATGCCTCGCTGGCGGCCGGCGCCGTAATGCGCGAAGGCAACCAGTCGGTCCGCCTGGGGCTGCGCGGCATGCCCGCGGCGACTGAATCGATCGCCGTGGCGCGCGACGTCCAAGTGGCCGAACTGACCGGCGGGCGGCTGCACATCGCGCATCTTTCCACGCGTGCCTCGCTCGAGCTGGTCCGAGCGGCCAAGCAGCGAGGCCTGCCGGTCACTTGCGAGGTTACCCCGCACCACTTCACACTCACCGACGAGGACCTCGCCTACGACACGCGCTTCAAGATGAATCCACCGCTGGCTTCGCGATCCGATCGAGACGCCTTGTTGGCCGGATTGACCGACGGTACCGTGGATGCCATCGCCACTGACCACGCGCCGCATGAACCGGCGCTGAAAGACGTGGAGTTTGATCGTGCGCCCTTCGGCGTAACCGGATTTGAAACGGCCCTGGCGCTCGGTCTCGAGCAGCTCGTGCACACGGGTGGCATGACGCTGATGCGCCTGGTGGAGCTGTTCACCGCCGGCCCGGCGCGTGCGCTCGGAATCACGCGACGCGTCGCGACGGGCGAGCCGGCGGACCTGACGCTGTTCTCCAGCGAACACGCCTGGACGTTTCGCGCCGTGGAGTCGGCGAGCCGCTCGCGCAATACGCCGTTCGATGGCCGCAGCTTCCGCGGCGCGCCGATGGCAACCATTGTGGCCGGCCGCATTGTCTGGCGCCGCTAGCGGGCGAGCCCTTCCAAACCAAAGAAACAATCCTGTCCTTTCCCTGTGTGCTCCGCGCCTCTGCGGTGCAAATCGATTGTTCTATGAACCGCAGAGACGCAGAGGCGCACAGGCAGAAATCAGAGGAGAGAATCCTACAAATGCGGCTGAGGCTTAACGATGCGTGGCGGGCTCGGCGGCGGGATGCATGCCATGCTGCGGAACCTCGTGCACGCCCCGCGCCGGAGGTTCCTGGTGGAAGCGGTAAAAATGGGCGAGGGGGCCAGGGCCTTTACCGATGGCGTAGCCTTTCTCAATGGCTTTGATGACGTAGGCTTTGGCAAGCAGAACCGCGTCGTGGAGCGGCCGGCCGCTGGCGAGTTGCGCGGCAATCGCCGAAGCAAAAGTGCAGCCAGAGCCGTGCGTGTTCATCCTTTTGATGTGGTCGCCGCCCAGCGCGAGCACCTCCACGCCGTCGAAGAGGACATCAATCGCCTTCTCCATGTGGCCGCCCTTGACCACCACGGCGCGCGCGCCCTGTTCGACCAGTTTCTTCGCCGCCGCCTCCATTGCCGCCACGTCCTTGATCTCCATGCCCGCCAGCAGGGCGGCCTCGTCAATATTCGGCGTGATGACGGTGGCGCGCTTCATCAGCTCTTCGGACAGGAATTTGACTCCCACCGCATCCAGCAGATCCGCGTCGCCGGAGCTCGGCTTGACTACCGGGTCGAGTACCACGTGCGCAAAGGGGTTGCGATCGAGGAACTCCGCGACCACCGATGCGTTGGCGCGGTTGCCCAGCATGCCGATCTTCACCGCGGCGATGGAGATGTCTTCGACGAGCGCATCGAGCTGCGCGCGGAGGATCGCGGCGGGCGTGATGTGCACGCTCTTTACGCCCTGCGTGGATTGCACGGTGAGCGCCGTCACCGCGGCGATCCCATAGCAGTTGTGCGCGGCAAAGGTTTTCAGGTCGGCGGCAATGCCCGCGCCTGCGCAAGGATCAAACCCGGCGATGCTGAGGACAATCGGGGGGGCTGAGTTGTGATGATTGTTGTGGTTGCTCAAAGCAACGTGCCCTCCGCGCTAGGCACAGGCGCTGGCTGCACTTCATCCGCGAAGTGAGCCCCGCAAAAGGAATGTACGCGGATTGTTCCATGCAACGCAAGGGGAATCTTGCACGTCTGTGGATGATTTTACGCCGCGCCCGGCGCGCGGAGACCAAGCAAGGCTGGATCACTGCCGCGGGCCTACGGAAAGAGGCCGCGCACCAGGGTGGCCTCCGCAACGCGCCCCACGGCGAGGATGTACGCTGCGGCGCGCATATGCGCGTGGTACTTGCGCATCGTTTCGTAGACGTCTTTGAACGCCCGCTTCATCACCATCTCGAGCCGGCCGTTCACTTCGTTTTCCTGCCAGAAGTAGCCTTGCAGGTCTTGCGCCCACTCGAAGTAGCTAACCGTCACGCCGCCCGCGTTGGCCAAGATATCCGGCAGCACCAGGATTCCCTTGCGATGCAGGACTTCGTCGGCATGCGGCGTGGTAGGGCCGTTGGCACACTCCGCGACGATCTTCGCCTTGATCTGGTCGGCGTTGTGCAGCGTGATCGCGTTCTCGAGCGCCGCCGGGATCAGGATGTCGCACTTGGCCGTCAGCAGGTCGTCGTTTGAGATGCGCGATGCGCCGGGCATCCCGACGACTGTGCCGGAACGCTCTTTGTAGCGGATGGCTTTGAGCGGGTCGATGCCGCGGGGGTTATACACCCCGCCGCGCGAGTCACTGATGGCCACCACCTTGGCTTTCTTTTCCGCGAACAGCCGAGCAGCGATGGAGCCCGCGTTGCCGAAACCCTGAATAGCCACGGTGGCACCGCGCAGCGCCATCTTCTTGACCTTGCAGGCCTCCTCAACCACAAACAGGCAGCCACGCGCCGTGGCTTCGTTTCGCCCTAACGATCCGCCCAGGGAGACCGGCTTTCCGGTCACCACGCCCAGCGCCGAATAACCTATTGTCATTGAGTAGGTGTCCATGATCCAAGCCATCGTCTGCGCGTCGGTGTAGACGTCCGGCGCGGGGACGTCGCGCTCCGGCCCGATGATGGGCAGGATTTCGCTGGCGAATCGCCGCGTCATGCGCTCCAGCTCGCTTTTCGACATCCGCTTTGGATCGCAGATCACCCCGCCCTTCCCGCCGCCGTAGGGGATGTTCACCGTGGCTGTCTTCCAAGTCATCCACGCCGCCAGCGCCTTCACTTCGTCCACCGTGACGTTGGGATGGTACCGGATGCCGCCCTTTGATGGCCCGCGCGCGATGTTGTGCTGCACGCGGTACCCGGTGAAGACCTTCAACTGCCCGTTGTCCATCTTCGTCGGGATGGAGACTTCTAGCACGCGCTTGGGCGTCCGCAGCACCTGCCGCAGCCCGGGATCAAGCTTCAGGTACTCTGCGGCAAGATCAAATTGGATCTGCGCAATGCGGAACGGGTTGAGGTCCTCGCGCGGCGCCATCCGCGGAACAATCGGCTGAGGAGTAGGTTTCGCAACCGTAGCCATCGGTGTTCTCTCCCTAGGTTATCCGCCCGCCGCGCGCCGCTGCGACGCACGATAGCGTTCGCGGCATTCGGTCGAGCAAAAGTGAAATAGTTGAGCCCCTTGCTCCAGGGGAAACGAGATTTCTGAGGACACATGCGTGCCGCACCAGGGATCGCGGTAGAGCGGCTTGGACGCCAGCGGCGATGCAGGTGAAACTTCCCTCTTGGTCCCCGGATTGAACAACCAGCCTAAAAGCTTGCGACCCAGCCATGTGGCAATAACCAGCCACAGCACAATCCGTAGAATACGAGCCAGAAACGCCACGCCGCGTCCAACACTTTCCGGCGGCTTCCGCTGGCTCCACTGGCAGCGCCAAGCCCACCGCGATACCTGAGCGATGTTGGTAAGTTGAGCGAACGGCAAAGTTTAGTCAACACCCTAAATCGGTGTCAATGAAAACTGCCTCCCTTTGTTCTGGAACCACTTGCCCGAAGGGGGGCTAGGGTGAACGAGATCTTGGGATGGAGTAGACCCTATCTCATTGAATTTAAAATGGTTTGCTCCCATAGGGGCGAAGAGGAACCGCCCCAGAGAAGGGGTTAGGCTTTTGCGGCGGCAGGCGCCGGAATGCGGTCAATGCCCATATAGGGCCGCAGCACCTCCGGCATAACTATCGACCCATCCTCCTGCTGGTAGTTTTCGACCACGGCCATCCAGGTGCGGCCGACCGCAAGACCTGAGCCGTTGAGCGTATGCACAAACTCGCTCTTGCCCCCTTTGGGTTTGTAGCGAATGCCGGAGCGCCGCGCCTGGAAAGCTTCGCAGTTCGAGCAGGAGGAAATCTCTTTGAATCCATTGGTGGAGGGCAGCCAGACCTCGAGGTCATAGGTTTTCGCGGAGGCGAAACCCAGGTCGGCAGTGCAAAGCTGAATCACACGGTGGTGGAGACCCAAGCGCTGCAGGATGGCTTCCGCGTCGCGCACCAACAACTCAAGTTCGTCGTAGCTCGACTCCGGCCTCGTGAATTTGAACAGCTCGACCTTCTGGAACTGATGCTGCCGCGCGATGCCGCGCGTGTCCTTGCCCGCCGCGCCGGCCTCCGAGCGGAAGCACGCCGTCCAGGCGCAGACCTTGATGGGCAGCGCGTCGGCGTCGATGGTCTCGTCGCGGTAGAGGTTGTTGAGTTGGACTTCGGCGGTGGGCGTCAGCCACAGGTCGGTGCCCTCGAGATGGAACATGTCCGCTGCAAATTTCGGCAGGTGTCCCGTACCGGTAAGCGAGGCGCGATTGGCGGCGAACGGCGGGAGGATCTCCGTGTAGCCATGCTGCTGCGTGTGCGTGTCCAAAAAGAAGTTGGCCAGCGCGCGTTCCAGGCGCGCGCCCGCGCCAACATAAAGCGCAAACCGCGCGCCAGCGATCTTCACCGCCGCCGGCAGGTCCAGGATGCGAGCGCGCTCGCCGACCTCCCAATGCGGCCGCGGCGTAAAGCTGAATTTGGGCGCCGCGCCCCAGCGACGCACTTCGACGTTGTCCTGCTCACCTTGGCCCACCGGCACCGAGGGGTGCGGCAGGTTGGGAACCGTGAGCAAGAACTCGCGCGTGCGCTCGTCAAGCTGCGCGATGTGCTCGTCGTACTGCTTGATCTCCTCGGAGACGCGCTTCATCTCCGCGATGAGTCCGGCAGCATCCTGGCCGGACTTTTTCCGCCGCGCGATCTCCTCGCTGGCCTTGTTGCGCTCGGCCTTGAGCCGCTCGGCAGCTGTGATCAGCTCGCGGCGCTCGCGATCGAGCGCCCGAAACCCCTCCAGGTCCAGAGTGATACCGCGGTGACGCGCCATCTGCTCGAATAGCTCAAGGTGGTCGCGGAAAAAGTTAAGGTCATGCATAAGCAGCAGAGAATACCAGTGTTTTGTAATTCGTGATTAGAGATTTGTGAGGGGGCAGCCATCCGTCTTCAGTTGCGGGTGTTCGGTCTCCAGCGGGAAGCTGGCGGATGTCAGACTCCAGCGTTCAGCGTTCCGCGACGAGCGATTCCCTCCGAGTGGTCATCTCTCGGCTTTCGATTCTCCCCCGGGAACTGTCAACTCTAACGCCACCCAGGGCGCGGTTTTGACTTTGAAACTCGCCAGCCCTTGGGATAATCTCGCACAATGATGCGTAGACACCTGCCGGCTCTTATCGCGATTCTGATTCTCCTGTGGGCAGTCGCCTGCAAGAAGCCCGTCGGCGAGAACGAAGCGATCCGGGTGGCCGTGCAGAAGCACCTTGCCGCCCGCGGCACGCTCGATCTTTCGGCGATGGAGATTGACGTCAAACAGGTGGACATTGATCGCGACCACGCTGTCGCGCAAGTCGAATTCCGCGCCAAGCAAGGTGGAGGCAGCATGCAAATGGCTTACACGCTGGACCGCCAAGGAGACGGCTGGGCGGTCCGCGCTGGAACCCCCTCAGCCGGAAACATTGGTCATCCCACCTCCGGCGAGGCCCCACTGCCTGCGGCTTCGCCTTCGGGCCCAACAACTGCTCCGCCATTTGCGTTGGGAGACCTTCCCGCCAGCCACCCTCCACAGCCCACGAAGGGCAACGCCCCGGCGCCCGCGAAAAAGCAGTGACCAGTAATTACCGTGAATTGATTTGCGGCTAGGCTTCAACTTTAGACTCTCAACTTTCTTAGGCTCCCTAGCTTCGAGCATCCAGCACTCCGGCCGCGGAACGCGCTTGAGTGACCCCGCGCACAATCGCTCGCGCCACCGCTTCAGCCGCGGCGGCACCGACAGCATTGACGTCGGCCTTCACGTCGCCAATCGAGAGCGCAAAGACGACATCACCATCAAAAGTCGTGTGTGCGGGCGAAATCACGCGCGCCATGCCTGCCGAGGCCATCACTGCGACGCGCTGTGCTTCGATGCGCGCCAACGCGGCGTTGGTCGCGACAGCAACCAGAATCGTACTGGGATCGGCAAAGCCCCGGCGCACAGTGCCGCGCCGCATCACTGCGGCGGTGTCCGCAAATTTTGCCGAGCTTTTTTTCCCGCGCCGATCAGTGTTCTGCCCCCTCGTGGCGCGCGGAGCATCTCCCTGTGCGCTCACAACGCGCGCGCCGGCAATGATTTCGCCTGAATCGGGATCGCAGATATCGCCGAAGGCGTTCACCGCAGCCAGCGCGGCAACGCGCACAACTTCAGGTGCGGCAGAGCCGGCTACGACTCTCGAAGCCGGGACCACTTCTTCAGTCCAGCAGCCAACGCCAGCCTTGGTGGCACGCGCGATGCCGAAGAGCTTGCCGACCGTAGCGCCGGTGCCTGCGCCCACGTTGCCCTCCGCGACGGGCGAGTCGCTTCCGGTGCGCGCCGCAGCCTCAGCCGCGGCGTAGCCCATCGCCGCGTCGGGGTGCGCTGGTCTGGGACTTGGCCCGAACGAGGCTGAGGGCTCACCAATGCGCAAATCAAACAGGATAGCCGCGGGCACGATGGGGATGCGAGCCACTCCGGTATCGAAGCCGATGCCGCGCTCCTCGCACCAGCGCATCACGCCCGTGGCCGCCTCCAGGCCAAAGGCGCTGCCGCCCGCCAATACCAGCGCGTGGATCCGCTCGACTAGATGGCCCGGGCGAAGCGTTTCCATCTCTCGTTCGCCCACGGCGCCGCCCCGCACTTCGCACGCCGCGACGATGCCCTGCTCCGCGCCGCTTGGCGCGTTTGCGGGATCGAAAAGCAGCACTGTGCATCCAGTCAGCGCGCGCTCGTCCTGCGCGTGACCAATCTTGAGTCCTGCGATGGGTCCGAATCCCGCCGGCATAGGCGCGATGATACCTTCAGAGCGGAGAAAGCGCAGTCGCAAATGCGGCTAAGTTTGGAATAGACTCGGATCGGCAAAGTCGAAAAACAACTCCTGCCCCCGCGCGAGGAAGCCAAGCAAACGGAGGCAAAGGATGGCGAGATGAGGGCGTTCGTAACAGGTGGCACGGGATTCATTGGCAGCAATCTGACCAAACGGTTGGTCCAGACGGGCCATGACGTGGTGGTGACGGGAACCATCACCGAGCAGAGAATCCCGGATTCCGTGACGCTCTTGACGCCGGGGCTGGTGGGCATTGACTGGAGGAGAATCGGGAAAATTGATGTGTTGTTTCACCTGGCCGCGAATAACGACACGGAATCGCAAGACGCCGAGGAGATGTATCACGCAAACGTCGAGGCGAGCAGGGAGCTGTTTGAGCGCGTGGTCCGGAGCGGATGCAAGCAGATTGTCTATGCTTCGTCGACGGCAGTTTACGGAATTTCGCCTTCGTCATGCGTGGAAGGGAAAACTCAGCTCAGTTCAACCACGCCCTATGGAAAGTCCAAGGCCATGCTGGAGCGCTTTGCCCAAGATTTTCAGAATAGGAATCCACAGGTTACGCTCGCCGGTTTGAGATTCTGCAATGTTTACGGGCCGGCGGAGAACCACAAGGGGCGCCGGGCCAGTATGATTTACCAACTGGCTCGACAGATGCAGGCCGGCAGCAGACCGCGAATCTTCCGGAGCGGGGAACAGAAAAGGGAGTGGTTGTACGTGGAGGACGCAGTGGACGCGCTGCTGCGCGCGGCTGGGGCAAGCGGCGTGGTGAATTGCGGGACCGGCCACCCATGGAGTTTCAACGAGATCGTTCGGACCCTCAATGAGGTATTGGGAACTTCACTCGAGCCGGAATACTTTGACAATCCCCGCCCGGATAGCTATCAAAGCCATGTTCAGTGTGACATGGGTTTGGCCAAGGAAAAGATCGGATTTGAGGCTCGCATAGACCTTCGAGCCGGGATCGCCAAGTACAAGAATTCTGGTGCGCTGACAAGGTGAGTAGAGCGGAGAAACTCGCCGTATGGCGTGAGCGAAACCTCTGAGCTTGACACGAGGGGGTGGCTGCCGTAGGTTCTTGCGCGAAGATAGAACTGAAATCGCAAATTCCCGGTAAGCGGGAGAACCCTAAGTCCGCCGAAGTAAAGTTCAGCCGCGCGCAGTGTTCAGGTCGTTGTCCCTCAATGGAGGCAGCAAACATGTTCAAGAAGCTTTGGTTTGCAATCCTGCTGGTCCTCAGCCTCAGTGTAGCGGCGCCGCACGCGGGCGCCCAGCGCAAGGCCGTGGATGCCGAGGGTCACGAGTGGTGGCAACATGCGGTGTTCTACGAAATTTATCCGCGGAGTTTTGCCGACAGCAACAACGACGGGGTCGGCGACCTGAAAGGCATCACCGAACGACTGGACTATCTGAAGGAACTCGGCGTCGATGCGATCTGGATCACGCCCTGCTTTCCCTCCCCGCAGGTGGACTTTGGCTATGACGTGTCCGACTACGAGCAGATCGATCCGATATACGGCACGCTTGGGGATTTCGACCGTCTGGTGAGCGAAGGGAGGAAGCGCGGGATCAAGATCATTCTGGATTTCGTGGTGAATCACACTTCCGACCAGCACAAGTGGTTTCTGGATGCGAAATCCTCGCGCACGGCGGCGCATCGCGACTGGTACGTCTGGCGCGACGGGAAGGGGCCGAACCAGCCGCCAAACAACTGGCTTTCGTTGTTTGGGCTGTCGGCGTGGAAGTTTGATCCGACGACAAGCCAGTATTACTACCACTACTTCTATCCTGAACAGCCGGACCTGAACTGGCGCAATCCTGCGGTGGAGAAAGCCATGTTCGACGTGACACGCTACTGGTACAAGCGCGGCGTCGCCGGCTTTCGCCTGGATGCGGTCGATACTCTGTTCGAAGATCGCAAGCTGACGGACAACCCGCTTCTGCCGGGAACCGACAAGTTTGGCCGGCCTAAAACGGATGAGAAGTACAACAAGAAACTGCCTGAGGTGCACGACGTCCTTCGGAAACTGCGCAAGGTCGCGGACGAGCACGGAGCCGTGCTGATCGGTGAGACATGGACGAGCGACATCAACGAGCTGAAGGAGTACTACGGCGAGCACGGCAATGAGCTGCAGATGCCGATGGATTTCATGTTTACCGAGGTGAACAAGCTGTCGCCGCCGGACTTCCGGAAGCAGATTGCGGCCGTGGACGGCGCCGGCGGGTGGCCGGTGTACGTGATCAGCAATCACGACATCGTGCGGTCGTACAACCGCTACGGCGATGGCGTGCACAACGATGCCATCGCCAAGCTCATGGCGGCGCTGTACCTCACGCTGCGTGGGACCCCGATCCTGTATTACGGCGAAGAACTGGGGATGGAGAACAACGACCCGAAGAGCAAGGACGAGGTCAAGGATCCCATCGGCAAGCTGGGCTGGCCGCTGGAAAAAGGCCGCGACGGAGAGCGCACGCCGATGCAGTGGAGCGATGGGCCGAATGCGGGATTCAGCAAGGCGACTCCGTGGCTGCCGGTTCCGCCGAGCGCTAAGACCCACAATGTTGCCACCGAGAAGAAAGATCCCAACTCGGTTCTCAGTTTTTACAGACAGCTTCTCGCGCTGCGCCATCAGCAGGCGGCGCTTCTGGATGGGAAGTACATTCCCTTGAACGAAGATGATCCGAATGTGCTTTCCTACCTTCGCCAGTACAAGGACGAAAGCATCCTCGTCGTGCTGAATATGTCCGGAACCGAACAGAAGGTTCGCTTCAGCCTGGCGCCGCAGGGCTTTGCATCGGTGAAGCTGACCGCTCTGCTGGCTGACTTGCCCGGATCAATCCAGGCAAGCGCGGACCAGCTGTCCCTCGCGCCGTTTTCCGTCTTGATTGCAAAGCTCTCTAAATGATCGCGCGGTGCGGCATGGAAGCGAGCCACGCCAGCTTCCGCACATCGTCATTCCGGCACCCAGCGTGGACGCCGCTCAGGGCCGTGTGGATCGCTCTTGAACCATTGACGCGGGAAGGAACGCCTGTGTCCCCAAGGAAGCAAGCTGGAGATCGGTTTGACGAGCATGAGGTAGTTTCGCGGTCTATAACCATTGATCCCCAAACCGGGCTGGAGAATTTCGTGAGGCCTCCGCTCGCTTTGATCGTGCGCCGCGCAGCTCGGTGGCGATGCCCGAATTGCGGTCGCGGCCGGCTCTTTGCCCGAGGGTTTCAAATGCTTCAACGCTGCCCCCACTGCTCCCTGTCCTACTTCCCCGAATCGGGCTACTACCTCGGCGCCATGATCATCAACTATGGAGTGACGGCTACGCTGGTCGTCCTGATCTTCCTGTTTTCTCTGTTGTTTCCAGACCTTACTCGATGGACGATGAACACGAAGATTCTGCTCTGGATGGCCTTTGCAATCGCATTGTCATTGCTCATGATGCGTCATTCCTACAGCTTCTGGCTCGCACTCGATTTTTGGATAACGCCGCGGCAACCCAAACCACCGGCCGAAGGCAGGAACAATTCAAATGACGGACGTTCCCGCGCGACGGCTATCGGCGAACAGAGTAGAGAGATGGAAGAGCAGCAGTAACATGTTGCCGATGCCAAGGTTGTGGGCTTCAGCCCCTGAAGGTTCAGGGCTTAAAAGCCCCTCGCTCGACCAGCTTCTGTTGTCGGACCTAAAGATCCGCCCCCCCATATCCATGCTGAAAAAGTGCCTCAGCCTGTCATTCCGAGCGAAGCGAGGAATCTCTCTTCAACGAAACGATGCTGAAAAACCAAGCAGCTCGTCATTCCGAGGCACCGCCTCGACTTTGCTCGGGACAGGCTCCGGTGCTCAAGAATCTCTCTTTTTCTTGGATTGCTAAGCGCGACTTCATCCGGAAAGCGGGAATTCGCTAATCACTGTGGCGCCAAATCAAGCGGTGCATCAATCCACCACACAATCTCGTAGCGGTGCAGTCCAAGAGATTCACTCCGCAATTCCGACGCAGCGACACATTGATTGCAAACAACTTCCGGTGCAGTGGCCCTTTTGCGTTTGGAAGGGGACTTGCCCTTACTACGTATGGGTGGAGGGAATCATGAGTACAAATAAAAAGGCGACCACGGCGCGGATTTTATTCAGAAGGCTTGCCGCTGTAAGGCTCATTCTCTTCATGCTCAACTGCCCGCCGGTCTGGGCACAGTCCCCGCAAACGGTCAGTAACCAAGATCTGATGAACATGAAAGTGGCCTCTGCGTCGGAGAACGAACTGAAGATCACGCAGACGGCGCCGACCATCTATAAGTTATATGTTCGTCACAAGTGGTACGGAAGTTCCATAACGGCACACAGTCCGGACTGCAAGAGTAGTAGACGAGAATGCGAACGAGTCCACAACGCACGACGTCCCGTATTGGGTCAGGAGAGAATGACAGCTTTCGAAGCACTCTTTTGAGGAGAAATGCAAACAAAGCATAAGGCCTGGTTGATCTTAGGGATTTTAGCGCTGCTTGTGGCCGTAACCCCGGCTTCCTGGGCCCAATTCAATTCCAACCAGCCAACCGTGAACTTCAATGCGGTTTTGGGCGAGTCGCTGACCGTAACGGCCTCCCCGGGCACGGTTAACTTCACGCTGGCTACGAGCGGGCCTGCCATCGGCAGCGCCCCGATTGCGATTACAACCGCCTGGGCACTAGGCAGCGGCCGGACCTCAGTGAACCTGGTCGCCTACTTTACCACCGCCAGTGCGCTTACTGATGGCGCGGGCCACAACATCCCCCCCGCCAACGTCTCCGGCAGCGTGAACGGCGGCGCCTTCACTCCCTTTTTCACTATCGGCCCGTTTAGCGTCCTCCGGGTCTTTTCGCAAGCCATCGCCGCCGGTAGCTACAATTCCTCGCGCAACGACAGTTTGAACTTGAAGATCGATACCACGGGTCTGGGTCTGCCGGTTGGCACCTATACCGGCGTGCTCAATATCCAGGCGCTAGCCCTGTAGAGAGCCTGCCGGGATGAACCACTGATCCGAGCAGCAGTGTCGCTGCTCTGTTCAAGTTCGCCGGCCGCCATCCCCGCAGGACGAAGCCGTGGAGTTGTACCTGAGCGGCAGGTGGCTCTGATGTACGCGGCTGACAGCTACTGGCAGACCTTTCCCACGGCTGGGCGGTATCTGTTCTCCTGCGCTTGCGCCTCAGTCATGTACCGACCCTCCTTCGTCTGCCCATACCATACCGAATCCGGGCAGTGGTACACGCCGGATTTGGTATTGACCCAGACCATGAAATGCGGGTTGCCAGCTGTTGGGGCTCGCGGAATCTCGCTGCCCCCCGCGTCGTTCACTCGCCCTGGTGGTGAGACCGCATTTGGGACTGACCGGGGCAGTAGGTGTTGTCGAAGGATAACTGTTCGCGTCGTCGGGATGACAAAGAGCAGTATCAGGAAAACTGTCGCAGCTAGAGCAGCTTGAAGCACAACGCGGCGGAATCGCCAAGACGGCCGTGCTTGCGTTTCGAGAGCCAAGCCTCCTGGGAGTTCCTCCAAATC
>Ga0209055_1000130_pt1 | contig 50435 bp, 53 predicted proteins | sample GraSoiAngelo_110_FD_185875 | JGI IMG/M metagenome (GOLD analysis project Ga0209055, IMG submission 185875) | Grasslands soil microbial communities from the Angelo Coastal Reserve, California, USA - 14_0903_12_30cm (SPAdes) (version 2) | ecosystem: Environmental > Terrestrial > Soil > Grasslands ... | reverse complement strand
CTCGGGTAGCGCCGCGCGAGAAACAAAGAGAGAGCTACGTACGTAGATCCTGCTGTCTAGGACTTACGGACGGGGGTTCGATTCCCCCCGCCTCCACCAAGCAAGCGGTTCCCGGCCTTGAACGGCCGGGAACCCGCGGCGGCCGCCTTCCGTGATTCCCGAGCGGCAATTCGGGTGTCGGCCGGATTGAACATCGCTCGCCTTTTCCAGTATTCCAGTCCCGAATTGGGATGGCTCTATCCTCCGGTCCCGCGCTGGTTCCGGACCAAGCCACGGAGGTTCGCACCATAGGCACTCTGCGAAGGGACCCGCCCGCGCCCAGGGGAGCCCGGAGCCCCTCGGATACCGGGAGGGTGCGTGCCATCGACTCGCCCGATGAATCTGTAGCGCGGTCCGCGGGCGAGACGCTCGCCGACATGGATCGGCGCTTCCGCCTGTTCGTGGAGAGTGTCAGAGACTACGCGATCTTCATGCTCGACCCGGCGGGACGCGTGGCTACCTGGAATGCGGGGGCAGAACGAATCAAGGGATACCGTGCGGCGGAGATCATCGGCCAGCACATGTCGCGCTTTTACTCGCCCGAGGACGTCGAGCTCGACCTCCCGGCGCGCCTGTTGAAGAGGGCGCAGGAGGAGGGGCGCGTGGAGGCAGAAGGCTGGCACGTTCGCGCGGACGGCTCCCGGTTCTGGGGGCACGTGGTGATCACGGCGGTACGCGACGAACACGGAAACCTCCAGGGCTTCGGCGAGGTGACCCATGACCTGACGGAGCGCAAACAGGCCGAGGAGGCGCTCGGCGCACTCGCCGGGCGGTTGGTTCACGCGCAGGACCGTGAGCGGCAGCGTGTCGCCACCTCACTCAGCGACAGCACCAGCCCCAGCTTCGTGGCGCTGCTGTCGAAGCTCTATCAGGTGAGGAAGCGCACCGACGGAACCACCGCCCAGTTGACCGACGACTGCATCGCCTTGGCCGAGTTTCTGTCGCGCGAAATCCGGACCGTCTCCTATCTCTTGCATCCGCCCGCGCTGGACACGGAGGGCCTGCTGGCCGCCCTGCGCACCTACCTGGAGGGTTTCGCGAGGGAGAAGGAGATTCGGATCGTCATCGACTTCCCGGTCCAACTGCAAAAACTGCCCGAGTCGGCGGAGATTGCCCTGTACCGGGTCGTCCAGGAAGCGCTCCCGAGCCTGCTTCAGCTCTCGGGAAACCTGCGTGCGAAAGCCACTCTCGCGGTCGACAAGGAACACGTGTCGCTTCGAATTGGCGACGAGGGGCAAGGCCTGTCTCCGCAGGTCCTGGAGGAAGTCCGCAGAGGTCTTGGCGAGCTGGGTATCGCGACTGCGGGTCTTCGCGAGCGAATGAAGCTGCTCGGTGGCACCGTGCAGATCCATCCCACCATTGGCGGCACGTGGGTCATCGCGACGCTGCCGCTCGAAAAACCTAGCCTGCCGCAAGCCGCGCCGCATTCCTAGGCCGTAAGGCCGAGCGGCTCAAAAGGGATATGGGGTATTTGCCCCAGGGTATCGGCACAGCGCCGATACCCTGTCGTCCCCGCGCGGGAATAGACTCGCAACCCAATCCCCAAGGGCAATGCGATGACAACAAGAATAAGCGCCAAGGGACGGGTCACGCTTCCCCGGAAGGTCTGCGCGGCGCTGCGAGTGGGGCCGGGCGATCGGGTGCAGTTCGCCTTCAACGGCGGCGGCGAGATCGTCGTCAACAAGGCGCCGCCGGAAGTGCGGCCTTCCGGGCGCGCCCGCAATGCCCGCCATCATGCGCGTCTCGAGGCGCAGATGCGCCGCCGTGCCGCCGAGCTCCTCGCGCTGCTTCGCGGCCTCGACTGAGCCCCGCCGCGCCCCTCCTCAGCCCGTCCGCCGTCCGTCGAGCGAGGTGAGCGGCCCGTAGAGGTCCGGCCGCCGGTCGCGGAACACGAACCAGTTGTCGCGCAGCTGCGCGGCCTCTGCGAGGTCGAAGGTGTGGGTGAGCACCGCGTCGCCCTCCTCGGGCGCTTCCTCGACCTTCGCGCCCATGGCGTCGGCAATGAAAGACGAGCCGTAGAAGCGGATGTAGAGCCCCTCAGGATCCTGCAGCGAGCGCTCGAGGCCGTAGCGGTTGGAGGCGATCAGCGGGGTGAGATTCGCGGCCGCATGTCCCTGCTGGGTGCGCTGCCAGTGCTCGCGCGAATTCACCGGCAGCGCGGGCGGGGGCTCGGTGCCGATGGCGGTCGGAAACATCAGCAGCTCCGCCCCCCTGAGGGCCATCACGCGAGCGGTCTCCGGAAACCACTGGTCCCAGCAGATGCCGACGCCGAGCCGCGCGAAGCGCGTCGGCCACACCTTGAACCCCGTGTCACCGGGGGAGAAGTAGTTCTTCTCCTGGTACCCGGGGCCGTTGGGAATGTGCGACTTGCGGTAGAGCCCCAAGTTCGTCCCGTCGGCGTCCAGGATCGCGATCGAATTGAAGCATGCAGGACCGGAGCGCTCGAAGAAGCTGATCGGCAGCACCACGCCGAGCTCGCGCGCCACCGGCGCGAAATGCCGCACCGCCCGGCTCTCGGATGCCGTGCGCGCGAGACTCAGGTGGCGCGCGTCCTGCTCGATGCAGAAGTACGGCGTCTCGAACAGCTCCGGCAGCAGGATGATCTGCGCACCGCGCGCGGCAGCCTCGCGCACCAGGCGCTCGGCGCGGACGACGTTGCCCTCGATGTCCCAGTCGCACGCCATCTGCACGGCCGCCACCGACACCGGGCGCGGCGCGCTGCGGAAATGCCGGGGATCCCGGGACATGTTTGCCGCGACCTCAGGCCCGCGCCCGGCGCGCCTCGAGCGAGCGATTCACCTGCTCGGTGATGCGCATGGCGGTCTCGAGCGCCACGAGCCCGGCCTCCCCCGGAACCACGGGCGGCCGGCCGCCGCGGGCGCACTCGAGGAAGGAATCGATCTCCGCCTTGAGCGCATCTCCGGGCTCGAGGCTCTGCTCCTCGATGGTCACCGGCAGCGGGCCCGGGCCGTCGGCCGCGGTGCGCTTGCGGATCACCGTCACGATCTTCTGCTGCAGATCGAGCGAGAGGTAGGCGTCATCCTCGAAGATGCGCATCTTGCGCTCGGTCCTGAGGCTCACCCGCGAGGCGGTGGCATTGGCGACGCAGCCGCTCGCGAAACGGATGCGCGCGTTGGCGATGTCGATGCCTTCGGAGAACACCGGCGTGCCGATCGCATCGATCGAGGTGATCGGCGCGCCGACGATGGTCTGCACGATGTCGATGTCGTGGATCATCAGATCGAGCACCACGTTGACGTCCGTGCCGCGCTCGCGGTACGGGGCGAGGCGATGGCATTCGACGAAACGCGGCGAATTCAGGTGCGGCTCGGCGGCGAGTATCGCCGCGTTGAAGCGCTCGAGGTGCCCGACCTGCAGCACTCGCCCGAGCCGGGCGGCGAGCGCGATCAGCTCGCGCGCCTGCGCCGGGGTGTCGGTGATCGGCTTCTCCACGAGAACATGCGCGCCGGCTTCGAGGAAGTCGCGGGCGATCCCGAAGTGCGCCGGCGTCGGCGTCGCCACGCTCACCGCGTCGACCTTGCCGAGGAGCGAGCGGTAGTCGGTGGTCGCGCGTGTCTTGAGCTCGGCGGCGAGCGGCTCGCACGCCTCCGCGCGGGAGTCCGCGACCGCGATGAGCTCGCACCCCTGCGCTTGCGCGTACTTCTGCGCGTGAAACCGCCCCAGGTAGCCCACCCCGATGACGGCGGCTCTGATTTTCTGCATGAGAACGCTATTATGCCCGCCCGCGCGGCGACGCCCGAGGTGAAATGTCCACCCCGCCCCCGACCGACGGAATGGCACCCCTGGTGCGCCTCACGCGCCTGCGCGAGCGTTACGGCGCGCTGCCGCGGGCGAAGCGCGAGCTCGCCATTTTCGGCATAGCGCTGCTCTTCGGCCTCATCGCGATGCCCTTCCTCATCTGGTTCGCGGGCAATCGCGTGCTCGGCCCCTACATCCACGGTCAGAGTCCGCATGCCGGACCGTTCGCCCTGGCGGCAGATTTCCTGCTGGGTCTGCTGCACGGCTCGGCGGTGTTCTGGATCGTGGCGCTTGGGCCGGCGGTACTGCTGATTCTGGTGCGCCTGTTCATCGCCCTGCTGCGCGCGTTACCGACCGCCCGCGATACTTGAGCCGGGCGCCCTCACTTCGGCCAGTACATCCAGACGGCCACGCCCAGCATGAGCAGCGTCGCCCCGTGGGCGGCCGCCCGCCAGGGGCGCTCGCGCAGGTCCCCGTAGAAGCTCCCGGCGGAAGCTGCCGAGAATAGGGTAAAGACGGCTATCGCGCGCATCAGGGCGGCATGCTCGGGCGCAAAGCGCGCCTGCTCGGCGGGCAGGAACAGGATCACAATCCACGTCATCAGCAGCCCCGTAGCCAGGGCCACGGCTGACCCCATCAGGATCCCCAGAAGCGCCGTGAGAGGTCTCATAGCACCCGATGTCTCATGGTGTGAGGACCGTACTTGCTAAACACGAACCGCCCGCTCTAGCCTAGGTCTACTCAAGTGTACCGAACGTGCGAGCCGTCCCGATGAGCCAACCCCTGCGCCGATCCCCCCGATGGCTGATCGCCTCGGTCCTTCTCGTCTTTGCGCTCGCGCTCGCCGGCTCCGCGCAGGCCCCGGCGGGCACCTCGGTATTGCCGCCCGGGACGCTCGGGCCGACCGACATGCAGCGCGCGACGGCGCGCAAGGTCGGCCGCATCCTCGAGGAGGCCCACTACAGCCGCGCCTCGCTCGATGAGCGGATGTCGGAGGTCGTCTACCACCGCTACCTGGAGTTCCTCGACGGGCAGCGCAGCTACTTCCTCGCGAGCGACATCGAGGAATTCAACGCCTACGGGAAGCAGTTCGGCGACATGATCCGCACCGGCAGCATCGATCCGGCGTATCTGATCTTCGCGCGCTTCCAGCAGCGCAATCGCGAGCGCCTCCAGCACGCGCTCGCGCTGCTGAAGACCGAGCCCGACTTCACCGTCAACGAGTCGTTCGAGTTCGACCGGACGCACACCCCGTGGCCCGCGGATGCGGCGACGATGGATGAGCTGTGGCGCAAACGCGTGAAGAACGATGCGCTGTCGCTCATGCTCGCCGGCAAGCAGTGGCCGGATGCGGCAGAGGTTCTGCGCAAGCGCTACGAGCGCGTGCTGAAGCGGGTCGACCAGGTGACCAGCGAGGACGTGTTCGAGGGCCTGATGAACTCCTACGCGCGCGCCTTCGACCCGCATTCGAGCTACTTCTCGCCGCGCAGCTCCGAGGAGTACCGCATCCAGATGAGCCTCAACTACGAGGGCATCGGAGCCTCGCTCCAGATCGTGGACGATTACGTCACCATCATGAACGTGCTCGAGGGCGGCCCGGCGGCCATGGCGGGCACACTCACCACCAACGACCGCATCACCGGCGTCGGCCAGGGGCACGACGGCCCGTTCACCGACGTCATCGGCTGGCGGCTCGACGATGTGGTGCAGCTGATCCGTGGCAAGGCGGGCACCACGGTGCGGCTGCAGGTGCTGCCGGCGGGCGCGGCTCCCGGCGGCGCCGAGAAGATCATGGAGTTCGTGCGCAACAAGGTAACGCTCGAGGCGCAGGCCGCGCACAAGGATGTGAGATCCGTGGCGCGCAACGGCCGCACGCTCAAGATCGGCGTGATCACCGTGCCCGGGTTCTATCAGGACATCGCCGCGCAGAACGCCGGCGACGAGAACTACCGCAGCACCACCCACGACGTGCTGAAGCTGCTGCGGGACCTCAAGAGCGAGAACGTCGACGGGCTGCTCGTTGACCTGCGCGGCGACGGCGGCGGCTATCTGCCCGAGGCGACCGCGCTCACCGGGCTATTCATCAACCACGGTCCGGTCGTGCAGCTGCGCGATACGGCCGGCAGGCTCGAGGTGCTGGACGATCCGGAGCCCGCGCCGGCCTACGACGGCCCGCTCGCGGTGCTGGTCGACCGGTTGAGCGCGTCGGCGTCGGAGATCTTCGCCGGCGCGATCCAGGACTATCACCGCGGCATCATTCTGGGACAGACCACCTTCGGCAAGGGCACGGTGCAGAACCTGGTGCCGCTCGACCGCTGGTCGCAGAAGCCCGTCAACGGGCAGCTGACGGTGACCATCGGCAAGTTCTACCGGGTGACGGGCGAGAGCACCCAGCATCGCGGGGTGGAGCCGGACGTTCCCCTCGCCTCGCCGCTCGACACGAAGGAAGTGGGCGAGAGCGCGCTCGAGTCGGCGCTCCCCTGGGATCGCATCGCAGGCGTCCCCTTCAGGGTCAGCACCGCCTCGGCCGCGGTCCCGCCGGTCGCCGCCCTGGCCACGGAAGAGGATGCGCGCGCCCAGCGCGACCCGGACTATCGCTGGCTGCTCTCCGATATCGCCGCCATCGATTCGGTACGCGGGCAGCACAGCGTGTCGCTCAACCTCAAGGCGAGGCACGAAGAGCGCGCCCGCATCGACGCCGAGCGGCTGACGCGGGAGAACAGCCGCCGCGCGGCGAAAAACCTGCCGCCGCTGAAGAGCGTCGAGGAGCTCGAGAAGACCAAGGACAAGGACGAAGCGGCCGACGTGGTGCTCGAGCAGGCGACCCAGGTCATGGCCGACATGGTCTCCGGGGCGCACATCCAGCCACAGACGAAGACCGCGCGCGCCAGCGGTTGAGCGAACGCGCGACGAGCCTCGGGCTGCGTTCGACGGGCCTCGCGCGGCGACGCTTCAGCGCAGCAGGACCCGGAACAGGTCCCAGGTGTCCTCGGCGAGCACGTTGGGGAGCTTCTCGGCCTGGGCCCCGAGGGCCGCTAGCGCCAGCACGTCGCCTTCGGAGAACGCCAGCGAGTCGGCGAGCGGGGCCGTGTCGGCATCGCCCCGATAGCGGGCCGCAGTCTGCAGCCGCGCCACACGCGCCTTGATCTCCCCAGCCCAGCCGGTGCGCTCGTTGATCAGACGCTGCGCGCGGGCGATCTGGCCCATGAGCAGCACGCATTCCTTCGGCGAGCCGTACTCATCGGGCGTCTCACGGTGCGCGGTGGCCTCGCGCGCCATCTTGAGGAGCGGTCCCTTGAGCTGCGTCACACGCAGGCACAGCACTTCGGCGTGGGCGATCGCCGCGAGATTGATGCTGCGGCGAGCGGCGACCGACAGCCCCTGAAACTCGGGCGCGGCTTCGCGCTCGATCTCCTCGAGCGCCTGCCGCGCCTGGCCGAGCGAAGCCCCGGCGCTCTCGACGGCCATCCGCGCGGCCGCGATGCGCCGCTCGAGCGCACGGCGCTTGAAGTAGTGCCAGAAGCGCGTCAGCTTGGCATGCTCGGCCTCGAGTGCCGTGAGCTGCGCGGCGGTCTCCGCATTCAGCCCTTCGGCGGCGCGCAGCTGGCTCTCGGCGCCCTGGCGGCGCGCAAACCCCTTGCGGTTGTGCTGCGCGATGTGCGCGCGGCGCTCGTGATCCTCCTGCTGGCGCACGAGATCGGAAATGAACTGCGTGATGAGCTCGCGTCCCGACTGCCACAGGCCGCGCAGCTGATAGAACACCAGCGCCGGGTAGCCGGTCTCGGCCGCGACGAGCCGCCCCTCGAGCGTAGCCAGCATGTCCTGCACGCGCTGGGTGGCCGCCTCCTGCTGCTTGATCAGGTCCTTGAGGCGGAAGGTCTCCTCCTGCAGGTCGCCGTAGGCCTTCTTGAGCTCGGCGCGATTGCGAAACAACGCCAGCACCCGATGGTCGTCATCGGGTGAGCCGTCGGGGCGCAGGTTGAGCTTGAGAAACCCGAGTTGACGCAGCGACTTCATGAGAAAGGCGGCGGCGGACCGCCGCTGCTCACTCGCCGGCTTCGGGCTCCGTGCTGGATGAGAAGCGATGACCGCGCTCCACGCAGTATTCCAACCACTTATTTAACATCATGTTACGCGCCCAACGCTGATCCAGTTCACGCTCCGCGCGGCTGCGCAGCGCCCTGAGCAGCGGCTGACTGTGAGCGTCCGCCCACTGCCGCGCCTCGACGAGATGCGCGTCATGGTAGATGCGTACGCGCATGTCCGGGTACTGCAGCGCCCCGCGCGCGTCGGGCAGCAGGTAGGTGAGATTGACGTCGCTCGTGTAGGGCGAGCGCTCGGTCACGGTGAGAACGAGTTCACAGTCGCCGCGCACCGAGGAGGTATGGCGGCCCGAGAGCGCCGCCAGCCCTCCGGCCAGCCAGCCGAGGCGGATGAAGTTACTCTCGTAGAGTCCCATGAGCGCGACGAAGCTGCGCGGCCGGGCGCGCCATGAGACGACGGTTTCCGTGTCGGTGAGCAGCACCTGGCGACTATAACGCACGAGGCTCGCGCTGCAAGCCGATCACGGCGCGGAATTTGTGCCGCTTTGCGCGCCTGAAGCCGCTTGCAATTTTCGTGCGACCTCGAGCGCGCACCCCACGGCGACCGTGACTCGTGCAACAATGTTATGCTCGATGGCGCGCCTTGCGCGCCGCGGGCGGGATCTGTTGCGGCGTCACGGCCGCAGCCGCCGCTCGATGCCGCTGGTGTTCAGGATGCGGCTGGCGATCTCCTCGATCGAGCACTCGGTGGTGTCGAGCCACGGCAGCGCGTAGCGGGAAAACAGCGCCTCGGCCGCGCGCAGCTCGTACAGCACCTGCTGCCGCGAGGCGTAGCGGCTGTCCGGCCGGCGCTCGTTGCGGATCTGCTGCAGCCGCTCGGGCCTGATGGTGAGCGCAAACAGCTTGGCGCGATACGGCTCGAGCCGTGGCGGCAGCCGTCCCGCCTCCAGATCGTCCTCGGTGAGCGGATAGTTGGCGGCGAACACTCCGTACTGCAGCGCCATGTACACACAGGTGGGCGTCTTGCCGACCCGCGACACACCGATCAGCACCACATCGGCGTGCGCATAGTCGCCGCCGCTGCCGTCGTCGTTGGCGAGCGAGAAGTTGGTAGCCTCGATGCGCGTCGTGTAGGCGGCGAGATCGGCCATGCCGTGTGCGCGCCCGGCGCGGTGCGTCGAGCGCGCGTCGAGCTCGCGCTCGAGCGGACCGACGAACGTCGAGAACAGGTCGAGGAACAGCGCATTCGCCCCCATGAGGATCTCGCGCAGATCGTCCTGCACCAGAGTGCTGAACACGATCGGACGCAGACCCTGGCTTGCCGCGCGGTTGATGCGCCGAACGGCCTCCTCCGCCTTGTCAAGGCTCGACACAAATGGCAAAGTCACCGGGCGAAATTCCTGCCCCTCGAACTGCGTCATGAGACTGTGGCCGAGTGTTTCCGCAGTCACACCCGTCTGGTCCGAAACGAAGAAAACGGTTCGACTCACGGCGCTTGCTCTCAAGGGCTGGTGCGATGAGAGCGCAGTGTTTCATCCGGCCCGCGCACTGGCAAGCGCTAAGCGCCCGCATCGACCGTGAGGAGCCGCCTTGCAAACCTACGTGATCCGGTTCGAGCAGCTCGGCATGCGCGACGTCGAGACCGTGGGCGGCAAGAACGCCTCGCTCGGGGAGATGATCCGCGCCCTCGGCGCACTCGGGATCAGAGTGCCGGGCGGCTTCGCCACCACCGCTCACGCCTATCGCGAGTTCCTGGCGCAGGGCGGCCTGGACGCGCGCATCCGCGCCGAGCTCGCGCGCCTCGATGTCGATGACGTGGCGCGGCTCGCCGCGACCGGCGCGCGCATCCGGCAGTGGATTCTGGAGACGCCCTTTCCGCCGCCGCTCGCGGCGGCGGTGAGCGCGGAGCTGCGCCGCATGAGCGGCGACGGGGCGCCGCCGGCCGTGGCAGTACGCTCCTCGGCCACCGCCGAGGATCTGCCCGAAGCCTCCTTTGCCGGCCAGCAGGAGAGCTTCCTCAACGTGAGCGGCGAGGCCGCGGTACTCGAGGCGATGCGAGCGGTGTTCGCCTCGCTCTACAACGACCGCGCGATCGCCTATCGCGTGCACCAGGGCTTCGCGCACGAGGCGGTGGCGCTCTCGGCCGGCGTGCAGCACATGGTGCGCAGCGATCTCGGGGCGAGCGGCGTCATGTTCACGCTCGACACCGATTCTGGATTCAGGGAGGTCGTGTTCATCACCGCCTCGTGGGGCCTGGGCGAGACGGTCGTGCAGGGGGCCGTCAACCCCGATGAGTTCTATGTCTACAAACCGGCGCTGCGCGCCGGAAAGTACGCGATCCTGCGCCGCAACCTCGGCGGCAAGGCGCTGAAGATGGTGTACGCCCCCCAGGGCTCCGGCGAGCGGGTGCGGACGGTGGCCGTGCCGCCCGAAGACCAGCGGCGCTTCTGCCTGAGCGAGGCGGATCTCGTGACGCTCGCCCGCCAGGCGCTCGTCATCGAAGAGCACTACGGCCGGCCGATGGACATCGAATGGGCGCGTGACGGCGCCTCGGGCGAGATCTTCATCCTGCAGGCGCGTCCCGAGACCGTGCAGAGCCGCGCCGGCCGCACCATCCAGCGCTACGCGCTCAAGGGGCGCTCGCGCGTGCTCGCGACCGGGCGCAGCGTCGGCCAGCGCATCGGCGCGGGCGTGGCGCGCATCATCCGCGATGCCGCGGAGATGGCGCGCGTGCAGAACGGCGAGGTGCTGGTCGCCGACATGACCGATCCGGACTGGGAGCCGGTCATGAAGCGCGCCGCCGCGATCGTCACCAACCGTGGCGGCCGCACCTGCCACGCCGCGATCATCGCACGCGAGCTCGGCATCCCCGCGGTGGTCGGCTGCGGCGATGCCACGCGCACCATCCGCGAGGCGCAGGAGGTGACCGTCTCCTGCGCCGAGGGCGATAACGGTCACGTGTACGAGGGACTGCTGCAGTTCGAGCGCCGCCAGATCGAGCTCGACGCGCTGCCGCAGATCCCGGTGAAGATAACCATGAACGTCGGCAACCCCGACCGCGCCTTCGACTTCGCCAACATCCCGAACCACGGCGTCGGGCTGGCGCGGCTCGAGTTCATCATCAATCGCATGATCGGCGTGCACCCGAGAGCGCTGCTCGAGTTCGAGCGGCTGGACGGGGAGCTCAAGGAGCAGATCCGCGCGCAGATGGCGGGCTACGCGAGCCCGGTCGGCTTCTACGTGGAGAAGCTCGCCGAGGGGATCGCGCAGATCGCCGCGGCGTTCGCGCCGGCGCCGGTCATCGTGCGCCTGTCGGACTTCAAGTCCAACGAGTACGCCAATCTCATCGGCGGCAGCCGCTACGAGCCGCATGAAGAGAACCCCATGCTCGGCTTCCGCGGCGCTTCGCGCTATGTCGACGCGAGCTTCCGGCCCTGCTTCGAGCTCGAGTGTCAGGCGCTGAAGCGCGTGCGCGAGACCATGGGACTCACCAACGTCGAGGTGATGGTCCCCTTCGTGCGTAGTCTCGAAGAGGCGCGCCAGGTCACGGAGCTGCTCGCGCAGAACGGCTTGAGGCGCGGCGAGAACGGGCTGAAGGTGATCATGATGTGCGAGCTGCCGACCAACGCGCTGCTCGCCGAGAGCTTCCTCGAGCATTTCGACGGCATGTCGATCGGCTCCAACGACATGACGCAGCTCACCCTCGGGCTGGATCGCGACTCGGCCATCGTGGCGCGCCACTTCGACGAGCGCGACGAGGCGGTGCGCAAGCTCATCTCGATGGCGATCGGCGCCTGCCGCAGGCAGGGCAAGTACGTCGGTATCTGCGGCCAGGGCCCCTCGGACCACCCGGACTTCGCCCGCTGGCTGGTCGAGCAGGGCATCGAGAGCCTCTCTCTCAACCCGGACACCGTGGTGGAAACCTGGCTGTTCCTCGCGCAGTCGCCCTCTGCCGCCAGGAGCTAATGGACTAGGGCCGAGAGCGCTCGCGGAGCCTCGCCTCCGCGCGGTCCTCGTCGTCGAAGGGCTCGATGTCGATGTGCTCGAGCGTCGATTGATCGAGGCAGCGCACGTTGACGCTGTAGCCCTCGGGGTTGGAGCGCGGCACGTAGAAGGACTTGACGCCGCAGCGTCGGCAGAACAGGTGCCGCGCCGTGCCGGTGTTGAAGGTGTACTCGCTGAGCGCGTCCGCGCCGCGGAGCAGCCGGAACCGCGCGCGCGGCACGATCAGGTGCAGATAGCCGCTCATGCGGCAGATCGAGCAGTTGCACTCGCTCACGGTCACGCGCGCGGGCGCGTCCACCTCGAAGGCGATCGCCCCGCAGTGGCAGCCGCCGCGGTGCGTCACGAGCGCCGCGGCTTCAGGCACCGGCGCTTCCCGACCAGGCCGGGGCAAACAGGCGCGCGCGATAGTGACGCAGCTCGCGGATCGATTCGTGGATGTCCGCATGCGCCAGATGCGTGCCCTGCTTGACGAAGCTCTCGGCCACCGCCGGCGCCCAGCGGCGCGCCAGCTCCTTCAGCGTGCTGACGTCGAGATTGCGGTAGTGGAAGAAGGCCTCGAGCTCGGGCATCGAGCGCGCGAGGAAGCGCCGGTCCTGGCAGATGCTGTTGCCGCACATGGGCGAGCTGCCCGCCGTGACGAGCGGCGCAAGGAATCCGAGCGTGCGCTGCTGCGCTTCGCCGACGCGGGTGCGGCTGGCGCGCACCCGCGCCAGCAGGCCCGAGGATCCGTGCTGGCGCCGGTTCCAATCGTCCATGCGCGCGAGGACCTCTTCGGGCTGGTGAATGGCGAGCACCGGTCCGTCGGCGATCAGGTTCAGGTCCCGGTCGGTCACCACGGTGGCAATCTCGATGATCGCATCCGTGGCGGGCTTGAGACCGGTCATCTCCAGGTCGATCCACACCAGGTAGTCCCCGCTCGGCATGCTTGTTTAGCTCACCGCCTGCCGGCCGGCGAGCGCATGCGCCAGCGTGCCCCCGTCGACGTACTCGAGCTCGCCGCCGACCGGCACCCCGTGGGCGATGCGGCTGGCGCGGATGCCGCGCCGCAGGGTGAGCTCGCTCAGGAAATGCGCGGTGGCCTCGCCCTCGACGGTCGAGTTGGTGGCGAGAATGAGCTCGCGCACCTGCCCTTCGGCGAGAATCGCTTCGAGCTCGCGTACGCCGAGCTGCTCGGGCCCGATGCCATCGAGCGGCGACAGATGACCCATCAGAACGAAATAGCGGCCGCGGTAGCTGCCCGAGGCTTCGATCGCCACCACGTCCGCCGGGGACTCGACCGCGCAGAGCAGCGCCGCATCGCGCTGCGGAGCGGCGCAGATCGCGCACAGCTCCCCTTCGGTCAGCATGCGGCAGCGACGGCAGCGCGCGACCGACTCGAGCGCCGCGTCGAGCGCTTCGGCGAGCGCGCGCGCTCCCGGCCGCCCGTCCTGCAGCAGGTGAAACGCCATGCGCTGCGCGCTCTTCGGGCCCACCCCGGGCAGGGCGCGCAGAGCGTCGATCAGCCGGGCGAGCTGCGGCGAGTGCTTCATGCCCTTCAGAACGGCAGCTTCATCCCCGGCGGCAGCTGCAGGCCCGCGGTGAGGCTCGCCATCTTCTCCTGCACGCGCGCCTCGACCTTGTGCACGGCGTCGTTGGCGGCGGCCGCGATCAGATCCTCGAGCATCTCCCGGTCCTCGCCGCTCACGGCGGGCTCGATCTGCACGCGCTTCACTTCGTGACGGCCGTTCATGGTGACCTTCACCATGCCACCGCCGGCCTCACCGACCACCTCGATGTTGCCGATCTCGGCCTGGGCCTTCTGCATGCTCGCCTGCATCGCCTGGGCCTGCTTCATCAGGTTGTCGAAGTTACCTCGCATGGGAAAGCTGCCCCTCTGGCGCCGCGCGCCGGAATGCCGGAGTCATTTTACCGGACGCACGGTGTCGGGCAGCACCGTTGCGCCGAAGCGCTCACGCAGCCCCTGAACGCCCGGCTCGGCGTCGAAGGCGCGCCGTGCGGCGGCCAGCTCCTGCTCCGAGACACGCCGTGCGAGGAGCGCCGGGGTCTCGGCCCCGGCGCTTAGCACCTGGAACTCGAGCCGCACTGGCTCGCCAAAGTAGCGCGACAGTGCCTGCGCGAGCTTCTCCTCCTGCGCGGGGGTGCGCACCGGCTGGTTGCGCGCATCGAGCGCCAGGCGCACGACTGGGCCCTGGCGGCCGACGAGCACACAGTGGCTCGCGAGCTGGCGCGCCGCCCCGGAGAGCTCGAGCGCGTTCACGATCGCGGTCCACGAGTCGCCGCCCGACGAGCCGGTCGTGCCGGCGCCCTCCCCCCGCCCGGCGGCGCCCGTGGCGCCGCTCGTGCCGCCCGCAGCCGCTGCGCTCGCGGCGCTCCCCGGGGAGGCGTCGGCGGCGGTGATGCTCCCCCCGGCGCGGGCCGCGGGGTCCGCCGCGCCCGGCCGCGACGTGAGCCACTCGCCGGCCGGTCGGAAGGCGATCATGCGCAGCAACGTCATCTCGAAGCCGGTGCGCGGATCGGGAGCGAGCGGCAGATCGCGGCGGCCGATGATCGCGGTCTGATAGAAGAGCTGGACGTCCTCGGGTGAGAGAGCGCGAGCGAGCCGCTCGAGCAGCTCCGGTGCGTACAGCTCGTCGCCCTCGTAATCGCTCACCGCCTGCCGCAGGCCCACCCGCACCAGCAGAGCCGCGAGCTCATCGAGCACCTGCGCGTAATCGGGCGCGAACTCCTCGAGCGACCGGGCGCAGGAGACGAGCGCTGCCCCGTCCGCCTCGGCGAGCAGCTGCGCGATGCGCAGCACGTGGTCGCGGGAAATCGTGCCCAGCATGGCGCGTGCCTCGGCTTCGCCCGCCCGACCGCCGCCGAAGGCAATCAGCTGATCGAGCAGCGAGAGCGCATCGCGCATGCTGCCGTCGGCCGCCTGCGCCACGAGCTTCAATCCCGCGGCGTCGAACGCCACCTCCTCCTCTTCGAGAATGAGCTTCAGCCGCGCGGCGATGTCCGCGGCCGGCAGTCGCTTGAGGTTGAACTGCAGGCAGCGCGACAGCACCGTCGCGGGCAGCTTCTGCGGGTCGGTGGTCGCCAGGAGGAACTTCACGTGCGGCGGCGGCTCCTCGAGGGTCTTCAGCAGCGCGTTGAAGGAGTGCGCGGACAGCATGTGCACCTCGTCGACGAGGTACACCTTGTAGCGGCCGCGCGTCGGGGCGTACTGCACGTTGTCGAGGAGCTCGCGGGTGTCGTCGACCTTCGTGCGCGAGGCCGCATCGACCTCGATGAGGTCCGGGAAGCGTCCGGCGTCGATCTCGAGGCAGCTCGCACAGACGCCGCACGGCTCCGCCCGCACACCGGTCTCGCAGTTGAGGCATTTGGCGAGGATGCGCGCGATGGTGGTCTTGCCGACGCCGCGCGTGCCGGTGAAGAGAAACGCGTGATGCACGCGGCCGCTCTCGAGCGCGTTGACGAGCGCGCGGCGCACGTGCTCCTGCCCCGTGAGCTCGGAGAACTTCTTCGGTCGCCATTTGCGCGCCAGCGCGGTATAGCTCATGAACGGTCCATCAGTGCTTCAGCTAAGGAGGCGGCCCGCACCAGCTTGGGCTCCGGCACCCGACATCGCCGCTGCCGCTGCTGCCTTCCGGCCCTGACGGGATTCACGACTGGTCGTCGCGGAGAAACCGATGCGGGCCACCATGACTGCCTTTGGCGAAGAGGGTGGGATTGTTCGCGGCCGGACGGCCGCTCATCCCTCGCTTCGCTCGGGACCGACCGCAGGATTGCGGTCGTCTCCCACCCTCTCGCTCGGAGCCACTGAACTGAATCCTTCCGCCCCCCGCGAACACCATGCACGACTGTTTATCACCATTTGGCGGAGAGGGTGGGATTCGAACCCACGAACACCCGTTGAGATGTTACTGGAATTCCAGTCCAGCGCCTTAGACCGCTCGGCCACCTCTCCAATCAATAACTTACAGGGGTTTTCTCGATCGAATCTGCATCGACTCCGGGGCCTGAGAAAAAGGGCGGCGCATGATAAGCCATGCGCTCGGGGGCCGCATCAACGCTTCAGGCCGCCGGCGCCGCCTGGCGCACCTTGAAGGGTGGCGGCGCGTCGAGACAGGGCTGGCGCCCCTTGCGCGGCGGAGGAGCGGGCTCGTTGAGCGCGGGGATGCGCAGCGCGCTGCCGGTCTCGGGGCTATCGAGCCCGGGGGGAGTCTTGAGCGGCGGCACGCTCTTCGCGTTCATGTACGGCTGCGGCGCGTGACAGGCGTTCGCCCCCAGAACGTGGCAGCCGCCACACGCCAGCAGAAGCGGCGCGAGCCAGAGGAGTCTTGGCGCCGATCTCACTCGCAAGCCCTCACTTTCATCGCCCTCGACCTCATCCGACACCCTCATTCATCTTCAGGGCAGGACGCCGGCGCCGCGCGCCGCCGCCCGCACCCTTGGGTGATGCTCGGCCGACAGCGGCGTGAGCGGCAACCGAATGCCCTCCGCGATGAGCCCCATCTGCATCAGCGCCCACTTCACCGGGATCGGATTCGCCTCGAGAAACAGCTCGCGGTGCAGCGCGCCGAGGTGCTCATCGAGCCGCGCCGCACCGGAGGCGTCCCCGGCGAGCGCCGCGGCCACCATGTCCGACATCGCGCGTGGAGCCACGTTCGCGGTGACCGAGATCACCCCGCGCGCCCCCGCGGCGATGCTCGCGCGCGCGCTGGCGTCGTCGCCGGAGAGGACCAGGAAGCCCCGGGCGCAGGCATCGAGCAGCTCGCGCACGCGTGCCGGCTCGGGCACCGCCTCCTTGACGCCTACGACGCCGGCTACCTGCGACAGCCGGGCCACGGTCGCGGGCTTCATGTCGACCGCGGTGCGTGCGGGCACATTGTAGAGCAGCAGCGGCTTGCGCGCCGCGGCGGCGGCGGCCGCGAAGTGCAGATACAGTCCCTCCTGCGTCGGGCGGTTGTAGGCCGGCGTCACGAGCAGCAGCCCGTCGATCGGCAGCCCGGAGAGCCAGCCGACCCGCTCGACCGTGGCCGCCGTGCTGCTGGTGCCGGCGCCGGCGATCACCGCCATGCGTCCGCGCAGCTGCTGACAGGCGCACACGGTGAGCTCGCGCAGCTCCTCATCGCGCAGCGTCGCCGACTCGCCGGTCGTGCCGCCGACCACGATGCCGTTGGTGCCGTTCGCGAGGTGGAAGTCGATCAGCCGGGACCAGGCCTCGAGATCGAGGGCGCCGTCGCTGCGCATGGGAGTGACGATCGCGACCAGGCTGCCTGAGAACATGAGACCTGCAGACGTCCGCGGGGGCACGAGAATCGAAGCGTGGCATGTTACGAGTGGCGCTCGCCTCCAGGCAAGCCTCAAAGGCGCGCGCTCCGCGCGCCGAGGGTCGCAACCGGCCCCCGCTCCCGGTACACTCGTGAGGGCGAACCGCCGGCAAACCGACCCGCCCCCCTCAAGATGAAGCAGCACCTGGCCGTTTCGGCGATCGGCAGCGACCGCACGGGGATGGTTCATGAGCTCACCCGCATCATCAGCGAGTCGGGCGGCAACATCAGCGAGAGCCGCATGGCGAGCCTCGGCACCGAGTTCGCGATGCTGCTGCTCGTGTCGGGCAACTGGCATGCGCTGGCGAAGCTGGAAACCGAGCTGAAGCGCCTCGCCGAGACCAGCAATCTAAGCATCCATCTCAAGCGCACCGAGCCACGCGCGGCGCGCACCGACATGCTGCCGTATTCGATCGACGTCGTGTGCCTCGATCAGAGCGGCATCGTCTCGGGGCTGTCGGGCTTTTTCGCCACGCGCGGCATCGATATCGCGGAAGTCTCGACCCGCAGCTACCCCGCGGCCCACACGGGCGCGCCCATGTTCGCCGTGCAGATGATCGTCAACGTGCCGAGTCGCATCCACGTCGCGCACCTGCGCGAGGAGTTCATGGAGTTCTGCGACACACTCAATCTCGACGCCATCCTCGAACCGGTCAAGTCCTGAAACCAGATGCACGCGGTCAAGGGACGGCAGGAGTGGCGCAGGGTGCGGCGGCCCGGTCAGGGCGGAGGAAGCACTTGAAGCAGCGCGGCATCCATGAGCCCGGTCCCACTGCGGCGTCGGGCGAGTCGCGGGAAATGCAGCCCCGCTCGCGCTCCGGACGGCGGCTGTTCGTGCTCGACACCAACGTGTTGATGCACGACCCGACCGCGATCTTCCGCTTCGAGGAGCACGATGTGTATCTGCCCATGGTGGTGCTCGAGGAGCTCGACGCGCACAAGAAGGGCCTCTCGGAGAACTCGCGCAACGTGCGGCAGGTGAGCCGCTTCCTCGACGACATGATGCGCGACGTCACCAAGGAGCAGATCGACCGCGGCCTGCAGCTGCCGAGCGGCTACTCCGGCGACCACGGCAAGAAGCCCTCCACCGGGCGGCTGTTCTTCCAGACGCGCCAGCTCGGCGGCGAGCTGCCGCAGGCTCTCCCCGGACACGGCGCCGACAACGGCATCCTCGCGCAGACGCTCGCGCTGCAGAACGAGCATCCGGACGCACGCGTCATCCTGGTCTCGAAGGACATCAACCTGCGCATCAAGGCGGCGGTGCTCGGCGTGCACGCCGAGGACTACTACAGCGACAAGACCCTCGAGGATGCCGACGTCCTCTACAGCGGCATGAGCGCGCTGCCAGCGGACTTCTGGGAGCGCCACGGCAAGGACATGCGCTCCTGGAAGGACGGCGACCGCACCTTCTACGAGATCACGGGACCGGCGGTGCGCGAGTGGCAGCCGAACCAGGGAGTGTTCGAGGACGTCCCGGAAGGCATCGAGGGCATCGTGCGCAAGTTGAGCGGCGATGCCGCCACCATCGAGCTGACGCGCGACTATCGCAACGAGCGCCACAACGTCTGGGGCGTCACGGCGCGCAACCGCGAGCAGAATTTCGCGCTGAACCTTCTGATGGATCCCGAGATCGACTTCGTCACGGTGCTCGGCCCCGCCGGCACCGGCAAGACGCTGCTGGCGCTCGCCGCCGGCCTCACGCAGACGCTCGAGAGCAATCGCTTCGTGGAAATCATCATGACCCGCGTGACGATTCCGCTCGGCGAGGACATCGGCTTCCTGCCCGGCACCGAGGAGGAGAAGATGGAGCCCTGGATGGGCGCCCTCATGGACAATCTCGAGGTGCTCACCGGCTCGCAGGAGGGCGGCAACTGGGGCCGCGCCGCCACCCACGATCTGCTGCGCAACCGGATCAGGATCCGCTCGCTCAACTTCATGCGCGGGCGCACCTTCCTCAATCGCTACCTGATCCTCGACGAGGCCCAGAACCTCACCCCGAAGCAGATGAAGGCGCTGATCACACGGGCGGGCCCGGGCACCAAGCTCGCATGCCTCGGCAACATCGCCCAGATCGACACGCCCTACCTCACCGAGATGACCTCGGGTCTCACCTACGCGGTCAATCGCTTCCGCGGCTGGGCGCATTCCGGACATGTCACGCTGGTGCGTGGGGAGCGCTCGCGGCTCGCCGACTTCGCGTCCGACATTCTGTAGGTGTAGGCTGTCCTAGCCCGCAGCCAGGCCGCTGCTTGTAAGCGTCTGTAACGGTGGAGAAACTCGGGGCCGCCCGCCGCGGTCAAAGAGTGACCATGCGCCTGCTTCCGCCGCTCATCGTGGCCGCCCTGACCACCCTCGCCGCCGCAGCCGCCGCGGATGAGCCGCCGGCCTCGACGCCGCTCGCCTTGAGCGCCCCGGCGGCGGGCTCCGACCTGCCCGACATGGGAAGCCCGGCGGCCGCGGTGCTGTCGCACACGGATGAATACCGCCTCGGGGCCATGGTCGCCCGCGAGCTGCGCGATCAGAACGCGCTGCTCGAGGATCCCGAAGTCAGCGAATACATGAGCTGGGTCGGCCTGCGGCTCGCTTCCCAGAGCGCCGACGGCGGCCGGGGCTTTCAGTACTTCGTGATCAAGGACCCCGCCATCAACGCATTTGCCGTTCCCGGCGGCTTCGTGTTCGTCAACGACGGCCTGGTGCTCGCCACCTCGAGCGAGTCGGAGCTCGCGAGCGTCATGGCGCACGAGACCGCGCACGTCACGCAGCACCACATCGCCCGCATGATCCGCGACCAGCAGCAGCAGAGCCTCACCTCCGCGGCGGCCCTGCTGGCGGCGATCCTCCTCGGGGCGATCGGCGGCGGGCAGGCGATCGAGGGCGGCATCGTCGCCGCCCAGGGGATGGCTGCGCAGCACCAGATCAATTTCTCGCGCGACAACGAGATGGAGGCCGATCGCGTCGGCATCGGCTACCTCGCGGGCGCAGGCTTCGACGCCAACTCGATGGCAAGCTTCTTCGAGACCATGAGCCGCCACGAGGGACTTGGGGCGACCTACATCCCCGCGATGCTCATCGATCACCCCGTGACCTCGGACCGCGTCGCCGAGGCACGGGCGCGCGCCGCGCAGTTTCCACCGCGCAAGGCCAAGGACTCCCAGAGCTACGAGCTGATCCGCGAGCGCGTGCGGGTGCTGACCGCGACCGGCGACGTGGATCTCGCCGCCCAGTACGCTCAGAGGATTTCGCGCGGCCATGCCACGGTCGGCGAGCGCTACGGCCAGGCGCTGGCGCTGATGAGCGGCAATCGCGCCGACGAGGCGGTGCGCATCCTCGCGCCTCTCGTGCAGCAGCACGAAGGGCTCACCCTGCTGCACGTCGCCCTCGCGCAGGCGCAGGCCAAGGCCGGACACACGAGCGAGGCGCTCGCCACCTTCCGCCACGCCCAGGAGCTGTTTCCGCGCAACGTGCCGGTCACCGTGCGCTACGCCGAGACCCTCATGGCCGCGGGACGGCCCGCCGACGCTCACGACATGCTGCTCGACCTGTTCAACAACGTGCCGCCCACCCCGGATCAGATCCGGCTCACGGCGCTCGCCGCCAGCGCCGCCGGAGACGCCGGGGACGCCTACTTCTACATGGGCGAATACCAGATCGCGGGCGGCGATCTGGCCCTTGCCGCGCAGCAACTGCAGCTGGCGCTCGCCTCTCCCAACATCAGCTCGATACAGAGGCAGCGCTACCAGGCCCGCCTCGACGAGGTGCGGGAATACCTGGCGAGCACCCGCAAGCGCCGCGTGACCGACGGCGGCGAGCGTCAAGGCCAGCACCCATCCGGCCCGCGCGGCGGCGGTCGCTGAGCCGCCCGCCCGGCGCGACGAGCGCTCCCGCGCGCTAGGGCAAACCCGGGCGCGCGGCTGCTAGAATGCGCGCCTCTTTTTTGTCCGCATCTGCCTTATGCCATCGACAATCCGGACGTCGCTCCTCTCGCTATGCCTGTTGCTGCTCACCGCCGGCTGCGCCGCCCTGCCGACTGGCAAGCGCGACCCGCGCGATCCATGGGAGCGGGTGAATCGCGCCACCTATCGTTTCAACGACAAGTTCGACCGGGCGATCGCCCGTCCGGTGGCGCGCGGCTACCGCGCCGCCACGCCCCATGTCGTACAGACCGGCATCCGCAACGTGTACGACAACGTCGACACCCCCATCGTCATGCTGAACGACCTGCTGCAGGGGCAATTCAAGTCCTTCGCGTCCGACACCGGGCGGCTGCTCGTGAACACGACCGTCGGCATCGGTGGCCTGTTGGATCCAGCCACCGCTCTCGGGCTGGAGAAGAACGACCGGGACTTCGGCCAGACGCTCGGCAAGTGGGGCGTCGGGAGCGGGCCGTATCTGGTACTCCCCTTCCTCGGCCCCTGCGACGTGCGCGACAGCTTCGGCAAGCTCGCCGATACCTACAGCACGCCGCGCACCTACATCAAGAACAACTACTGGTATTGGAGCCTTTGGCTGGTCGAGAAGGTCGACGCGCGGTCGCGCTTCCTCGATCAGGACCGGCTGATCGACAACGCCTACGACGCTTACGCCTTCCTCCGCAACGCCTACCGGCAGCACCGCGACTTCAAGGTGAACGGCGGACAGTCCGCGAGCGAGGAGGAGCAGGAGCTCAAGCTCATGGAGGAGGCGGGCGAGGATCAGCAGGCGCCCCAGGGCGCGCCACCGCAGTCATCGCCGCAGTCGTCGCCGCAGTCGTCGCAGCCGGAACAGCCGCCGCCGCAATCTTCCCCGCCCCGGGTCTAGCCACGCCGCCGCGCTACACGCCGCCCTCGAGCAGCTCCTCGACCTCTCCGATCCGGCTGAGCGCCACGAGCCCGGACGGCAGGCGCCGGTAGCGGAGCCCTCCGCCCGCGCGCTTCACCGCGGCCAGCCAGTCGAGCAGCACGGCAAGGCCGGCGCTGTCGGATGAGGTGATGCCGGCGCAATCGATCTCGAGCTCGCGCCCGTTGGCGCTCGCGAGCGATGCGAGCCCCTCCTGGTGCGCGCGTCGCGCGGTTGCAAAGCTCAGCGGCCCGTGCGCCGCGAGTTGCCCATCACCGCTCGCCACGAGCCGGAACGGCCCGGCGCGCACATCGCGGTCGGCCGGCGCGGGCGGGGGAGCGTTCATCAACTCTTGCGGCCGGCCTGCCGGCCGATCGCCTCGGGCCGCTCGCCGGATTCGAGACGCTTGATGACCGCATCGAGCCCCTGGGCCTCGATCTGCTCGCCGAAGTCCGTGCGGTAACTGTTGACGTAGCTGATGCCGTCGATCACGACATCCCACGCCTTCCATCCCTGAGGGGTCCTGCGCAGGTAGTAATTGACCGCGACGCGATCGCCGTTCGCGCGCTTGACCTCGGTGCGCACGGTGACGAGCTTGGCGTCCGGATCGGCCTTGTTGGGATAGATCTTGAGGCGCTCGGCCGTGAACTCCACCAGGGCGCTGCCATAGTTGTTGAGCAGCGACTGATAGAAGGCGTCGACGAAGCGCTTGCGCTGCTCGGGAGTCGCGGTGCGCCAGTGCCGGCCCAGCACCAGGGTCGCCGAGTACTGGGTGTCGAAATGCGGCAGCAGGTACTTGTCGACCAGCTGGCGCACCTTCTCCGGATCGCGCCGAAAGGCGTCGCGATCCTTGTCGAGCTCACCGAGCATGCCCTGGGCGGCGTTCTGCACCACCTCGGTCGGCCCCTCGCCAGAGGCGGTGCTCGCCGCGGGCGCGCCCTCGGCCTGCGCCGCGGGCGGGGCCTGCGCCTGCGCACCCGCGAGCCCGAGGCCGAGCCACAGGGTGGCCAATGCAACTGTCGCGTGTCTCATTTCTTTGACTCCACCTTGTTCCGGTTGTCGCCGCCCTGACTCTGGCTGTCGCCGCCCTTGCTCGCGTAGTTCGCGAAGAATTTGTTGACCAGGCTCTCGAGCACGATGGCGGACTGCGTCTGCTCGATGCGGCCGCCGTCCTTGAGATAGCTGTCGAGCCCGCCCGGGCTGAGGCCGATGTACTTGCCGCCGAGCAACCCGGTCGTCTGGATGCTCGCGAAGCTGTCCTCGGGAATCTGGTTGTACTGCGGATCGATACGCAGTGTGACGACCGCCTTGTACTCCTTCGAGTCGAAGCGGATCCCGGCAACCTCCCCGATGCGCACCCCCGCCATGGCCACGGGGGAGCCCACCTTGAGGTCGCCGATGTCGTCGAACTCGGCGGTCACGTGATAGCCGAGCATCGCGCGGCCGAACTTCACTCCGCTCGCCGGCAACTGGGTCGTGAGGAACAGCAGCGCGGCGAAGCCCAGCAGCACGAACAGGCCGGTTCCGATCTCGAGGGTTCGATTGGGGCGCATGCTTTGAGGTCTCCTCTTACAGGAATGTGGCGGTCAACACGTAGTCGAGCAGCAGCGTGAGCACCGAGGACGCCACCACGGTGCGCGTGGTCGCCAGCGCCACGCCCTCCGCCGTCGGTGCGGCGTTATAGCCCTCGTGCACGGCGATCAGGCTGCAGGCGGTGCCGAACACCAGGCTCTTGACCACGCCTTCGGTGACGTTGCGCAGCTCGACCGAGTCCTGCATCTGCGACCAGAAGACGCCCCTGTCGACCCCCATGAGCTGCACGCCGATCAGCTGCGCGCCGTAGAGGCCGACGACGCTGAAGATCGCGGTCAGCAGCGGCATGGCGATCACTCCGCCGAGAAAGCGCGGCGCGGCGACGTAGCGCATCGGATCGACCGCCATGATCTCCATCGCGGTGAGCTGGTCCGTGGCGCGCATCAGGCCGATCTCCGAAGTGAGCGCCGTGCCCGCCCGACCGGCGAAGAGCAGCGCCGTCATGACCGGCGCCAGCTCCTTCAGCAGCCCGAGCGCCGCGGCGCTGCCGAGCGCCTCCACCGAGCCGAAGCGATGCAGCAGGTCGTAGCCCTGGAGCCCCAGCACCATGCCGACGAACAGGCCCGACAGCATGATGATGATGAGCGAGCGGGCGCCGGCATTGTAGACCTGGTGCACGAGCAGCCACGGCCGCCCGAGCGCCGGCGCGCATTGAGCGAGCAGCCGCGCCAGGAAGATCACGACCGATCCGAGCCGGCGAATGCCCTCGACGATCAGGCCGTCGCGGTCGCCGTTGCTCATCAGTCCTCCGCCGCCAGCAATTGCGTGGCGTAGTCCGGCGCCGGGTAGTGGAACGGCACGGGACCTTCGGCGCAGCCCGTCATGAACTGCCGCACGGCGGGCGAATCGCTGGCGCGCAGCTGCGCCGGCGTGCCCGACGCCGCCACCCGCCCGCCCGAGATCAGGTAGCTGTCGTCGGCGATGGTTGCGAGCTCCTGAACGTCGTGCGAGACCACGATGCTGGTGATCCCGAGCGCCTCGTTCATGTGCTTGATGAGCCGCAGGATGACGCCGAGCGAGATGGGATCCAGACCGACGAACGGCTCGTCGTACATCAGCACCTCCGGATCCATGACGATGGCGCGCGCGAGCGCCACGCGGCGCGCCATGCCGCCCGAGAGCTCCGCCGGCATCAGGGCGGCGGCGCCCCTGAGGCCCACCGCCTGGAGCTTGGTGAGCACGAGCTTGCGAATCAGCGTTTCGGGAAGGTCGGTGTGCTCGCGCACCGGGAAGGCGACGTTCTCGAACACGTCCATGTCGGTGAGGAGTGCCCCGTTCTGGAACAACATGCCCATGCGGCGGCGCAAGGCATAGACCTCGCGGCGGCCGAGGGTCGCGAGCTCCTGGCCGAACACGCGCAACTCGCCCTGATCGGGGGGCACCTGCGCCGTGATCAGCTTGAGGAGCGTGGTCTTGCCGGTGCCGCTCGGCCCCATGATGGCGGTGATGCGGCCGCGGCGCACCTGGACGTCGAGATCGGAGAAGATCGGCCGCCCGCCCAGGGCGTAGTGCACGCCGCGCACGTCGACCACCACGTCAGCCGGCGAAGCAGCCGACGCGCGCTGCGGAGGTTCTCGGCTTGTCACGCGATCGCGGCGTCCGCCTCGTGGCTCAGGCGGCCTGGCTCTCCATCTCGGCCCCGTAGCGCCCGGCGGTCGCCAGGCCGTTGAGCCTCGCGCGCTTGGCGAGTTCTTGCTGTCCGGCGGTGAAATTCGCAGCCTGCCCGGCCCACCCCTTGAGCGCGGTCTCCTGCAGCGCCCGGCCGTAACTGAAGGTCAGCGCCCAGGGCAGCGGCCCAAGCCGGTTGATCAGCGAGAGGTGCAGCGTCGCCTCCGCCGGGGACTGTCCGCCCGAGAGGAAGGCGATCCCCGGCACGGCCGGCGGCACATGGCGCTTCAGCACGCGCACCGTCGCCTCGGCGACCGTCTGCGGCGGCGCCCGGTTGGGCGCCTTCTTGCCCGAGATCACCATGTTGGGCTTGAGCACCATGCCTTCGAGCAGCACGCGGTGCTCGTAGAGCTCGTGGAACACGCAATCGAGCACCTGATCGGTCACCTTCTCGCAGCGCTCGATCGAATGGCCGCCGTCCATCAGCACTTCCGGCTCGACGATCGGCACGATGTCGTTCTCCTGGCACAGCGCTGCGTAGCGCGCCAGCGCTTGCGCATTTGCACGGACGGCGAAGGCGGTCGGGATGCCCTCGGCAATGTCGATCACCGCACGCCACTTCGCGAAGCGGGCGCCGAGCCCGCGGTACTCGATCAGCCGCTCGCGCAGGCCGTCGAGCCCCTCGGTGATGGTCTCGCCGGGATAGCCCGCGAGCGGTTTCGCGCCGGTGTCGACCTTGATGCCGGGGAGCATGCCCTGCTTCGCCAGGTACTGCGGGAAGGGCGTGCCGTCCTTCGTCTTCTGGCGGAGGGTCTCGTCGAACATGATGACGCCGCTGACCCACTCAGCCGCGCCGGGCGCGGTGAACAGCATTTCGCGATAAGTGCGGCGATGTTCCTCGGTCGACTCCAGCTTGATGCTGTCGAAGCGTTTCTTGATGCTCCCGGTGCTCTCGTCCGCGGCCAGGATGCCCTTGCCCCGGGCGACCATCGCGCTGGCCACGCGCATCAGCTCATTCGCGTTCATCGTCAGATCCTCTCGTTTGACCGGCTCACCGCGCGGCGCACCGCGTGAGGCGCGCCTAGCGCGCAGCCGTCGGTGACTATCCGTGGGAAATTGGGGCGCCAAGGATAGCAAATCAGCCCATGGCAGGGCTTCAGGCTCCGATGGCCGCGCCGCTTCCAGCGCGCACGCTGAAACGTCCGGCCGTCTCAGGTGCCGCCCGCCCCGCGATGGTGCACGCGGTGCCTGTGCTCGCTGCACCGCCCGCGCTTGGTTCCACCGGCAATTAGTACTAAACTAGTCCTAGTTTTGGAGGACGCCTCCATGTTGCGTATCAGCCGGCTCACCGACTACGCCACCGTGCTGCTCGCGGCGCTCGCCAGCGAGCCGGATCGCGTGCAGACCGCCGCGGCGCTCGCCGGGCAGACGCACATCGCGCCTCCCACCGTGTGCAAGCTCCTCAAGCAGCTGCAGCGGGCGGGGCTCGTGACCTCGACCCGGGGGCTTCACGGCGGGTACCAGCTGGCGCGGGCGGCGGCCCAGATCAGCGCCGCCTCGATACTGGATGCCCTCGAGGGGCCGATGGCGCTCACCGACTGCTCCGCCGGACACGGCAACTGCGAGATCGAGGGGAGCTGCCGCGTGAGTCGCGTGTGGCAGCGGCTGAACCTGGCCATCCGCCGCGCGCTCTATGACGTGAGCCTCGCGCAGCTCGCGGGACTCGACGCGGCCCCGGCGCGGCTGCCGGCGCTCGAGCGCGAGATGAAGGCGGCCGCCTCGCGCGCGCCGTCGAGGTCGTAACGGGGTGGCGAGCTCCAACGGAAGCCCGGAGACAGTGAGACGATGAGCGAAAGCGCCCGAGAACTCGAGAGCCTGATCGCACGGGGCTACCAGCACGGCTTCGTGACCGAGATCGACGCCGACACGGTGGCCCCGGGACTGAACGAGGACGTGGTGCGCCTCATCTCGCGCAAGAAGCAGGAGCCGGCGTTCCTCACCGAGTGGCGGCTGAAGGCGCTGCGCCACTGGCTCACCATGCGCGAGCCGCACTGGGCGCACGTCCGGTTCGCTCCCATCGACTATCAGGCGATCTCCTATTATTCCGCCCCCAGGGCGAAGAAGGACGGCCCGAAGAGCCTCGACGAGGTCGACCCGAAGCTCCTCGAGACCTACGAGAAGCTCGGCGTACCGCTCCACGAGCGCGCGCGCCTCGCCGGGGTCGCGGTGGACGCGGTATTCGACAGCGTCTCCGTCGCGACCACCTTCAAGGAGCGGCTCGCCGCCGCGGGCGTCGTGTTCTGCCCGTTCTCGGAAGCGGTGCGCACGCGTCCCGAGCTCATCGAGCGGTACCTCGGCAGCGTCGTGCCCTACACCGACAATTTCTTCGCCACGCTCAACTCCGCGGTGTTCTCCGACGGCTCGTTCGTCTACGTGCCGAAGGGCGTGCGCTGCCCGATGGAGCTGTCGACCTACTTCCGCATCAACGCGGCCAAGACGGGGCAGTTCGAGCGCACGCTCATCATCGCGGATGACGGCGCGTACGTCAGCTACCTCGAGGGCTGTCTGCCCGCCTGGGAAGAGGTCTCCTACGGCGACGAGATGCGCTGCGTGCGCGACGTCGCCATTCACGATGTGGTTCTGAATGACAGCGGTGAGGAAGCGCGGGTGGCGAAGATCATGCGCCGCGCCTATCGCGGCGAGCTGGTGGAAATCACCCCGCGCAGCGCGGCGAACCGCTTCCACGTGACGCCCGAACATCCGGTGCTCACGATCCGGCGGGCGCGCGTCTCCAGGGGCGACCGCGGCCCGGGTCGCTGGGCCGATATCGATCCCAGGCGTCTGGAGAGCGCGGAGCCCAGGTTCGTGCCGGCCGGAGAGCTCGTGCCCGGAGACCTGCTCGTATTCCCCATCAACAAGGTCGAGCGCGATGACCCCTCGCTCACCGATGACTTCCTGCGACTCCTCGGCTTCTACGTGGCCGAAGGGTGCGTGACGAAGTTCAACGGCTATGACGCGGCGGAGTGGTGCCTCGGCGACCATGAATCGGACATGGCCGATGAAATCACCCTGTTGATCGAGCGCTGCACCGGCAAGAAACCTTGTCGCTTTCGCGACGCGAAGCGCCACGGTCTGTACCTGGTCGTGTACTCCCCCGAGTTGTGCGCGGCCCTGGAACAGCATGGCGGCAAGTACGCGCATGGCAAGCGCTTCAGCAAGGCCGTGATGGACCTGCCCCCGCGCCGCCAGAAGCTGGCGACGGATGCCTACTATCGCGGCGACGGCAGTATCGGCCGGTACGGCCCGGTCACCATGATCCGCTGCAGCACAGTTTCAAAGACTCTGGCCTTCCAGCTGCAGGAGATGCTGGCCCGGCGCGGCATCTTCGTCTACATCGGCCTTCGCAAGGCCTTCGATGAAAAGATGAAGGACGGCCAGGTCATTCACCATCGCGATATGTACGTGCTGTACTACTCCGAGAAGACCCGCGGCCGGCGGGCAATCCGGCGCTATGACTACTTCCTCGTGCCGATCCGCAAGACGGAGCGGCAGCCGTACGACGGATTTGTCTACAACTTCGAAACCGCCTCCGAGCCGCATTCCTACCTCGTCAAGGGCTTCGCCGTCCACAACTGCACGGCACCTCAGCGCGACGAGAACCAGCTCCACGCCGCAGTCGTGGAGCTGATCGCGCTCGATGACGCCTACATCAAGTACTCCACCGTGCAGAACTGGTATCCGGGCGATGCGCAGGGCGTCGGCGGCATCTACAACTTCGTGACCAAGCGCGGCGAGTGCCGCGGCCGGAACGCGCACATCTCCTGGACCCAGGTCGAGACCGGCTCGGCGATCACCTGGAAGTACCCGAGCTGCGTGCTGCGCGGCGCGGGCTCGATCGGCGAGTTCTATTCGGTGGCGACGGTCAACAACCACCAGCAGGCCGATACCGGCACCAAGATGATCCACATCGGCCCGGACACGCGCAGCACCATCATCTCCAAGGGGATCTCGGCCGGTCAGGGCCAGAACGCCTACCGCGGGCTCGTCAAGATCCTGCCGAGCGCGCACGGTGCTCGGAACTTCACCCAGTGCGACTCGCTCCTCATGGGCGCTAAGTGCGGCGCGCACACCTTCCCGTACGTGGAAGTGAAGAACCCCTCGGCCACCGTCGAGCACGAGGCCAGCACGTCCAAGATCAGCGAGGACCAGCTGTTCTACTGCCTCGCGCGCGGGATCTCCGAGGAGGACGCGGTCAACATGATCGTGAGCGGGTTCTGCAAGTCGGTGTTCAAGGAGCTGCCGATGGAGTTTGCGGTCGAGGCGCAGAAGCTCCTGGGGGTGAGCCTCGAAGGCGCGGTGGGGTGATCACATGACAGCCATGCTGAGCATCAGGGATCTGCACGTCGCCGTCGAGGGCAAGGAAATCTTGAGGGGCGTCACGCTCGAGGTCGGCGCGGGCGAGGTGCACGCCATCATGGGGCCGAACGGCTCGGGCAAGAGCACGCTCGCGCACGTGCTCGCGGGCCGTCCCGGCTACGAGATCACGGCCGGCAGCGTGAGCTACGAGGGGCGCGATCTGCTCGCGCTCCCCCCGGAGGAGCGCGCGCGCGAGGGCGTGTTCCTCGGCTTTCAGTATCCGGTCGAGATTCCCGGGGTGAACAACGTCTATCTGCTCAAGGCCGCCGTCAATGCGCGGCGCAAGCAGCGCGGCCTGCCCGAGGTCGACGCCTTCGAGTTCCTGGGCCTCGTGCGCGACAAGATGAAGCTCATGCACATCGAGGACGGCTTCCTGTCCCGCGGCGTGAACGAGGGTTTCTCGGGCGGCGAGAAGAAGCGCAACGAAGTGCTGCAGATGCTGGTGCTCGAGCCCAGGCTGGCGATTCTCGATGAGACCGACTCCGGGCTCGACGTGGATGCGCTCAAGCTCGTCGCCGCGGGCGTGAATTCGCTGCGCTCGCCCGAGCGCTCGTGCCTGCTCGTCACGCACTATCAGCGGCTCCTCGAGCACGTCGTACCGGACTTCGTGCACGTGCTGGTGCGCGGGCGCATCGCCCGAAGCGGCGACCGAACCCTGGCACTCGAGCTCGAACGGCGCGGCTACGACTGGGTGAGCGCCGAGGCGGCCTGAGGAAAAACATGAGCGCGCCCCTCACCGCCCGGATCGCCGAGGAGCACGTGCTTGCCTCGCGTGCGCTCGCGCCCCCACCTGCCCTCGCCGCCCGTCGGCGCGCGGCGCTCGCGGCGCTCGCCGCGCAGGGCCTGCCGACCTCGCGCGATGAGAACTGGAAGTACGCGAACCTCCGCCCGCTCGAACGGCTGAGATTCGTCCCCGCACCCGTGCAGCGCGCGCTCGCCGCCGCGGAACTTCCCGCCGCGATCCCGGGATTTGCCCGTTACGTGTTCGTGGACGGCGCGTTCGCGCCGGCCCTGTCGGCGCCGCTCGATGCCACCACCGCCCGGGTCGCACCGCTGGCCGCCGCGGCGGACGCCTCGCCGACCGCGGCCGTGCCGACCCCGAGGCCCGCGTCCGCGGACGAGCGCTTTGCACTCCTCAACGAGGCGTTCGCCACCGACGGCGTCGAGATCCGCCTCAAGGGGCCGTCCGCTGCGGGGGCGCGCCTCGAGCTCGTGTTTGTCGCGCGCGCGGAGTCTGAGGAGGGCGCCTCCTACCCGCGGGTCGAGCTGCGCCTCGAGAGCGGCACACAGCTCACGCTCATCGAGCGGCATGTGAGCGCCGGCGCCGCGGCGAGCTTCGTGAACGGCGCCGTGACGGTCGGCCTCGGCCGCGGCGCAGCGCTCGAGCACTACCGGCTGCAGGAGCTCGCCCCGCGCGCCATCGCATTCGATACGCTGTCCGCGGCGCTCGCAGAGCAGGCCAGCTACCGGCTCTTCGGCATCGCGACGGGCGCACTGTCCTGGCGCTCGACGCTCGCGGTGCAGCTCGCCGGGGAGCGCGCCGAACTCACGCTCGCGGTGCTCTCGCTCGGCGACCGGCAGCAGGTGCTGGACGTCTTCGCGCCGGTCGAGCACGCGGCCCCGCGCGCGCGCACCGAGCAGATCTTCCGCGGAATCTCGGCCGGACGCGCGCGCGTCGCCTTCAACGGCAAGATCGTCGTGGCGCCCGAGGCGCGCGGCACCGACTCGCGCCAGTCGCTGCGCGGACTGCTCGCAGGTCCGGAAGCGGAAATCGACGTGCGCCCGCAGCTCGAGATCCACACCGACGAGGTGCGCTGCAGCCACGGCGCCACCGCCGGCAAGCTCGACGACAACATGCTGTTCTACCTGCTCTCGCGCGGCCTCCCGCCCGAGGTCGCGCAGCGGCTGCTGAAATGGGCATTCCTCGAGGACGTGGTCGCGCGGATCGGCGTCCCCGAGCTGCGGCGCGACATTGAGAAGCGCCTGGCGCTGCAGGTGCCCGAGCTCGAGCCGCACACGGAGGCAGTCTGATGGCCGCCAACTTGTCTCCCGTCGCGTCGCCGGCTCTCGATGTCGAGCGGGTGCGTCGCGACTTCCCGATCCTCGACACCGTGGTCAACGGGCATCCGCTCGTGTACCTCGACAGCGCGGCATCCGCACAGCGCCCGCGCGCGGTGCTGCGCGCGGTCGAGGAGTACGAGACACATTCGCACGCCAATGTGCATCGCGGCGTGCATGCGCTCAGCCAGGCGGCCACGGCCGCCTACGAGGGGGCCCGCGAGCGCGTGCGGCGCTTCATCAACGCCCGCAGCACGCGCGAGATCATCTTCGTGCGGGGCACGACCGAAGGCATTAATCTGGTGGCGCAGGCCTGGGCCCGTCCGCGGCTGCGACCTGGCGACGAGATTCTGATCAGCACGCTCGAGCATCACGCCAACATCGTCCCCTGGCAGCTGGTGTGCGAGCAGACCGGCTGCACGCTCAAGGTGGCGCCGATCAACGCCCGAGGCGAGCTCGAGCTCGAGGAGTTCCTCGAGCTCCTCGGCCCGCGCACGCGGCTGGTCGGGGTGGCGCACGTCTCCAACGCCCTCGGCACCGTGCTGCCGGTGAAGCGCGTCATCGAGGCCGCGCACGAGGTCGGCGCGGTGGTGCTGATCGACGGCGCTCAGGCGGTGCCGCACTCGATCGTCGACGTGCGCGCCCTCGGCGCGGATTTCTACGTCTTCTCGGGCCACAAGCTCTACGGCCCCACCGGAATCGGCGTGCTCTACGGCCGCGAGGAGCTGCTCGCGGCCATGCCGCCGTGGCAGGGGGGCGGCGACATGATCCTGACGGTGTCGTTCGAGAAGACGACCTACAACGAGCTGCCGTGGAAGTTCGAGGCCGGCACGCCCAACATCTCGGGCGCCGTGGGCCTGGCCGCCGCCATGGACTACCTCGAGAGCCTGGGCCTCCCGGCGGTCGCTGCGCACGAGCAGCGGCTGCTGCAGCTCGCGACCGCGGAGCTCGCGCGGCTGCCCGGTATCGAGATCATCGGCACCGCGGCGCAGAAGGCCTCGGTGCTGTCCTTCACCATGAAAGGCGTGCACCCCCACGATCTCGGCACGGTGCTCGACGCCGAGGGCATCGCCGTGCGCACCGGGCATCACTGCGCCATGCCGGTCATGACCTTCTTCGGCCTGCCGGCCACCGCGCGCGCCTCGTTCGCGTGCTACAACACCGAGCACGACGTGAGCGAGCTGGTGCGGGCGCTCGGCAAGGCGCGCGAGGTGTTCGTCTGATGGATCTCAAGGAGCTCTACCGCGACGTGATCCTGGATCACAACCGGCACCCGCGGAACTTCGGCCGCATCGAGTCGGCGGACCGCAGCGCCCAGGGGCACAACCCGCTGTGCGGCGACGAGCTGTCGTTGTTCCTGCGCATGAACGGCACTCGAGTGGAGGACATCCGCTTCGAGGCCAGGGGCTGCGCCATCTCGACCGCCTCGGCCTCGCTGATGAGCGAAGCGGTCAAGGGCAAGGAGCGGGCCGCGATCCGCGAGCTGTTCGAAGAGATGCACCGCCTCCTGACGCGTCACGACGAGGTCCCGGCAGCCTCGCTCGGCAAGCTGGCGGCGCTCTCCGGAGTGCGCGAATTCCCCGCGCGGGTGAAGTGCGCGAGCCTCTGCTGGCACACACTCAATGCGGCGCTCGATCACGACGCCGCGACGGTCTCCACCGAATAGGCCCGGAACGCTCCCCACGATGCGCAGACACGAGAACGAGCCCTTCGTAGTCAACCGCGAGGTGCGTGCGGTGGTCGTCCCCGCCGGCCAGGAGGTGAAGCTCAAGCCCGGACAGGCGGGCTACATCACCCAGGCGCTCGGCGGCAGCTTCACCGTGTACCTCGAGGGGAACCTGTTCCGCATCGCGGGGGAGGATGCCGACGCCATCGGCCAGGAGGCGGTCAAGCCGCCCGAGCTGCCGCCGAATGCCAACGAAGAGGATGTCCGCAAGCTCGCCTGGGAGCAGATGCGCAGCTGCTACGATCCTGAGATCCCCATCAACATCGTCGACCTCGGGCTGGTGTACGGTTGCGACGTCACGCAGAACGAGGATGGCACCCGCGCCGTGGACGTCAAGATCACACTGACCGCCCCCGGCTGTGGCATGGGCGATATCCTGGTCGAGGACGTGCGCGACAAGATCCAGCGGATCCCGACGGTGCGCGAGGCGCGCGTCGAGCTCACCTTCGATCCGCCCTGGAACCAGACCATGATGTCCGAGGCCGCGCGCCTGCAAACCGGGATGTTCTGATACGCCTACCGCGCCCGCCGCCATGAGCTCAGCCTGGATCGACATCGGCGGCGCCGACGCCGTCGGCGAATCGCTACCCCTCTCCGCCGAAGTCGACGGCGTGCCGGTGATCGTCGTACGCTGCGGCACCGAGCTGTACGCCGTGGAAGACCGCTGCACGCACGACGGGGAGTCGCTCGCCGGAGCGGAGGTGGAAGACTGCCAGGTCGTCTGCCCGCGCCACGGTTCGCACTTCTGCCTGCGCACCGGCGAGGCGCTCACCCCGCCCGCCTACGAGCCGTTGCGCACCTACCGCGCGCGCGTCGAGAACGGCCGCGTGCTGGTGGAGAGTCCCTCGTGAGGCACGGCGCATGAAGCGGCTGACTCTCATGCGTCACGCGGACGCGCGCTGGAACGATCCCGCCCTGCCGGATCTCGAGCGTCCCCTCAACCGGCGCGGAGCGGCCGCGGCGGAAGCGATGGCGCGCCGCCTGCTCGCGCTCGAGCTCGTTCCGGATCTGCTGCTCGCGAGCCCGGCGCGCCGCACCCGGCAGACCGCCGAGATCGTGGCACGGGAGCTGTCGCTGGCGCCGCGGCGCGTGGTGCACGAGGAGACGCTTTACCTGGCGAGCGCGCCGGACATGCTGGAGCTGGCGCAGCGCACCGGCCCGCGCATCGCGCACCTGCTCATCATCGCTCACAATCCGGGCGTATCGGAGCTGGTGCAGCTGCTGATGCCGAAGGAGGAAGCACAGGCTCTCGCCGCGGGTGCGGTGTGCTCGATCGCCTTCAACGCCCCGCAGTGGTCCGCCATCGGCCCGGCCGCGGTCACCGGCGTGCAGTGCGAAAAACCCCCATCGCGCTTGTTTGGACTGCTGTAGCCGACACCCGCGTTGCGGCCGACCCTAAGTGAGCCGGGCGGGCCGCTTCAGCACTCCGGCACGTTGACCGCGAGTCCTCCCTGGGAGGTCTCCTTGTATATGGTGGACATGTCGGCACCGGTCTGGCGCATGGTGGCGATGACCTGATCGAGCGACACCTTGTGGGTGCCGTCGCCGCGCATGGCCAAGCGCGCGGCGTTGATGGCCTTGACCGCGCCCATGGCATTGCGCTCGATGCAGGGGATCTGCACGAGCCCCGCGACCGGATCGCAGGTCAGCCCCAGATTGTGCTCCATGCCGATCTCAGCGGCGTTCTCGATCTGCTCGGCAGTCCCGTGCAGCGCCGCTACGAGTCCCGCGGCCGCCATCGAGCAGGCGACCCCGACTTCCCCCTGGCAGCCCATCTCCGCCCCCGAAATGGAAGCGTTGCGCTTGTAGAGCATGCCCATCGCCGCCGCCACGAGCAGGAAGCGCAGCACGCCGTCGTCGTTGGCGCCCGGCTCGAAGCGCCGGTAGAAGTGCAGCACGGCCGGCACGATGCCGGCGGCCCCGTTGGTCGGCGCCGTCACGACGCGTCCACCCGCGGCGTTCTCCTCGTTCACCGCGAGCGCGTAGGCGTTCACCCAATCCATGACGTCGAGGGGTCGCCCGCTCGCGCTCTCGGTCAGGATGCGATAGAGCCTCGGGGCCCGGCGGCGCACCTTGAGGACTCCCGGAAGGAGCCCCGACTGGCGGAAGCCGCGCTCGACGCAAGCCTGCATCACCTGCCAGATGTGCATCAGCTTCGCGCGCACCTCGGCCTCGCTCGCGAGTGCGCGCTCGTTCGCGAGAATGAGCTCGTACATCTCGAGCCCGTGCTCGCGACAGAGCCCGAGCAGCTGCGCCCCGGAGGTGAAGGGGTACGGCGGCGCGGCGTGGGCGCGCGCCTCGCGCGCTTCCTCCTCGTCGCCGCGCACGATGAAGCCGCCGCCGATGGAATAGTAGTCCTCCTCGCGGAGCCTGTTGCGGTCGGCGCCGAGGGCTGTGAAGCGCATGCCGTTCGAGTGCCGCGGCAGTCGCTCGTGCTGCATCAGCAGGAGCTGCATCGGCTCATCGAACGCGATCTCGTGCTCGCCGAGCAGGCGCAGCCTCGAGGTGCTGCGGATGCGCTGCACGGTGGGCTCGAGGCTGTCCGGATCGATCGTCTCGGGCTGCGCGCCTTCGAGTCCCACGAGGACCGCCCGATCGGTCCCATGGCCGACGCCGGTGAGCGCCAGAGAGCCATAGAGGCGCACGGCGATCTCCCGCGTCGCGGGAATGAGCCCATCGCGCTTCAACCCCAAAGCGAACTCGCGCGCCGCCCGCATCGGTCCCATGGTGTGGGAGCTCGAGGGCCCGATGCCCACCTTGAAGATGTCGAAGACGCTTAGGCTCATGAGACACCTGTGGGCTGCCCGCGCGCGAGCCCCGTGCCCCGCGCCTTCAGGGAGTCTGCGCCCCTGGCGCACACCCCGAATTGATTTACGGCGACCTGCAGCGGCTCAAAAGCGACCCGCGCGCGGGCAGCGGAGGCGTGCTTGGGCGAAGCTCGGGGCGCGAGGGCTCGAGGGTCGGAGCGTGAGGGCTCAAGTATACTTCGTTTCATGAACGAGGCCGTGATCGGACGCCTGCGCGGGGAGCTCGCAGGCCTCAGGGAGCAGGGTCTGTACAAGACCGAGCGCGTGCTCGCGAGCCCCCAGGGCGGCGTGGTGCGCGCCGGCGACCGCGACGTCATCAACCTGTGCGCCAACAACTACCTGGGGCTCGCCAACCACCCGGCGGTGCGGGCCGCGGCCCAGCGGGCGATCGAGGAGCACGGCTACGGCATGGCCTCGGTGCGCTTCATCTGCGGCACGCAGACGAGCCACAAGGCGCTCGAGGAGCAGCTCGCCCGCTTCCTCGGCACCGAGGACGTGATCCTGTACTCCTCGTGCTTCGACGCCAACGGGGGCCTGTTCGAGACGCTGCTCGATGAGCGCGACGCGGTGATCTCGGACGCCCTCAATCACGCGAGCATCATCGACGGCATCCGCCTGTGCAAGGCTCAGCGTTACCGCTACGCCAACAGCGACATGGGCGAGCTCGAGCAGTGCCTGAAACAAAGCTCGACCGCGCGCACGCGTCTCATCGCCACCGACGGCGTGTTCTCGATGGACGGCTTCATCGCGAAGCTCGCGGAGATCTGCGATCTCGCGTCGCGCTACGACGCCCTGGTGATGGTCGATGATTCGCACGCCACCGGCTTCATGGGAGCCACCGGCCGGGGCACTCCCGAGCACTGCGGGGTCGCCGAGCGGGTCGACATACTCACCGGCACCCTCGGCAAGGCCCTGGGCGGCGGCACCGGCGGCTATGTGGCCGCGCCTCGCGAGCTCATAGAGTGGCTGCGGCAGCGCTCTCGCCCCTACCTGTTCTCGAACAGCATCCCGCCGGTCGTGGCCGCGGCGAGCCTCGCGGTGCTGGACCTCCTCGAGCGCACCCCGCAGCTGCGCGCGCAACTCTTCGAGAACACGCGCTTCTTCCGTTCCGGCCTCGAGAGCGCCGGCTTCGATCTCAAGCCCGGGGAGCATCCGATCATTCCGGTCATGATCGGGGATGCGGCGCTCGCCGCCCGCATGGCCGACAGGCTCCTCGAGCGCGGCGTGTACGTCATCGGCTTCTCCTATCCGGTGGTGCCGAAGGGGCAGGCACGCATCCGCACTCAGATGTCCGCGTCCCTGGCGCGGGGGCAGCTCGAGCAGGCGCTCGGGGCCTTCCGCGAGGTCGGTCGCGAGCTCGGCGTGCTTAAAGGCAGGCCATGAAAGCACTGGTAAAGCAGCAGGCGGCGCCGGGGATCTGGCTCGAGGACGTTCCGGAGCCCCGGGTCGGACCGAACGACGTGCTGATCGAGATCGCCAAGACCGCGATCTGCGGCACCGACATGCACATCTACAACTGGGATCCCTGGGCGCAGAAGACCATCCCGGTGCCGATGGCGGTGGGCCACGAGTACTGCGGGCGCATCGTCGAGATCGGCTCGGAGGTGAACGGCCTGAAGAGCGGCGATCGCGTCTCCGGCGAGGGCCACATCACCTGCGGCTACTGCCGCAACTGCCGCGCCGGCCGCCGGCACCTGTGCCGTAACACGGTCGGAGTTGGAGTCAACCGGCCGGGCGCCTTTGCCCAGTTCCTGGCGATTCCGGCCGGCAACGCCTTCAAGCTCCCCGATTCGATTCCCGACGACATCGCCGCCATCCTCGATCCTTTCGGCAATGCCACCCACACGGCGCTCGCCTTCAACGTCGTCGGCGAGGACGTGCTGATCACCGGCGCGGGCCCGATCGGCATCATGGCGACCGCGGTGGCCCGCTTCGCCGGCGCGCGCCACGTCGTCATCACCGACATCAACGACTATCGCCTCGAGCTCGCACGGCGGATGGGCGCGACGCGCGCCATCAACGTGCGGCGCGAGTCGCTGGACCTGACGATGCAGGATCTCGGGATGCAGGAGGGCTTCGACGTCGGCCTCGAGATGTCGGGCAATGCGACCGCGCTGCGCGAAATGCTGCGCACCATGCATCACGGCGGCTCGGTCGCCATTCTCGGCATCCCGCCCGAGGACACCGCCATCGACTGGAATCAGGTGATCTTCAAGGGCCTGACCCTCAAGGGCATCTACGGCCGCGAGATGTTCGAGACCTGGTACAAAATGGCGAGCCTGCTGCAGAGCGGACTGAAGCTCGAGCCCGTAATCACCCATCACTTCGCGGTGCAGGAATATCTCAAGGGCTTCGAGACCATGGGGTCGGGGAAGTCCGGCAAGGTGATCCTCGACTGGTCGACGCTCTAGCGCTATCGCACTTCGCAGAAGCAGTAGGCGTACAGGCGGTTCGGCGCGCTGAAACGGCTGAGCTTCGCCACCTCGCGCGTCACGGGGTCGAAGCGGCGGGCCAGCTGGCTCAGGGCGCGCTCGTCCGGGCCGGCCAGGAAGGACACCCGCGCCGTGTCCCGCAGCTGCAGCACCAGCTGCTGCGCCCAGGTGAGCTCGGGCTCGATGAAGTCGGCCGCGTAGTCGGTGAGCTTCGCGCGCCGCGCCGCGGCCTTCACGGCATCGCTGAAGGAGCCGATGTGATCGACGAGTCCCACGCGGTGCGCATCCGTGCCGGCCCACACCCGTCCCTGGGCGATCGCGTCGATCTGCTCGCGGGTCTTGTTGCGCCCCCTGGCCACGCGCGCCACGAACTCGTCGTAGCCGCGGCTGATCTGCGACTGCAGGAACGCTCGCACTTCCTCGCCGAGCGGACGATCGATGCGCAGCTGGCCCGAGAGCGGCGTCGTCCCCACACCGTCGACGCTCACGCCGACCTTGCCGAGCGTCTTGTCGACGGTTGGCACGATCGCGAATATGCCGATCGAGCCGGTGAGCGTCGCCGGGCTGGCCCAGATCTCGTCTGCCGGCGCCGCGATGTAATAGCCGCCTGAAGCCGCGTAGCCGCTCATCGACACGACGAGGGGCTTGCCGGCGGCGTGCAGCGCCAGCAGCTCCCGATAGATCTGCTCGGACGCGAGCACGCTCCCGCCGGGGCTGTCGACCCGCAGCACCACCGCCTTCACGTCCTTGTCGAGACGCGCCTCGCGGATCAGTCGGGCGGTGGACTCTCCGCCCACCGTACCCGGCGGCTGATCTCCATCGAGGATGTTACCCGCCGCCACGATGACGCCGACGCGCGGCTTACCGGCCGCCCGTGCCTTCTTCTCGGCGCGCGCGTAACGCACGTAGTCGGAGGCCGAAACGGACTTGAAGGAGCCGCTCGTGTCGTCGCGTCCTACCAGCTCGATGAGGCGCTGCTCGGTCTCGAGCCGCGACTTGACACCGGTGACGAGCTTCGCCCGCAGCGCCACCTGCGCCGCATCGCCGCCCGCCGCGGGCACGCTCTTCGCGAACGATCCCACGTATTGGGCGAGCGCATCGGAGGGGAGCTTGCGCGCGCGGGTCACGGCTTCCTGGTAGCTGCTCCACAGCGCGTTCAGGTAGCTCCGGCTCTCCTCGCGATCCTCGGCTGACATGCCCGTGCGCGTGAAGGGCTCCACCGCGCTCTTGAAGGCCCCGACGCGGAACACGTTGATGTCCACGCCGAGCTTGTCGAGCGCCCCCTTGAGATAGGTTGGATAGCGGTCGTAGCCGGTGAGCAGCACGAAGCCCATCGGATCGAGGTAGACCTCATCGGCCTGGGCGGCGAGGTAGTAACGCTCCTGTGTGAACTCGGTGCCGTAGGCGATCACTTTCTTGCCGCTGGCGCGGAACTCGCGCAGCGCGTTGGCGAGCTCTTCAAGCGTCACCTGAGTGGCGCCCTCGAATTTCTCGAGATCCAGCGCCAGCACCGGGATGCGTGTGTCGCTGGCCGCGGCGTGGATCGAGTCGGTCAGGTCCCAGAGCAGAGTCTCGGCATGGCCCTCGCCGCGCGCCTCTTGCAAGGCGCGCTCCACGGGAGCGCCCGAGAGCTGCTCGACCAGCTCGCCCTGCGGAGCGACGAGCAGCGCCGCCTTCGAGGGGATACGCGGCACCGCGCCGCGCAGCGCCCCCACGACGATGGCGAAGATCACCAGCAGCAGGACGAGATGCAGAACCTTGCGCAGCGCGTCGAGGCCGCGCCACAGGCCGAAGAAAAAGGATCGTACCGTCATGGTCGGGCGGTCAGACCTTCTCCTCGATCCTCGCAGCCTTGCCCGACAGATCGCGCAGGTAATAGAGCTTGGCGCGGCGCACGCTCCCGCGGCGCTTCACGGCGATCTCGCTGATGGCGGGACTATAGGTCTGGAAGACCCGCTCGACGCCCTCGCCGTGTGAGATCTTGCGCACCGTGAACGAGGAGTTGAGTCCGCGGTTGCTGCGCGCGATCACGACGCCCTCGTAGGCCTGGACGCGCTCGCGGTCGCCCTCCACCACCTTCACCTGCACGACCACGGTGTCGCCCGGCTTGAAGTCCGGGATCTCGCGGGTCATGCGCTGCTTCTCGATTTCCTGAATTATGTTGCTCATGTCAGTCACCTCGATCTTCTCTTCCGGCCGCACTTGCGGCCCCTGCGCCAGCATCACTACTGGCGCCGGTTTGGAACTCATCCAGTGCGCGCCGCGCCGCGCCCGTGGGCCGCGCTTGGGCGAGCAGGTCGGGCCGGCGCTCGGCGGTGCGGGCCACCGACTGCTCGAGCCGCCAGCGGCGGATGTCGGCATGATCTCCCGACAGCAGCACCGGCGGCACGCTCCGCCCTTCGAACACCTCGGGGCGCGTATAGTGCGGCCCCTCGAGCAGGCCCTGCACAAACGAATCGTCAAGGCTCGAGCGCTCATCGCCCAGCGCGCCCGGCAGCAGCCGCGCCAGCGCATCGATCACCGTCAGCGCCGGCAGCTCCCCGCCCGACACCACGTAGTCGCCGACCGACAGCTCGAGATCGATGCCGAGCTCGATCACGCGCTCATCGACGCCCTCGTAGCGTCCGGCGAGCAGCAGCACGCCGGGTAACGCCGCCAGCTCCTGCGCCTGCGCCTGCCGGAACGGCCGGCCCTGCGCCGATAAATACACCCGCGGACTCCCCGCCGGCAGCCGCGCATGCGCTGCGCGGATCGCCGCCAGCAGCGGCTCGGGCTTCATCACCATGCCCGGACCGCCCCCGTAGGGACGGTCATCCACCGTACGGTGCGCGTCGGTCGCGTGAGCGCGCGGGTCTTCCGTCCCGACGCTCAGGAGCCCCCGACCGATGGCTCGCCCCACGATGCCAAACTCGAGGGCCACCGCGATCATGCGCGGGAACAGCGTGACCACCTCGATCTTCATGGGGCCTTCTATTCCAGCTCCGCAGGCCAGTCCACCAGAATCGTGCGCGCGCTCAGGTCCACCCTGCGCAGATGCTTCGGTGCCGCCGGCACCCAGTGCTCGCCTCCGCCCGGGGCCTGCGTCACCATTACCGCGCCGCTCGGGGTGTCCACAAAGTGGCTGACGCTGCCGAGCTCCGCCCCCTCGAGGTTGCGCACGCTGAAGCCCACCAGGTCCGCACGGTAGTACTCCCGCTCGCCCGGCGGCGGCAGCGCCGCACGATCGACCTCGACGACCGCGCCAGTGAGAGCTGCGGCCTCCTCCCGATCCTTCACGCCCTCGAGCTGCGCGATCAGCCGGCCGGCGTGCGCCCGCCCCTCAACGAGGCGGCGCGTCACGCGCTCACCGCTCGCCAGCCTCAAAATCCACTCCCGGTACTCCAGCAGGCCTTGCGGAGGGTCCGTGTGCGATTCGACGTGGATCCAGCCCTTGAGGCCGTAAGGCGCACCCAGGCGCCCCAGCTCGATCCACGTCACGGCTGCTTCAGGCGGCCGCCCTCGAGGCCCGGTCAGGCCGTCGCCTGTTTCCTGTAGGAGGCCACCAGGCTCCGCACGCGGTCGGACGGCTGCGCGCCCTTTCCAACCCAATAGTCGATGCGCGGCAGATCGAGCCTGAGCTTCTCTACGCCGCGGCGGGCAACTGGATTAAAGAACCCCACGTGCTCGAGGCTCGGGCCGCCCTGGCGCTTGCGGCTGTCGGTAACCACGACGTGATAGAAGGGCTGGTTAGTCCCCCCGCGCCGCGTCAGGCGAATCGTGACCATGATCGTATCGCTCTCATTCCGGGCGGACGACCCAAAGCGAGGGCCGCCCAAAAAAGAACGCGGATTCTACGCAACCCGCGATTCCTGCGCCAGTTTTTCTAGTTTCCGCCCGAGCCCGGGAACCCGGGGGGCAGCCCGCCCTTGAGGGCCCCCACGAGTCGCTGCAGCCGCCCGCCCTTCATGCTCTTCATGACGCGCTGCATCTCCTGGAACTGCTTCAGCAGCCGGTTCACGTCCTGCACCTGCGCGCCCGAGCCCTTGGCGATGCGACGGCGCCGCGAGCCGTCGATGATCGAGGGGTTGCGCCGCTCGCGGGGAGTCATGGAATCGATGATGGCGATCTGCCGGCGCAGCTCCCGGTCGCCCTGATCGGCCGACGCCGCGCCCCTGCGCACCGCGGCTCCCGGCAGCTTCTCGAGCAGCGCCCCCACCCCGCCCATCTTCTGCAACTGCTCGAGCTGGCTCTTCAGGTCGCCCATGTCGAAGCCGCGGCCCTGGAGCGCCTTGCGCGCCAGCCGCTCGGCCTCCTCGGCGCCGACCTGGCGGTGAACCTGCTCGACCAGGCTCACGACATCGCCCATGCCGAGAATGCGGGACGCCATGCGCTCGGGCTCGAAGGGCTCGAGCGCCTCGGTCTTCTCGCCGACGCCAAGGAACAGGATCGGCTTGCCGGTCACCTCGCGCACCGAGAGCGCCGCGCCCCCGCGCGCATCCCCGTCCGCCTTGGTGAGGATGACACCGGTGAGCTCGAGCGCCGCGCCAAAGGCGCGCGCGGCGTTCACCGCGTCCTGGCCGGCCATGGCATCCACGACGAACAGCCGCTCGGCGGCGCCCACGGCGGCGTCGATCTCGCGCACTTCCGCCATGAGGCTCTCGTCGACGTGCAGCCGCCCGGCGGTGTCGACGATGAGCGCATCGAACACGCCGCTGCGGGCGCGCGCGAGCGCCGCCTGGGCGATGGCCGCCGGCGCGGCATCGCCCGCGGCCGCGAAATACTCCGCGTGGACCTGGCTCGCGAGGCGCTCGAGCTGCAGCATCGCGGCCGGCCGGCGCACGTCGGTGCTCGCGAGCAGCACACGCTTGCGCTCGCGCTCGATCAGCCAGCGCGCCAGCTTCGCGGCCGTAGTGGTCTTGCCGGCGCCCTGCAGGCCCGCCAGCAGCAACACCGCCGGCGGCTGAGCGCGCAGCGTCCAGCGCGCGGTCGAGCCTCCCATGAGGCGCACCAGCTCCGCGTGCAATAGGCCGATCAAGGCCTGACCCGGCGTCAGACTCGAGAGCACCTCGGCGCCGAGCGCTTTGGCCCTGACCGAGTCGATGAACGACTTGACCACCGGCAGCGCCACGTCCGCTTCGAGCAGCGCAATGCGCGCCTCGCGCAGCGTCTCGGCCACGTTCGCATCGGTGATGCGGCCGCGGCCGCGCAGCCTCTCGATGGCGCTCGAGAGCCGCGCGGTCAGATGATCGAACATCCGCGGATTATAGTAGGGTGCGAACCGTGGTTTTTCCGCCCGCGCCCGAGCTTCTATGCTAGCGCGTCCGCCAAGCGAGGAATGCCGCCTTGAACGCCGCTCTCGACGCCCCGCTGCTGCTGGCGCTGCTGGGGCTGCTCGTCATCGTCGCCTTCTCCTCCGGCACCGAAGTCGCCATGCTCTCGGTCAATCGCTATCGCATCCGGCACCGCGCGCAGGCGGGCTCGGGCGCGGCGCGCACTCTGGAGCGGCTGCTGCAGAAGCCCGACGACTGGCTGGGCGCGAACCTGGTCATCCTCGCCGCCGCGAGCGTCTTTGCCTCCGCCATCGCCACCATCCTCGCCCAGCGCACCGGCTACCCCTATGCCGTGCCGCTCACCGGCGCCCTGCTCACCATCGTGGTGATCGTGTTCTGCGAGCTCGCGCCGAAGATCTACGCGGCCGCAAATCCCGAAGGCGTGGCGCTGCACGCCGCGGGCATCTACCGCGTGCTGGTGCTGGTGGCGCGCCCGGCGCTGTGGCTCACCAACAGCGTGGCGCGCGGCTTCCTGCGCCTGTTCCGCGTGGCGCGCGCCACCGCGGGCCCTCACGCGTTGAGCGCCGAGGAGCTGCGTCTCGTCGTGACCGAGGCCGCCCCGGTGATCCCCGCGCGTCACCGGCAGATGCTGCTGTCGATCCTGGACCTCGAGCGCATCACGGTGAACGACATCATGATCCCGCGTCAGGAAATCTCGGGCATCGATGTGAGGGAGAGCTGGGAGGACATCCTCGATCAGCTACAGCAGACTCCGCACACGCGGCTGCCGGTGTACGAGGGCGAGCTCGACAACCTCATCGGCCTCGTGCACATGAAGCGGGTGGCGCACGAGCTGGTCCGCGGCACACTCACCCGCGAGCGGCTGATCGAGGTCGCCCGCGGCCGCGAGGCGTACTTCGTACCCGAGGGCACCGCCCTCAACGTGCAGCTGGTGCAGTTCCAGCGCAATCGCCGCCGCCTCGCCTTCGTCGTCAACGAGTACGGCGACATCGAAGGGCTGGTCACGCTCGAGGACATTCTCGAGGAGATCGTCGGCGAGTTCACGAGCGACCCTGCCACCGTGACGCACAAGGATGTGCACACCGAGCGCCCCGGGGTCTTCATCGTGAACGCCAGCGCCACGATCCGCGCGCTCAACCGCTCGCTCGGGTGGCAGCTGCCGACCGGGGGCCCGAAGACCGTGAACGGGTTGCTGCTCGAGCAGCTCGAGACGATTCCGGACTCGGGCACCATGGTGCGGGTGGGCAACTACGAATTCGAGGTGCTGCAAGTGGGGGACAACGCCGTTCGCACTGTGCGCGTGCGAGTGCCAGCGGCCCCGAAAGCGGTGCTGCCGGTGAGCCGCGCGCCCTGATCGCGCCGCGCGCCGCCGAAGGTGCGGAAGACGCCACCCCGCCCCTGGCAGTACGGGCATTCGCTAAGGTTACCGGCCCCGGGCCGGGGGCCCGGATGCCACCGCGGGGGGTGCGATTTTGGGCTAGGATTCGCGCCCGGGGGGGCCTTGATTGGCTTCTTTTGTGACAAAAGCCACCCGGCCTCCCTGCCGGCGATGCTAGCGTATGGCGGCTCGGGATCGGGGACGGGATCAGTGACGCGTATCACAGTTGGCAGACCATTGCTTGGGTGAGGGCGCAGCATGAGCTTGCGCAACAAGCTACGCTTCGTGGGCCTCACCGACACCGGCAAGGTCCGCGAGCACAACGAGGACACGATTGCCGTCGATCCCGACATTGGACTGGTGGTGCTGGCCGACGGCATGGGCGGCTACAACGCCGGCGAAGTCGCGAGCGGCATCGCCGTCAAGACGATCGTCAACCTGGTGCGCGAGCACGTCGAGCGTGAGGACCTGGGAGTGCCCGATCGCGAGTCGGGACTGTCCCGACCCAACATCATCCTGCGCGATGCGATCAGCCGCGCCAACAAGATCATCTATCAGACCTCGCGCACGCAGCCCCAGTGCGAAGGCATGGGGACCACGGTGGTCGCGGCGCTGTTCTTCGACAACAAGGTCACCATCGCGCACGTCGGTGACTCGCGGCTGTACCGCCAGCGCGGCGACAAGTTCGAGCAGGTGACCATGGACCATTCCCTGCTGCAGGAGCTCGTCGACCGGGGCTTCTATTCCGCCGAGGAGGCGCAGCGCGCGGGCAACAAGAACTATGTGACGCGCGCCCTGGGCGTCGAGCAGAGCGTGGACGTGGAGATCCAGGAGGTGCCGACGAGCAAGGGTGAGCTGTTCATCCTATGCTCGGACGGGCTCTCGGACATGGTCGAGGACGAAGATATTCACTTAACGATAAACACCTTTAGTGCTAATCTGGATACGGTCGCCAAGCAGTTGATTCAACTGGCCAACGACAATGGAGGCCGGGACAACGTATCCGTGGTCATGGCGCACATCGTCGATGCGTTCCCGGCTCGCACTAAGATGTTCGACAGAATTCTGGGTTGGTTCGGCTGATACGCGATAAAGGCTAAAGCACATGTCAAGGTTGGTCTTGAGCCTGGACGGCTCGGTGATGGCGGAATACAACATGAACAAGGAGCGGTACACGATCGGCCGGCTCCCCGACAACGATATCCGCATCGATAACGCCGCCGTCAGCGGTCACCACTCGCTGATCATCAACATCCTCAACGACTCGTTCCTCGAGGATCTGAACAGCACCAACGGCACGTACGTCAACGGCAAGCTGATCAAGAAGCACGCGCTGCAGCATGGCGACGTCATCACCGTCGGCCACCATCAGCTGCGATTCGTCGAGGACGACGAGGCGCAAGATGAGTTCGAGAAGACCATGGTCATCCAGCCGTCCGCACGGCCGCTGGAGAAGCTGCGCACCGCGGCGGAGGCCGCCGAGCAGACGGTCGGGTCGCTCTCGACGACCGGGCGGGCGCGCGCCCTTTCGAATGGCGCCGCGGCGCTCAAGAAGGCGAAGCTCCAGGTGCTCTCGGGCGCTTTCGCGGGTCGCGAGGTGGAGCTCAGCAAGGCCCTCACCACGCTCGGGCGACCGGGCGTGCAGGTGGCCGCCATCACCCGGCGGGCCGAGGCCTACTACATCGTGCACGTCGACAGCGGCAAGCCGAACGATTATCCGCTGCTCAACGGCACGCCGATCGGTTCCCAGGCGACGCGCCTCTCCGACAACGACGTCATCCAGCTCGCCGGCGTCAAGATGGGGTTCTTCGTGAACTGACCGCACCTGGCGCGGTGCAGCAGGCCTCGCCTGCTGCACCGCGGCTCGGCGGCCCACGGCGTCCGTCAGGCGCGGTTGACCACCAGTCGCACGCGCTGGCTCACGGCGCACAGCAGCTCGTAGGGAATGGTGCCGGCGTTGCGCGCCACTTCCTCCACCGCGAGTCCCGGCCCCCAGAGCAGCACCGGTGTGCCGACGCGCACGCCGGCGAGCTCCGACACGTCGACCGCCATCATGTCCATCGACACCCGGCCCGCGAGCGGAGCGCGCCGTCCGTCGATGAGCACCGGCGCGCCGCCGCCCAAGCTCCTGTGCAGGCCGTCGCCATAGCCGGCCGCGATGACGGCGATGGCCGAATCGCGCTTTGCGACCCAGGCGCCGCCGTAGCCGACGCTCTCGCCGCGCGCGACGCGCCGCACAGCGATCACCGAGCTCTCCAGGCGCATCACGGGCTCGAGGCCCAGGTCCGCCGCGATACAGTCGTCGAAGGGCGAAGCCCCGTAGAGGGCGATTCCCGGGCGCACCCAGTCGCAGCCGAGCGCCACGGCGCCGAAGAGGCCGGCTGAGTTGGCGATGCTCACGGCGTACGGGAGACTCCCTGTTGCCTCGCGGAAGCGCTGGAGCTGCGCGCGCGTCACGGCATCGTCCCGCTCATTGGCGCAGGAGAGGTGCGTGAGGAGGCGCAGCTCGCTGGGCGCGGGACTCAAGCGCCGCAAGCGCTCGAGCACCGCGGCAGACTCGCCCGGCGGAAACCCGAGACGATTCATGCCGGTGTCGATCTTGACCCAGAGCACGAAGCGCTGCGCGCCGCCCGAGCACTCGAGGAGCTCGATTTGCGAGACATCGTGCACCACGAGCTGGAGGCGCTGCCGCGCGGCCTCCTCGAGCTGCTCGGCGCCGAACACGCCCTCGAGGAGCACGATCGGTTGAGTAATGCCGCCGGCGCGCAGCGCCACCCCTTCCTCGAGGCGCGCTACGCCGAAAGCGTCGGCGGCCTGCAGCGCGAGCGCCGTCGGGAGCAGCCCATGCCCGTAGGCGTTGGCCTTGACCACCGCCATGACGCGGGCGCTGCCGGCGCGCGCGCGGACCACACTGAGGTTGTGCTGCAGGGCGTTGGTGTCGATGACGGCGCGGATCGACCCGCTCACCGCAGGACACCTTCCGCGTAACTGTCGGACGCGTAGTTGGCGAAGCGCGTGAACTGCCCCTGGAAGGTGAGCAGGAAGGTTCCGATCTCGCCGTTGCGGTGCTTGACGAGATCGATCTCCGCGACGCCTTTCTTCGTGGTGTTGCGGTCGTAAACCTCTTCGCGGTAGATGAGCAGGATCATGTCAGCCTCCTGCTCGATCGCGCCCGATTCCCTCAGATCCGACATCACCGGCCGCTTGTGCTCGCGCTGCTCGACCGCACGGTTCAACTGCGACAGCGCAATCACGGGTACCTGCATTTCCTTGGCGAGCGTCTTCAATCCCCGGGAAATTTCCGCAATCTCGGTGGCGCGGTTCTCCTGCGTGCCCGGCACCTGCATCAGCTGCAGGTAATCGACCACGATGAGACTCAACCCGTGCTCGCGCTTGACGCGCCTCGCCCGCGCGCGCAGCTCCGTCGGATTCAGCGCCGGAGTCTCGTCGACGAAGATCTTGGCCTCCGAGAGCTGGCTGGTGGCGCTCGTGATCCGCACCCAGTCGTCATCGGAGATCTTGCCGCTGCGCAGGTTGTTGAGCGGGACGCCGCCGATCGAGGCGAGCATGCGGGTGATCACCTGCTCGGAGGGCATCTCCATGCTGAAGATCGCCACCGAGGCCCGCGTGCCGGGATGCACGGCGGCGTACTCGGCCATGTTGACGGCGAGCGTCGTCTTGCCCATCGACGGGCGCCCCGCGACGATGACCAGGTCTCCGGGGCGCAGGCCGCCGGTGAGCTTGTCGAAGTCGGTAAACCCGGTCGGGAGCCCCCGCAGCTTGTCGGGATTCTGGTGCCACTCATCGATCTGGTCGATGACACCGGGCAGGAGCTGGCGCACCGGCACCGCGCCCTCGCGCTTGCGGAAGCTCCCTTCGGCGATGTCGAAGACGCGCTGCTCGGCGCGGTCGACCAGGTCTCGCGCGCTCTCGCCCTTGTTGTTATACACCTCGGCGGCGATGTCGGTGCCGGCGCGGATCAGCTGCCGCAGCAGCGAGCGCTCGCGCACGATCTCCGCGTAGGCGCGCACGTTGGCAGCCGTCGGGGTGTCACGGGCGACGGAGCCGAGATAGGCGAGTCCGCCGGCGGACTCGAGCTTACCCGTGCTCTCGAGATGCTGGGAGACCGTGACGACATCGCACGGCTTGCCCGCGCCCGCGAGGGCGCCGATGGCGTCGAAGATCAGCTGGTGATCGGGCCGGTAGAAGTCCCGCTGCGTGACGACGTCGGCGACGTTCTCCCAGGCGGCGGGATCCAGCAGCAACCCGCCGAGCACCGCCTGCTCGGCCTCGACCGAATGCGGCGGCGCCGGCGCATCCAGCAGCGCGACCGAGCTCGAATCTCCGCGCGCCTTGGGCGTACCGGCCACCGTGCTTTTACCTCCGGGTGCGAGCGCTACTCTTCCGCGATGATGCTCACGTGCAGCGGCACGTCGATGTCCGCGTGCAGATGCAGGTTTACCACATGCTCGCCCAGCATGCGCAGCGGTCCGCTCGGCAGACGCACTTCGCTGCGCTCGATGTGAAAGCCGTCGCGGGTGCAGGCCTCGGCGATGTCGCTGGTGCCGATCGAGCCGAAGAGCTTTCCTTCGGTGCCGGCCTTGGCCTGAATGGTCAGCTTGAAATCCTTCATGGCCCCCGCCCGGTCCCCGGCCGACTGCAGATGCTCGCGCGCCAGGCGCTCGAGCTCGGCACGGCGCGTCTCGAAGCGCGCAATGTTCTCCGGGGTCGCGAGCGTCGCCTTGCCCTGCGGGAGGAGGAAATTGCGGCCGAAGCCGGAGCGCACCTTCACCCGATCGCCGATGTTGCCGAGATTGGCGACCTTCTGGAGCAGAATGACTTCCATCGGAGCGCCCTCAGTGCTGGTCGGTATAGGGCAGCAGCGCCAGGAAGCGCGCGCGCTTGATCGCCACCGCCAGCTGGCGCTGATAGAAGGACTTGGTCCCGGTGATGCGGCTCGGAACGATCTTGCCGGTCTCGGTGACGTAGCCCTTGAGCGTGCCGAGATCCTTGTAGTCGATCGACTTCACGCCCTCGGCCGTGAAGCGGCAGAACTTCTTACGACGCGAGAAGCGGCCGCCGCCGCCGCCGCCGCCCCCGCCCCCGCCGGGTCCTCTGGACATTGCCATGACTTGATCTCCTCGAATGGGTTGGCTGCTGACGGGTCGTGT
>Ga0209055_1000127_pt1 | contig 50618 bp, 48 predicted proteins | sample GraSoiAngelo_110_FD_185875 | JGI IMG/M metagenome (GOLD analysis project Ga0209055, IMG submission 185875) | Grasslands soil microbial communities from the Angelo Coastal Reserve, California, USA - 14_0903_12_30cm (SPAdes) (version 2) | ecosystem: Environmental > Terrestrial > Soil > Grasslands ... | reverse complement strand
CTCGGCGGAAATGGGCGGAGCCGGTGGCGGTCAGATCAACGTTGTCACCCGTTCCGGCTCGAATCAGTTTCACGGGACAGCCTACGAATTTCTTCGCAATGGCGCTATGGATGCCACACCGTTTGCCGCGATGGGCAACAATCATCTCGTCCAGAACAATTTCGGCGCTTCCTTTGGCGGACCCATTGTTCACAACAAGACTTTCTTTTTCGTGAATTATGAAGGGTTCCGCCACGCCATGGCGGACACCATGATCGACACCGTCCCATCGGACATGGAAGCGATGGGCGACTTCAGCATGAGCGGTGCAACAATCTACAACCCGTTCAGCGCGCATCCTAACCCGAACTTCGATCCGAGCAAGCCGGTCACCCCCAAAAATCCGCAAATCATTCGCGATCCCTTTCCCGGAAACGTCATCCCGCAGAACATGATCAATCCCGCCGCCCAACGGTTTTTGCAGAAATACGTGCCCCAACCCAATGCGGGCATGGGAATGGCCATGGGCGCTGTCGGCTGCGGCATGACCATGATGGGGTCGCCCACCGTGCTTGGCGCCGGTACGGACTGCAACAATTACCTCGATGATCGCAACGAACTTCACACCAACAACCAGGGCACGGTACGTATTGACCACACGTTTGCCAATGGGGACAGCCTGACTGGGCGTTACTCGCTGAGCAGCGAGAATGGATTCATGCCACAGAACCTGCCCGGCTTCGGCTCTTTCCACGACAATTTCTCCCAGCATGGCAGCATCGCCTGGACGCGGGTGGTCAGCCCGCGCATGGTCAATATCGCCACGGTCACCGCTTCCCGGCTGGTGATGCGCCGCAACGAACAGAATGCCAACCTCAATGACATCGTCGGCCAGCTTGGCATTCAGGGAATCGGGTTCGGCGGTGCGGGGGCGTGGGGGGCTCCTTGGTTTAGTGTGCAGGGCTACTCGGGGATGGGCGACACTTTTGCTGCCACTCCCATGCATGCATGGGACACCTTGTTGGAAGGGCGCGATCACCTGAGTTGGCAACGCGGCCGGCACAGCCTGAAATTCGGCGGAAGCTATCGCCGGTTCATTTGGCCCATGTGGGGTTTTTTCCAGAACCGCGGCTACTACCAGTTCACTAACGGCTTCACCACGCAAACCGCTACCGCTGACGGCACCGGTTCAGCGTTGGCCAGCTTTCTTCTGGGGCTACCGGCGGTGAAACAGCGCCAAGCCGGCATTCCTCAGATGCAACTGCGGCAGTGGTATGCGGACGGTTTCATCCAGGACAGTTTCCAACTGACTCACACCACCACTCTGGAGATGGGCGTTCGCTACGATTACATGAATCCGCTGGTGGACATCAGTTACACCAATTCCAACCTCATTTTTCAAAATGGCGTGCCATCGGTCTTCATCGGCGGACAAAATGGCTATCCCAAAGGGCTGAAGTATCCGAACACTAACAACGTCGCGCCCCGGCTCGGGATATCCCAGGCTATTCCCAAATACGGCGTAGTGATTCATAGCGCATTTGGGATTTTCTATACTCCCGTCGACATGAACACCTGGTGCAACCAGCGCCACAATGTGCCATACGTGTTCCCGGAAACCCAGCAGAGCGACAACTTCATTCCCTCGGCGTCTTTGATCTCCTCAGGCTTTAATTTCGGACAGCCGGTGCTGGGACGGACCACGGTTAGCTTCACCGCCATGGACCCGCACGCGCCTTCGCAGTACATCGAGCAGTGGAGCCTTTCGGCGGAGAAGAGCCTGGACCGGGCAACTACGCTTGAACTGGGCTACCTCGGCTCCCATGGCGTGCACTTGCAGCGGGCGCACCTGATTAATAACGCCCTTCCAGGTCCGGGTCCGATCGGGCCGCGCCGTCCGTTCAAGACCATCAGCTTCGTGCCGAACACAGTTCTGCCGGCCAATGTGAATGTGGTGAGTACAACGTTCCCAGTCAGCACCGTCAATCTGCTGGAGAACACGGCTCAAAGTTGGTACGAGGCCGGGTACGTGAATGTGCGCCGCCGCTTCTTCCATGGCCTGACCTTCCTCGGCAACTACACCTGGTCAAAGAACCTCAGCGATGCGCCCGATTTCCGCTCGCCCATGTTTGAGGCTTCCATCCCACAAGACAATAACGACTTGGCCGCGGAAAAAGGTCCGGGGTGCGACATTCGTCACCGCTTTGCGCTCAGCGCGGTGTATGCATTGCCGGCGCTTCCCTACGGCGGTGCCCTACACGCTGTGACCAAGGACTGGACTGTCTCCAGCGTGTACCAGATCCAGACCGGCTTTCCGTTCACGGTCTCGGTCTTCGGTGACACGGCGAATTCCGGCACCGTGCTGGGTGAAAATCCGGTTCGCGCCAACTACTACACCGGCCAGTCGATCTTTCCTTCCGGCACGCGCACGGCGAATCGCTGGTTCAATACCGCTGCATTCGCAGCACCGGCAGCGTTCACTTTCGGGGACGTTGGGCGGAATTCGATTTACGGCCCCGGCCTCGAGACCCTGGATCTTGCGCTGGTGCGCGATTTCGGGTTGACCGAGCGGATGAAGTTCCAATTCCGCGGAGAGTTCTTCAACGTGCTCAACCACACCAACCTGGGCACACCTGACCGTTTCGTGAACACGCCGCAGTTCGGCACGATCACGCAAGCCACCACTCCCGGCCGTGAGGTTCAGTTGAGCGCGCGGCTGACGTTCTAGGGAGCCGGGGCAAGGCGGCCGGGAATGCCGTCATTCTGAGCAACTGGCCGGGCGGCGAAGAATCTCGAGTGCATAACTGTGAAATTGAGAGAGAGAGATCACTTCGCGGACTCACCTCCGCTCAGCAAGACATCCCCCGGCGGCCTGCTCTCTGTTGCCCTGCTCCCTACCCCCTGACACCTGGGTTTCAATTACACTGAACTCAGGTGGGTCTTAACATTCCCCATTTACGGCGCTGGTTTGCCACGGGCGCGATAGGTGTAGCCGTAATCGTTCTGGGCTCCTACCTGATTGCCCGTTGGCGGCTCAGTCATGCGGCAAAAAGCATTCCACAGAAGCTAAATATCCAGGTCCAGCAAACGGCGGAAGGATTCACGATCTCGAAGTCCGAGGAAGGGCGCACCATCTTTACGGTCCGCGCGGGGAACGCCATCCAGTATAAGGAAGGCGGCCACGCTGAGCTCCACGACGTAAGCATCACCGTTTACGGCCGCGACTCGAGCCGCTTCGATCAGATCTATGGTTCGGATTTCGACTACAACCCGCAGTCGGGAATCATAACCGCCAAGGGCGAAGTGCAAATTGACCTGCAATCAAATCCCGCCGGGGCTCGACAACCTGACCAGGCAAGTCCCAGAGAACTCAAGAACCCGGTGCACATAAAGACCAGCGGCCTGGTCTTTAACCAGAAAACCGGGGACGCCTCCACGCCGGAAAAGGTTCAATTTGGAGTCGCCCAGGCTGCCGGATCGGCAATTGGCGCTACGTACACGGCCAAAGAAGGTGTGCTCGACATGCATTCGGATGTCAACCTTGTGCTCACCGGGCCGACTCCAGGCACTTTGACCGCTCGGCGCGGAACGCTTCGCAAGGATCCGCGGCAGATCGATCTCGATCAGCCACACATGGTGCATGGCACCCAGCAGTTCGAATCGGACCATGGAACGATTTTCCTGCGCGAGGACGACACGGTGGACCGTGTGCTCGGTACTGGGAATGTGCGTATCCACGTTAACGGACGCTCTCCGATGGAGGCTCGCTCGGAACGTGCTGAGCTATTCATGACCGACGAGCAGGGCAACATCCGTACCGCGGTGCTCTCCGGCAAGGTGCAAATGGAGAGCTCGGGCGTGCAGCCCGCGCACGGCAGCGCGGGACGCGTAACCCTGAATTTTTCCGGCAAGAACCTGATGACCACGGCTCGCGCCGAAGAGAATGTGAAGCTGGTCCAGCAACACGTACCTGGAACACAGATCGTGCAGAACAGTTCTGGCCAAGCGAACAAGTCCCAGGATATTGAAATCACCGCGCCGGTTATAAACTTTTTCGTCGAACAGGGCCGGCGGCTTAGACGCGCTGTAACCTCGGGCGCCGCTCAAATCGCCATACTTCCTGCCAGGGGAGCTGCTGGTCAGCGCACCTTTGTTACAGCAGGTAAGTTCGACGCCAGGCTCGATGAGCGCAGCCGTTTGCATTCCGTCCATGGCGAGCCTGATGCCAAAATCCTGAACAACGCGCCCGGCGAGGTTGACCGCGTGAGTACCAGCCGTATGCTGGATGCGTTTTTCGGGCCCGCCGGCGGCATAGAATCCCTCGTCGAGGTCGGAAGCGTCGCTTACGTTGACGCCAATCTCAAAGCCTGGGGGGAGCGGGCCCGCTACACGCCTTCCGATCAAATGCTCTATCTGACCGGCTCGCCGCGCGTGATCGATGGCGGCATGACCACCACGGCTCGGAGCATGCGCATGAACCGGGCAAGGGGAGATGCCTTCGCGGATGGCGACGTGAAGAGCTCTTACAGCGATCTCCAGCCGCAACCGAACGGCGCGCTGCTGGCATCCTCCAGCCCCATCCACGTCACAGCCCGGAATATGGTTACCCACCAAAATCCCGGAGTCGCCACCTATACGGGAAAGGCGCGTCTCTGGCAGGATGCCAACGTCGTGGAGGCTCCCAGCATCGTATTCGAGCGCGAGCGCAGATCGGTGACCGCCTATGGAAGCGCCACAACGCCGGTGTCAACTGCGCTGGTGCAAACCGACAAGAATGGCAACGAGACTCCAGTCAATATCACTTCGAAGAGCCTCATTTATATCGACAACGAACGGAAGGCGCACTTTGAAGGTCGAGTGGTGGCGAAAAGCGCTGATGCCACCATGACCGGAAACCAGGTGGATGTCTATCTTCGGGCGCGGGGTCCAGGTGCCGCCGTTCAAAATTCAGCACAGCCGGTTGCGGGCGCAAGCCAGATCGAGAAGATCATTGCGGAGGGTCAGATTGTCATCGTGCAACCGAACCGCCGGGCGCAGGGAGACCACCTGGTCTACACGGCGTCAGACGACAAATTCGTGCTGACGGGTGGTCCGCCTAGCATTTTTGATGCCGAACGCGGCAAAGTGACCGGGGATTCGTTGACTTTCTTTAGACGCGATGATAGGGTGCTGGTGGAAGGCGAGGCGAAGTCCCCCACGGTGACCCAAACGCGAGTGGCAAGATAAATGCACACGCTGGCAACCGACGGAATTGGAAAGACTTATCGTGGACGCCGGGTTGTAAATGGGGTCAGCCTTCAGGTTCTGCAAGGTGAAGTGGTTGGCTTGCTTGGCCCCAATGGCGCGGGCAAAACCACATCGTTTTACGCCATCGTCGGCCTGATACCCCCCGACACAGGTCGCGTGCTAATCGACGACGAAGACATTACAGATGTGCCTATGTACCTGCGGGCACGAGAGTACGGGATCAGCTATCTCCCGCAGGAGCCGTCGGTTTTTCGTAAGCTAACGGTGGAGGAGAACATCCTGGCCGTGCTGGAGGCGCAGCCCATCTCCTGGCACGAACGCCGGGAAAAGATGGAAAAGCTGATGGAGCAGCTTGGGCTGCAGCACATCCGCAGGAACCGCGGGTGGGCGTTATCCGGGGGTGAACGGCGGCGTGTGGAAATCGCCCGCTGCCTGTGTATCAGCCCGAAGTTCATTTTGCTCGACGAGCCGTTCTCGGGAATTGACCCAATTGCCGTGCTCGACCTGCAGAAGATAATCTCGGACCTGAAGGCGAGCGGGATCGGACTTTTGATTACTGATCACAACGTTCGCGAAACGCTTTCCGTTACTGACCGGGCATACATCATTAATGAAGGACGAATCTTCCGTGCCGGTACGCCGGAAGAACTCGGTAGCGACCCGGAAGTCCGGCGGGTGTATCTGGGCGAGAGTTTTTCGCTGGTGTAGGAAGAAAGTTCTCAGTTCCCATTTCTCAGTTCTTCAGGCTGAAAACCGAGAACTGGCTAACAAGCGCTATGACGGAAGTCACGTACTCGAATCGCCGGTGAGAGAGATAATAAGGACGGAATAGGGTCTCATGGTTTTACTGCAACATAGATTGAGCCTGAAGGTCTCGCAGAGACAGATCCTGACCCCGGGCCTCGTGCAGATGGTCAGCGTGCTTGCGCTCAACAAGCTTGAGCTCAAGGACATGATCAACTCCGAGATGGTCGAAAATCCGGTTCTTGAGGAATTGGAAGACAGCGTGCCGCTGGTCGACGACGTTAGCCGCCGCGAAGAAGAACGCGAGCATCCCGCTGCCGCCGAAGAGAACCCCATCACTGCGGTCGAAAAGAAAGATCCATTCGAAGAGATTGATTTCGGGTCTTTTTTCCAGGAGTACCTGGATCCGGGCTATCGCAGTCCCGGCGAAATGGAAGAAATCGAGCGGCCGTCCTTTGAAAACTTCCTCTCCAAGCCCAGCAACCTGACCGACCACCTGATGTGGCAGCTAGGCTCGATTCCTACCCGGCCGGACGTACGAGAAGCCGCGGAACAAGTCATTGGCAACCTGAATGAGGACGGGTACCTGATCGCAACCGACGAGGAACTGCTGGGAGTGGCTCCTCCCGCTTCTCCGGAAGATGATGCCGCCAAGTCGGGCAGCGTGGTTCTAGAGGCTGCGGCCCTGGGACTCGGGGCGGAGGCCGAGGAATCGTCCGAAGCTGGCGGGCAGGTCCATCTCCCGGAAGCGGCGAGCTCAAGCGATTGGAGCGTGTCGGGAGAAACTGCCACGACATCAGCCATTCTAGTGGCGCCCGCTCCGGTTGCGACATCGGCCTCCAGTGCCGAAGCGCCTGCGCGGCCGGTGGTGTACACTCCCATAAAATCTAATTTCGATCTGGCGGCCCTGCAGGAAGCCATTGAGATTGTTCGCCAGCTGGATCCGCCGGGCGTTGCCTGCCGTAACCTCCGCGAGTGCCTGCTCTACCAACTGCGGTTCCATCAGCGGAATCTGGAGCAGCACAAGAATGGGATTCACAACGGAAACACTGCGGAAGTGATCGCGGACGCAATCGCGATGGTTGACCAGCACCTCCGTTTGTTGCAACTGAAGCAACACAAAGAGATCGGCAAGGCGCTGGGGCGTCCCGTCGAAGCCGTGGCCACTGCCCTGGAATTCATCAAGACGCTCGATCCGCGACCTGGCCTACGTTACAACAAAGTCCAGCCGCGGCTGATCGAGCCGGACGTGGCTTTCGTGAAGCATGGCGACGAATGGCTGGTAGTGATGAATGATGAAGATCTCCCCACGCTCCGCCTCAATCCAGCCTATCGACGACTGCTCACCAAGGACGTCAACGACAAGGACACGCGCAACTACGTGAAGGAGCGCTACAAGAGCGCCATCCAGCTCATCAAGAACATCGAGCAGCGTAAGCAGACGATCATGAAGGTCTGCTATGCCATTGTGGGGCGGCAGCAGGATTTCCTGGAAAGAGGCATTGACCAGCTAAAACCCATGATGATCAAGGAGGTGGCCGAAGAAATCGGCGTGCATCCATCCACCGTCAGCCGTGCGGTGGCCAACAAGTACGCTCACACACCACAGGGCGTATTTGAATTGCGTTACTTCTTCAGCGAGAGCGTGAACGGGCCGGAAGGCGGCGCGACTTCGTTGCTGATCCTGAAGCGGCGCGTCAAGAAGCTTATCGAGGAAGAAGACCCCACTCGGCCGTTAACCGACGAACAGATCACCCGCATCCTCCAGTCGCAGGGTATCCAGGTCACTCGCCGAACGGTTGCGAAGTACCGGGAAGACATGCGCATCCCCAGCACCCACCAGCGCAGAGTGAAGAAGTGAAATTTCTGGTTGTTGATTTCTGATTGTTGATTGGAGCCTTCCACCACCAGAAATCGAGCGATCGGAAGTCAACTTAACCGGTTATGCCCAAAGAGTTCAGTTTAGGACCCAGGGAGGGCGCACGATGAACGTGGAATACACCGGAAGACAGTATGAAATCACTCCTGCCATTCGTAAGGAAGTGGAAACCGGTCTTACTAAAATCAAAAAAATATTAGGCGATAAGTTCGATACCAAGGTCATTCTTGCCGTGGAGAAGCATCGGCACAAGGCGGAAATTACCGTCAGTCCGCGCAACGGACCGATTGTCGGTTTGGCCCAGGCCAGCGACATGCTGTCAGCCGTCAACGAGGCTCTTGAACACCTGGAAAAACAGGCGGTGAAATACAAGACCCGCTGGCGAACCAAGAAACGCCAGCCGCATAAAGGCTGGGACGGCGAAGGCAAACAGGTGGCGTTACAGGCGGCGGTGGGCACGACGGAAAGAACCGCGGTTCCCATTGTCGTACACAAGTTTCCGCAGGTCTCGCGGACAACTGAGGCTCACCTGGTACGCTCCAGCGATTCGGTTGCACTGCGTCCGCTGACGCTGGAAGAGGCAATCAAAGAAGCTCAGTTCCGCGATCGCGACGTTTTCGTCTTCCGCGATCCGAAAGGCAGGGTGATGGTTCTACACCGCACCCGCGACGGCAAGATGGAACTGATCGAAGCACCGTAAAAAGTAACAAAACCAAACTGGGAAAGGAGCACGCGAGTGCTCCTTTTTTATCTGGCCGAGAAGCTACCGGTCTCAGCCGAGATTGCTTATGCGGCATCGCTACCTAAGAAACGCTGCTTCTCTTCCCAGGCCTCTTACCAAAGTAACCTTCGCTGAAAACTTTTCAATAATTACCGAGAGGCCGATATCCGAGCCGTTGCACAAGTAACTGCACATAGCTCACTTTGGTTACCTTGTTGATAATAAGCGCGGGTTCATAATGCTTGTTGAAGCTCTGTGAAGGCTGAAACAGAGTACACGAGTTTCAAGACAAACGATCCTCCCTCCATGCAGGCTTCAGCCAGATTCGCGAGCAAGCTTGCATGCGTAGTCGCTTTCGAACGTCGTTAAATCAAGTGCTCCAGAGCACGCTCATGGTAGAGAACATGCCGATCACACTGTGTCCGACCATCATTAATCCGATGCGCGAGCGATGCTTGATCGGGTTTCAGCGCAATAGGCGGAAGCGCATCAGCAAGCGAGCGGGCTTCTCACTGCTGGAACTGGTAATAGTAGGCGCGATTTTACTAATCACGACCGCAATGGCCGTACCGATTTTTCAGAATGTCAGACGAACTTATCAACTCCGCGGTGCAGTGGTGGACCTCGCTTCTTTGTTGCAAAGATCCAGGATGTTTTGCGTACGAAATAACCGCTTGGTTCCTATCCAAACCGCGGGGGGGAATACGCAGGTTTTTCTTGATTCGTTTCCGGTGGGAGCACCCAACGGCGCAATTGATGCCGGCCAGGGTGAGCCCCTGGTGCAGTTGCCAGCTAACATCACTCAGACGAATGCGGGAGCTCCCCTCATTCCTGCGGCCACGCTGGGTTTCGCCAATCCCCAGGATCCGCCTGCACGTTTCAACGGCCGAGGGTTGCCCTGCGCGTTCAATGGGGCGATCTGCACTAACTACCTCCCTGGCGGCGGCCCTGGCGGCGGCTTCGAAGTCGGCTTTGTGTATTACCTAAAACAAAACCTCAACGGACAACAAACGTGGGCTGCCGTTTCCATAACGCCGGCAGGTCAGGTGAAGACGTGGAGTTATTCGGGCGGCAATTGGACAAACATTTAGACAACGCGGTGGAATAGTCGGTGAAAGACGTGAAATCCAGAAAAAGCATTCGATTGAGGAAAGATTGCAGTAGGCCGCAACGCGGCATGAGCATGATCGAGCTGTTGATTGCCATGACCGTTCTTGCTGTCGGTATGGGAGGGATGGTGGTTGTGTTTGCCTCGGCAATCGCGGGCAACGGTACAGCCAAGTTCGACACCGCGGGGACCATGTTGGCGCAAACGGTGCTGGAACGGATTGCCGCACAACCTGCCAATACCGCCGTAAACATCACTATGACAGATTGCAATCCAGGTGGTGCACAGAACTGGACGATTGCGACCGCACCTGGTGGCGCGTTGCTCGATACCAATTACAACATCGACTGGATTAACCAGGCCTATGCCGCAGTGCCTGCCAACTACAAGATGCAATTCGTGGCCTGCGGCAGCAACGGACGGCAGGCTACCTTTGATGTGCGCTGGAGCGTGCAGGCGGTCAGCGCCAACACACGGTTAATCACCGTGTCGGCACGCCCTGTCGTAGGCGGGAAACAGAGTGTTATGTTCGCCCAACCGATCACGCTGCGCGGGATTGGAGGCACATAATGCATCGCCCCCATTCAACTTATCACCATAGCAAATCCGGTTTTACATTGCTGGAAGTGCTCATCGTGCTGGCCATCATGCTCATACTCATGGCCGGCATCTTCGCGCAGGTGAACAAGCTTCAGCAGGTTTATAAAACCGAAGAAACCAAGGTGGACTCGACTGCGGAAAGTCGCAACTTGCTCGACGAGATCACCCGCGAACTCCACCAGGCCGGGTACCCGGGCGACAATTTGTTCAACCCCAACGCTCTCGCCGTTCCCGCCGTAAATGACGCAAGAGTGGCAGTCGGTCTGGTCAGGGTATCGCCATCCGAACTTTGGTTTGAAGGCGATATCGATAACGATGGTGTCGTTGACGTTGTCGATTACAAGCTGATGGACAGCAACGGCAATCCGGTAGCTGGTGGCAGCACGTGCCCCTGCACGCTCGAACGCAGCCAGCTTCGGAAGCAGGATGCCGCTCCTTTGGCTCAGCCGGCTCCCGTTTACGTGTCGGGCTTGAGCAACGTTCTCAATAGCGCTGGCGTTGGTGCAGCCGGCGCTTCCCTGGCGCTCACCGGCAGTAGTCACGGAATCGCGAATGATGTTGCTTATGCCGCATATAAGACTCCGAGCGTCTTCACCGCCCTGGACCAGAACGGCAACCCAGTGGCTATGCCCGTGGACTTGAATAATGCCGTGGCCCTTGCAAGAGTCAAGTCCATTATCGTGACGGTCAATACCCTGACCCTCTCGGCAGACCCGTCGACCCAAATGCGGATACCGTCCACGGTCACAGTCACCGCCAAAATCAATAACTGACATGAACACACGAATCAATTCGCAATGCCTCGCCAGAACTAGAGGCGGGCTATTCTGCCCGCAGGTGGTAGGCCTCTTATGCAAAACCGTGCTTATGAGTGCCACGGTCCTGGTTTTGGCTGCCGCGAGCAGCGCTCAGTCTTCGGACCAGTCCTTGGCAGATGTGGCACGACATAAGAAGCCCGCTCACAGAGCTGCCCGCGTCATAACCAATGATGACATTCCAAGTGTTGCAACCGCACCTGAACCATCTCCGAAAGTAGCTGGATCAGATAGCAAAGACATCTTCCCCTCAACCAATTCTTCCACGGAGCCGGGGGCTAAGCCCTCGCCGTCTCAAACGAAGAATTCCAAGCCGGGCGTGACGGTTAAGGGATTGCTGACCAACGGCAGTCTCCAGCAGGCTCAAGCGTTGCTGGAGAACGCCAAACATGATCGGCAGACATTGATCGACAACTACGACAAGGTCAGGCGCAAGCTGGCAGAAACCAATGATGAATCGCTTCGACGAGTCTATTCCGATTCGCTGGCGAGACAGGATGAAAGCCTGGCCAGGCAGGACAAGATCATTGCCGAGGTTGAAAGTGCCATCCGCGCAACCCGGGGTGAAAACGCTGAAGGGGAACAAAAATGAAACGCAATGAACGAGGGATAGCACTGCTAACAGCTCTGTTCGCGTTGTTTTTGCTGACGGGCATCGGCATCGGATTGCTTTACCTCACCGATTCGGAAACTCTGGTCAATGGCAACTATCGGTCGTCTCAGCAGGCATATTTTGCCGCCATGGCTGGCCTGCAGAACGTCCGCGAACGCATGACCCCCGCCAACGTAGCGCCTCACCTGGTGGTTGGACCGCCCGCCACCCCCGGGAACGCAAACTCGATTGTCTACGTGGTGAACCCGGATGCAGCCACCGTTAATCCCGTTGCAGCCGGGCCTGACCAGGACAATCAATTGTGTACGGAATTTCCGGCAGTCAGTGGCGGCGGTTGTCCAGGCGTAGGTAGTAACAACTACATGGCGCCCATTCCCGACGATACCGCCGCTCAACTGGGGGTTAATCCGGCCACTTTCACTGCGCTAGACTACCGCTGGGTGCGAATCGAGCGGAAAGTAAACGCAACGAATGCACCTTATTACGCCCAAGGCGCGGCAAACAATGGTGGCGTAACACCCAGCACACCCATTTGCTGGAATGGCGCCAGCGAACTGCCCCTCAACAGTTTTCCCGGCGACCCAAGTTGCTCGGCCGGCACCGGCAGCGATCCTCCGGGACATACACCCGTGTACGTATTGACTGCATTCGCCTCCACCCCCAATGGAGCGACTCGCGTCCTGCAGATGGAAGTGGCACAAGATCCGCCGCTGGTGACTCACGGTGCGGTCGATTCTCAGGACCACGTAAACCTAAATGGTTCGCTGACCGTTAACGGATACGATTTCTGCTCCTGTACGTGTACCACGACAGGTAATGGTAATAACCAGCAAACCACATGCACGAACCGGGTCACGGGCGCCATCGCGCCCACGTGCGACGGAACCCATTACTCCATTTATTCCGCCAGCACGGTGCAAAATCCGAATAATTCCGAGACCCTGGTCGCTGGCACCAGTCCGCCGGTCGTACAGAACCAGCCTTGGACCTGGGACGTAAATGAACTAGTGCAGAAGTACAGCACCGCGCCGGGTTCAGTTGACGTGACCGGCCCCCCGTACAATTGGAGCTGCACGTCGGGTAGTTGCGGCACACGATCCGGAGCTAGCCTTGGCGTGCCTCCCACCTTTCCACCCGACCCGCCGGTCAATCCCGTCGGTCCCGCGAACATGCAATCGCAGATTACGGTTGTACCTGGCAATGTGCAATTGACGGGCGGAAGCACCGGTAACGGGGTGCTGGTGGTCAATGGCAACCTAGACATTCACGGCGGTTTGCAGTTCTACGGCGTAATCATCGTCACCGGCGTGATCTCCTTCACCGGTGGCGGTTCGGACCATACCAACATTTACGGTGCGGTTATAGCTGGCCAGCAGTCGTACGTGGACAACACCTTGGGCGGGAGCGCCAATATCAGTTTCGACTTCTGCGCATTGCCTGGCGGCAACAGGAACTTTCCGCCGCGTGCGCTGGGCCTTCGAGATATCAACTTCTAGTCTAGCGGGGGCATCGCTGCCTACGCATAGATCCGGGGTGATTGCTTCGCGCGGGAAGTAGCGGGCAATCGCCCCGCACTTCTTCCACGATTCGCATTCCGTGGGGTTATCATGCCAATCGCTGGGAGGGCGCGATGCTCGAATTTGAATCGGTGCGCATGCAATTCCCCTCGGACGCGAACGTCATTGTTGGACAATCGCACTTCATCAAGACAGTAGAAGATCTCTATGAGGCGGTTGTAGGCACGGTTCCGCAGGCTAAGTTTGGCCTCGCTTTCAACGAGGCTTCCGGGCCCTGCCTGGTGCGCTGCGACGGCAATGATGACGAACTCAAGGTGGTAGCAGTCCGCAATGCGCAAGCCTTGGGGGCGGGACACGTCTTTGTGCTGGTAGTCCGCAATGCTTATCCCATCAACCTTCTGAAAGCTCTGCGCAACGTGGATGAGGTCTGCTCCATCTTCTGCGCAACCGCCAATCCGGTTGAGGTCGTGATCGCCCGCAGCGAGCAGGGACGCGGCGTGATGGGAGTGATCGATGGCAACTCGCCCAAAGGAGTCGAGTCAGACGCCGACGTCAACGCCCGCCAGGAACTGCTGCGGGAATTCGGCTATAAGCGCTAGAACTGGCTGGTCCAGGTCTCTAGTCGCGCCGACCGGCGATCACCTATCAATGGCTAGCGCGCCCGATCCGGCCAGCGCCAGCCCAAGGTTAGTGATCAGCAGGGTTAGGGCATACGCAAAGCCGTTGGCAAGGAAGAACCCGTTCTTCCCATGCACCAGAAGCACGGCGACCGACATGTCAATCGCCAGCAGGAGTGCCGCCACGCGGGTGAAAAGGCCGAGCCGCAGAGCGACCAAGAGCGACCACATTCTGCCTCTCCGGTGCGGAAACAACGGTTGCACTCGTCGTAAGCCTACTCTCCTTTTAATGAGTAAACCGATGTCGTTATAACCACTATAGCTTCAACAAAATCGTGCGGCCGCTTCCCTCACGCCTTCGAGCAGGCGCAGCAGGGAACGTAAGCGCGAATTGCTCATAGGACCCAGGACTCTCTTATTTAACTCCTCGACCGGACGGTCTAGTTCCTTCAGGATCTCCATTCCCTTCGCCGTGATGCGAGCAATGATCACGCGGCGATCATTCGTATTTCGACTGCGTGTACACCAGCCCGCCCGCTCCGTCCGGTCCAATAAACGCGTGATATCCGGGTCGCGGCTGATCATGCGGGTGGCTATCTCGCTGCATGCCAGGCCCGCTTTTCCAGCGCCGCGCAGGATGCGCAATACGTTGTATTGCGTCCCTGTCAGTCCGTGAGCCTTGAAGAGTTCGTCGAAATGACGGCCCAGTTGATCGGCCGTACGGGCGAGCGCAATCGCGGCTTCCTCCTCCAGGCTGGGGAAGGGCTTCGTCTGCTTGATCTCGGCCTGAATACTCTTGGCCACCATGGTCATTTTATTCGTTATAACGACTATTGTCAATCCGGCGACCGGCAAAATGCCCTGTCTATAAGCGATTGATCAGCGATGCGACGTATCCGGCGCCAAAGCCATTGTCAATGTTGACTACGCTGACATTGGAGGCGCAGGAGTTCATCATTCCCAGCAAGGCTGCGACGCCCTTGAACGCCGCGCCGTAGCCAACGCTGGTGGGAACTGCGATGACGGGGACACCAACCAACCCTCCCACCACGCTGGGGAGCGCCCCTTCCATGCCTGCGCAGACGATCACCACGCGAGCAGTCGTTAGCGAGTTGCGGTTGGCTAAAAGACGGTGAATGCCGGCCACACCGACGTCATAGAGGGGCTCGACGTCATTACCCATGGCCTCAGCTGTGACCACGGCTTCTTCCGCGACAGGGATGTCGCTGGTGCCGGCCGAGACCACCGCAATTTTGCCTTTGCCATACTTCTTGCAATCGCGTTTCAGCAGGATGGCGCGGGCCAAGGAACGGTACTCGGCCCTCGGGGTCTTTTTCTTAACTGAAACAAATTGTTTCTCGTCGGCGCGTGTGACCAGGACGTTGCGATTGTGTTGAGCCAAACGGGCAAAGATTCCGGCAACCTGGGCGGGTGTCTTCCCTTGCCCAAAGATGACCTCCGGCATGCCGGCGCGGAGTGCACGATGGTGATCGACTTTAGCGAATCCGAGGTCTTCGAAAGGAAGATGGCGCAAGCGTTCGACAGCATCGTCGGGCGAGAGATTCCCGCTGCGGACGTCATCGAAAAGTTTGCGGATGGAGTCGGCGTTCAAGAAGAAACCTGCAAATAGATTAGCACCCAGTCGCTTATGCGGCACTTCGGTGCCAGGCTTCCCCAGGCCGTGGCTTCGGCACTAAATGGCTTGCGGCGACGACGACCGGGCCTACACACCTACAGCTTCATCAGCACCCAGCCGCTGCCCGCGGTGTGGCGGCCGGCGAAACTCGTCTCCCTTATCGAGAGAAGCTGATGGAAACTACATCATCGCCGAGGAAGTTGAACGTAACTTGAGTTTCCGCTTCTACGGCGTGACCATTGAGTTGATAAGGATGATATCGCCAACGCTTCACGGCTCCGGCGGCGGCGCCGGCGAGGGCGCGATTGCCACTTAGAACGTCGACTTCCCTTACGGCGCCATCTTGGCCGATCACCGCTTTCAGACTGACTTTTCCAGTCAGGCTTGGATTGCCCGCAACCGGATACTTAAAACCGCTCTCCGGCGCCGCTGCAACATGCAGGCGTTCCGGCCGGGCCGGGACAGAAGCAGTTGGTGCCGGAGCAATGGGGGCAGGAGCCGCTCCAGCGGCGACAGGCGATACGGGAGTAGTCGAATCAGAAGCAGGAAAAGCCGGCAGGACGCGAATAATCGGGGAAGAGGGCTGGCTCTCCTCATGTTTGGCGGCAGCCAGTTGCAAGGGTGGCTTTAGGGCAGGGTTCTTTGCGGGTCTCTTGGCGGGCGACGACGACGATGGCAGAACTGTTTCCGGTTGAGTGGGCAGTGGACTAGGAACAGCAGCTTGGTGAATCGCGGAAACAGTCGGCGTTGCTTCTGCGGCTGGCGCAGGCCGTGCGCCTCGGCTATAGACAAAAAGACCCAGGGCTGCCATGCTGCAACCGGCAACCACTACCAACCTGAGCGTTCCCCGAGTCCTGGGTGTCGCGGTATCTGGATCCGATACTGCCAGATCCGTTTCGGCGTCTCTACTCGCTTGTGCCGGTTCTTCTTTGGCGGATGGCAGGTCCACGACATTGGTGCCGTATCGGGCCAAAGTCCCCATAAACGGTTGATTCTGAGCCGGATTGGCCGTTCGCAGCGAAATCTCTCCGGATGCAACCGCTCGCGGCACTTCGAATTCCGCCTTGGTTGCCGTCATCTCGACGAGGTTGCTCGCGGCCGGAAAGGCTTGCGTTTTCGCAACTGGGGCCGGAGCAGCATTCTCGATGACGCCAATAATGGGAAACCGGATGATCGGACCCCTGACCGTGAAATCCACGCTCTGACATAGCTTTTCGGCCAGCCGCCGTTGGCGCGGATTCAGCACTTCTTTAGGCAGTGCGTGAAAATTACGGAACGTCCACACCAAGTAAAGTCGTTCCCAAAGGGAGGGTTTGGCATAAAACGAGCCGACATTGCTCCTTAACTCTACGATACCTGTACGGACTAATTCTGAAACTGCTGCCATAGTTGCTTCACCGAGGACTGGTTTGGTTTGAAGGGCCTGATACCTTCTTGGGGGGAAGGAACACATTATACCCCGAAAATCACGTTATTTTATCAGCATCTCGGCGCCTCCGGGCCAACTTATTTGGACCGGCTGATTGGGGGACAATCTTCACGGGTCACGGCGCATGACCGGCCCATAAGTAGCCGTAAAGACGTAGAATCGGCCTTATGGAGCTCCTAACCGGGACCCAGATCGTCGATTTCAGGATTCGCGGCAACTACTTCAACCAGCACACGCTTCTGTCGCGAAGGCGGCCGCGGATACTCACCCCCGGTTGTAGAGTTCGAGCTTCAGGACGGCACGAAATCCCGGGGTCCTGTGCAGCCGCCATACCCAGACGGGATTGGGCGTAGAACTCCAGACCGCCCACAACATCTTTGGGGTAGGCACGATTTCACGCGCCGGCTGCGCCTTCTTCTCCGAGCATCGCGTAGATGGTGGGATTGGAGCACACTTCGTAGTACGAGCGGTCGGTCCAGCCCTTAAAGGAGGAGTTGCGAGGATCGATTTGCGGGATCTGACTCTCCCGCACCACGATTTTGCGGAAAATGTCGCTGCCCACCGGAACCAGCCCGCTATGCAGGCGAGAGCGCTCGCTGCCCCATAAGGCGGGCGCATCCAGATGGCGCGGCTCCAGGGAGATTTCTTTCTGCAACTTCGCGAAAGCCGCCGGGCTGATGCGTATCCCGTTCAAGTTGTAACTCATCATGAAATCGTCAGCGTTCTCGCCGGCATCGGCATCGCTGACGGTCTGGAATGCATACACGTTGAAGAGGGTTTCCAGCCGCTCCACGGCCTTGCGCGCCCGCTTGTTGCACGAGGACAGGCGATCGCTTTCATTCAGCGCGTCGGAGATCATGATGCGCTGCTCGCCATCCACCAGATACAGCGGCGCCGAGTCCTGATAAGAAATCCCGATGCCCAATTCTAGGGGCGGCAGCCCCGCACGCTGCAGGAGATGGTTGTACCCGCGAACGATGTCCAGCATTTCGCGCGCCAGCACACAAGCGCGGCTGACCGCCAGCTCGGGCTCGCCTTCCTTCTCGAGCAGCGCCAGGATCATGGCGTCACCTTCGAGGAAGACCTTGGTCGCCTTGTACTTTGGCAGCAGCTTGTAAACAGGTTCGAAGAAGTTGAGGCTGAAGTAAGAAGCCGGATTCAAACCTCGGTCCATGAGAGAGCGCGTCAGACGGGTCGAGTCGCGTATGTCCGCCTTGATGATCACGTGGTGAAGAACTTTTTCTTCGGTCGGCCGTTGTTCATCGGGGAGGAGAAATTCATACAGGGTGCCGTTGACCGAAGACAGCTCCCGCAATTTCTCGTTGCCGATCAGGTTGACGCTGTCGAGTGCCGAGTTGAGTGCCTCCAGCCGGCGCAGGTCGCGATGGTAACGTAAGAAGTCGCGCAAAAAGCGGCCCGCAATTTTTGTCCGGTCCGGTCCGTGGCAACCCGAAACACGTCCCACCGCGGCGAACAGGCTGTCGGTGGAAAGACGTCCGTGCTGCAGGATGAGCTTCTCGACCCGGTTGTACTCCTCGCGCGAGACCAAGCCGTTCTTCAACTGCTGCGCGTTGATGCGTGGGGAGTACTCGGACAAAAGCGGTATCACCTCGTAGGAAGCGATGACGTGGTCCATCACCCTGGCTTCTTCCAACAATTTCACCCACAGCGCTAATCGTGCTTCCTGCGCTAGACCTTGCCCGGTAGACGGGTCAGGTGTTCCTCCCGCAACCAATTCCTGGGCATTGTCTGGCGAATTAAGCCAGCCGTCGATGGCAGCAGGATCTTTTGCTGCAGGGCCGAGATCGAGCGATTGCAGAAAAGCACAGGCGACCTCACGCATCTGGGGGAACCGGTCAGGGTCGCGGTCCCAGTTACCCAGCATCACATAATGATCGGCGTTGATGTAATCGTCGCGCCCGTCGTCGGTAAAAATCAGGCGATTGATAAACAACCGGTAGTCCGCGCCTGGCGTGTCCCCGAATAAAGAGCGCCGCATGCGGGCCAGAGTTTCCTTCTCGATCTCCTGCAAGCTTTGGAACAGGTCCTGTGCGGTCTTGCGCAGCACGGCTTTTTTGCCCACCTGGAAAGCCGCCACGCGCTCGCGAAACTCCAACCCGCCCTGCTGGCGTACTCCTTCATAATTCTTCAGCATCATGCGGCAGCGTTCCAGGACTTGAGCAAATTGGCCGACCAACTCGGCACGCAGGAACTTAATCACCGCCAGACGCGCCAGCAGGTCCACAGAAATGTTGTGTTCCGCCTTGGCCCGACTCAGAGCAGCGACCTGCAACTTGGTCAACAGGGTTTTGATTTCAGCCGGTTCGGACTTCATACGTGCCTGAGCAGGCTTCGGGCTGCCGAACGGCTTGCCCGCCGTAAACGTAGGCGCATCGCTGGTCAGCACACGCTCGACGTCCCCGTGGCGCGCAATCAGGCGGGCAATCTGCAGACGCATCTGCTCCACAAACTTGGGGCTGATGTACACGTCATGGCGCAGATTGTCGACACCGGCAGACAGGCCCTCCAGCGTGAGCTGCGGCGTGTAACTCGATAGAACCGGCCGATCAAACTGATCGGGGCCGTGTCCGAGTTTGAAGATGGGAATCCGTGGCATGCGGGCTGTTCAGGCGTACCTCGCAAGCGCTGCATTCCAAAGAAAGAACAGGGCGGGCAGGATTGCGCCCAGGCAATGCGCTCTCTTCGGAAGCTGCTGATTTAGCTGCCGATAGGTCGAGCGTAGCACTCAGGATGGGCAGACAAAAGGTTACTCAAGTTACCTACCTAAGAGGTAAGCCTCGGCCAAAATAACGTTTTTTCTGCTATTGCCCGCTCTGGCTCTTGAGGCGTGCCGGTTCGAATTCGTCGCCTCGCTCCCAGCCAACTTCCTCGGGCAAGCTGGCAGCTTTCCAACCGAGGGCGAAGCCGAAGCGGGCGATTACCGCGTCGCCCATGAAATCCATGCCGGGATGGTATTCATCGCTAGGCTGGTGATAATGCTTGGCCGTAAAATCTTCGGCTTGCTGCATCCCCCAGGACGCATCATGCCCTTTGTACTTAATGCCTTCATTGATCGAGAAAGAGGGAATCCCCACCCGGGCCAGGCTGAAATGATCAGAACGATAGTAATGCCCTGCTTCGGGACGCGAATCGGGCCTGATAGCCAATCTGAAGTCTTTGGCGGTGGTTTCCACCACCGGATAAAACGTGGTCCGCTCCGAGCCGGAGACCTCTGCTTCTTGTGGTACACCCAAGGGCGGAACATCATCAAAGTTCAGATCTAGCGTGATCCTCGCTGCTGGAATCGGTGGGTGCTTGCCCAGGTACTCCGAACCCAGCAAGCCTCTTTCTTCTCCGGTTACGGAGGCAAAAATAATCGAACGTGGTGGTTTCTGCGCCGCGCTCGCATAGGCTCGCGCAATCTCCAGCAGGATGCCGCATCCCGTGGCATTGTCATTGGCGCCGTTGTAGATATTGTCGCCCGCACGACCGGGCACGATGCCAAGGTGGTCATAATGGGCCGTATATATCACCGTTTGCTCTCTCAGCCTGGGATGAGAACCGGGAATGATTCCGATTACATTGTTGGAGTCGAACGGTCGAACCTTGCTCACGATGTGGGCTTCTAATCTCACGGGAAGAGGAACCGGACGGAAATCGAGTGAGCGGGCGTCGGCCATCATCTTGTCCATGTCCATCCCCGCGCTGCTGGCCAGCTTGCGCGCCACGTCCAACTGGATCCAAGAAGCGGCCGTGAGCTTGGGGCCGGCCTCCAACCTTAGGTAAGCCTGTTCCCCCGACCAGGAATTGCGCACGACGTCCCAGCCGTAGCTTGCCATGTCGGTCTTGTGGACCAAAATGACCCCCGCTGCGCCTTTGCGGGCTGCTTCTTCGTACTTGTAGGTCCAGCGTCCGTAATAGGTCAGCGCCTTGCCTTTGAAGAAATTCGGATCATCCGAAGGCGGCTCGTTCACCAGCATGAGCAGAATCCTGCCTTTGACGTCCGCGCCCTTGTAATCGTCCCAGTTGTATTCCGGAGCAACGATTCCGTAGCCGACGTAAACGATTCCGGAATTCAGATCCGACTGCGGCTGCTCCGTCTGGTTGGAGACAACATAGTCGTCGAGCAGCTTCAGATTGATGGCTTCGCCGTTCTCTGGAATCAGCGAAAACGTTGTCTCCGGTTGGGTCGCCACACCTACCATTGGAACCCTTTGCATATAAGTTCCACCGTCTCCGGCGGGTTTCAGACCGTATAGAGCAAACTGCGTGGCAATGTATTCCGCTGCCAGATCACCGCCCCGCTGTCCGGTCCCGCGTCCCTCCAGAAGATCGCTGGCAAGAAACCGGACATGTGCGCGGATGTGCTCAGGATTGATGGTTTCCAGGGCGGCAAAAGCGACCCCGGGCAGGCGAGGCGACGCCACACGAGTGTTCCGACGAGCTGGAGCCGCATAGAGAAGACCGCACACCAAAGACAACAGCAAGAGAGCGGTAACCTTGCGCATGATCACTCCTGAAGGAATTTGGAAGGGACTATTGTACGCAAAGCACGCGGATTTGGGAGAACACGAGGTTGCTCGGAGACCCGCCGCGTGAAGCTTAGACTCTTCGCGAGGATACTTTCTAGGCGCGGTCAGCCGTTGTGACCGCCGAACACACCTACCAGTTTCAATTCCAATTCGGGGTGTCGTCCCGCGACCGCGGGATCAGTTCTTTGACCCTCAACCCGCACGAAAGTCGCGCACATCCTCGCCAGGCTTGAACAGAGGCACGCCTCCGGCGCCGATCTGCTCGGCTGCCCGGCGGTGAATCTCCTCTACATCCTTGCGCGACCAGCCCACACTGGAAATTTCAATTTCTCCATCTTCGGCAATCCAGAAGATAGTAGGCACGTTGGTCAGGCCATAGGCGTTGGAAACCGGATAGGAATCATTATCGTCGAGCAGCACCGGGAAGGTTATCCCGTACTCCTGCATAAATCCCAAGGTGTCGCGCTGCTTGTCCTGTGAGATGCCGAAAATGGCAACCTTCTTATTGCCATATGCCTTGTAAATCCGCTCCAGATAAGGCAACGCGTACTGACAAACCGGACAGGAAATCTTGAAGAACGCAAGCACCACTGGACCTCGCGCCAGCGCGCCTTTCAAAGAAAACTGCTTCCCTTCGGTGTTTTGCAACGTGAAATCCGGGGCCCTAGTTCCGTCGGCTAACGCAGCCATCTCTTTCTTTCCTCCGAAGATGTTACGAATCCAACCCATGGCTTCCAAACCTCCTTATTGGATGACCTGAGTCGCCTGAAGGATTTTCCGGGCTAACCCGGTGAGCGGGAGCGCTGCCAATCGCGAACGGCGTACCCACTGGCCCGAAATCGAATCGAGCACCGGGCCTCGGGCTACCCGCACCGTGTAATCCGTGATGGTAATCGAATGCTTGAGTGTCAGCGTAGTTTGGTGACTGGCGTTGGGCTCGAGTATCTCCGGCAGTTCCCACATCCCCGGCATCAGCGACGAGCTTTTCGCACGCCGCACCAGAAACACTGAATCCTCACAGAGGTTGAGTCCGTAGCAAATCTCGCGTTTGTGCCGGATTTCAACCTTCGGGTGGGACAATTCGCCACGCGTAGTGCAGTGCTTGGAAACCGGGCACACCCGGCACTTCGGCTGCCTTGGCAGGCAGATCGTGGCACCCAGCTCCATCATCGCCTGGTTGAAATCTCCCGGGCGCTGTCGGCTTAGTAGAGTCTGCGCCGACTGCCACAGTTCTTCCTGCGAACGATTCTTCCCGGTGACACGCCCGAGCACGCGTTCGACATTCCCATCCACCACCGCAATCGGCTCGCCGAAGGCGATACTGGCGATGGCGGCGGCTGTATATCGTCCAACCCCCGGCAAAGTTTGTAACCGCTTAGCGGTGGAGGGGAACGCACCATCCTTTACAATCGTTTTTGCGGCTTGATGCAGGGCTCGCGCTCGCCGGTAGTATCCCAGGCCGCTCCACGCGGCCAACACCGACGAAACACGGGCCATCGCCAACGCCTGCACGGTCGGAAAGCGCTTTAGGAATCGCGCGTAATACTTCACCACGGCGGCCACGCGCGTTTGTTGCAACATGATTTCAGACAGCCACACAGGGTAAGGGTCGCGATTTTTACGCCACGGCAAATCACGTTTGTTAGCGTCGTACCAGAGCAGGAGCCGCCGTCCAAACAAGCGTAGACTCATCTCCGAGTCGCACCGACATTCGCGCATCATTTGGACGGGCATTCTACGTGAACCGCAGAAGAGTATTCAACGCGCTGGTTAGGAGTGTGCACCGTTTTTCTGCACGGTATTGCGCTTTCTTATCGCAGAAGAAGGGTACCCGGCGTTGGTTCGTTAGCGAAAAACTTCAACCCCCGCCGGCGTTAAAGTCCCTTTCCAGCGAACTCGGCGATCTCGGCGGTTAAATTTCTCGCTCACCGACTATTTGCTTTGCGTCGAGCTGGTGGCAGGCGACTCGGAATGAGCAATCGCGTACCAGTCGCGCGCCAAATGTTGCCAGACCGTCATGGCGCACATTGGGGTGTCAGGCAGGGGGCGTCCCGCGAGTTTGCCGTGAAGGCTTAGCGTATAAGCAACAACATAGGTATTGCCATTCGGTTGCACATTGAAGTCGCCTAGCGAGTACTCGCGGATTTCGAGTTGCTTCCAATACTCGAGCCCGGTCGTTCGGTCCAAAGTTCCCTCCCTCGTAACCAGAACATAAGTGGCGGCCAGGTGCGGCTCCAGCTCTGCCCACTTCTTGTTTTTTACTTGCTCCCAAAAAACTCGCTCCAGGGATTCACCGCCGGTCACATCCTTCCACACATGCGGCTTGCGTTCGCCCCACATCGTGCAGCCAGCCCACCACAGCATCGTCATCAATGACAACACTAGAGCCGTCAGCCGTTTGCGCATGGCGCGATTCTACAGCAAACCTTCCGGCAGACACTTGCGTCGTATTACTGCGCCCCGTGGCAGCCTGGATGCGCCGGGCTTGACCGTCGTCCTGGAGCACGAAATAATGAGCGAGCCTGGTATCCGCGACGCACGAGTGCCCATATTCGCGTCCGCAAGTGACATCTATGAGCGACTTCAACCGCAAGGTCGGAGAGGCCGGCGCACGAGTCAACAAGTCGGTAGCCGACTTCGCCGAGCGCCTGGAGAAAGACAGCGCAGAACTGATTGCCTACCTGAACAAAGAGGTGGTGCCGGCAGTTCGCTCGCGCTCGACCAAGGCCATTCGCGCGGCTGCCGAGAAGTTGTCCAAACTCGCCGACTATCTCGACGAACACAAGCCCGCCTGATCGCCCGCTGGTTCCCTGTCGTGATTCTGGTGGCGGGCGTGCTTCTTACCGGCTGCGGCGGTGGCCGTAAGCAGACGAAGGTGAACGTACCCCCTCCGCCTCCCATCGCGCAACCGGAACCTGACCGCGTTCCCGCGCCCCCGGTGACTCAGCCGGAAACGAAGGAGCCGGCGGAAGATCGTGACCTTATCAGCCTTCTGCCCGATGTTAAACCGATCTACACAGAAATCGGAATCGCGAGTTGGTACGGCGCTCCCTACCACAACCGGCGCGGCTCGAATGGCGAGGTCTACAACATGCACGCCTTCACGGCGGCACATCGCACGCTGCCGTTGGGATCAATCGTGCGCGTCACCAACGTAAAGACCGGCAGGTCGACTTTGGTTCGTATCACCGACCGCGGTCCATTCATTGAAGGCCGTATTCTAGACCTTTCTCTGGCTGCCGCGAAGAAATTGGACGTCTGGCAACCAGGGCTGGCGAAAGTAAAAGTCGAATTAATGCAAACCCCCGCTCCACTCGATTCCGGCGGACGGTGGGCGGTCCAAATCGGTGCTTTTGATGACAAGCATGCGGCAGACGACTTGGCCGGACACCTCTCGCGCCGCTATCACACCGCCAAGGTGCTCCAGTTCGCCAGTCCCACCGGCGCCTGGTGGGTGCGAGTACGAGTCAAGGATGACGATCGCCATCGCGCCGAAGAACTTGCCCATGCAACCCAGACCACCGAAGGAGCCGTTTTCGTGGTGCGACTCGATTGAGCCTTGACCGGAAACAAGAAACTTGAAACTGGTCTTGAAACTAGAAACCAGAAACTAGAAACTGTTTTCATGCCCGACTACGAACCCGGCTGTCTTTTCTGCCGCATTATTCGAGGTGAGGCTCCGTCCAAGAGAGTCTACGAGGACGAGCGCACCTTCGCCTTTGAAGACATCAGGCCGCAAGCGCCCACGCACGTGCTGGTGATTCCCAAGACGCATATTCGAGGATTAAAAGAAGCCAGGCCGGAAGACTCCGAAACTATCGGCTATTGCCACCTGGTGGCTGCCCAAATCGCACGCGAACGTGGCATCGAAGAAGGATACCGCACGGTGATAAATGTCGGTCCGGGCGCCGGGCAGAGCGTCTTCCATCTTCACGTCCACCTGATTGGAGGAAGACATCTGAAATGGCCGCCGGGATAAGAGGCAGGCAAGAAACTTGGGGCGAGAGGGAGGGCACGACTCTAGTCGTGCCGATAAGCTTCCATGATGGCAGCGGGCTTTAGCCCGTGAGGGCAGTCGTCGAGAATCATCTCGCCGCGCGCAGAGGAGTAGGCCTACTCCTCTGCGGAACTCGCTAACCCCGCCTTTATCGGATTCTGACGGATGTATTCCCGGTTCGGTTCAAAATCATTTCCGTCGCGAATCCGATGGTCCAAGTATCCGCGTTCCCAAATCTGCACCTGCAACCGAGTTCCTTACGGGCGCGATGAGAGAATCCGCCTTTGATGATCGGCATGACTCTTTCTAATATGACGCCAGTAGGTGTGAAAAAAACGTGAAAATGGTTCGGCATTAGAACAAATCCCTGTAACAAGTACTTCCCCTCACCGCGATAGTGAAACAGTGTATTGATAAACAGACCAGCCATTCGTTCCGTTTGAAAATAGAAGCGATGGCCCCAACTGCTGGCGGTGACGAAACAGGTGCTAAAGAGGCTACGCGCGAGGTCTCGGGGAGGTTTGGCCAAGACTCGCCTCGGGCGCTAAAGCCGAAACACTTGTAACATGTCTGTGACAGTCAAACATTGACATCGTTCAGCCAGCTATCCCTGCGTTCGATCCAGGAACTCGGTGTGCCATGCCATCTGGATCGCTTCCAGCTTGCCCTCATTGGACTTCTTGGGATCGTCCTTGAAACCGGGCAGCTGGGTGACGTAGCGGTGCAGGTCGGTGAAGCGCACTTCAAGAGGATTGATTTCGGGATGGGTCTCGGAGAGCCGGATGCCGATAGCGTCGGCGTCGTCCCAAGTCAGGTCTTTGGGCATAGTGTGCTCCCGGGCAGCAAGTAGCATTTGGCTCCTGAGCGTGAGTACCGACGGGCGAGGGCTAAATGCCAAGGGCTAATTGCTAGGTGCCGCTTTCTGAAACGTAGTTCCGACTCCAAGCCGGAATTTCCACCACAACCTTACCCGGCTTCGTAATCACCGTCTGGCAACCGAGACGGGAGTTTAGCTGGAGATCGGCAGCCATGTCCAACCGGTCCGCCTCATCGTCGTCCATATCGGCGAGGTTCTGAGTCCCTTCTTTGACCCAAACGTGACAGGTGGTGCAGGCACAGTTGCCGCCGCAGGCGTGCTCCAGGTGAATGCCGTGGTTCAGCGCAACATCTAAAATCGACCCTGCTTTTCCGTGATCCTGGTAAGGCAGCTTGCCATGCTCGAAGGTCGCCGTTTTGCCTTCCGGCAGAAACGTTACCTGCACCGTACTCTCGGCCGCGTTGTCGACGCTTGCGCTGCGGGCGTGTTGCCTGTTGTCGGACATTGGTTTGGGTCTCAGGTGGCAGGTCGCAGGTCTCAGAGTTGGATTGCCTGAGATCTGAGACCCTCCTACTTAGAATCCGCTTTGGCCGCCGGACGAGGCGCCGCAGGGCCTTCGCCAAGGTATGCCTGGTCTATGGTCTTGCCCTTGAGCACCGAGGCGACGGCCGTATCCATCATCAATTCGGCCAGACGGAAGGTCGCTTGGTTCAGCCCTTCAATCGCCTTCCGAATTGCCTGGTAATCCTCCTCGGTCTGGGCGGTGCGCAGCGCTTTTTCAAGCTTGTCTATTTTCTTGCGCTCGTCATTTGCGAGTTGCTGCCAGGCCTGGTTCTTGCGTCCCTTTTCCAGCGCCGACCGGATAGTCTCAGCCTCATTACGGGCCTCAATCAACTGGCGCTCCCGGAAATCTTCTTCGGCATAGTCGAACGAGTCCAGAATCATGCTCTCGACCTGGTTGTCCGTCAGTCCGTAGCTGGGCTGGACAGAAATTTCCGCTTCCTTACCGCTGCGTTGCTCGCGCGCAGTCACGTTCAGAATTCCGTTGGCATCGATCAGGAAGCGGACTTCGATGCGCGGCAGTCCGGCCGCCATGGGCGGAATGCCTTTCAAATCGAATCGCGCCAGAGAGCGGCAATCCTTCGCCAGTTCGCGTTCCCCCTGCAGGACGTGAATGGCGACGTTCGCCTGGCCATCCACCTGCGTCGTGTAATGCTGCGTGGCGGAAGCCGGTATCGTCGAATTTCGCAGGATGATCTTATCGGTCACACCGCCCGCCACCTCAATTCCCAGCGAGAGGGGTGTGACATCCAGCAAAAGCATGTTCTCGGTGGCCTCCGAGCCTCCGGAGAGAATGTTTGCCTGCACGGCCGCACCTAATGCAACCACTTCATCCGGATTCAGATCGGTGTGCGGTACACGTTGGAACAACTCTTGCACCAATTGCCTGACCTTAGGGATACGAGTTGAACCGCCCACCAGCACCACCTCGTCAATCTGCTCCGGCTTCAGGCCGGCATCTTTCATGGCCTGCCTACATGGTCCAACGGTGCGATTAATGACTGGCTGAACTAGTTGTTCGAACTGACCGCGCGTGATCTCGCGCTGATAACGTTTGCCGCCTGGAAGCCCCAGATCCAGCTTCGCGGAAGGTTGTGATGACAGTGCAACCTTTGCGTCGATTACGGCTTGTCGAATAGCCTGCACAGCTTCGCCGTTACGGCGAAGGTCCATTCCCAGATCACCGCGAATATCATCGAGTGCGATTGTAATCAGGAGATTGTCGATGTCATCGCCACCGAGATGCGTATCGCCATTGGTTGCGATCACCTCGAAAATCCCGTCGTGCAGCTTGAGAATGGAGATATCGAACGTGCCGCCACCTAAGTCGTACACGGCAACGATCCCGTTCTGTTTCTTATCTAGTCCGTAGGCGAGCGATGCCGCCGTCGGCTCGTTCACAAGTCGCAACACTTCGAGCCCAGCGATTCGTCCCGCATCTTTAGTCGCCTGTCGCTGTGCGTCGTTGAAGTAGGCGGGAACAGTTATGACAGCCTTGGTTATGCCGCTTCCGAAGTATCGTTCTGCATTGCGCTTGAGCTGACGCAGGATGAATGCGGAAATCTCGGGCGGTGTGAAGGTCTTCTCGCCCAGCTTGATACCTAGCACTTCCTCGGGCCGAAGATCTTCTGCCAGGTGAAAGGGGAAAAGCTTCAGCTCATCCTGCACATCCTCGATGCCGCGTCCCATCAGCCGCTTGATCGAGTACACGGCGCACTCCGGCGTTTCAATCAGGTACTTGCGCGCCGGGTTGCCAACGACAATCTGATCGTTCCGGCCGAGCGCGACTACGGAAGGGAGCAAATTCAGTCCGTCTTCCCCGGGAATGACGACCGGAGCGCCTCCCTGCATGTGCGCCACCAGGGAGTTGGTGGTGCCCAGATCGATCCCGACAATGCGCTCAGACATAAGCGTGATTTTCGAATTGACGGATTTTCGAATTGACAAATTGCAAGTTCACAATCCGACAATTCGAGATCTTACAAATTCGTCAATTTCCCAGCGCCTCGTTCACATCCCTGACCAGATTCCGGATGTAGTTGCGTCGGTTGAGCAAGTCCACCATCTTGTCCCGTACTGTCGCGCGGCCCGCTTCGTTTCCTGCATCCACCAGCTTGTCCCACTGGCTCCAACACCCCTTCAGCTCTTCAAATAAGCCCGCGTATTTCTGTTCGAACTCGGCCTTACGGGCTTCGAGTTCTCCTGTGAGTTCAGGGTCATCTTCCCCAGTCTTCTGGTTCATGCGTAATTCTTCAAGCTGCAGGTTGAGGTCGAAGACCTCCTCCAGCAAGTCAGGCGGGACGACCTGCTTCTTCACCTCACCTGTCACGCGGGCCTTTTCTGTGGCAGTCTTGGACTGCTCTTCCAGCTCGACGCCTTCCAGCCGCAATAGGTATTGCGTTCGCTTGATCGGATCTTTCAGGGTGCGGTAGGCATCGTTGAGCTGCGAACTCTGCTCAAGGCTCCATTCCTGCTCTTGTGAATCGGCTTGCGCATAAAGGTCAGGATGAAGCTTGCGGCTCAGATTGTAGAATTCACGCTCCAGCAGCCCATGGTCGATGTTCAGCTTTCGAGGCAGCCCGAAGAAGGAGAAATAGTCCACGGGGACCGGCGGCTGGACCTTGCCGCAGGCACTGCAGAAATGGACAGCCCGCATCGTCCCACACGACCAACAAGTCGTAGTAGCGTCCCCCGGCATGATTAAGGAAGAACTAGTTTTGGATTCTGGATTCGCCATACTTCGAGGTTTCAAGGTTTCAAAGTCTCAAAGTAACCCCAATCACCTGGAAACCCTGAAACCTCACGTTCGTGGGGCTCACCCGGTCAGGCAGTAAAGGAGCTCCCGCATCCGCAGGTCTTGGACGCGTTCGGATTGACAAAGACGAAACCCCGCTGCATCAGGCTCTCCTGGTAGTCCAAGGTCATGCCGCGCAGGTAAATGAACGATTTGGGGTCAACGAACACGCGCACACCGCCGAACTCGAAAATGCGATCGTGCTCCTCTCGGTGCGTCTCGAACCTGATGCTGTAACTCAGCCCCGAGCAGCCGCCTCCTTGCACGCCCAGGCGCAGCCCGCCCTCATGCGGCGAAATGCCTTCCTTGACCAGAGCTGCCCGGATTCTGTCTAACGCCTTATCGGTTACCTGGATGGGTAACGCAGGTGCTGTCGCCGAAATGCCGGTTTTTCCTTCCGCCATAACGGGCATACTCTAGCTCCTTGTCGCGACCCTTGTCTGTGCCCGTCGTCACAGCCTCGAAATCGGGGGCTGACAGCTATTTACTGGCCGGGGTACCGATAGCGGCGGAAGGCGTCTTCTCCTCAATGCCCTGCTTTTTCTTCCAGTCGTGAATAGCGGCGCGGATGGCGTCTTCCGCGAGAACGGAACAGTGAATCTTGACCGGCGGCAGCGAGAGTTCCTTCACAATTTCGGTGTTCTTGATGGTCAGCGCTTCATCAATGGTCTTGCCCTTCACCCATTCCGTGGCCAGCGAGGACGACGCAATCGCCGAACCGCAACCAAACGTCTTGAACTTGGCATCCTCGATCACGTTGGTCTGCGGGTTCACCTTAATCTGCAGCTTCATGACGTCGCCGCATTCGGGGGCTCCCACCAGCCCAGTACCCACGTCGGGACTCTGCTTGTCCAACGAACCCACATTGCGGGGATTTGAGTAATGATCAAGAACCTTATCGCTGTAAGCCATGATTTACGAACTCCAATTCGCACGTTTCAAAGTTTCCATGTGAAGTCGTTGCGGAGTGCGCAGCGGTCCGAACTTTGAAACCTTGAAACCTTTTACTTTGCCGCCCACTTGACGTTCTTCAAATCGACGCCTTCTTTCGCCATCTCATACAGCGGCGAAAGCTCTCGCAACCGCTCTACTGTCTCGCAAACGCGGTCAGCGACGTAATCGACCTCGGCTTCGGTATTGAAGCGTCCCAGCCCGAAGCGGATCGAGCTATGCGCCAGTTCGTCTCCCGTCCCCAGAGCCTTCAGAACATAAGAAGGCTCCAGCGTTGCCGAGGTACACGCCGAACCGCTGGACACCGCCACGTCGTTGATGCCCATCAGCAGCGATTCGCCCTCCACATAAGCAAAGCTGATGTTCAGATTGCCAGGCAGACGGTGTTCCATCGAGCCATTGATGTACACCTCATCGAGGCGGCCCATGATCTTGTCCTTCAGCCTATTGCGCAATCCCGCCAGATGACACGCTTCCTTCGGCATCTCCTCGGTGGCGATTGCACATGCCTTACCCAGCCCGACAATCCCGGGCACGTTCAGCGTCCCGGAGCGCATGCCGCGTTCGTGCCCGCCGCCATCGATGCCGGGCGACAGTTGCACGCGGGGATTCTTGCGCCGCACATAAAGCGCTCCCACGCCCTTCGGCCCGTACATCTTGTGCGCCGAAATCGACGTGAGATCGATGAACTGCTTGTTGACGTCAACTGGCGCCTTGCCCACCGCCTGAGTGGCGTCGGAGTGGAAGATCACGCCTCGTTCTCTGCACAGTTTGCCGATCTCTTCAATCGGCTGCAGCACGCCAATTTCATTATTGGCGGCCATGATCGTCACGAGGATTGTCTTGTCGTCGAAGGCTCGCTTCAGATCATCCAGATCAATCAACCCGTCCTTCTGCACTGGCAGATAAGTCACGCGATAGCCGTACTTCTCCAGCCGCTTGCAGGTATCGAGCACCGCCTTGTGCTCGGTCACCGCCGTGATGATGTGATTGCCCTTCTCCCGGTACATCTCGGCGACACCTTTAACCCCCAGGTTGTCGCTTTCCGTCGCACCCGAGGTAAAGATGATCTCCTTGTTAGTAGCGCCGATCAGCTTGGCAATGCGTTCGCGCGCCGTTTCGACTGCCTCTTCTGCCACCCAGCCGAAGGCATGGTTGCGGCTGGCCGCATTGCCGAACTTGTCCGTAAAGTAGGGCAGCATCTCTTGCAGCACCCGCGGATCGACGGGCGTGGTGGCGTGGTTATCCATATAAATGGGCAGCTTGATGCCGTTGGGACCCTCCCGCACCTCAAAAGCTCCGGCCTTCCTATCCGTGCTCATAATCGCTCTCCTGCTTTGATAACCAGCGCATTATCCCAGCGTGATCAGCCTGAGCGATTTCTTTCGCGATCCACGCTGTCTGCCTTCCAGGTCTCTGTGACATCTGTTGCGCCGCACGCACCCCTGGTCAGCGCTGGGCCAAGTGCTGCATGGCCATCAACCCATAGTCTGCTCTCTGGGTGAGCTCCAGCATGGCCCGAACGATTGCTAAACCCGACCTAATCAGTCGTATTTGATTGTAGTTAGCTCGGCGAAGCAAAAGCAACGAAAAGGAGACCACCTTGCCATGGATCGAGACGGACGTAAGTTATAGCTTCTTAACGGCTTGCATTTGCTCACCGGGATGGCCAGCGAAATCCCCCGGCGCCATTACGCCAGGTGGAAAAGTCAGTGTCGACCGTGACTTCCGTGACTTCTGAGTACTTGACAAGCCCATCGGCAAGGCTACAATACCCGCAATTCCGGAGCAAGAGTCCCTCACCCACCCCGGGGAGGGTTCGTGACCGGATTTATGAATCCAACCTGCGTCGTCACCAGTTCCCGACAAGAGATCGATCATGGATCAGTGTAAGCATCCGCGCGTGCAGATCGTGGCCCGTGAAGCAGACGCCGAATTCGTGGAATGCCTCGAATGCGGCGAAATCTTTGAGTCTAGTGAATTCAAAGACATGGCCATCGAAGACAGCTCTGCCACCGCCGACTCCTGAAACCCCCTCCACACCGCTCTTTGCGTGAGCGTAGCCGCCTTGGTATGTCAGGAAGGCACTAAGACTAAGGTAACGTGAACCAGCAGTACTTCTGTAGCGAACACAATAGGAACTCTGCTATGTTGCCGACCGGGGAGAGTAGTATGCCCCTGAGGAGCTTTGCCGTGGCGCGATCGGTCTTAGTCGTCGATGACTCCATGCTCGCGCGGCACTCCATCTCCCGCCTGCTGGAGAAACGTGGCTTCGCTGTGGAGTCGGTCTCGGGTGGACAGGAGGCCTTAGACAGGCTGGTGAACTACCGTCCCAACCTCATCGTGACCGATATGAAAATGCCGGGTATGAACGGCGGCGAGTTGATTGCCGCCTTGAAATCCAACCGTCTAACCGCCGACATCCCCATCATCGTCGTTGCTGCCCGCCAAAGCGGCACCGAAGCCAAATCCGATGAGCGAGCCGACTATGCGATCTACAAGGACATCGACGTCGAGTCGCAGCTGGACAAGGCGCTGGCAGCTTTGTTTGGAGCTCGCAAATAAAATTGCTGATTGCCAATTTCCGACTACCAATTTGCATCGGGTTTGGCGCTTTCAATTGGCAATCGGCAATTGGAACTCGGCAATCCTCTAAACTCACTTTAGTGCCAGCCCTGCCTCCGCCGAGAAGTCCGCAGCCGCAAAATCTCGCGCAAGATATTTCGGATACGCCGCCGCCGCAATCATAGCTGCATTGTCGGTGGACAAAGGGCGAGAGGGGAAAAATACGGGCAGGCCTTCCATGGCAGCATCGCGTTCAAACCGCTGCCGCAACTCATTGTTGGCCGCGACGCCCCCCGTGACGAACAGCGTAGAGACGTCGTAAGCACCTGCCGCCGCCAGGGTCTTGCTCACCAGATCCTCCGCCATGGCCCGCTGAAAGGAAGCAACCAGGTCCAGTGTGTCTTGGTCGCACACCCGCAAGTAGTCTTCCAGCTTCGGTTTGACAACGACAGCCAGGGCTTTTCGCCGCGCATCAATGGCCTCCTGCATCTTGTGAGTCTCTACGTAGCGCAGCACCGCGGTCTTGATTCCGCTATAAGAAAAGTCAAAGCGCGGACGATCTTCTTCGGGCTTACCGCGGTCCTTGCGATCGCGGTGCTTGATTTGCGGAGGAGGAAATTTCACCGCATCTGAATCACCGTGTGTGGAAAGCTTGTCGATGACCGGCCCACCCGGGTAGCCGAGGCCGAGCAGCTTGGCCACCTTGTCGAAAGCTTCGCCCGCCGCGTCATCGCGGGTGTGCCCGATGTTCAAATAAGACCAGCCCTTCCCTTTTTGCTCCGCCAAGTAAAGATGGGTGTGTCCGCCCGAAACCACTAAGGCCAGCACCGGAAAGGCAACCTCGTGGTTGCCCTTCTGCCGCTCTTCGAGCAACACGGCGTGGATGTGTCCTTCCAGGTGATTGACGGCGATGAGCGGCTTATCCAGCGCAAACGCCAGTGCCTTGGCGTAGCTGATGCCAACCAGCAGGGCACCCGCCAGTCCCGGACCTTGCGTGACTGCCAATGCATCGATGGACCGATAGCTCTGTCCGGCGTCCGCCAGCGCCTTGCGCACCACGGGAACGATCGCACGCAGATGCTCCCGCGAGGCTAGTTCCGGAACTACTCCGCCGTAGGGCTGGTGAGTGGCAATCTGGGAGAACACGACGTTCGAGACCACCTGCTCCCCCGAGCGGACCACCGCCGCGCCAGTCTCGTCGCAGGAACTCTCGATGCCGAGGATGTGGACGGAGGCCATAACGTTATATTATCTGAGCAACATCCAAACGAATTTGCTGAAAGACCATGCCATTTCGATCGTACGCAAGCTGCGCGACTCTGGATACCAGGCCTATCTGGTTGGGGGATGCGTGCGCGACCTGGTACTCGGGCGCGAGCCTGCCGACTACGACGTAACTACGGATGCCACACCTGACGAGGTCATCCGCATCTTCCCCGAGACCTATGCAGTAGGCGCCCAGTTTGGCGTTGTGCTAGTGCCGCTTCCGAAAAACGATGGTAGAGACGGGGCTCGCCCCGTCTCATCACCCGAATCAGACGTGGCAAGCCGCGTCTCCACCGAGCATCCCGGTGTGGTCGAAGTGGCAACTTTCCGCAGCGACATTGGGTATAGCGATGGCCGCCATCCTGACCAGGTCAGCTACAGTGAGGATCCGCGCGAGGACGTCGAGCGCCGGGACTTCACTATCAACGGTCTTCTCTTCGATACGGTCAAGGATGAGGTCCTTGATTTCGTAGGCGGCCGCAAGGACCTCGATGCGCGGATTATCCGTACCATCGGCGACCCGGAACGCCGCTTTGCCGAAGATAAGTTGCGCATGCTGCGAGCTGTGCGCTTCGCCGCGCGTTTCGATTACACCATTGAGCCAGCCACCTTCGCTGCCATTGAGAAGTTCGCGCACGGGATTCATCAGGTCTCCCGCGAGCGAGCACGCGATGAACTAACCAAGATGCTGACCGAAGGACACGCGCGCCGCGCCTTTCTTCTGCTCGATGAAACTGGCTTGCTGCAAGAGGTCTTGCCGGAAATCTCCGCCATGAAGGGGGTTGAGCAACCACCACAATTTCATCCTGAAGGCGACGTTTTCCTGCACACGCTGCTGCTGCTGGAAAAACTTCCGCAGCCCTGCCCGCGCACCCTTGCCTGGGGCGCCTTGTTGCACGATATCGGCAAGCCACCAACCTTCCGGGTCGCGCCCGACCGGATTCGCTTTGACGGTCACGTTGAGGTAGGGGTGAAAATGGCACAGGAGATTTGCCATCGCCTGCGTTTCTCCAATGAAGACACCGAACAGATCCTTGCGCTGATCGCCAACCACATGCGCTTTGCCCAGGTAGATCGCATGAAGGAATCCACCCTCAAGAAATTCATGCGTCTGCGCCGTTTTGAAGAGCACCTGGAACTGCATCGCATTGATTGCCAGTCCAGCCACGGCGACCTGACTTCCTACAACTTCACGCGCGAGAAGCTGGAGGCGACGCCACCTGAAACCATGCGCCCCAAGCCACTTTTGACGGGGCACGATCTGATCGCGACCGGTTACGTTCCGGGACCGCGCTTCAAAGAAATCCTTTCCGCCGTCGAAGATTCACAACTGGAGGGGAGGCTGCGCAGTAAAGAAGACGCGATGGAGTTTGTCCGGCGTGAGTTCCCGCAGTAATGATTCGCCGCCGAGATCGCCGAGCCCGCCGAGAATGCCCGAAAGATCTCGCCATCCTAAGCGGACGGTATTCCTCTTGTGCTCTCGGCGTCCTCAGCGCTCTCGGCGGTGAATAGGTGTTAAAATCTACAATTCATTAAGAACGGGGAGAGGGCATCATGGAGCACGCGGCCGCTGGCCTTCAGAAGATTGTCGCCGATGCTTTGCGGCGTACGCCCCCCGGACAAGCCCCCATTCTGGCGTGGCCGCTGGCCTGTGGCACGGCCGTTGCAGAGCGCACCCGCGTCATTGATTTCATACAGGGCGTGTTACGGGTGGAAGTGCCGGATTCCGGCTGGCGAACCGAATTGCAGACGCTCGCTCCCCAATACCTGGCCGTCATCAACCGCTATACCGGGGAGAGCGTCCAACGCATTCAGTTTGTGGTCGGCGAAAGAGCCGGACGGCGGTGATCCTTTCGCGGGCGTGGGCGCCCGCGCCACACGAGCATGAAAGTCACCGAAAAAGATGTTCTGTACGTGGCCGATCTGGCCAATCTGGAGCTCACGGCGGATGAGCGCGCCCGCATGGTGCGCGATCTGAACTCGATTCTGGATTACATCGACCGTCTCAACCAGCTCGATACTTCCGATGTGCCGCCCATGGCCCAGACCTCTGATCGCTTTGGCGTTGACCAAGCCAAGCAAGGCAGTGAGCGATTCGCTTATGCCAGCCGCGACGACATCCTTAACGGGCTGCGCAAGTCGCTGCCTCGTGATGAAGCGCTCGCCAACGCGCCGGAATCGGATGGAACCTTCTTCAAAGTACCCAAGGTGATTGAGCGCTGATCGGGCCAAGGACCAACGACTGGCGACTGAAATGGATTTGAGCACCCTCACCATCGACGCCGCCCGCTCCGCCATCGCCGAGCGCACGACGACTGCAACTGCGCTGGCCGAGTCTTTGTATGCCAGAATTGAGGATAGAGACCCCGCAATAGGCGCGTTTCTGACCCTGTCGAAAGATCGCGCACTGGCAAAGGCAGCGCATATTGACGCCCTGGCTGCAAAGGGCGAAAAGCTGCCGCCCCTGGGCGGCGTTCCCGTGGGGATCAAGGATGTGATGGTCACACGGGGTGTGCGCACCACGGCCGGCTCGAAGATTCTCAAGAACTTCATACCCCCATATGACTCTACCGCAGTCGCCCGCATGGAAGCCGCGGGTGCCGTTGTGCTCGGCAAAATGAATTGCGACGAGTTCGCTATGGGCTCGTCCAACGAGAATTCGGCGTATAAACCGGTTCACAATCCGCGGGATTTGACGCGTGTGCCGGGAGGCTCCTCCGGAGGATCAGCCGCCGCGGTCGCATCCGGAATGGCGGTGGTCACACTCGGCTCCGATACCGGAGGCTCGATCCGCCAACCGGCCTCCTTCTGCGGCGTTGTCGGGCTGATGCCCACCTATGGCCGGGTCTCCCGCTACGGCTTGATTGCCTTCGCTTCCTCGCTCGACCACATTGGCCCTCTTGCCAAAACCGTGAAAGACGCTGCTACCGTGCTCGGGACTATTGCGGGTCGCGACCCGATGGATTCCACTTCCGCCGATCTTCCGGTTCCGGATTATGTTGCGGAACTCGAAAAACCGGTGCGGGGCCTCAAGCTGGGAGTAGCCAAAGAATACTTCGGCGAAGGTTTAGATAAAGGAGTACATACAGCGATCGAATCTGCCATCCAGAAACTGGCCACCCTGGGATGCGAGATCGTACCGGTTTCTCTTCCCCATACCGAGTACGCGATCCCAACTTATTATCTAGTGGCAACTGCGGAGGCATCTTCCAACCTGGCTCGCTATGACGGTGTGCGCTATGGCCATCGCGCGCAGAATGTGCGCTCGCTTGCGGACATGTACGAACGCACCCGCGATGAAGGCTTTGGCGCCGAGGTGAAGCGCCGCATCATGCTGGGAACTTATGCCCTGAGCGCCGGCTACTACGATGCTTACTACCTCAAGGCGCAGCGCGTACGGACGCTCTTGACCCGAGACTTCGAAAAAGCTTTCGAGAAAGTAGATGCGATTGTCACGCCCACGAGCCCTACCGCCGCGTTCAAGCTTGGAGAGAAGGCCGACGACCCCCTAGCCATGTACCTGGCCGACATCTACACCGTGACCGCTGATCTGGTGGGAATTCCGGGAATTTCGATTCCCTGTGGAGAGAGCCGCGAACGGTTGCCGGTCGGCCTACAGATTCTCGGCCGCCACTTCGACGAGGCAACCATCCTCCGGGTGGCCCACGCCTACGAACAGGCGCGAGAGAACTGAGTTCTTCTCTTTCCGGGCCCGACGTTCTTCATATTGTCATTCCGTCAAGCGGAGCGAGGGATCCGCTTTTCTTGTATTCGCCACGAAAGCGAGATTCCTCACCGGGCTGAAGCCGGAATGACAAGCATTAGATGGCTGGCAGCGAAATCGAGAGATGCTTCGCATCGCTCAGCATGACAAGTCGGCGAGGAAACTGCTTTTGATACTCGACTGAGAACCTTTACTCCGACCCGAAGCCAGCCTCTTCCGGCGCGCCGTGACGTCGCAACAACTGCGGCAAGTTTTGCGAGAAAGCGGACCGAGGCAAAACCATGTCGCATCCCGCTTCATGAGCTTTCTGCTTCAAGTCGCCCTGCACGTGGGAAAGGAACCCAATGATGGAGGTCCCTTTCTTCAACTTGGCCTTTAGCTTGGGAATCATGCTAAGCGGCTTGGCATTAGCGTTGTTCAGATCGAAGATCAACAGCGACGGTGGCCCCTCGCCGTTCTCCTTCATGCGCTCCGCCAGATCCTTCTCGTTCTTCATGAACTCGACCTTGACATTGAGCTTGCGCGCCGTTTCCTGAATCTTGGCCAGGAAGAAAAGGTCATCCACAAAAGCGAAGATGCGCGACGCTGCCTCCAGATGCTCGGGCGGCAACGGCTCCGGGTCAGCAGGCCGGTAAGGAGCGGCAAAACCAGGCCGCCGCCCTCCCCGCGTGTTTCTTCCGCCACGTTTGCCGTTCTGGCCGTCCAATGCAGCGCGATAGCTGTGGTCCATCGGGGCGGTGTAGATACCGTCTTTGTTTTGGCGCTCGCGGCCGCCATGGCCGCGTCCGTGTTGCTGTCCACCGTGGTTGGACGGGCGCCGTCCACGGCGTCGCCTGCCTCTCCCTCCTTGACCGGAAGGACGATCGGGTCCTGCGTTCATAGTTCTCTTTTCTGGCAGTCTGGCTTTTCCGTTGGGGGAAGGTGACTGCTCGCTTCTTAATTCACCGTTCTTCGGGTAGCACTCGCGCCGCGCACTTGACCCGGCGTGTGGAAAACCCGGTGCGGCTAAAACTTCACTCGTGAATGATCTTTGCCATCAAAGCGCCTGGAGCTTGTCGGCGCGGGAGCCTGCGCAGGAGCGCGGCCGCTAAGAACATGTTCGATGTTACCTAGGTCCGCTGCGAAGCGCAAGTACCAAGTGGCTCGCTTTGGCCCGCTTTTTTGCACAGGGCCAAAGTACTCATCTGCCCGATCCCAAGAACCAGCGGGGCAACTCGAAGGCGCTTCGTTATCTTAGAGAGCCTTGCGCCATGTATCCTAGGAAGTCCGTAATGTCTAGTTCCGGATCGGGCGGACTCAGCCCGCAAGTTTACTGCACATCCTGTTCAAGGGGAGGCAGGATACTTTGAAGTCGTTTCCGATCATCGTGCTGGGCGTTCTGATCGGGCTCACGGCTGGACTCGGTCTTTATACCTTCGTCTACGCCAAAGGCTACTCCTACCTCACCAACAATCCTCAAGCCTGCACCAACTGTCATGTGATGCAGGAGTATTACGACGCCTGGGAAAAATCCGGGCATCGCGCAGTAGCGGTCTGCAATGATTGTCATACACCTCACAATCTTGTTGGTAAATATCTGACCAAAACCGAGAACGGATTCTTTCATTCTCTGGCCTTCACGTCCGGGCGATTCCCCGACAACATCACGATTCGCGAACGCGATTACCAGGTCACGGAGTCCACATGCAGGAGTTGTCATTCGGCTATTACCCTGGCGATAGCCGGGCCCCATAACACTAAGACTATTTCCTGCATCCGCTGCCACTTTGATGTGGGACACTCGGCGGCTGGGTTCGTAATGAGTGATCGCACGTCCCCTTCGGAGAAACCTGATGACGAACGGTTCTGATACTTCTCGATATCGCAGGCTTCTTGTCACCACCATCGCATTTGCAGCCTTGGCGGCCATAGCCATTGCCGCGCTTCTGGTCAACATCTTCGAACACAAGCAGGAAGCCAGGAATCCCTTTTACCGCGTGGTGGAGTTGAATGACACCATCGACGACCCGGCGATCTGGGGGAAAGATTTTCCCATGCAATACGACCTTTATTTGCGCACGGTGGACCAGGAGCGAACGCGCTACGGGGGCAGTGAAGCCTTGCCTCATTCGCCGACGCAAGCCGACCCCCGCACCGTGGTGTCGCGTTCCAAGCTGGAGCAGGACGACCGTCTTAAAGAAATGTGGGCTGGCTATGCCTTTTCCCTCGATTACCGGGAGAAGCGCGGTCACGCTTACATGCTCGAAGACCAGACTTTCACCGGCCGCCAGCAGGCCAAGCCGCCCGGGACTTGCCTTAACTGCCATGCTTCGATGGTCGTGACCTACAACAAGCTGGGCAATGGGGACATCTTCAAGGGGTTCGAAACCGTCAACCACATGCCTTACGTGGAAGCTCGCAAGCTGGTCAAACATCCAGTGGCCTGCATCGATTGCCACGATCCCAGCACGATGCAGTTACGAATCACGCGACCGGCGTTCATCGAGGGGATGCGGGCGTTGAAGGCATCCCAGGGAATCCCCAATTACGATGTCAACAAGCAAGCCACCCGGCAGGAGATGCGCGCCTTTATTTGCGGACAATGCCACGTCACCTATTACTTTCGCGGCGCGGAAAAACGGCTCACTTTCCCCTGGAGCAAAGGCCTCAAGCTGGAGCAGATCGTTGCCCACGAGAACGAAGACAAGGTCACGGAGTGGAGCCACGCCGAAACCGGCGCCCCGATGATGAAAGCCCGTCATCCTGAATTTGAAACCTGGAACCAGGGCATCCACGCGCGTTCCGGGGTAGCCTGCGCGGACTGCCACATGCCCTACATTCGCGAAGGCGGGCTCAAAATCAGTGACCACAATGTGCGCAGCCCGCTGCTGAATATTAATCGAGCCTGCCAGACCTGCCACCGTTGGCCGGAACAGGAAATCAAGGATCGTGTGGAAGAAATCCAGACTCGCTTTTATGACACACGCAACATTGCATTGAACGCATTAATGGACCTAATTCACGACATCAAGGCGGCGAAAGGCGCTGGCGCCAGTGACGAGCAACTCGCCGCCGCCCGCGACCTGCAGCGCAAGGCACAGTTCTACCTCGATTTCCTGATCTCAGAGAACTCGATGGGGTTCCATGCCGACCAGTACGCGGTGAAGTCCCTGGCCGAAGCCATCAACTTCTGCCGCGAGGGACAGCTGACTCTGCGACGAAACATCGACGTCAAGAGAGCAGGGGTGAAGCCGCTTTCACCAGCATTGCTGTCGCAGGTTCGTCCAACCCGGTGATGCCATTGCGGGCCTGAATCGGCCCTATGGCTCCCGCTTTGTTAGAATAAAAGCACTTCTCGGAAGGGCGCTTAGCTCAGTTGGTTAGAGCGCGTGCTTCACACGCACGAGGTCGCATGTTCGAGTCCTGCAGTGCCCACCATCTTCTCCCGGTTTCTTGAAACTGAGGTCGTTCGCTGCTGCCTCCACGCAACTGCGTGCTCGTGCACGCGAGATCGTTCACCCGCGGCTGGGCCGAGCTCAGGGTGACGACATTCGGGGATTATGGCGTCATTCCGACAGGGTCCCGAAGAATCTGGCGCGCAGTACCGAATGTCTTTGTCCGCTTTTGGAGGTCATCGTCGGCGTGGTAGCCTTCTGAATAACAGCTTGGGGGATCCTAGTTGGCAATGTCCCTTTCATCGCTGTCGACCGCCATGGCCAAGCCTACCAATACTCCGGCAAGTCATTCTGCTGGCCAGACTTCCAAGGACAGGCCTGGGCCTCCCCAACCGCAACTTTCTGATCCGGAAGGGGTTCAATCTGATGTGAGCAGTATAGCCCTAGATCGGGGTTTGCTCTCCATGGCAGGCCTTCCGGCTTCAGGAGCGGGGGTGTCCACGGACGGCTTGAGCGATGCCGACGTCATGCTGCGGGTCAAGGCGGGCGATGAGCCAGCCTTCGACTATCTGGTGCAGAAGTATCGCCGCCCGATGGTGAGCTTTATGTACCGCATGGCCCACAACGCCGCCGCCGCAGAAGACCTGGCACAGGAAGTTTTCCTGAGAGTCTACCGCTCGCGGGGCAGCTACGAGGCGAGCGCGAAGTTTACGACCTGGCTGTATCGGATCGCGACCAATCTGGCAGTGAACCATGCGCGCGACACCCGCCATGAGCGCCCAGAAAACATGGCCAGCCTTGACGAAGCAGATGAAGAAACTGGCACCACGATGGATGTTGCCGACACTTCTCCGAACGTCGAGGAGAAACTGGTAAAACAAGAGCGCCTGAAGGCGATTCGCCAGAAAGTGGAGAACCTGCCCGAGCGGCAGCGCCTGGCGGTGCTCATGCACAAATATCAGCAGATGGATTACAAGCAGATTGGCGAAGTTTTGAACCTCAGCGAGTCGGCGACCAAGTCGCTGCTCTTCCGCGCGTACGAAACGCTGCGCGAACAGCTGAAAGAGTTTATCTAGGGGACCGTTATGAAGTGCAAGGAATTTAGCGAGTTGATGCCGGACTTGGCGTTGGGAGTGGACCAGGCCTCAGCTGAGGCTGGTGAACATCTGCGCAGTTGCACAAGCTGCGCGACCAGGCTGGATGAAATCCGCAAAACGATGTCGCTATTGGACGAGTGGCAGGCACCCGAGCCCTCGCCCTATTTCGACACCCGGCTGCAGGCACGCCTGCGCGAGGAGAAGGCCAAGACCCCGGCGGGCTGGCTGGTGTGGCTCCGCCGGCCCGCCATGGCGCTGGTGGCAACGATTCTACTGGCAGTTGGCATTACGATGTTTCGTGGCGATTTCAACAAGAAAGATTCGGGACCGATTGCAGCCTTTCCCGGAACTGCCGTAGGCGACCTGCAGCAGTTGGACAAGAATCACGATCTGTATTCCGATTTTGACGTACTCGATGATCTGGTATCGCAACAACAAGAAGACCAGACAGCAAATCCTTAACTGCTTCGTGGCGAAGGACCGGGGAATAGAGTGTTGAGCGGAAAAGCCAAAACGTCGTTGGCTCTGGTTGTCGGCCTGGTTCTGGCAGCAAGTGTTTCCCTGTCCTACTCGCAGGCGCGCCGTCAAGCCCCGAACAAAGTTGAAAACCGTCGCCCAGAAGCTCGCCCCAACCGCCCTGCGCACACCCAGGAGGAACGGCGCAGCGGACAACATGCCGGCGCCTGGCTGCGGGAACACAAGAACCTTCCTCCCGACCAGCAGCGGCGTGCTTTGGAGAACGATCCCCAGTTTCGCAAGCTCCCATCGGAACGCCAGGAGCAGCTACGCCAGCGGCTGCAGCACTTCAATAGCCTGCCGCCGCAACAGCAGGACCGCATTCTTAGCCGTATGGATGCCTGGGAGCACCTGACCCCCGAGCAGCGCCAGCAGGCTCGCGGACTTGCCCAACAAATGCGGCAACTTCCCCCGGATCGCCGCCGAATGATGCAGACCGCTATCCGCAATCTGCGTCAGATGCCTCCCGACCAGCGCCAGCAAGTGCTCGATTCGCCCAAGTTCAAAAGCTTGTTCTCGCCGCAGGAACAGGACATGCTGAAGGGCATCAGTCAGCTTCCGCTCACGCCTGCCGAACCCGGCGAGGAAGGCGAACAGCCAAAGTAAGTTCTTAGCCAGGTTTGCTTCCGCCAAGCTGCTCCCGCGGGAGTTTCAGGGCGGCGACTCCGATTTTACTGGGTTTTCCTTCCGATACTCCTCGATTGCGGACAACTCGGGGCCCTTGGGCAGCAACCAATGGAAGGGTGATTCATGCAGAACGCATCGGCAGTTTTGGTGACAACCAGTTTCCTTCCCGCTCTGCTCTGCTGCTTGGCTTTCAGCCAGTCTGATGCTCCGCAACTCGCTTCCATCGTGCAGCATGTGGAAAAAGCGCAGCCCGGCAATCGGCCGAAAGCTTCCTACCAGGTCATTCGCCGATATCGTGTATTCGGATCGAACAGCGGCAAGATTACCTCCGAGGTCGTTGCCCAAGTAGATTTCCAGCCGCCCAGCAACAAGTCTTACGTCATCCAGCAATGGAGTGGCAGCCGCCACGGCGAAAACGTTGTGCGCCATATCCTGGACCACGAGGTGGAATCCCAGACCAAACAGGCCCGCTCCGTTGCCGTGACTCACGACAATTACGAGTTCACCTACCTGGGCGAGAGTGAAGCCGATGGCCAGCCCTGCTTTCTGCTCGGCCTGAGCCCGAAGCGGAAAGACAAGGGTTTGGTTTCGGGCCGAGCCTGGGTCGACAAGTCTTCCTTCCTGATCCGGCAGATTGAGGGCGAACTGGTCAAGAGTCCGTCATTCTGGGTCAAGAAGGTCCATGTCACCCTTGATTTTGGAAGCGTCCGAGGGACATGGCTGCAGAAGGCCATGGAAGCTGTGGCGGACATCCGCTTTTTGGGCAGCCAAACTCTGAAATCGGAACTAGTCGACTATCGCAGCAATGCCGTAGTAGCAGAACGAACACCGACCTTGCCCCGCATCCACCCCAGCCGGTAATCCGTCAAGCCCCGCATGTCATCATCCTGAGCTAAGCGCAGCCTTCGCGAAGGATCTTGCGCGCACCTTCAGAAGATTTCACAAGTCCTCAACTCATATCTCTTCGTCCTGATCGTCGAGAAAGATCCATCAGCGCAGGATTCTGCACGCTAGATCCTTCGCGGCCTTGGCGGCTGCTCAAGATGACGACATGAGTTGGAGGAACGAGATGGATCAGAAATGATGACAAGAGGCGAAGACACTCTTGCCCAAGTGATTTCACGTAATGAGCAGCACTCTTTAGCGATAAGCCCCGAGAACCCGCGTCCCTCGCGGCGAACACGAAGGTTGATTACCTTGGTCCAACACTAACTCACACAGCCCTCATGCACCTATGATACTTGCCCCTGATACCGCCTTCCGGGTACCTTGCCTTCAACGTAATTCCACTCGTCACTCTGGCAAAAAACAAAAACGTAACTGCGAGAAAGAAGTGTGTTTTCGTTCCGGTCGGATTCGCTCGCCCGGGCATCATCCACCTCCTTCGTCCCCCTCGGCCTCGTGTGCGCCAAGCGATGTCGAAGAAAGGAAGCAACAGTGGAAAATCTAAAGAAGTATCTTTCCGCACCGTTCTCCGAAGCCGCCGGATTTGGGCCACCATTCCCGTCCTGTCCGTCAAGAAAACAATCGCGAACATCGACAAAAAAGATCCGGTTCCAATTATTTTTAGGCCTCGTCGCCTTGGCTATCGTTTATCTGCCGCAATCAGCGAAGGCCAGCAGCAGTGGCATCTCAGGCTTTTCAGGAAAAACTGGTTCGACCTGCACGAGCTGCCACAGCACCGGTGCTAAACCCACGGTCACGCTCACCGGCCCGACCTCGGTCACTTCCGGTTCCACAAATACATACACCCTGACGGTCGGTGGCTCCGGCAACGCCGGCCTGGACGTTGCTTCCACGATCGGAACTTTCATCGCCGGAACCGGCACAAGAGTCTTGAATGGCGAAATCACCCACAGCGCTCCAAGCGCAAGTCACAGCTGGACCTTCACCTGGACCGCGCCTACCGTGAGCACAAATACCGGCGCAACGCTGTATGGCGCAGCCATTGATAGCTACAGCGGCGGCACCGGCACTACCACATTGACTGCGACGGTCATGGCGCCAGCTCCACCGCCGCCCACGAAACCAAACCTGACAGCCAGCCCTAGCTCTCTGGCTTTCTCGTACACCATGGGGGGAGCTAGTCCCACGGCCAAGACGATCTCCGTAGGATCAAGCGGTTCGGCCATCAGTTACACCGTCGCCTCTTCCGGCAGCTGGTTGTCGGCTACGGGCGCCGGCAACACGCCAGGAAACGTAAGTGTCTCAGTCAATCCAGCGAGTCTGGCGGCCGGCACTTACAATGGCAGTGTCAGCGTCAGTTCTTCAGGCGCAGCCAACAGTCCGCTGACTGTGCCCGTGACACTAACAGTGGCTGCCGCACCTCCTCCGCCACCGCCACCGACTGTAAATCTGACCGCTACTCCCGCATCCTTGGCCTTCTCGTACACGGTTGGCGGCGCCAGCCCTGGAGGTAAGACGATCTCGGTCGGCTCGAGTGGTTCGGCCCTTACCTACACCGTCGCGTCTTCTGGCAGCTGGCTGACCGCTACTGGCGGAGGAAGCACGCCGGGTAACGTGAACGTTTCGGTGAATCCCGCTAACATGGCTGCCGGCACCTACAACGGCACGGTGAGTATCTCTGCCTCGGGCGCGTCGAACAGTCCAATGAAGGTAGCGGTCACCTTGACCGTGACCTCGACGACTCCTCCACCACCGACGACGGGCGGCACTCTGTCGGTCAGTCCGTCGCGCCTGGTGTTCTACGCTGAAGGCACCGATATGCCCTCGCCGCAGAACCTCTCCGTCAGCGGCAGCGTCGCGGCTATGAGCTTCACCGCAGAAGCCTATGGTGGCTCTTGGATCTCGGTCACTCCCTCGGCTGGCACCACATCCGGAAAGGTTAGCGTCTCCGCGTATTCGACCGGATTGCCGGCAGGCACGTACTCGTGCGTTGTGCAGATCAAGTCCGGCAGTTCAACCCGAAGCGTGGCCGTGGTTCTGGTAGTGGGCAGCAGCCGCTGGGGAGGCGAGCGTGACTCGATGGTGCAGCCGTTCAGCTTCGAACCGAGCGGCAGCGACACAACGAGCGCTAGTTGGCGTAGAGGAGCGGGTGCCACGCGCACCAGCACCGATCCTGCCAACCAAGGCTTAGTGCTGGTGAAAGACCGCTCGGGTGCCCCGACGGCCATCGCCGGCGTTGCGGTCACGGGCGCCGCCGGCTCGGAGCTCAGCCAACTGAGTTTCGACATGCGCACCGACAGCGAGTGTTCCGCAAGAGCCCCTCAATTCGTGGTCATCACCAACGACAACGTGGCCCACTCGGCGGGTTGTGCCAGCGGCCGCGCTCAGGCGTTGACTGCATCCGGCTGGAAGCGGGTCAGTTTCAATCCCACGGACCCGTCACAGATCACCCCTCCTGTTAAACCCGGGACGACGGTGAAAACCGTCGCCCTGGTCATGGACAAAATTGCCGGGAATGGTTACGCAGTTCTCGACAACATCAACCTCAACGGCACATTCATCGGCAAGCAGTAACCGAACGAGTTGCTACCCCCAGGCTGGCCTGCTTCCCCCACAGGCCAGCCTGGTTTTTTTGTCCACGAAGGTACGGGCGTTTCGCCGGTCCAACTTTTGGTCACCTCCTTCAATCTTCCCAAAAACGGAAAATTTCACTTTCAAGGGTGACCCACGTCACCATGGTTCGGTGCACAACACAATTACTCTGGCAGCGAGCAGTTCTTGGGGGAGGGCTGTTCGACCGGCGTCTGTATCTCGCCTGAAACAGGTGCCTTTTATGTTATGACCATCTCGTGAGTAGTTAGAATGCTCTACTCCGATCCCTAACGTACCCTATCAGCCTCGCCCAACTTCTACTTACAGCCCTTCTTTTGAGAGACAAAGGTCGGAGCTGCTCAAAACTCATGCAGCGCGATCGCGCCGATTGGCATCTATGTGCTGAACCCCAGGAAAAGGAGATCCCGATGGCCAATGATCAGAGAATTACGGTCGATGAGCTGCGCAAGCGCCTTGATGTTGGTGAGCCGTTTTTGTTCCTCGACACACGCAATCCACAAGCTTGGGCGGAATCGGACGTGAAGGTACACGGCGCCATCCGCGTTCCCGCGGACCACTTCGAAGACTACCTTCCCGGCTCCCCCAAAGATCGGCCGATCGTCACCTATTGCACATGACTCAACGAAGCCTCGAGCGCCAGTTTGGCGCAAAAACTTCGGGAGCACGGTTACCAGCAAGTCTGGGCGCTGAAGGGCGGACTCGAAGCCTGGAAAAATGCGGGGCTCCCGCTGGAAAGAAAACAAAAGGCCGCGTGAGGTTGGTTCTGAAAGCCATTACCACCGAGTTGCTGCTTCTTGCCTGGTCACAGCACCGGGCTGCGCTCAGTGTATATTGACTTCCATGGCGAGTTCTCGTTTCGAGGGCGCTGATTCCTCCAACTTTTTCGATAATTCCCTCCAGCGTTTACCGTCTTCATCAGACAGTGGTGCCATGAGTTCTTGCTCGGCTTGCCGTAGCAGGCGGACAGCCCGATCGTAGACATCACGGCCTTTCTTGGAGAGCAGCACGATGTTTTCCCTACGGTTGCGCGGGTTCTGCACGCGCCGCGTATAGCCCAAATCATCCAAATAGTCGATCATAGCTAGGACAACGTTCGGGGACAGGCCCATGCTCTTAACGAGGGTGGACTGAGTCGTAGAATCCGAGGTGGCCAACAGCGCCATGGCGGCGTAATGGCGAATCGCAATCTTGAGAGGTGCTAGCTTACCTTGCGCGATGTGCACTGACCGCGTAAACATTTTCCAGACGTCGAATATGCAGTTCTCCCCAGCCTGCAGCGGAACATCGAAAGCGAGAAAAACCATGTGACCTTTTCTTGCCATGTTAGTGCCGCCGGCGACAAGCGGTCTGCCTGTGAACTTACCGCACAATACATGCGCGCCACCTTCGGGAAGTGCCGCATTGTAGCAGGACTGCGAACCCTAATTACACTCGCATCTACGAGTTAGGATAATATGACGCTGTGATGATCTACTCCTCCCGGTGGTCCGCTCAACCCAAAACATTAAGATACTTCCGACATGTCTGTCGAGGACGCACCTCACACATCGGCGTGATTAGCAGTGCCTAAAAATCAGCAAGCCCAAAGCGTGGAAGCTTGGAGTTCTTCGAGCGGGGAAACGAAAAACATTTCGTAGTGATTATTGTCAATAAGTATTATCATGCGATACAACTATCTGGCCTCCGTCCCCTCGCTCGCGTTCGTCGTGGGTCGCACATGTCGAAGCAGACGTGGTCTGCCGAACGACTTCCAAGGCTTTCCGCCTTCGTCGTGGCAGCAACCACATTGCTGATTCTCGCTGAGCTTTCTACGTGGGCTTCCCATGATCTGGCTGAAGTGTGGGTCCTTCGCATAGTCAGGGTCTTGTTTGAACTGGGTCTCGCCATCGCCTTGGTTTCTACCCTTCTGAAAAGAGAGAGACACTCTCGCTCCAATTTACTAAGCGAAGTGAGAAAACGCGAGTTCACCGAACAACAACTGCTCATGGCAATGGATGCGGCGAGAATCGGATGTTGGGACTGGGACGTTCTCAAGAACAAACAAGTCTGGTCAGAAACTTGTAAAGCATTGCTCGGCTTGCCTTCTCAGAGCGAGGAGAACTTTGACGTGTTGATGGCGGCAGTGCATCCTGACGACCGGGACAAAATGCGGAGCGCGATGAACCGGGCTATCCAGGAAAGGCGGAACTACTTTTGCGAATTCCGCGTTCTATGGCCCGATGGGAGCATGCACTGGCAAGCCGCAAGGGGGCTGGCGTTCTACGATGACGAAGGACGCACAACCCGCATGATCGGAATCGCGATGGACATTGACGAGCAGAAATCAAAAGAGGAACGCCTGCGATTACAGTCTGCCGCTCTGGAAGCTGCCGCCAATGCCATCGTAATCACCGGCGCTGATGGCAACATCCGGTGGGTGAATCGTGCCTTCACTGAATTGACGGGATACAGTCCCGACGAGAGCATTGGACAGAATCCGCGAATGTTGAAGTCTGGAGAGCACGATCAGACTTTTTATAGACACTTGTGGGCGACGATTCAGGCCGGCCAAGTATGGCGAGGAGAGATGAGGAACCGAAAGAAGGATGGCTCCCTTTATAGCGAAGAAATGACAATCACCCCTGTGCGTTCACCTTCCGGGGAAACAACGAATTTCATAGCTATTAAGCAGGATGCTACGGAGAGGAAGAAGCTGGAAGCACAGTACCGTCACGCCCAGAGGATGGAGGCTGTTGGGCGCCTGGCCGGCGGTGTCGCACATGACTTCAACAACATTCTCGGAGTCATCAGCGGCTACAGTGAGATTTCACTAGATCAACTGAATCCCGAAAACGCCATAGCCAAGAACCTTCGGCAGATCAAGGCGGCGGCAGACCGGGCGGCATCGCTTACCAGACAGTTGCTGGCTTTCAGCAGGCAGCAAGTTGTCTACCCGAGAGTCGTGAACTTAAACGCCGTTGTTGAGAACATGGAAAGTATGCTCCAAAGGTTGGTCGGTGATGACATTTCAATTACGGTGAAGCCAGGCTCTTTGCTTGGGAGCATTAAAGCCGATGTCGGGCAGCTTGAACAAGTCGTTATGAACTTGGCGGTGAATGCACGCGACGCAATGTCTGATGGAGGCCAGGTTACGATACAGACATGCAACGTAGAACTCGATCAAAGCTATCAACGTGAGCATGAGCCGGTTGTGCCAGGTCGTTACGTGATGCTGTCCATGTCAGACTCGGGCTGCGGCATGGATCAGGCGACCCAGGCCCGCATCTTTGAGCCGTTCTATACCACGAAGGAAGCGGGTAGGGGGACAGGGCTCGGGCTCTCGACGGTATATGGAATCGTCAAGCAAAGCGGCGGCTACGTCTGGGTGTACAGC
>Ga0209055_1000125_pt1 | contig 50688 bp, 40 predicted proteins | sample GraSoiAngelo_110_FD_185875 | JGI IMG/M metagenome (GOLD analysis project Ga0209055, IMG submission 185875) | Grasslands soil microbial communities from the Angelo Coastal Reserve, California, USA - 14_0903_12_30cm (SPAdes) (version 2) | ecosystem: Environmental > Terrestrial > Soil > Grasslands ... | reverse complement strand
GATCTAGAAAAGTTGATTGTCGATCTTACGCGCCAGCTCGACAACATGGGCCCGGTTAATCGCGACGCTGTCCATGAGTACGACGAGCTCGAAGAGCGCTATCAGTTTCTCGAAAAGCAAAACAACGATCTCACGGCGGCGCGGCGCGAATTGCTCGATGTGATCGCCCGGATCAATTCGACGACAAAGCAATTGTTTGCCGAAACGTTCGCGCAGGTGCGGGTAAACTTCCGCGAAATGTTCGCCGAAATGTTCGGTGGCGGCCACGCGGATTTGTCGCTGATGGATGAAAGCGATCCGCTCAATTGCGGGATCGAGATCACGGCAAAACCACCGGGCAAGCAGCTGCAAAGCATTTCGCTGTTGAGCGGCGGCGAGCGTTCGATGGTGGCGGTCGCGCTGCTGTTCGCGATTTACATGGTGCGACCGAGTCCGTTCTGCGTGCTCGACGAGGTGGACGCGGCGCTGGACGAGAGTAGCATCAATCGCTTCATCAAGATGCTTGATCGCTTCGCCAGGCAAAGCCAGTTCGTCATTATCACCCACAATAAACGCACGATCGCGAAAGCAGACGTGCTCTACGGCGTGACGATGGAAGAGCGCGGCGTGAGCAAGCTCGTCGGGATGAAATTGACGGAGCGTCCATCGAGCGAACAGAAACCGACCGAGCACGAAGCAATTTCTTCACAACGGCAATTCGCGCTCGCGGAAAACGGTCACGAGCACAAGCCAAGCTTCGCCGCGCGATAATTGTAGCTGCCGCTGTCTCAGCGGCAGATCCTTTTAATTCTGCCGCCAGAGACGGCCGCAGCTATAACAAAAAGAATTTTTGCGCGCGATTGTCGATCTTGCGTAAAATTGGCGAATGCTTCAGACGGCGCAGCGTAGCAGCGAGACAATCAAAACCAAAGCTGTGCCGCATGAACGATTCCTGGAAGCGTTTCGCTGGATGCTGCTGGCGCGGACATTCGAAGAAAAACTCGTCAGTCTCTATCGCGGCGGTCTGATCACCGGCGGAGTTTATATTGGCAAAGGCCAGGAAGCGGTCAGCGTCGCCTGCGGTTTATTTTTGCAAAAGGGAGATATCTTCGCTCCGCTGATTCGCGATCAAGCCGGGCGATCGGCTTTCGGCGAGCCACTGGTCGATGTTGCGCGCACCTATCTCGGTTCGCGGCAGGGGCCGATGCGCGGGCGCGATGGCAATATTCACCGGGGCCTTCCGCGCCAGGGCCAGCTCGCCATGATCAGTCATCTCGGCGCGATGGTTTCGGTCACGGTCGGCGCGCTGATGGCGAAGCGTTTCAAAGGCGAAAAGAATTTCATCGGTCTGAGTTGCATCGGTGAAGGCGGCATGCAGACGGGTTCGTTTCACGAGGGGATGAACCTCGCGGCGGTCGAGCAAGTTCCTCTCGTCATTGTCGCAACCAACAATCATTACGCCTATTCAACGCCGAATGAACGTGAGTTTGCGTGCGCGGAGTTAGTCGATCGAGCCAAGGGTTACGGTTTCGAAGGCTACAATCTGGACGGAACCGATCTTAGCGCGTGCCTTGATGTGATCGGGAGCGCGGTGAAGCGAGCGCGCGCCGGCCGGCCGCCACAACTGCTGGTCGCGTCGACTTTACGGCTCTCGGGTCACGGCGAACACGACGATGCCAGTTACGTAACCGATGAAATCAAACGTGAGCCATTTGCCCAGGATTGTTTGAAGCGCGCAGATAAGTTGATTGTCGATCTAAACCTGGTCGATGCAAAAAGGCTGCAAGGGTGGCGGGACGATGCGGCCGCGCAAGTCGATCAAGCGATCACAACCGCGCAAAAAGAAGCGGCGCCCGACGCGAATGAAGATTGGTGCGCGATCTCAACTCGCGCACTTGTCGATCAAGCCCAATGAGCATCACATATCTGGAGGCGATTCGCGAAGCGCAGGCGAAATTGTTGCGCGATGACGAGCGCGTTTTCATTTACGGGCAGGACGTCGGCGGAACTTTCGGCGGCGCGTTTAAAGCAACCAAAGGTCTGGCGAGAGAATTTCCCGGGCGCGTGCTGAATACGCCGATCAGTGAGGACGCGATCGTCGGCACGGCGATCGGGGCCGCGCTGCACGGAATGCGTCCGATCGTTGAAATGCAATTCGCAGATTTTTCCAGCCTCGCGCTGAATCAAATTTTGAACAATGCCGGGACACATTATTGGCGCACGAACGTTCCAGTGCCAATCACGATCCGTCTTCCTTCCGGCGGGACGAAAGGGAGCGGCCCGTTTCACAGCCAGAGTATGGAATCGATTTATGCGCATTATCCGGGCCTGATCGTGATGACGCCGGCCACGGTGGAAGACGCTTACACGATGTTGATCGAGGCAGTGGCGATCGACGACCCGGTCGTTTATTGCGAACACAAGTATCTTTATTACCACCTCAAGGCCGACAAACTTCCCACCGAGGGTTTGCCTGCTGGAAAAGCGCGCATTGCGCGCGAAGGCCGCGATCTGACCATCGTAACTTACAGCGCAATGGTGCAGGAGGCGCTGGCGGTGGCGGAAGAATTGGCGAGCGATGGCTTCGAAATCGAAGTTGTCGATCTTCGCACGGTCAAACCGCTCGACACCGACACCGTGCTCGCTTCGGTCGCACGGACCGGACGTTTGCTTTGCGTCGGCGAATCATTTCCGTGGGGCGGCGCGACTGCCGAGGTGATCGCGCGCGTCACAAGCGAGGGTTTTCATTTGCTCGATGCGCCGCCGCAGCGCGTCAACGCGAAGGACACACCGATTCCCTATCACCCGAATCTTTGGAGCGTCCATCGACCAAATGCGAAATCGATTGCGGCAAAGGCAAGAAATCTTCTTCGAGAATAATTTTATGCCGCAAGTTCCGATCATCATGCCGCAGCTGGGCGAATCGATCGCCGAAGCGACCGTCGTCGATGTAAAAGTGAAGGCGGGCGATGAAGTCGCGTCCGATCAGGAAATCATCGAGGTCGAGACGAACAAGGCAGTCATGGGTGTGACCACGCCGTGTAAAGGCAAGATCGACGAGATCAGCGCGCAAGTGAAAGAAACTTATCCAGTCGGCGCGGTGCTCGGTTACGTCGAAGCCAGCGAAGAAGACGCCGCTAAGTTTAAGAAAACAGCTCCCGAACCGCCGCAACAAGAGCTGGCAAAAGAAATTCCAGGACGCGACGAAGAAAGTGCAACGCCCGTGCGCGCACGCGACGGAGCGCAAACGAAGTCGCGCGACGGCGGCTTGCCGGTCCCGGTCGTGACGCGCGGCGCGAGCTTCCTCTCGCCGAGAGTTCGTGCACGCATGGCGGAATTGCAATTAACTAATGCCGATCTCGCGGGAATTTTCGGAACCGGCGACGGCAATCGCGTCACGATCAAGGACCTGGAAAATTTTCTGAACAAGATCGACAATCAAACGGCAGAGGAAGCTTCCGCGATTCGCGCCGGAGTGGCGGACGCGATGCGACGCAGTTGGACGCGGCCGCTTTCGACCATCGGCTCGTCAGTCAATCTCGATCCGGTGTTGCAAGATCGACAAGCGCGCGAGGCAAAGCCCGGTCCCGGGCTTTACGCAACTCGTGCGCTCGCGCTCGCGCTCGCGGAAAATCCTGGCGCGGCCGCAAAATTAATCGGCAACCGGGTCGTGCAATCCAGTTCCATCGACATCGGGGTTGCGGTTGAAGCCCAGGATGGAATCATGGTGCCGGTCGTTCGCGCGGCTGACAAAACTTCGCTGGCCGATCTTACGGCAAAATATCAGGAGCTTGTCGATCTTGCGCGCCAGCGGCGCATTTCGCCGGACATGCAGACCGGCGGTCTCGCGACGGTTTCAAATTTTGGGACGTTCGGAGTGGAATGGGGTACGCCGATTCCCCTGCCCGATCAAACTTTGCTTCTCGGACTCGGGGCAGGGAAAAAAGTTCCTTGGTGGGACGAAACGCAAAAGGAATTTGTTCCGAAAACCGAAGCGCAAATTACGTTGAGCTTCGATCACCGCAGCATCGATGGCGGCTGCGCCGGGCGTTTGCTCAAACGCGTGATCGAGCTGCTGGAAGATCCGACGAAACTGTAGCGGCCGTCTGTGACCGCCGCTTTTAGTAAATTCGGCGCTCGTAGAGCGCCGCGACAGTAACTTGCACTCAGCGACGCCAAGTTTTACTTTGAAGTCCAATGCACGAGAACACTGAATTTACTTTGAGTCGCGATTGCGAGGTGATCCTAATTCCCAGCGGTCAGAAGTTTACAATTCCGGCTGGAACTCAGGGCGTCATCACGCAAGCGCTCGGTGGAAGTCATACCATCGCAACTTCCTACGGTCTTTCCCGCATCGCCGAAAAAGATTTAGATGCACTTGGCCTGGAAAAACCGTCGGCGAAAACCGAACAGAGAGCTGCGGCCCAAACAAACGGCGAAGTTTCCGAAGAAGACGTTTGGAATCAACTCCGACAATGCTTTGACCCGGAAATTCCCGTTAACATTGTCGATCTTGGCCTGGTTTACGATTGCCGATTAATCAAAAAGAATGAGGGCGGCACGAAAGTGGAAGTGAAAATGACGTTGACCGCTCCGGGTTGCGGGATGGGTCCGGCCATCGCGCACGATGCCCAAAGTAAAATTCTTTCGATCGACGGCGTGGACGAAGCCGACGTCCAGCTCGTTTGGGATCCGCCGTGGAGCCAAAACATGATCAGCGAAGCGGGTCGAATGAAGCTTGGAATGATCTGACCTGAGATTCCAGCACCGCGCGATGCGCGCAAGTTCGTCTCAAGATAGCGTTAAAGAGCGAACACTTCACGTTCTCAGTGAAATTTTCGCCGGCTCTTCGCTGGACAACGTTGGCGTCCGGCTTTGGGACGGCACGGCGTGGCCAGATGAGCGACCGCGCGCCGCCGTTGTCGCGCTGAACCATTCCGAATCTCTCGCGCGGATGTTTTTGCCCGGGACGGAAGTTGGTCTGGCCGAAGCGTATCTGCACGGCGCCTTCGATATCGAAGGCGATATGGAGGCCGCCTTTGAAATCGGTGATTTTCTTCTCGCTCATCTGGGTAATCGGAAAAAAAAATTGAAGCTGGCGGGGCTTTTGGTGGCGCTGCCCGGGTCCGATGCAAGATCGACAATTCGGCGGGCCGCGAGCCAATTGCTTCCCCAAATCCGTGGGAAGCGGCATTCGCCAGAGCGCGATCGGCGGGCTGTGACATTTCATTACGATGTTTCGAACGATTTTTATCGCCTCTGGCTTGATCGGCCTATGGTGTATTCATGCGCATATTTTGAGTCTCCTGAGGATGACCTCGATGCGGCCCAGGAGCACAAACTCGATTATCTCTGCCGCAAACTGCGCTTGCGTCCGGGGCAGCGTCTGCTCGACGTCGGTTGCGGCTGGGGCACTCTGCTCATCCACGCCGCGAAACATTTCGGCGTGCGCGCAGAAGGAATTACTTTGAGCGAGCCGCAGGTGAGCTGGGCCCGCGCACGAATTGCGGAAGCGGGATTGACAAACAACGTGACGATTCAATTGCGCGACTATCGAGAAATCTCTGCGCAAGCGGGCGAAATTTACGATGCGATCGTGAGCGTTGGAATGGCCGAACACGTCGGACGTGAGCGGCTTCCGGATTACTTCCGCGCCGTGCATCGTGCGCTCAAACCGGGCGGAGTTTTTCTCAATCAAGCGATCGGCGAGAACATTGTTCCGCGACCCGATAACAGAAACGGCTCATTCATCGAACGGTACGTTTTTCCTGACGGCGATATTCCGCCGTTGCCCATTACGCTTCGCGCAGCGGAGTCGGCCGGTTTCGAGATTCGCGACGTCGAAAATCTTCGCGAACATTATATGCTCACACTGCGCCATTGGCTCGCCCGCCTGGAAGCGCACCATGCCGAAGCGCTTTCGTTTGTCGACGAAACGACTTACCGGATCTGGCGCCTTTACCTAGCCGGGGCCGGGCATGGATTTCGCCGCGGTCACATCGCCGTTTATCAAGCTTTACTCGCGAAGCTGAATCCGGCCGGCCAAACCAGCCTGCCACTCACCCGCCACGATTGGTATCGATAAATTTACTCCTTTGAATTCATGACGATTTAATTTTTTTGCGGCGTTGACAGTTTTCTTGCCGCTCCTATACTCGCCTCCGCGCTTCTCCTGCCGAAAATTTTCGCGCGAAAAAATTAAATTATGCCTTCAACTGAGATCATTTTAACCGAGAATGTGCCTGGGCTGGGCGCCGAAGCTGACCTGGTGAAGGTGCGGCGCGGTTACGCACGAAATTATCTCCTGCCCTCCGGCAAAGCCTATGAAGTGACGCCGGCAAGTTTGCGCCAGCTGGATAATTTGAAAAAGAAGCGGGCCGAACGTGAGGCGCGCGAGCTGAACGAAGCAGAAGAGCTCACCCGTCGCATCGGCAAGTTGCGAGTGACCTTCACCCTGGCCACCGGCGAGACGGGCAAGGCGTTCGGATCGGTCACCGCGCAAGACATCGTGACGCGGCTCAAGAACGAACTTGGCCAGGAGATCGACCGCCACAAAATCGTGCTGGAGCGGCCGATCAAGGACACAGGCGAACACGAAGTCACAATCAAGTTGCACCACGACGTGTCTGCGCAATTTAAATTCGAAGTGAAATCGGCGCAGGAGCCAAAGACTGAAGGAGGCGCCGCCGAACAATCCGACAAAAAACACCGTTCGTTTTTCCGAAGAAAGAAAGAAACAAAATAAATGCCGACTTCTCAAGGCACCCAGCCTGAGAAGCCTCGTAAGACAGCTGGAAATGGCGCTGGCCGAGGCTCGGCCGCCCAAACTGACGGAAGAGTTTTTCCCACGTCTTCCCCAGCTTCTTCGCAGGATATTCACCGCGCGCCGCCGCACAGCGTGGAAGCGGAGCAAGGCGTTCTCGGTTCGATGCTCATCTCGCCGCGCGAAACGATCGGGGAGTGCGTGGAAAAGATTAACGAGGAATATTTCTACGTTCCGGCGCACGAGATCATCTACAACGTGCTTGTCGATCTTTGGAACGCGGGCCAAGCCATCGATCTGATCACCTTTACCCAAGTGCTGCGCGACCGGAATTTGCTCGAGAGCGTCGGCGGCGCGGCCTTTGTCACCAGCTTGTTTACCTTTGTCCCAACCGCGGCCAACGTCGGCTACTACCTCGACATCGTCCGCGACAAATACATTCTGCGCCAGATCATCACCGCTTCCACCGAGAGCGTGCGCCGCGCCTACGAGGAACAGGACGAAGTGAGCAATCTTCTCGATGAAGTGGAGCAGAGAATCTTTGCGGTCGGAGAAGACCGCTTCAAAGGCCAGATGCTCTCGATGAAAGACCAGGTGATGGAAGCAATCGAGTCGATCGAAAAACTTTACGAGCGCAAAGGCGGCATCACCGGCATTTCAACCGGCTTTGTCGAGTTCGACCGCATGACCAGTGGGCTGCACCCGGCCGAGATGATTGTGATCGCGGCGCGGCCGAGCATGGGCAAAACGGCGCTCGCCATGAACATTGCCGAACACGTCGCGATCCAGGAAAAACTTCCGGTGGGCGTTTTTAGCCTCGAGATGAGCAGCCAGCAGCTTGTTCAACGACTGCTTTGCTCACGGGCACGGGTGAATTTGCAAAAAGTGCGCGATGGTTTTTTGGGCGAGCGCGATTTCCCGAGCCTCACGGCCGCGGCTTCGAAATTGGCTGAGGCAAGAATTTTTATCGATGACAGCGCGAGTCTAACTATTCTCGAACTGCGGGCGAAAGCGCGCCGGCTCAAGGCGCAACAGGACGTGCAACTGATCATCGTCGATTATTTGCAGTTGCTAAGATCGACATCTCGGCGCGCCCAGGACAACCGCCAGTTGGAGATTTCGGAAATTTCCGCCGGCCTTAAAGGACTTGCGAAAGAATTAAAAATTCCCGTGATCGTAGTCGCGCAATTAAATCGGCAACCGGAGGCACGTTCGGGCGGCAAACCGCGGTTGAGCGATCTGCGTGAGTCTGGCTCGATCGAGCAGGATGCCGATCTCGTCGGTTTGCTCGTTCGGCCGGAAATTTACGAGGAAGACGAAGAGGCGCGGGCGGAGAAGGCCGGTGAGGCTGAGCTAATCATTGCGAAACAGCGCAACGGTCCGGTCGGCGAAATTTCGCTCACCTTCCTGAAAGAATTTACGCGCTTCGAAGATCGCGCGCGCAACGTGACCGAGCCGGAAGAAGCGTTTTAACTGTAGAGGCCGCCGTCTCGGCGGCGATGTAATTGTCGATCTTGCCGCTGAGGACAGCGGCAGCTACAACGACTTCGCGGCGTCGACCACGTGCTTCGCGTCGATCCCACGCTCTTTCATCACTTCGGCGCCCGGCGCACTCAAGCCGAACTGATGCAGGCCGACGACCTTGCCATCGAGACCGACGTATTGATACCAGATTTCCGGCACGCCGGCTTCGATGGCAACGCGCTTGCGGCACGATTTCGGCAAAATTTCTTCGCGATATGTCGCTGATTCACGCGCGAAACGCTCAAAGCACGGCATCGAGACCACGCGGACACCGTCGCCGAGTTCTTTCGCGGCGGCGAAAGCATGCTGCAATTCACTCCCGCACGACATGATGATGAGGTCGAGCTTGCCTTTTTCTTTTTTTGCAATGTAACCGCCGCGCAAAACGCCTTCGCGTCGTTCCTTAACATCGACATCGTTCAATATTGGAACGACTTGTCGCGTCAGCGCGATGAGAGTGGGCCCGTCTGTGCGCTGAACAGCGGCGACAAACGCACTGGCCGTTTCTTCGGGGTCGGCGGGACGAATTACATCGATGTTTGGCATCAAACGAACTGAACTCACCGTCTCCACCGGTTGATGGGTCGGGCCATCTTCGCCCACGCCAATCGAATCGTGGGTGAAAATGTAGATGTTCGGCAAGCGCGAGAGCGCGCCGAGGCGAATGGACGCGCGGCAATAATCGGTGAAGACAAGAAACGTTGCGCCCGACGCGCGAAAGAATCCGTGATAGGAAATGCCGTTCATGATCGCACACATGCCGTGCTCGCGAATACCAAAATGAATGTTGCGACCGCCGGGATTGTCACGCGTGAAATCGCCCGCGTCCTTGATGTAATTCAAGGTCGATCCATGCAAGTCGGCACTGCCGCTGACAAGCAATGGCATCGCCTGGGCGATTGGTTGCAAGGCTTCACTGCCAGCTTTGCGCGTCGCCAATTTCGAATCTTTCGGAAACTCCGGAATTTTCGATAAAAGATCGACAGGAACCTTTCGGTCGATCCCATCCTGAAGCAGTTTCGCCTGCTCGGGATTTTTTTTACGCCATTCGTTGTAGATTTTTTCCCAGCGATCGTACTCGGCGAGCAATTTGTTTTTATGCTCGGCGAAATAATCACGCACGTCTCGCGAGACGAAGTAATGTTCGTCGGGCAAACCAAGCCCTTTGCGCCCCGCGTCAACAAACTTCGCGCCGGCTTCACCGTGCGCTTTTTGCGTACCGGCAACTTCCGGAACGCCTTTCCCAATCAGTGTATGCGCAATGATGAACTGCGGCTTTCCGTTGTCGCGCTCTTTCGCGATGTTGAGCGCGTCGAGAAATTGCTGCATATCATGTCCATCAATTTCTTGAATATCGAAACCATAGGCGGCGAACCGTTTTCCTGTGTCCTCGCTCTGCGTCTCCTTCGCCATCGCATCGAGTGTGACGGCGTTGGAATCATAGATCAGGATCAAATTATCGAGACCGAAATGGCCGGCGAACGCACTCGCTTCGGACGCGACGCCTTCCTGCATGCAACCATCGCCGGCCAGACAAATCACGTGCTGATCGAAAATCCTGTGCTCCGCGGTGTTGAAACGCGCGGCCGCCATTTTTGATGCGACGGCGATGCCCACGGCATTGCCAACGCCCTGCCCGAGCGGCCCGGTCGTGCATTCCACGCCCGGCGTTTCTAAAAATTCCGGATGACCCGGCGTTTTGGAGTGCAGTTGCCGGAAACGTTTGATTTCCGACATCGGCAAATCGTATCCGCTCAAATGGAGCCAGGCGTAAAGAAACATACTGCCGTGACCGGCGGAGAGGACGAAATAATCACGACCGATCCAGCGCGGTTTGTCGGGATTATGTTTTAGGGCATAACCGTACAGGACAGCGCCCATTTCGGCGCAGCCAAGCGGAAGCCCGAGATGACCCGATTGCGATGCCTGCACCGCGTCCATGCACAAGCCGCGCGCTTCATTGGCCGCGCGGGAAAGAATTTCTACGTTCAAACTCATGCGACGTTTATAGCTAGTGCGCCGCCCTGATGTAAACGATTTCAGACTCGTGCTTTTCTGCAACATCGACAATCTTGTTTTTGTCATTCCGAGCGAAGTCGAGGAATCTCTTATTGCTAATTTCAGAAAACATTTAGAGATGTCTCGATTCATTCGACTTTCGCTCAGGACAAGCTTTCGCTCGACATGACAACCGCCCATCGTTGATGAACCAGCCAGTGCTTCTTCATATCGTCGAGCGACTGGAAAACTTTCTCGGCAAACTGCCAGAAACAATACAAAAGCCGATCCTGAGCGAGTTGACTCCCTTGAAGGAGCTGTTCTTGCAACAGCGGCCGCCGCGCTTGCTATTAACGGGCTCGGCCAAAAAATCTGCGCCGGAACTCGTCAAGATTTTATTCGGACTCAGCGAAGATAGGCAAATGCCCAGCCCACCGATGTCGATCTTTCGCTGGCAGGAGGTTGAGATCGGCGGTCGTGGCACGATTTCCATTCTCGATGCGCGCGGCGCTTTGGATTCAACCGCCAGGCAAATTCAAGACGAGCTGAAGAGGCAGCCGGCGGACATCGTCTTCTTTCTCGATGAGGCCGCCGCTAAAGCACGCGCGCGCCAGGGCGAAATTGAAAATCTTATCGCCTGCCTCGATTGGAACGGCACGGCCCAGGCGAAAACAAAGGTCATTGGGATTGCGTTTTCGTCCAGCAAGGCGAGAGCTGCTCACAATCACCAGAAAGAAGAGGCAAGCCATTCACAAGAACTCGCTTCTTCTCTTCGGAAGGCGGTGAAAACCGAGGACAAGTTATTTCAGGTGGTTTCCTTTGGCTCTGAGAAGAATTTGCCCGATAAAGCGCAAGAGTTGATGTCGATCTTGGGACGGGAATTGCCGAATGCAGCGCGCATTGAAATGATCAGGATCTCGCGCGATCGCGAAACGCAAAGGGAAATTGCACAAATTCTGGTGAAATCGACCACCGCCATCTGTGCGGCGATTGGCGCGCAACCGATCCCATTGGCCGATCTGCCTGTTCTCACCACGCTCCAACTAGTCATGGTTTCCGGAATTATGTACTTAAGCGGGCGCGAACGAAGCTTGCGGGCCGCTACGGAATTTATCGGCGCGATCGGCGCGAACGTCGGCGTAGGAATGCTGCTCCGCGAAGGCGTCCGCGCCGTATTAAAATTTTTCCCCGGCTGGGGCAATGTGGTTTGCGGAATGGTAGCGGGCGGGGGTACCTACGCGATTGGCCGCGCCGCGTCCGCTTTTTTTCTCGAAGGGGTCTCCTTGAAAGAGGCACGCCGAACTTATCTTTCCAGCCGCAAAAGGCGGACTCTTCCCGTTCGCCCGGTCACGAAGGCGCTCGAGGCTGCTCGGACAAAGCGAAAATAAGAGCCGAGCGGCCTTTGATTGGGATTGGCCATCGAATAACTTGTGAATAAGATCGACTACGCGGCGTATTTTGTTCACAGCATTTTTGTGAACAAATTCGTGTTTTTCGCGGATTCCACGGGGCGATTGTCGATCTTATATGAAGCTCTCAGAGATCAGTGCAACGCTTCGAGAGATCGGTGTTTCGCCGGTTAAGACGCTCGGGCAGAATTTTCTGCACGATCAGAACCTTGCCCGGTGGATTGTTGAGCAAGCGGAACTAACTCCGCGCGATTATGTCGTGGAGATCGGTCCCGGATTGGGCGCACTGACAGAGTTGGCCTTGACGAAAGGGGCGTGCGTTCTTGCGCTCGAAAAAGATACGCGTCTCGCAAATTTTTTGCGCGACCGCTTTCGCCATCCGCGTCTCGAAGTGCGCAATGCCGATGCACTGGATTTTGATGTGCGTACCCTGTTTTCGCAGGGGCGAGTGAAATTGATGGGCAATTTGCCATACAATGTTTCCAGTCCGCTCCTGCTCAAGTTTTTGGATTATCCAAGTCCTATATCGCTATCGTTGTTTACTTTACAAAAGGAAGTGGCGTCCCGCCTTTCTGCTTTACCATCTTCACGCGACTACGGAGCGCTCACTTTGCGAGTGCAATTGTACCACCGCGTGGAATATCTGCGCACGATTCCGGCAACGGTTTTTGTCCCCCAACCCGATGTCGATTCTGCGTTGGTGCGAATGTCTCCGCGCGATCCGCTCGAACTACCCGAGCGCGACGACGCGCTATTCGTGAAGCTGGTGCGACGCGGCTTTTCGCAACGAAGAAAGCAATTACAGAACCTGCTGCGCGCGCACGTCCCGGATTGGGAACGGGTCGCCGCTAAACTGGGCTTCGATCCGAAAGCTCGCGCGGAAGAATTGTCGATGAACCAGTGGATCGGCCTCGCGAACGAGATCGCGCCTTTAACTGTTCCGGAGCGCCGCACAGGCGAGGAGGAACGCTTTCCAGTCGTCGATGAAATGGACCGCATCCTGCGATACGCTTACCGCTCCAAAGTGCATGGGGATAACTTGCGTCATCGCGCGGTTTATATTCTGATTTTCAACGATGTCGGCGAAGTTTATCTGCAAAAACGTTCTCGCAGGAAAGATCGACATCCCCTGCTCTGGGACTCCAGCGCCGCAGGTCACGTCTGCGCCGGGGAAGGATATGATGAAGCGGCCCAACGCGAATTGCAGGAAGAGCTCGGCATCAACGTTCCGCTCGAAAAAGTTCTGACGGTCTCAGCGTCAATACGGACCGGGCAGGAATTTATCTGGCTCTATCGCGGCAACTTCCAGGGCGATCCTAGGCCCAACCGAAGCGAGATCGAGGCCGGTGCTTTTTTCACGCCCGCTGTCGTAAACGGCTGGATCGCAGCGCGACCGGGGGATTTCGCACCTGGATTTATGGAATGCTGGGAGGCCTACCGCGAAAAAAAACACGCCTAGGACGATACGCTCTTTAAGATTTTCTTCGTCGACGACGCTGCATCCGCTAATTAGCCGCTTTCCTTCGCCTCGTCGACTTGAAACCTCCAGTTCTCGGCGCGGCCAGGCCGCGCGCGGCCGTGCGCCTGAAGCTCCGCGCGGCTCGTCTCGCTGCCTCCTTTCCACCGTAAAGAGTGTCGCTGAACATTTTCGTTAGCACCGCAGTTCCGCGAAGAAAATGGACTTGAAAACCGTGCGTCTGTTTTTTTGCCCGAGGTTTTGTGTCGATGCGGCGTATGTTTGCTTCGGAATCAGGATTAGGGCGCCTTCGCATGAGAAATACCTAAGAGGAAGCTAGCCAGGCGGCGGCCGGAATCAACGAAGGGCTGGCTGGCGCTGGGATGCAAGCGCATTGGGTGAAGGCAAGTTCCAAGCTTGCCATTTTCTTTCATGTTCGGCGGCGGGCAAAAGGGCGTAACAGGGATAACGCGACGCTCGCAACCAGGTAATAATTCTCACAAGGTCTGGCTCCGCCATGGTCGTGCATCCGGTAGTCGGCCGATTTACTCCGCGGCGAATGTGAAAAAAAATCGCGCTGCCATCACCAGGAGTTGGGGGATCAGAATTGTGCCGGATTTCGATGAGCCAGTGATAGGCAAAATCGCCTGAGCGCATTTTTTCATGTGTGTAATTGTCCGGCGCATTCTTCGGATCGATCACAGTGTGGCGATTGTAATTGGGCGACCGTGGGTCGTCGCTCCATACATCTGCTTCGCTCACCTGGTGATATGGATAATCTCCGCCCGGCGGCAAATTCGATTCGTAACCAAAAACTTCGCCGATCTTGAAAATGCCAGCTGGTGCACGACCGTCGCGTTCTTTTTTTCGCAGGCCGCGCTCATTCTGCCCGGCAAGGCCGATTCCCCACGCCAGTCCATTTTTACCGAACAAAACCGGGACGGGAGCAGCGACTGCGCTCCAATCGCCGCCGCGCGACCGCTCGAACAGTTGAAGTTTTCCACGCGTCGAATTCCAATCGGGTGCGATGGCGAGAATGAGTTGCGTGCAATCAGCGGGGACGCCGTCGGCACGTACGTTGCTCGTAAGGAAGATGAGCGCGCCAGCCAAAGCCCCGGGGAAGATCGACATAAACATTTCCAAACTTAGACGCGCACTCTATTGATTCTGTCCAATTCGTTCGTTGTGAAGAAGAGTTTTGCCGTCTTACTCATCGCCGGCGCTGTGTTTATCAGCTATGCTCCGGCGCTGCGAGATGGTTTTGTCTGGGACGATACCGCCCTGATTCTGCGCGATCCATTGATTCGAAGCTGGCGCCTCATTCCAGAAGGGTTCAACCATTTTCTCTTCGTCGATGCGACGGCCTCGGCTTTTTACCGTCCGATCCAGCGGCTCACCTACACGCTCGAGTACGCTGCCTTTGCGCTTCGGCCCATGCCCTATCATTTAACGAGCATCATTTGTCATGCTGCGGCTGCGGTCGCATTTCTTTTCCTGGCCGAAGAACTCCTTTTTCTATTTGGAACCGATCCTAACAAACGCAGGCTAATCGCTTTTGCAGCAACGCTAGTTTGGGCGATCCATCCCATCCAAAGCGCCGCCGTCGTTTATGTTTCCGGGCGCGCTGATCCGTTGGCTGCGGGTTTCGGTTTCCTTGGATTTTATTTGATCTTACGAGGTCTGCGCGCGGCCGGGAGAAGTGGTTTACTTTTTCTGCTTGCCGCGACTGTCGCGTTTCTTCTCAGCATCTTAAGCAAGGAAACAGGTTTGATTATTTTCCTGCTCGCGACAAGTGCGCCTGTGCTGAGAAGGAACTGGGGCGCGACTTTGAAGACCGCTGGGGCCGTCGTCTTCGCCGGCGTCGTTTACTTGAGTCTGCGGCTTCCGGCGGAACATTTCGCCCCGCCGGTCTTACGCGCGCCCCCGCCACCGCTGGTGAAGCCGATCTTGCTGGCGCGCGCTTTCGCAGAATATGCGGGTCTGATCGTATTTCCTCTCAACCTCCACATGGATCGGAACATTGAAACTCAGCCGAGCGGCTTTAGTGATGCGAGCTTGACTGCGGCCGCCTGGCGCGAGCTGCAAACCCTGCTCGGGATCTTACTCATCGTCGCGGCGGCCTACTGGATGATTTGCGCGCGCAAACGAAATTCCGCTGTGTTTTCATGTCTGGTGCTCGCGGGCATCAGCTATCTGCCGTTTAGCGGGACCCTCGTTTGGAATGCCTCGGTGGCGGAACATTGGCTCTATCTGCCGACTGCCTTTCTTTTTTTAGCAGCGGCAATTGAAGCCGCGGACTTTGTTCAAAGGAAAAGTGAGCGGCAAAGATCGACAGTACGCCTGGCGGCTATCTCCATCTTAACCGTGTGGCTGGTATTTCTTGGCGTTCGAACATTTATCCGGACGTTTGATTGGAAAGATCAACGGACATTTCTGGAGCGGACAATTGCAAGTGGTGGAGATTCCGCGCGAATGTTCATCAACCTCGGTGACCTCGAACTTGATGAAGGAAGAGTCAAAGAGGCGAAGACGCATTTCGAAATGGCGTTGCGCAAAGAGCAGGGGCAACCGCTCGCGATCTTGAACCTGGCCGCGGTCGCGTTGAAACAAAACGATTTCAAAGCTGCCCGCGAACAGCTCCAGCGCGCAGTAAAGATACCGCTGGTCGAACCACAAGCGCACGAATTTCTCGCTGTATTAGAAAACAGGGAGGAGGGCCGGGTGGATTTATTGCGTCTGCGCCTCGCGGCGCGGAGCGGCCCGCCCAATTGGTCGATCGAAAGACGCTATGTAACAGTGCTGGATGAAAGCGGCGCGACCGCGCAGGCAATCGCTGAATTGCAGGCTTGCCTGCGGAGAGAATGGTATCGCGCGGAAAGCTGGAAGCTGCTCAGCCGGCTTTTGGCGAAATCCGGACGCCGCGAGGAAGCGCTGCAAGCGCTGAACCAGGCTCGCGCTTACGATGTGCACCTCGATATACACGGCGAGACTCTCTGAACTTTCATTGCGGTGTTGCCGTCGTTAGCCGCAAAAAAATTGTCACGTCCAACAGATAACGCGGCAGCGAAGCAATCGTGGTGGTTCTGAATAACGCAGAACTTTTTTCCGTCCGTTAAATAACATATGAAAACTTTTCCTCTATTCGGAGCGACGCTGGCCATTCTGGGCTTGGCCGCGGCTCCAGTCGATTCCAAAGCCCAGACAAGCAGTACGACCACGAGCACCAGCACCGGTTACGTGCAGACGAGCAAAATCATTGGAACAAGGGTCAAGACCGCTCAAGGCGAAGAAATCGGTGAAATCAAAGATGTCGTTCTTGACCGCAGCACCGGTTGCATGGCCTACACCGTCCTTTCAGCCGGCGGCACTGGCACGCGCGCAGTTGGCCAAGCAAAAACCGTTGCCGTTCCCTGGGCAATCTACTCCACCACATCGGATCCGCGCGTTTTGACGGTACGAATCGATCGAGAACGAATCTATAACGCGCCCGCGTTCGACTACGCACGCATCGACGAATACTCGAGCAGCGGTTGGATCAACAACGTTTACTCGTACTACGGCGTGTCGGCACAAACCGGAGTGGGCGTGGGAGCTTCGGTGACAGGAAGTAGCACAACGACGACCGGCGTCACGAGCGCAACCGCTACTCCGATCCCCACCGCTTCAGCTTTAACGGCGCCCACGGCCGGGGCCACTGCGGCCACGGCAACCACGTCGCCCAGCGCGACCGCATCAGCGAGTCCCGCAGCGAGAGCGAGTGCTACCGCTTCGCCAAGAGCAACGCGTGGTAAATCTCCAACGCAGGGTGAATCGGCGACACGCGGCGAATCTCCAAGCCGCGGCGAATCCGCGACGCCCGGGGAATCACCGAGCGGCAAAACCAAGACCGGCGCGGCACCTTCCCCGCGGCATCATATGGAAACAGCTTCGCCGAGCGGGAGTGAGCAGTCCGCTGCGGAAGCGACCGGCAGTCCGGCGGGCGAACACAAGAAAACCTCGCGTCGTCATGCTACTGAAGGAACGACAGAACCAAGCGCGAGTCCCAAAGGGCCGGAGGAACAAGAGTAATCACTGCGTTGCGTGACAAACTCGCACGCAAAGACTCAAAGACCGCAGGAACATTTACATATTCCTGCGGTTTCTTGTTAGATCGACGATTGCTCCCGCGACGCAGTTCTTTCCACCGCCGCGGTGTCGGCTGGCAAAAATTTCGTGCCCAAAAACCAAAACGTCCCAGCGATCAACATCGCACCTGAAACCGTCAGAAAACCGACATTCATATTCCAGCGATCGCGAATCGCGCCGATGAGCGGCGGCGAAATTATGTCGCCGAACAAGTGAACAATAAGAATGTTTACCGCAAAAGCCGTTGCGCGAACCCTCGGCAAGCTCACATTTGCAAGCGCAGTATTGGATGGCCCGGTGTTAAAGAACATACAGAAGACGGCGATAAAAATACAGATCCACGCTCCGGGGAAGCGGACGTAAAGCATCGCGACGGTGGCGGGAAACGCGAGCACGACACCGACGCCGGAAACAAGAAAATACGAGCTCGCGAATTTTTGCCGAAGCCAATCACCGGTCCAACCGCCGAGCAGCGTCGCGAACAGGCCTGCTACGGCAACAATTGCTCCAAAGGTGACGTTGATGTCGCCAAGCAAATTCGGGTTGGCGGCGAATTCCGCGCCGCGATCGGAATAAATGTAATCGGGCACCCAAAACGAAATGCCACCGATGGCAAAGGTTAGCGCGGTCATCGCGGCCGTGTTGATGATGTACGATGGTGTGCGAAGCAATGAAATATAATCGGCAAGCTTCGGCCCTGGTCTGGTGTTTAAATTCGATGTCGATCTTGCGCGCGGATCGCGCATGAAAAAGCAAAGCAAGGCAAGTAGTAATCCCGGCGGCAGCACCAGATAAAACGCCCATCGCCACCCAAGAAGATCGCCAATCTTACCACCAAACGCATAACCAAGCGCGCCACCCACCGGCATGGCCAGATAAAAGTAGGCAAGCGTTCGGCCACGACGCTCCAGCGGGTAAAGGTCGGAAAGAATTGTTGGCGCCGCCGGACCATAACCGGCTTCACCAATTCCGACGAACGCGCGGGTGCAAAGCAGAATCGCGAACGAAACCGCCAAACCCGACCATCCGCTCGCCAAACTCCAAACGGCCACGCTGACTCCAACCAGCCACCACCGGGAAACACGATCGGCCAGCCATCCAAGGATCGGGGCCGCGCACATGTAGCTGATCAGGAAAGCGGACCCCAACGATCCCGCTTTGGCGTTTTGATTCGGATCGCCCGCGAGAAAATCGTGTTTTATTTGCGGCAAAACCGCGGCCAAAATGTATCTGTCGATGTAATTAAAAAGATTGATGGCCAAAAGCAGCCAGAGAGCGGTCTGCGCCATCCCCCGGGCTTTTCCAAAACTCCTTTCCATGGCCAATTGCCGATTGCAGTTCGCGAGCGACTGATTGTAAATCATAAATGATGATGTCGGCCGGCGAACGCGCGCTTCACTTCTTAGGCCGGCCGCTCGTACGCTGCTTTTATCGCGTTCGATCTCTCGGCACAGAATGTTTGCCTAACGGGGGGTTTCTACTTCTGCCCAATCACATCACCTGGGTCGATGCGATCGTGCTGCAACTCGCTTGTCCGCGTCCGATTCGTTACATCATCGACCGGGAATTTTATGACAAGCCTTTTCTGCGGCCGTTCTTGCGTATCGTGCGCTGCATCCCGATCGAGCCGCGCCATTCCCGTTCCGCGATTCGCGCCGCGTCGGAACAAATCGCAGCCGGTGAAATCGTATGTCTTTTTCCCGAGGGCCAGCTCGAACGCGCCGGCACATTGCTCCGTTTGCGCCGCGGTTACGAATTGATCGCGCACCACGCAAAAGCGCCAGTTGTTCCCGTCTGGCTTGACCGGCTGTGGGGCTCATTTTTTTCATTCCAAGGTGGAAAGTTTTTCAGAAAGTGGCCAAAGGAAATTCCATATCGCGTTACGGTCGCGTTTGGCAAACCGCTTGGTGCAGAGGCCGCCGACATTCCGACGGTGCGTGAAGAATTGCTGAAACTTGGGGAGTTTTGTTACAGCCAGCGGCACAATTTAGATCGACATCTTGCCGAAGCGTGCGTGCGCGGATTGAAGCGAAGACCGTTTGCCACGGCGATGATTGATGGAATCGATCAAAGCAAATTGAGCCGCGCAAAACTGCTTGGTGCTGCCACGGCCTTGAGCCGATCGCTTCAAAAACAATGCCCCGATCCTCGAGTGGCAATCGTATTGCCGGCGGGCAAGGGCGCTGTTGTGGCAAATCTCGCTGTCACGCTTGCCGGAAAAATTCCGGTCGATCTTAACTTCACGATGGGCCGCTCGGCCAATGAATCGGCATGCCAGCGCGCCGAACTGCGCACCGCAATCTCGGCTGCGCAATTCATGGAGCGGCTGAAGGATTTTCCCTGGCCCGAGCGCGTTCTGAAGTTGGATGAGCTGATGCCGCGGATGAAATCCCAAATCGTTTTGTGGTGGCTGATGTCGATCTTACTTCCAGCGCGCTTATTCATTCGACTGTTGCAAATTCAAAAAAAAGGCGGCCACGCTGAAGCCCTACTGCTTTTCACCAGTGGCAGCTCAGGCGAGCCGAAAGGAGTCGTGCTCAGTCATCGCAACATGGTCGGCAACGTTTCGCAGTTCCGGGAACTTCTCGACGCGAAGAAGGACGACGCCATTCTCGCCGCGCTCCCGTTTTTTCACACCTTTGGATCGACCGTCACCCTCTGGTACCCGCTTATCGAGGGCGTGCGCATCGTCACTTATCCAAATCCCCTGGAAGTCGCGAAGAATGCGGCATTGATCAAAAAATACAAACTGACTCTGCTGCTCGCGACGCCGACATTTCTGCGCGGTTATTTGCGCAAGGTCGAACTGCACCAGCTGCGCAGTTTGCGACTCGTTATCACCGGTGCGGAGAAACTTCCTCTCAATCTTGCCAAAAGTTTCGAGGACCGCTTCAAACAAAAAGTCTTTGAAGGTTACGGCCTCACCGAAACTTCGCCAGTCGTGAGCGTGAACTTGCCGGAACCGACTCCGACAAAGCCTGGCGAGCAAGTCCAGCCGTCGAGCCGTTTGGGTTCGGTCGGCAAAATGGCGCCCGGCATCGCGGCAGAAATCCGCGAACCAGAAACCGACCGCAAACTTTCGCTGCACGAGACCGGAATGCTTTGGTTGCGCGGTCCAAATATTTTCGAGGGCTACCTGAAAGATCCGGAGCGAACGGCGGAAGTTTTGCGCAACGGTTGGTTCAAGACCGGCGATATCGGCCGGTTCGATGAAGATGGCTTTCTTTACATCGAAGGCCGGCTCTCTCGCTTTTCAAAAATCGGCGGTGAAATGGTGCCGCACGAAGCCATCGAACAAAAAATTATCGACCTCCTCGACCTGTCCGGAAGGGATGACAGAGCGATTGCAGTTGTGGGCGTCACCGACGAAACCAAAGGCGAAGCGCTTCTCTTGCTAAGCGTTGAGGATGTCGATCTTGCGACGTTGCGCAGAAAACTTCACGAAGCAGGTACCCCGAACTTATGGATTCCGAAGCGGGTCCAACGCGTCGAATCAATCCCCATCCTGGCTTCCGGCAAACTTGACCTCGCAAAATGCAAAGAGCTTGTGGGCAAGAAATAGTTGCAACAATCCTGCGCGCAAACGACGCGCCTTGATTCAATGCCATCGCTCTTTCATTCCCTATCCAATCGCGCTGCCGCACTATTAATGAAAGTCCTCTTTGGATATGTGGCGCGGGTTCGCGTGCTGCGGCGCGAGAACGCAAATCACAAGGGCGCATTTCTGCTGGCGTCAAATCACATCAGCCATTTCGATCCGTTTATTCTTTCCTCGGTGGTGCGGCGCAAAATCGACTGGATGGCAATGGCGGAGTTTTTTCCAAATCCATTGTTCGGATCTTTTTTGCGCGCCGTCGATGCATTTCCGGCTGACCGTCGCCGCGCCGACCGCAAAACGATCCGTACTGCGATCGGACGGTTGAAGCAGGGGCGGATCGTAGGCGTTTTCCCCGAGGGCGGTATTCGCGATGGCGCACGTTCGTTGCTCGAAGGCGCGCCGCTCCGGCCGGGAGCATCGACGCTTGCGCACATGGCCGGCGTTCCAATCCTGCCGTGCGTGATAGTCGGCAGCGATCGGCTCTACTCAAAGAAAAGCTGGCGGCCACTGCGCCGTACGACAATCTGGATCGCATTCGGCGATCCGATTTCGTCTTTTCCGAAACTGGAGAAATCCTGCGCGCGCCAGCGCATCGAGCGCGAACTGGCCGCCATGTTCAAAAGTCTCTACGCCGAGTTGCGCGAGAAATTCTCGCTGACGGCCGATGACCTGCCGCATCCCCCGAGAGAACGAATGAAGAACTCGGCTCGGGCCGTAAACCACGAAGATCGCGGCGAACACGAAGAAAATATTCGTCGCATCGATTCCAATTCGCTTCGTGATCTTCGTGGTGAAACGAAACGTAACGTGTTGCCGCATTTCGCTGCGAAAGCAGTCGACTCGCTCATGTGCGCATCGATGAACCTTCTCCAGTCGCGACACCGGCTGCACGCGCGCAGCCGCAATGAGATGGAGCGGTATGTCGCGGAGTGCGAAAAGCTCACCGCACATGATTATTATGCAGTTCGCCACGATATCGATCTTGCGAGCGCAATCGGAAACGGAGCGAGTGCTACTTGGCGCAGCCCAATCGAGACAAAATTTCCTGCGAACAATATCGCTCGCGCAGATTTTTTTCTATGCCAGCGTGGCTGGCGCGCGCCGATGGTGCTCATGCTGCACGCTCTCATGTCGGCGAGTCACATTGGCTATCGTCGCTGGGCTGCGCGCTTGAACGAACTGGGCTGGAATGCATGCTTCGTGCACCTTCCGTATCACTACTCGCGTGTTCCGCGCGGCTATTGGAACGGCGAACTCGCCATTACCGCCGATCTCATCCGCAGCGCCGAAGGATTGCGCCAGGGGGTTATCGAGGTGCGGCAATTGCTCGCGGCGTTGCGCAAACGCGGTTGCAGCGAGTTCGGTGTGCTCGGCACGAGCTACGGAGGGTGGATCGGCGCGCTGCTCGCAATGGTCGAGCGCGATTTTCGTTTCGTGGCGTTAATGGCGCCGATCGTCAACGTTGAACACGCGATCTGGGAAAGCCCGGCTACAGCCTTCATGCGGCGGGAATTGCGGCGCGAGAAAATCGAGCCATCGCTGGTGGCGCGGCATTTTCATCTCAGCTCGCCAGTGCATAACGAGCCGCTGTGCGACGCCGAGCGCGTCCTTTTCGTCGCTGGCGAATTCGATTCAATCGCGCGTCCCGCAGACATCGAAAAAATTCATGAGAAGTGGCGCGGCTCGGAATTGCTCCGCGTGCCGCAGGGACATTTCGGCTACCGCATGTTGCGCGAGACCATCGCATGCTTGAAAGAGCGCGCGCGCTAGATGTCGCCGAACCCGCCGCAGCGGGCAAGCTCCTTCAAGGCTGCTCGCGACTTAAACCAGAGTGTTCAGAGAAAGAGCTGGGCGACCCTGCTGATTGATTCAATCGGCTGCCCTGGGGCGCGGGCGGAAGCAGGTCGATCTTCTAATCGAGCCAGTCCATCGCGCCGAGCAAGCGGCGGAACTCGGCGTCGTCCGCGGAGAGCGCCGGCAACCATTCGCCGATCGGTTCGCGTTTCCACCAGGCGCGGTCGCCGATCGGCGCAAATTGGTAACGATAGAGTCGGGCGCGAATATAACGCGGCGGCGCGTTCGGAAACGGATTATAGGCGAGAAGCGAAAGCGTGCCAGGATCGTTGCGCAAAAGTTTCCAAACGAAATGCAACGTCCACGGGTACTCTGCCGGTGACGCCATGGCGGCGAACCAAATTTGCCAATCGATCCGGGGTTGATAAGGCGCGATGATCGCGGGGCGCCGGTTTGGATCGCCCGGTTTGGCTTTGAATTCGTATTCCTGCCACTTCGTGTCGCCGGTGATGAACGCGTCCTGCGTTCCTTCGAAAACGATTTCGTCGCGTTCACGGCCGACCGTTCCAAACGCACCGTAGGTGTTCACGAGATCGAGCGGATCATAGGAATAATTCATGAATTGCCGGCCGGAAACGAGATTGAGCACCGGCGCGATGCTCAAATACGCGACCAGGATCGACAATGCGATCGCAATCGAGTTGTTGATGCGCGACGGCTCTGATTCCTGCGCCGCTTTCTCGGCGCGCCGAACGAGCGATTTCGGCAAAATGCGGCAAAGAAACGTGTCATCGAAGCAGGCGAGAAAAGGAATGATCGTGACATAGTTCAGAAACGACAGATTACCGCTGATGATGAGGAAGATCTGAAAGCTTACCAGCAACACGCCGGCAACGTGCCGGGCGGTGCGCGGCCCGAATGAAAACCACGGCACGATCAGTTCGACAAAATGGTTCCAGGCTGTTTCGACCTGGTGGAACCAATGCGGCGCGAAATGCAGATAGCGGCTGAGCGGGCTCGGGATCGGCTGCGTTTCGTAATGATAATAAAGACAGGTGAGATCGCGCCAGCATGGGTCGCCGCGCATTTTGATGAGGCCGGCGCCGAGCATGACGCGAAAACCGAGCCAGCGAAAAAGCCAGATGACGAGCAGCGGCGGCCGACATTTCGGAAATGGACGTCCATCGAGTAATGGGCAGAGAAAGATCGACAGGAAGCCCGTTTCCAGAAGTTGAATCTCCCAGCCGTAGCCATACCAAATTTGGCCGATGTGGACGATCGACATGTACATCATCCAAAGCGCCGCAAGGATGATCGCGTTGGCGTAACCGGTCAGGACAACAAGCGCAAGGCCGAAACCAAACCAAGCAAGGATCGACAACGCGTGATCTGAAGTGCCGAGCCAAAACAGCGTCGGCAAATGCAACAGACCTGCCATACGCGAGCCAAATTGCGCTTGGATTGCGGCAAGAAAATGACTTGCCGGCGTCAATCCGTGCTCGCCGACGAGGGGCACCAATTGCTGTATCGCCACCAAAAATGCAATTGCGTAAACGAAACCGAGTAGGCGCAGAATTACGAAGCGCGTCAGCCAATAGGAATTTCCGCCCGCGAAAAGTCTTTGAAGAAAGTTATTGCCGGTCATCAGTGGGCACCGCGCGCTGAATGCGGGTTATGACTTCGGCAAAGCGTCCAACATCGAATGTTGACTACTGAAGACCGATGCGCTTCAAGATTGCGGCAAAACGCGGATTGGAGCGAAGTGAATCCCATCTCGGATCGACTCTTAAGAGAGTTACGCGCACATCACGTTCCTCGCAAGCTTTCTCCAACAATGCCAATGCCTCGCCTTGCTGGCCGAGTCCATGATAGACCAACGCGATATTATAGGGAGGAATGTAATGTTGATTAGATAAGGTTTTCAATTCTTCGAGGACGGCTCGAGCTTTCGCCTTATCACCCATCAACGCGTCGACGTAACCGATCGAGCCAATCGCTTCCGAGTTTCCGTGCGATAATTGTCTGGCTTTGCCAAACTCGGCAATGGCTTCGGGATATTTTCGTTGCTGGATGTAAACCTTTCCCAACACTAGGTGGGTGATCCCTGTTGGAAGTCGAATCAGCTTACCAGACGCTTCGGCTGCCCGGAACTGTTCCGTGCTTCGGACAGCTTGATTGAGCTCACGCAGCACCTCGCTCTGCTCGTTGGTCAGCAGCTTCGAGGACCCGACAATGTCGATGAACAAGACATGTGCGATCTCAAGGTGCGGATCCGGGTTCGGTTCGGACATAAGACCCGACGATGTTGTTAACCGAAGAACGTGCAACCCTCAACAAAACAGTCTGCAATCCTCGATCCGCAATCCGAAATGAAAAGTGCCAGGGGGGAGAATTGAACTCCCGACCAAGGGCTTATGAGTCCCCTGCTCTACCGCTGAGCTACCCTGGCATTAAATTTTTCACTGCGCTTTACGTTACTCAAACCTCGACCAACCCCGAATGCTTTCGGGGCTGCTCTACCGCTGAGCTACCCCTGGCATGAACGCCAGAAGATTGAATCGCCTGCCATGAACTGTCAACGCGACCGACAATGTCGATCCATTCGACTCCGCTCAGGACAAGTCTTGTGATTGTCGATCTAATCTTTCGGCTTCGAAATATACGGCGCGAGGTCCTTTTCACTCCCGCGCAGCGCGGCCATGAAACAAACGCCGTTGCGCTCCTGCACCACTCCGGTCCAACGGTATTGATCGACATAACGCCAGCCGGAGAAATGGCGCGCCGCACCAGTCTTCAGATCACGCTCCGCCGGGAAAATAAAGAACTGCATATGTTTTTCGATAAGCCAGATTTGCGCGACGCGCTGGCCTTCCTCGTCGTCGAAGACGCGGCATCCGAGCGTGCGCAGATCGGCGAACTCCGGCGGCACGTCGTAATGCGGCAGCCGATGTTTCATAAAAAAATAATCCCCAAGCGCGCCCGCGTCAGTTTTCACCGGGTCCAACATCAGCGAGTGCACGGAGCTCGCCACCGTCAGCAGCCGCCGCGCGGTGGTCCCGCCGGGGAATTCGTTCATGCGTTCGATCAGCTTCATCACGAAAATGGCGGCGATCACACTGACGGCGATGCCAATGGCCAGCACGGCCGGATTTTGCAGCGCTTCTTTCCAAGTGCGCTTCGGCGCGGCCACATAAATTCCCTTCGACAGCCATGCGGTGACTCCTTCCGGAATGGGAACCGTTTGAACTAAAGCGGCCACCGCGCGATCAAACTCGCGTTGATTCGCGAACTCGTCGGTTTTGTGCACGCGAAAAACAGCCGCGCGCATGGCGCGGTCGCGAATACGTTCCTCATTGAAAGGGGCGCACTGCACGAACATGCGCTGACGACGCGAGAGACGCGGCATTTTCATGCTTGTTCTTCGAAAGCTTGCTCGCGCGGGAAAGTCGCATTCAACCAAGCCTGAAATTCCTGCCGCCCGTTGCCGATGAGGTTGGCGAGTTCGGCTGTCTTTAGTTCGCTCAACGCCAGCAATTCTTCGTGATCAAATTCATCGAGATAAAAAAGTGCCAGGGCCGTCCGCTGCGGATCGGGCGCGGCCGAAATCCAAACCGCGAGTTGCGCCGGTTCGAGCTTTGCGATTTGGACTGGAGCGCTGCAATCGATCTCATGCTCCTCCAATTCGATCGCTTCGGCTTGCAAGCCCGCTTCGCTCGCTCCCAAACAGCGATAGCGCGCGTCGCGAAAGATCGACAAGCGGTCGTTCGGCAATTCACCTTCGGCCGCGCGCAGCGCGGCGTCGTGCATGATTGCCTGGAAAATTTCCTGCGCTTTGCCCGCGTCGCCCAGCATGAGAAAGCAAAAACGATAGAGCTGTGGCAGATCTTGATTGGGAAGACTCGGTTTCTCCAAAACTGCGGAACTTTACGCGCGTCGATTAGATCGACAAGAGTGTTTCGAAATCCTTCCGCGAGTGGATGTCGATCTTAGCGAAAAGTCTGAAGGCGGCACGCCGCCTCCGCGGCATTCTCCCGAGAGTTGAACGCGGAGATACGGAAATAACCTTCGCCTTGCGCGCCGAAACCATTGCCAGGCGTGATGACGATGTTCAGCTCGCGCAGCATCCGATCGAAGATCTGCCAGCTGGTCAAGCCGTCCGGCGTTTTCACCCAGATGTAGGGCGCGTTCACTCCGCCGAAAACCTTGATGTCGATTTTTGTACACGCGTCGCGCAGGATTTTTGCGTTGCCCATGTAATGATCGACGAGCGCGCGAACTTGTTTGCGGCCTTCCGGCGAATACAACGCGGTCGCGCCGCGTTGCACCGGATAACTGACGCTGTTGGCTTTTGTGCTCCAACGCCGATGCCAGAGCGGGTGCAGCGGCAATTTTTTTCCAGACTCGGTTTGGGCCAGCAAACTTTTCGGCATCACCGTGAATCCGCAGCGAACACCGGTGAATCCACCCGTTTTGGAAAAACTGCGCAATTCAATCGCGCATTCCCGCGCGCCGTCGATTTCAAAAATGGAATGCGGAAGCTCCGGTTCCGAAATATATGCCTCATAAGCGGCGTCGAAGAGTAATAGCGCCTCGTGTTCGCGGGCGTACTCGACCCAGTCGTTCAATTGCTTCCACGTCGCGACCGCGCCGGTCGGGTTATTTGGAAAACAGAGATAAACAAGATCGACATGTTCCGTTGGGGGCTCGGGAACAAAACTGTTTTCCGCCGTGCACGGCAAATAGACAATGCCTTCATAGCGGCCATCCTTTTTCACCAGGCCGGTGTGGCCGGCCATCACGTTCATATCGACATACACCGGATAAACCGGATCGGTAATCGCGACTTTGTTCTGGCCGCCCAGGACATCGAGGATGTAACCGCAATCGCATTTCGATCCGTCCGAAATAAAAATTTCGTCGTCGGCGATGTCGATCCTGCGGTCGCGATAATCGCCCTGTGCGATTGTCGATCTTAGAAATTCGTAGCCTTGTTCCGGACCGTAACCACGAAATGTTTTGCGATGCCCGAGTTCTTCCACCGCCTCTTTCATGGCATCGACGGCAGCTTGCGGCAGCGGCTCGGTGACGTCGCCGATTCCGCAGCGAATTAATCTCTTGGCGGCTTCCGGATTCGCGTCACAAAATTCGCGCACGCGCCGCGCGATCTCGGGAAACAAATAACCGGCCTGAAGCTTGAGATAGTTTTCGTTTAGATAGGCCATGAGTTTCTGGTAGGGACAGCGGGCTGCGCTGTCCGCGGACGCCGCAGCGCGGCGTCCCTACCAAATCTCGATCGATCTGCGCCTCTAGTAATTTTTCGCAACCGCGTCCCAGTTTACCACGTTCCACCAGGCCCTGATGTAATCGGGCCGGCGGTTTTGGTAGTTGAGATAGTAGGCGTGTTCCCAAACATCGAGACCGAGCACCGGCGTGTTGCCGTCCATGAGCGGACTGTCCTGGTTGGGCGTTGAAATCACTTCGAGCTTTCCGCTTTTGTTTTTGATCAACCACGCCCAGCCGCTGCCAAAGCGACCGGTACCGGCGGCGGCAAATTTTTCTTTGAAAGCATCGAAGCCGCCGAAAGTTGATTTGATATCGTCGGCCAGTTCGCCTTTCGGTTCGCCGCCGGCCTTCGGGCCCATAATTTTCCAAAAGAAGGAATGATTGGCGTGACCGCCGCCGTTGTTGCGCACAACGGTGCGAATGTCCTCCGGAACGGCGTTGAGATTGCCGATCAAATCTTCGACCGATTTCTTTTCCAGATCGGCCTTTCCTTTGATCGCGTTGTTAACATTGGTGATATAAGCCTGATGATGTTTGGTGTGATGGATCTCCATCGTCCGCGCGTCGATGTGCGGCTCGAGCGCATTATATTCGTAGGGTAATTTCGGTAGTTCGTAAGCCATGCCGAAACGTTAGGCCGCGAATAATTCAGGTCAATTGCAGCGACAATGGATGAGATGTCGATCTTGCGGTAGGACGCCGCGCTGTGACGTCCGCGGTCGGCGCAGCGCGCCGACCCTACCGATCGCAGCGATAACAGCTCGGATAATGTCCGAGGCCGTTACGATAATTCACGTAAGTCGCAAGCGCGAGAAGCGGGAAATTTTGGCGATAAAAATCGTACTTCAAATAAAACACGCGCGGGAAACCAGTGCCGGTGATTTGCGGTTCGTACCATGAACCGTCGGATTTCTGCGAACTGAGGAGGAAACGCAGACCGCGCTGGATGCTGGGCCGGTCGAGATCGCCGCATGCGCAGATGCCCATGACCGCCCAGGCGGTTTGCGAAGCCGTGCTCTCCCCTCGCCCCTTGCACGTGGAATCGTCATACGTCACGCAGGTTTCGCCCCAGCCGCCGTCATCATTCTGACAGCTCTCCAGCCAATCGCGTCCGCGCAAAACCCAATCCTGCGTCATGTCCTGGCCGATCGCGCGCAAGCCGCGGAGGACCTGCCAAGTCCCATAAATATAATTGACGCCCCAACGTCCGAACCACGAACCGTCGTCATCCTGCGTGTCGATCAAATATTGGAGGGCGTCGCGCACGGAACGTTTGTTCCGGTCGAATCCGATGTAACCGAAAAGCTCGAGCGTGCGCGCGGTTAGGTCGCTGCAGGTCGGATCGAGAATGGCGTTATGATCTGCGAATGGCATGTCTTCGAGCCACGGTGTCGTCACGTTTTTATCGAACGCAGCCCAGCCGCCATCGTCGCATTGGAAACTAAGCAGCCAATCGATAGCCCGGCGGAAAAGGCCGTCGAGCGGCTCTCGATCTTGCGGCCGAACGAGACGAAGCCCCATCAGCACCATGGCGGTGTCGTCCACGTCTGGATAGTAAACGTTGTTGTACTCGAAGGCCCAGCCGCTCGCCTCCGGATGCGGATTGTTCACGGCCCAGTCGCCGCGAATCCGCACTTCCTTCTTGATCAACCAATCGGCCGCCTTTTGCAGCGCCGGATGCTCCGGCGACAAACCCGACTCTCCCAGGGCGATCATGTTGATGGCAGTGTCCCAAACCGGCGAGAGGCAAGGTTGAATCCGAAAATCGTCCGGATCATCGATAAACAGACCGGCAAAGTCCTTCGCCGCCTTCACGTAAACCGGGTGCGTTTTCGGATAACCGAGCGCACGCAAAGCGATGAGACAATTAAGCATGGCGGGATACACGGTGGCGAGTCCGTCGCTCCCCTCGCCAATTCGTTCGAGCATCCAGCGCTCCGCTTCCTCGAGTGCGCGCTGGCGAATCGGACGAAACTCTAGCGGATGCAGAAATTTGAAAACGTCATCGACGCGCAGGAAAAAATTGCGCCAGGTGAAGAACCGTTCGCTCCGCGGCAGGCGAAGGTCCTGATTCTCGGTGCCTAACGGATAAAGCTCGTGCAATTGTTTTTCGCCGGGAAGCACGCGGGACGGCTTGAAATGATTGATGATGGCGAGCGGAATAAGCATCGCCCGACTCCAAGACGACATTTTGTAAATGTGGAACGGCGCCCAACTCGGCAGCAGCACCATCTCTACCGGAATCGTCGGCAAATATTTCCACGGGAATTGGCCGAGGAGCGCGAGATAAAGTTTGCTGAAAGTGTTCATGGCCGGAATGCCACCCAGCCGCAAGATGTTGGCGCGCGCTTCCTGCATGAACGGCGCGTCCGCCGAAATGCCCGCGAGCTTCAGCGCGAAGTAGGCCTTAACCGAGGCGTTGATCTCGCTCGCGCCACCAAAATAAATATTCCAACCGCCGTCAGGCAGTTGCCGTCTCAAAATGTGGCGGATACAGCGCTGCTGCATCTGCCCATCCACTTCGCCACACCAGTGCATGAACAGGATGAAGTCCGAGCAGAGCGTTGAATCGACCAGCAGCTCACCGCACCAATGGCCGTCCGCCTTTTGTTGCCGCAAAAGATTTTCCTGGGCGCGCGCGATAGCATCGACAATTTGCGGATCGCTCGCCAAATAGGACTCAGCAAGATCGGGTCGCGCGCTTGGCAATGAAATCATGTCGGTTTTGCGGTTCATGATTGTCGATCTTGTCCGCCTCAGGCGGATCGATCTTACGAAGCTTGCGCGGCAACCTCGGCGCGTTTACCGGTGATGTGCCCGTTTCCGCAGCTCACCCCGTTAAAAGCGACAGTCTCGCTACCACGGCCGGTCGGCTTCGGCTTCGCACCGAAATTGAACTTGATGTTTTTCCAGGTGTCGCCCCGCTGCGCCTGCAAACCGAGCGTCGCGGTCGGTTCGTAACCGCAGTGCACCATGCAGTTTTCGCAGCGACTGTCGCGCGCCACGCCGTTGACAACTCCGTATTTGTCCCACTCGACCTTCTCAAGCAACTCCGCATAGCTCGAATAATGCGCGTCGGTCATGAGATAGCACGGACCTTTCCAGCCGCGAATGTTGCGCGTCGGGATCGCCCAGGCTGAGCAAGTCAGGTCGCGTTTGCCGGCGAGAAATTCAAAATAAATCGGCGTGCCGAAAAGAGTGTATCGATTCATCCACTTTTCGATCTTCTGGAATTTCGCGATCGTCATCTTACGGGTAAGAAAGAAATTTTCTGGCTGCAGATTGAGCCGCTTGATCATGTCCTTCTTGGCTGCGTCGTATTCGTAGCCGGGCGAGATAGTGTGCCCGTCCACACCGAGATCGGAAAGATAATCGAACATTTGCTCGATCTCCTGCATGTCGGTTTCCTTGTAGATCGTTGTGTTGGTCGCAACCTGATAGCCGAGAATTTTCGCCATCTTGATCGCGAGAATGCATTCCTTGAAGACGCCTTCGCGCTCAACAATGAGGTCGTGAATGCGCTCGAGACCATCGAGATGAACGTTCCAATACATCCATTTGCTCGGGCCAATCGTAGGCTTGGCCGGATCTTTAGAACCTTTGCGAATTTCCGTCGCATCTTTTTCCGTGATCAAACCGGCGGAGAGGAGATCTCCGATTTTTTCTTCAACGAATTGCGATTCGATTGACAACCGTGACGCCAGCCATTCGCGCATCTTTTTGCGCATGAACATCGCATTTGTGCAGATGTAAACGATGCGGTCCTGCGCGAGCAACCCTTTCACCAAAGCTTCGATATGCGGATAAATGAGCGGTTCGCCGCCGCAGATCGAGATCATGGGGGCGTTGCATTCTTCGGCCGCCCCCAGGCAATCCTCCAGGCTCATCATGTCCTTGAGAGAGGTGGAATACTCGCGAATCCGCCCGCAACCGGTACAGGTAAGATTGCAAGTGTGCAGCGGCTCGAGTTGCAACACAGTGGCGAACTTTTTCGTGCCACGAAGCTTTTGCCCGATCATGTAGCCCGCGATTTTCGTCGTTAGGGCAAGGGGAAATCTCATAAGGCCGAGGATACTAACGAGGGTCTCCGACGTGTCAATAGAAGCACGCCCAGCGTGAAATAGAGCTAAATCGGCTTATAAAGCGAGTAAATCATGCACGATCATTTTATGCACTTAAGTTATCAGCCGGCAAATGCGCAGAGCATTGTACGCAATATCTGTCAGGGCGAGGCAGATGAGGCAGGCGGCGAACAATTCGGCAAATGAAATTCGTCGCCCCGCGAGGGCAAAAGTGCGATCTTTTCCCAGCCCCAGAACAAGCGTTGAGGCGACGAACACAAAGGGCAGAAAAAGTGACAGAATGAATCTGCTATCACTGACAATCGCATCGTACCACGCATACAGGAGCACGTAGGAAAAGAAGAAGAGAAAACAAAAAATCGCCGCGAACGGATTTTCCGCTATCAATCGACAGGCCAGTTGACGTTGTCGGGGCGCGAGGACCGCAGCCGTGAGAATGAAGAGAAGCACGAATTTGTAATAGCCCGTCGCCTTTGCACTTCGCGTCGCTAATGTTTTCAATCCATGGCCTAATCGATAGGCAACCTGAGCGGCGGAATGTTCTCGCCAGTATTTCCCCGGCGAAGGAACCTGATCCAGCGGAAAATCACGCCCTCCCGCGCTGTTGTCATATGCCTTGGTGAATGCCACCGCTTCCGGCCACGAATCGCACCACATGTAAAACGTCGAATTCACATTGTAGAAATAATGTCCGAAAATTTGTTTGCTCGTTCGGATGTAGGGAAAAATCACGGCGCCGAAAGTCCCGATTACCAGCAATAGCAGCCCGAATCGACGCAATGCCTCACGTAAGCGCGTGTCCGACTGGGCGCGATATTCCCAAAAACTCTGCCCGAGAAATACGACTGCCCAAAGTCCGAGCGCCGGCAGGACAGATGCCTTTGTTAAATGTGCGAGGCCGGTCGCAGCACCGCTGAATATTGCGAGCCACCACCGCGGTGCAGTCAGCATCCGCACCAGAACAAGAAATGAGCAAAAGCTAAGGAAATAAAAAAGCACCTCGGTCTGCACTAACCCCGAGCGGTACACAAAAACGCCAAAACCTGTCATGACGAGCAGCGCTAGCGCGTAGAAAGTTGGGAAAAATTTTCGGAAAATCAGAAACAAAAGTAGAAGAATGAGAATTGATAAATTGATATTGAATGACTGGGCGCGTGTAAGGAATTGCGTCTCGCTCAGGCCGGGGCGGTAAATAAGCGACAGCAGAAATGGGAAAACCGGCATGCGGTTGCGTCGGCCGACGACGGTGTAGCCGCTGTCATGCATCTGCTTCGCGTAGGCGAGGTACGCGGCCTGGTCGCTCTGGTTCGCGGGCGTGACGATCACCTCCCGCCGGGCCTGCGCCTCCAGCCCGTAGACGCTTAGAATCGTCACAACGATCACGACGATAAAACCGCCTCGGCGAAAAAAATGCGTCACCGCTTGGGAAATTACGGCGCCTGCCAGCCGCGCCGGATCAAACTAATGGCGATGGCAGCGAGCAAGAGCGCAATTATTTTCGAAACACCACGCAAACCTTGCTTGCCCATCCAGCGAGTGAAGCGGCCGGCGTTGCACAAGGCGATCGCGACCAGAGCGAGATTTACCAAGAGCGAAAGGAGCGTGAAAAAGAGGCCGACTGAATCAACCAGAATGAGCAACGCGGTGAGCAGCGCCGGGCCGGCAACCAACGGCATCCCGAGCGGGACGACACCGAATTCATCGCTTCCGCCGCGATCGGGCGGACCAATCCCGACCAGTTCGCGCACGGCCAGGCAAAGCAAAATCAAGCCACCGCCGACCTGAAAATCGGCAACCGTGATTCCGAGCGCGCCGAAAATAATTTTGCCGAGAAAGATAAAACCGATCGCGACCAAAAGGGCGGTGAAAATTCCGAGAAAGGCCTGTCGTTGTCGATGTTCGTTTGAAGCGCTGCTGCCGAGTCCCATGAAAATCGCTACCAGACCGATCGGATCGATCGCGACAAAGACCGGAATAAAGGCGAGCAGAAATTTTTCGATCACGGATCAAGATTGCACGGCATGTTTTCGCTTTACCGAGTATTCTTTCTACACAATCATCGCGCTCTCAATCAACCAAACCTTTCCGCATGAAACGTTTCTACCTGTCGATCTTGCTCTCCGTTGTCGTTGTCGATCTTTGCGATGCCGAACTCAAAACCGTCAATGATTTCGGGACGGCGGCGGTCAAAGCGAATGCCGTTCTGACTATTCCCGATTGGGAGCAGACCCCGGAAGCGGTCGATGCCGCGATGAAAGACGCAATTGCGAAAGCGAACAAGGCACTCGATCAAATCGGCACTCAAGACCCAGGCAAAGTCAGCTTTAAGAGCACGGTCGTCGCGCTCGATAATCTTACCTACGCGGCCACTCTCGAGGCGAATAAAGTCACCATCATCAAAGAAACGAACACGAATGCGGCGATGCGCACAGCGGCGGAAAACGCCGTGAAAATTTTCCAAGATTGGGCGGTCAGCATCGATTATCGCGAAGACGTTTACAAAGCGCTGAAAGCCTTTGCCGACACTCATCCGAAACTTTCTGGCGAAGACGAGAAACTGCTGTTTGAGACGATGCGCGATTATCGGCGAGCTGGCTTGGAACTCTCCCCGGACAAACGGAAGGAAGTCGAGCAACTGCGCAAGGAGTTGTCGAAGTTAGGCACTGATTTCGACACGAACATTGTCAAAGCCAAAGCGCCGGTCATTTTCACAAAAGCGGAACTGGATGGCGTTCCGGAAAGCTTCTTCGCCTCACCCGGCGTCAAAACCGGCGATGACGCCTACACCGTGATGGCGAATGTCACCTGGCAATTCATAGCGGTGGAGGAAAACGCCAAAAGCGAGGCCACCCGCAAGAAGCTTTACGTGATTCACGACAGTTTGGCGAAAGACACAAACGTGTCCGTGCTCAATCAAATGGTGCTTCTGCGCAACAAGATCGCGCTGCGGCTCGGCTACAAATCGTGGGACGACTACCAAACCGAAACGCGTATGGCCAAGACCGGCGCGGGCGCGAAGTCTTACATCGGCAATCTCGTCGCCGGCATTCAACCGAAGTTCGATGCGGAAGTTTCCACGCTTCAAAAAATGAAAGCCGCGGACACAAACGATCCCAGCGCCAGGATCGGCGTCTGGGATTGGCGTTACTACACGAACCAGCTCAACAAACAGAAGTACGCCGTCGATAAGGAAGCGCTCCGCGTTTATTTCCCTTTTCAAAAAGCGCTCGAGGGAATGTTCAGTATTTATCAGAGCATTTTCGGCCTGAAGTTTGAAAAAATCACCGCGCCCTACAAATGGATCGATGATTTGCAGCTCTTTCTCGTGACCGATTCCGCCAGCGGCGAACCGCTTGGCATGTTTTACCTCGACATGTTCCCGCGCGAAGGAAAGTTCAATCACTTCGCTGAGTTTGAAATCATCGGCGGCAAACTTCTGCCGGACAGAAAATATCAGCGGCCGACGGTCGCGTTGCTTTGCAATTTCCCGCCGCCGAGCGCGGACAAACCTTCATTGCTAAGTCATTCCGATGTCGAGACGCTTTTCCACGAATTCGGTCACGCGTTGCATACAATCACGACGCGCGCCAAGTACGGCCGCTTTGCCGGGACCAATGTGCCGCGCGATTTTGTCGAAGCGCCCTCACAGATGTTGCAAAACTGGGTTTGGGACAAAAAGGTGCTCGACACTTTCGCGGCCGATTATCGCGATCCGTCAAAGAAAATTCCGGCGGAGATCATCAAGAAGATGAACGATGCGAAGCTAGCGACGGCAGGCGTTATTTATCGGCGGCAGTTTGCTTTCGCCTCGCTCGATCTCGCCTTGCACGATCAGCATCCAGAAAATGATCCTTACGATTGCGTCGCGATGTCCAACCCGATTCTCGAAAAAGTTTTTCTGCCGATCGACCCGAACACGACGTTCGTTTCCTATTTCGGCCACTTGAACGGGTACGACGGCGGTTACTATGGCTACGCCTGGGCCGATGCCATCGCCGCGGACATGGCCACCGTTTTCGAAAAAGCGAAAGATGGTTATCTGGATAGGCAAGCTGGCTCGCGATTGCGTCACGAAATTTACGAACAGGGCGATTCGCGCGATGTGACACTGTCGATCGAAAAATTCCTCGGCCGCGGACAATCGATCGAGCCGTTCCTGAAAAAAATCGGCATTGGCGGGGAAAAGAAGACCAAAGCTGGGCCTTTGCAAGAAAGCAGATAGTTGTAGCGGCGCTTGACGCAAGCGCCGCTACAACTCCTGCACCCCTGTGAAAATCTGCGTTAATCTGTGGCCAATTCTTCTTCTGCTTTGCGGCACGGCGCGTCACCGCGCTGAAACTGATGTCGAAAAAGGTACGCACCTATTCGCCCAATGTGAAAGGTATCCGACCATCCTCGATCATCATCCCTACAAATATGTCCACCTTGAATGAGCTGTAGCCACCGGCCTGCAGCCGGTTAACGTCGCACCGCGACATGGCTGCAATATTTGCGACGCTCAGAGAGCGCCGCTACAGAAGAGATATGAAAACAATGCGCTGTTTTCTCGCGATAATCTCCGCCACTACCATGTCAATCTTGGCCGGCAGTCCGGAAGATCGGCTAAAGCCGGCGCTAGATGTAATCACGCCCGACGGTTTGCTCGCGCACATCAAAGTGCTTGCCTCCGATGAGTTTGAAGGCCGCGCGCCGGGCACGAAAGGCGAAGAGCTGTCGGTCAAATATATCTCCGAGCAGTTCAGGTCAATCGGCTTAAAACCGGGAAATCCCGACGGCAGTTTCACCCAGGAGGTTCCGCTCGCCGGAATCAAGAGCGATCCACGGATGATGTTCGTCGTGAACGGCCAGTCAACTGAGCTGAAATATCCGGATGATTTCGTTGCCTCGTCGGCGCGTTTGCAAAATGAAATCAAGATCGACAATTCCGACATCGTATTCGTTGGTTACGGAATCGTCGCGCCGGAATATGGCTGGGACGATTACAAAGATGTCGATGTCCGGGGCAAAACGATTTTGATGTTGATCAATGATCCGCCTATCCCCGATCCGAAGGATCCGTCCAGGCTCGATGAGAAGATGTTCAAAGGAAAAGCGATGACTTATTACGGCCGCTGGACTTACAAATATGAGATCGCCGCGCAAAAGGGCGCGGCCGCGGCCGTGATCATTCATGAAACCGAGCCGGCTGCGTACCCGTACTCGGTCGTAAAGACAAGTTGGGCGAAGGAGAATTACGAGCTTGATGCACCAGACAAAAACAAAGACGCGGTGCAAGTGCGTTCGTGGATTACGCACGATGTCGCGAAAAAGCTACTGACAGATTGCGGTCAGGATTTTGACGCGCTCAAGAAAGCAGCGGTCACGAAAGAGTTCCGGCCGGTGGCGTTGAGCGCAAAGGTTAACGTCGCGATCAAGCAACAACTTCGCTCATTCAAATCGCACAACGTCATCGGTAAATTCGAAGGGAGCGACCCGAAGTTAAAGGACGAATACATCATCTACACCGCGCATTGGGACCATCTTGGCCGGCATCCGGAGTTGCAAGGCGACCAGATTTTCAATGGCGCGGTCGACAACGCCTCGGGCGACGCGGCGGTGATGGGACTGGCGGCGGCGTTTTCGAAATTGAATCCGCCCCCGAAACGTTCGGTCCTGTTTATGTGCACGACGGCTGAGGAAGCTGGATTGCTCGGCGCGAATTTTTACGCTGAGCATCCGCTGTATCCGCTCGAGAAAACGCTGGCCGACATCAACATCGACAGCATGAACGTCTGGGGAAAGGCGCGCGACATCGAAGACGTGAGCTTCGGCATGTCCACGCTGGACGACATGCTCACCGCGGCGGCGAAACGACAAGGCCGCACCGCCATCCCGAATAGCCGGCCCGAAAAAGGCACCATTTATCGCGCGGATAATTTCGAATTCTCCAAAGCCGGTCTGCCGTCGCTTTACATCGGCAAAGGCGAACACTTGCTTTCGCAGCCGCAGAATGCGCCGTTGCGCTCGGATGAATTCGACCTGAACGATTACCACCAGGTGACCGACGAAATAAAACCCGATTGGGACCTCACCGGCACCGTGCAAGATGTCGATCTTTTATTCGAAGTCGGCTACCAAGTCGCCAACACCGACAGATTTCCGGAATGGAAAATGGGCGTCGAGTTCAAACCGAAGCGCGACAAGATGATAAAAAAGTAATAGCGAATTGGATTCGATGAATTTGTCCGTCCCAATTATCAGCGCGCTCATCGGCACGGTGATCCTGTTGTTTGGGCGAAGATTATTTTGGCTGTGCGTGGCGGCAGTTGGATTTGCGGCTGGCGTTGAGATCGCGCCGCACCTTGTTCATGAACCATCGACATTGCTGGCGCTGACGATTGCACTGGTGCTCGGATTTATCGGCGCGTTGCTCGCACTCTTTCTCCAGAAAATTGCGATAGCAGTTGCCGGGTTTCTCACCGGCGGAAAACTCGCGGTGGCGATTGTGGCTGCCTTTTTTGCCCAGCAAGCGCATTCCTTTGGGATTACATTTTTGATCGGCGGGATAATCGGCGCGCTCTTGCTGCTCGCTTTGTTCGATTGGGCGCTGATTGTTCTGTCGTCCGTGGTCGGCGCACATTTAATCCAGAGCGCGTTGACCCTGCCGCCCTCAGGATCGACCATTCTATTTGTCGGCCTCGCGGCCATCGGCATCATCGTGCAAGCTACTGAATTGCGAGGCAGTCGAGTCGCTTAAGGCAAAATTCGACGGTTCCATCGGCTTGGCTCAGGACAGGCGCCGACCCGCGCTCGGGGTTGCATTTTTGCTGACAAATCAAAGATCGACATGGAAAATGCAGAAATGAATTCACAAAGGACTGGATTACGTGTCGCGAGCATAATTTTCGCGATTTTTGCAGTTGGCCATGTGGTGCGGCTTTTCAAACACGCCAAAGTGCTCGTTGCAACTCATCAGATACCGATGGAAGTGAGCTGGGTTGCGCTCATCATCGCTGGCGGACTCTGCATTTGGCTATGGCGACTCTCCTCCCGCGCGACGTGACGAATTTTTAAAGCGGCGGCACCCGACATGGTCGCAGTGGCGGGTCGCAAATGAAACACTCCCATCTCGCGTTCATTTCCGGATTTCTCCTGTTCGTTATTCTCGCGATTTCATGGTGTGGAAAAAAACCGCAAACTGAAGTAACCGGCTCACCGACTCCGGCTCAGACTTCCTCACCTTCCTCCGCGGCGCTCTCTCCATCCCCGAGTGCTTCCGCGCCAGTAGCGCAGCCCTCCACACCGCCGTCGAGCAAAACTTCCTCGCCCGAGTTTCAAAAAGTGGCGAGCAAAGTCGGGCCTGCTGTGATTTTGGTCACGGTCTTCGATCGATCGGGGCGGTTACTAAGAACGGGAACCGGTTTCTTTATCTCCGAGGACGGTCGATTTGTCACGAACTCGCATATTGTTGAGGGCGGCGCCAATGCCGTAGCAAAATCTGCAGACGGCAAAATCCGCAATGTGACCGGCGTTCTTACCTCGTCCGACGAACTCGATCTCGCCGTGCTCAAGGCCGAAACAAAAACAGGCGTGCCGTTTCTTCCTTTGAAGAAAGGTTCCGAACGACAAACAGACACCTCAGTCGCCGTAATCGGGAGCTCCCTGGTCCGCCGTGAGCAGCCGCTCGCCGCCGCCACGATTTCCGCGCGAAGATCCGATCAGCGCGGAGACCGGCTCGAAATTTCGAATCCGATTTCAAATGACGCCGAGGGTTCGCCGGTTGTCGATGCGAGCGGCGAGGTGCTCGGCATCGTGACACCGGCGCGGGAGCAAGGCGCGATCGGGACCGTTGTGCGGCCCGCGAGCACCCTCGGATCATTGCTCGCGCAGATTAGATCAGACACGAAACCTCGTTGGGCCGCGGCCAACAGCGAGTCTCTCTCGCCCCAACCAAACCCTTCTCCTCAGCCATCCGCCAGAGCTGCCGGGGAGAATCGGAAATCGAAATTAACATACAATCCGGCGCCGAGATATCCTGCAGAAGCGCGCCTCTCGCGTGTCGGTGGCTCGGGCCGCTTCCGCATCATTTTCAGCGCGGACGGCGCGGCGAGAGATGTGCGGGTTATCGAATCAACCGGCAAACCCGTTCTCGACCAAGCGGCGGCGGACTCGCTGCGGCAATGGAAATCCGAACCAGGCCACGAGTGGAGCGTCGTTGTTCCGATTACTTTTAAGCCGTGATTTGTTCATCTCGATCTTAGTGGCGAAAATGCCGGATGCCGGTGAAGATCATCGCCATGCCGCGTTCGTTGGCGGCGGCAATCACTTCCTTGTCCCGTACTGAACCGCCCGGTTGAATGGCACAGGTCACGCCCGCGTCGGCCGCGGCAAGCAAACCATCGGGAAACGGAAAGAACGCATCGCTTGCTACGGCACTGCCTTTGAGCGAGAGGCCGCTCTCCGCCGCTTTCCAAATCGCGATGCGCGACGCATCGATACGCGACATTTGGCCGGCGCCAATTCCCAGCGTGCGATCGGGCCTGGCATAAACAATCGCGTTCGATTTGACGTGCTTGACCACGCGCCATCCGAAAAGCATTGCCTTGAGTTCGCTTTTCGTGGGTTGACGTTTTGTCACGACATCTTGTGGAATCTGGTTCGCGTTGTCTGCGTCCTGCACAAGTAGTCCGCCGCAGACCGAGCGAATATCGATTGTCGATCTTGTCTCATCTGCCGGAGCCGTCAGACGAATAAGCCGCAGATTTTTTTTCTTCTGCAAAATGGTGCGCGCTTCTGCGTCGAAATCCGGCGCGACAATCACTTCAGAGAAAATTTCGCTGATCGTTTTCGCGAGCGGCTCATCGATTGCTTGGTTGCAAACGATAATGCCCCCAAATGGCGCCTGCTTGTCCGTGGCAAACGCTTTTTCCCAGGCCCTGCGAAGATCGACATCGGAACCGACGCCGCACGGATTGGTGTGTTTTAAAATCGCAAGTGTCGGCTGCTCGAATTCTGCGATCAGATTCGTCGCTGCGCTGATGTCGAGAATGTTGTTAAAGGAAAGTTCCTTGCCGTGAAGTTTTTCATAATGTCGGTCGAAATCCCCGTAGAGCGCCGCGGCTTGATGCGGATTCTCGCCGTAGCGCAGCCGAGCGACGAGCGGCAGCGAGATTGAAAATGATGCGTCGGTCGTTTGTTCCTTGTTCAGAAAATTGCCGATGGCGCGGTCGTAATCGGAGCATTTGATGAAGGCTTTAATGGCCAGGTACTCGCGCAATTTTAACGTCGTTGCGCCGTCGTTGTCGCGCATGTTTTCGAGCACGGCCTCGTAATCGGCGGGATCGACAACGACCGTGACCGATTCATAATTCTTCGCGGCGCTGCGAACCATCGAGGGCCCGCCGATGTCGATGTTGTCGATCGCTTCGGCCAGCGTCACATCCGGTTTCGCGATGGTTTCTTCGAATGGATACAGATTAACCACCACCAGATCGATCGGCTCAAAACCGCACTCGCGCGCTTCGGCCTCGTGCTTCGGATCGCCCCGTTTGTAAAGCAATCCGCCATGCACACGCGGGTGCAAAGTTTTGACCCGCCCTTCCAGCACCTCGGGAAATCCAGTGAAACTGGAGATCTCACGCGCTGGGATCTTTTCTTTTTTTAGCAACTCCGCCGTGCCACCAGTGGAAATGACGTCCACGCCCTGACGCTCGAGCGCGCGGGCCAACGACGCGATGCCGGTCTTATCCGAAACCGAAATTAATGCGCGCCTGATTTTCATCTCGACGTTAAAAGAGTTAAAAAGGTTACAAGGTTAAAATGTAACGTTTGTAACGATGTAACTCTTCTAACCTTTTTAACGCGACGCCAGTCAGCGATCCAGAATGACGTTCTTCGCCGCCGGATAAAGCACCGGGCAACAGCCGATGGTTTCGCAAAATGCCTTGCTGAAATGGCTGAGGCTCGAATAACCGACTTCCGTCGCAGCTTCAGTTACATTGTAGCGTCCCGTCCGTAGCAGTTCGGCCGCGCGTTCCATTCGCAGATTGCGCAAGTATTGGGGAATAGTGAGGCCGACTTCGCGCGAGAAAATCCGGCTGAGATAAAAGGGGCTACAGCCGACTTCCTGACCAAGTGCTTCGAGGGTGGGCGGGTTCGCCAAATCGCGCGCCAGCAGTTCTTTGGCCCGCTCGACGCGTTCACGCGCAACGCGTTTTTGGCGCATGCAAAAAAATTCCGGGTCCTTCGGCGCAAAGAGAAAATGCGCCATCAACTCGAGTGCCTTGCTTTGGTACCAAAGAATCTGCGCGGCTTTCGCGACTGGTGGCTCGGCCAGACTGGCCACGACATCGCGCTGTTGAATTGACATCGGACGGGCCGGCGCGACTACGCTTTCGTTTTTATCACCAAAAATCACCCGTCGAATCTCCGGCTCCAAGTCGGCTTCGTTTTGCACAAACTGCTTTTGTAAATGTTCGCGGGAGAATTCGAGAGTGACAAACTGATGATGATCGTGCGCCTGACGTGACGCAGGCACCGGCTCGTTCGCAATGGCGTAATAACCGGAGTTCCCAGGGTGATAATCGCTCCGCGTCCGTCCATGAGCGCCGACCGCGCCCCGACCGTTGAGGTTCAAACAGAACTCAAGGCTCCGCCGATGAAAACTGCGTCCCCAGTCGAGCGGCTGCGCGATGCGGAAATCATGCCACTCGATGCTGACCCCAAGCTGATCGAAATCGCCGTAAAGCTGACGCCATCCCGGGGCCACTTCACTCCATGCTCCTTGTTCGGCTTGCGCTACTTCCTTTGAAATCATCGCGTCTAATTACAAATGCCGCCGCTAAGAAAGCAAGGAAGGTTTCACTTCTTTCAGCGCGTCCCGTTCCCACTTCCCGAGGATGGACGCCGCGTCATAAGTGCTTTGAGCGAACTCCAGAAGCACGGCATCCGGCGAGTCTCCGGTGCGCACTGCATCGTACGGTAAAATAAATTCGTGCATGGTTGGGTTGTACGAGGCGGCCTCCGGTTGCACTTTTGCTTTCGCAAATCCCGATGGCTCTGGATATGCATAGGAATAGAACAGCGGCAGCGGCGCAGCGGCGTTGCCTGGCCAGAAACCGAGACTGCTTACTTCCTGCGAATAAGCTTCGCGCGTGATGGAGTCGGGCAAGTGCGGAATGCCGCCGGGATGCGGAGGCGCGGCGCGACCGGAGAATCGCGTCACGGCAAGATCGAAACTGCCCCAGAAAAAATGCACTGGGCTGCATTTGCCGCAGAAGCGCGAACGAAATCCTTTAAAGATGCGATCGGCCTGAACGAGAACACGCCAGAATCGATTTGCGTAATCGGGATCATAAGCGCGGTGCATTTCATCGCGCTCGAACGGAATCGGGTCGGGTAACTCATTGGGCATGGTGTTGATCGCAACCGGCAGATTCAACTCACGCAAGATCGACATGAGCGCGTGATAAAATTCAGAAACACTCCGCGGTAGGAGCGGAATTTCGCGCTGCGCGCCATCATCGGTCGCGATCGACAGCTTGTGATCGATAAAATCGAATTCGATTTCGAATATTCTGGCCCCGTGCGGAATCGGCGAAGTCGTCAGGCCGCGCGCCGTGACGTAAAGCGTGACGTGCCAGGAATGGTTCGTCCACGGGGTGAGCGCGAGCCGGATCTTGCCCACGATTTGCGTCCACATGTGAAGCGTGGCGCAAGTCTCTTTCCATTCCAGAAATGGCAGCGCCGGCCAGATTTGGTCGCGACTTTTGTTTTGAGGCGAAATCATCTTTGTCGATCTTGCCGGTCCAGATCAGTCCCGATTAATGAAATCCTGGAAGGAGCGGTGCACTCTTTCGAAGATGTCTCGCGCTTCGTCCTGACCGCGCCGGAAAGCTTGTTTGATCCGCGCCTTGGTGCTGCTGATGATGCCGCCTCCCTCTTCCGTGTCTCGTTTTGCGTCGCGATCGGTTTCCACTTCCTGCATGCTGGCCCCGGCGAACATTCCCTCGGTGCGCGTGACAGCGCCGCGGTTCGCCCCGATATAAATGGTGCCGACCGGACGCGCGGATTCATTTTGCAACGTAACAATCCAGACGGGATCGCCGTGCTCATCGGTGCGCAGCGCGTAACTGACAATCGCGAAGCGCGCGTTCGATTTTTCGGCGGTATGACTGGCGACGGCATAGGCGCCGTTGGAGTCGAGATTTAAGCGCGCGGTATTAATGGTGGCCCCTTCCGTAGAACCGGCGACCGAGCGAACCGGCGTGCGTTCGGACACAATGCGGTCGTTCGCTATTTCTATTTCTCGCACCCCTCCGCGGGCGCGTGGATCGTCGAGAAGAATTTTCCAGGTCTTCGGTTGCGGAGTGCCGTCCACGCCCGTGACAGAAATAACATGATTAACGAAATCGCGATTCAACTGCATGCCGACTACGCGCAAAGCTTCATAAGCAGTGGCGTGTTCCTGCGCCAGCGCCGGCGTTACAATCAGCAGCAGCGCGGCCAACGTTTTCCACATGTGCAGAACTGAACAACCGGTTGCAACGACTGTCCATCGCTTTCGCTGAAGACCTACTCTGGAGGGGACGCTGTCAGCGTCCCGCTTAAATTCAAAACGGGAAGCAAACTGCTTTCCCTACAGAATTGCAGCATCGGCAACTGTCGATTTAAGATGCGTTCGTTTTTTGCCTCCGGACTTGAATGAGCCCGCCCTGTCTGTTCAGCTTGCTTGTGCGGTCGAATGAAGAAAAAGAAGATCGAGTTTAGCAGTCACACCGCCAACCTTGCCTTAATGCGCAAGTTTGTGCGCGGATTTCTCGACGCTTATCCGTTTTCCGAAAAAGAGCGGATGCTGATAGTGCTCGGCGTCGACGAAGCCTGCACCAACATCATTCGCCACGCTTATCAATTGCGCGACGATCAACCGATCGCATTGTCGATGGAAGGATTGCGCAAATGCATCCGCATGCGCTTGCGCGATTACGGCGAACAATGCCCGGCGCACGAGATGCAGGGCCGCGCCCATGATATGATCGAACCGGGGGGGCTCGGCTTGCACTTGATGAAAAACGCATTCGATCGGATCGATTATATTTTGAAACCGCGCGGGACAGAGCTCGTCCTCACCAAAAACCTAGAATAGCAACGTGCATGATTGATGCACAGAAAACTGTAGGAGACGCTGTTAGCGTCCCGCCTAATTTGTTTGGGAAGCAAACTGCTTTCCCTACGGAATCGACAAGATCGACATCGAGATGAAACCACCGGAACCAGATGCCGCTTTCGAAATTTCGCTGCGACCGCCGATGTTCAGCGAATTCACCGGCCAGGTGAAAGTGCGCGAGCGTCTGGAATTGATGGTGGAAGCGGCCAAAAAACGGAATGACGTCCTCGAGCACATTCTGCTGAGCGGCCCATCCGGCCTTGGCAAAACCACGTTGGCCTACATCATCGCGAACGCGATGGGCGTGAGCATCAAAAACACGAGTGGACCGGTCATTGAAAAAGCCGGTGAACTGGCCGGCCTGCTCACCAGTCTGGAAAAAGGCGACGTGCTTTTCATCGACGAGATCCATCGCCTCCAACCAACAATCGAAGAATATCTCTATCCGGCGATGGAAGATTACCGGCTCGACATCATTATCGATCAAGGCCCGCAGGCGCGCAGTCTACGTTTGCAATTGCCGAAGTTTACACTCATCGGTGCAACCACGCGCGCCGGCATGGTGAGCGCGCCGCTTCGCTCGCGCTTCGGCATGACGGCGCGGCTCGATTATTACAATGCCGAGGAAATGCAAAAGATCATCATGCGCAGCGCGCGTTTGTTAGGCGTGGACGTCGATCTTGCCGGCGCCGCCGAAATCGCCGCCCGCGCCCGCGGCACGCCGCGCACCGCGAACAATCTTCTTCGCTGGGTGCGCGATTATGTCCAGGTAAAAGCCGAAGGAAAAATCACCGCCGAGCTGGCCGACCGCGCCTTGACCATGCTCGAGATCGATCGCGACGGTTTCGATCAATGGGACAAACGCATCATCGAAACTTTGATCCACAAGTTCAACGGCGGGCCCGTTGGCTTGAATTCGCTCGCGGTCGCGATTGGCGAAGAAGCCGGCACGCTTGAGGAAGTGAATGAGCCGTACTTGATAATGGAAGGTTACATCAAACGCACCCCGCAGGGGCGCGTCGCGACCGCAAATGCGTATCGCAAGCTCGGCTTGAAACCGCCATCCGGCGCGCAGAATGAACTGTTTGGCCAATGATGCGACATGGCGATTTTGTGGGTAACGCGCGCGCCACCCGGATTCAAATGCAAGTAACAGCCGATTTCTTCCAACAAACCTCTCGAGTGCTAACGGTCTCAGAACTGACGCGACAAATTCGCGGTACGCTCGAGACAAGATTCGGTGCGGTTTGGGTGCAGGGCGAAATCTCCAATTACAAATTGCATCCAAGCGGACATCAGTATTTCACGCTCAAGGACCAGCGCGCACAGATCGCGTGCGTGATTTTTCGCAATACCATTGCGCCGCTTCCGCAAGCGCTGGTCGATGGAACGCAAGTGCAGGTTTACGGCAACGTTTCCGTTTTCGAAGCTCGCGGGCAATACCAGGTCAGCGTGCAAATCTTGCAGCCGCGCGGATTGGGGTTGTTGCAAGCGAAGTTTGACGCGCTTAAACGCAGACTCGACGCCGAAGGACTTTTTGATCCCGCGCGCAAACGCGCGCTCCCAAGATTTCCGCGCCGAATTGGGATCGTCACTTCCCCAAGCGGCGCGGCCATTCGCGACCTGCTGAATGTCTTGCGACGGCGGGCGCCCTGGCTGCAAATCCTGATCAATCCCGTGCGGGTGCAGGGTAGTGGCGCGGCGGCGGAAATCGCGGTCGCAGTTCGCGAGCTGGCAACGCCTAACGAAAACTGGTTGCCTGTCGATCTAATCGTGGTCGCGCGCGGCGGCGGCAGCATCGAAGATTTGTGGGAATTCAACGAGGAGATCGTCGCGCGAGCGATTGGCGATGTTAGCGTGCCAGTTGTTTCGGCAATCGGACACGAGATTGATTTCACAATTTGTGATTTCGTGGCCGATTTGCGCGCGCCGACGCCGAGCGCCGCGGCAGAACTGATTGTGCCGGACATTGTCGATCTTCGAAGACGAATCGCTGAGCTTGCCGCGTCTTTCCATAAATGTTTGCGCAATTTTGTGGAGCACCAAAAAACGCGGCTGCGTTTTTTATCGGAGCGGACACTGGTGCGCAACCTCGTGGCACGGATGCGCGAGGCACAACAGCGTATCGATGTTGTGAGGGAATCGCTGGCGCGACTAACGAAACAGGAAATCGACAATGTACGGCAACGCTTTCGGCGAGCAGAAGGCATCCTCCGCGTCCTTGGGCCCGACGGCACACTCCAGCGCGGCTATAGCATCACGAGAGATACAGAAGGCAATGTGATCCGAGCGGTCCGCGATGTCCGGCCACGCATGAAAATTCGGACACGCGTCACGGACGGCGAATTCAGATCTGAGGTGGTGTAGAGACGTCCGCCGCGGCGAAGTTGCAGCCGCTTCGCTGTGCGAAGCGATTTGCGCCGCCCACAGGGCGGCGGCTACGGTTGCGAAGCGTGCGCGTCACCCGCAGGGTGACGGCTACATCTCAAAAAAATTGATCTAAAAGGAAACGAACTCTTTTTGAATTACAGCGGGGTTTAGCCGAAGCTGCCGCGCTCATTCGCCGCAGCGAATCGGCTTCGCATTAAATTGCAAAAGCCAAGGCCGCCTGGAAGGCGAGCTTCGAATACAGAGGGATCGAAGGAAAATCGAAATGAGATGCCCGTTCCTTATTGGAATCCTTTGCGGGGTGATGCTGGCGGCTGCCGTCACATTTGCCCTTACAATCCCGGCGACCAACAACCATTGGCGCGTGGAGATCGTGAAACGTGGCGGCGGAGCCTGGTACTGGGATAAGAACGGCAATCTCGACTGGATGTGGATCGCTCAGCCGATCTCCGAGCGTGGCCACTCAGCGCCCGTTATTATCGCTCCCCGGGCTCGACGGAGTTCCGATTCTCCTGGCGACCGGTTATGAATCTCGCCGTATTTGGCGAAGGCGTCCCGTAGAGGCAGCCGTGTCGGCTGCAAGGGACGCTTCATCCCGCAGGCGACACGCCTGTTCGACTTCGCTCAGAGCAGGCTCTGCCACTACAGCTGCAACAATTGAATTTCCTATTCATCTCGCAGGCGACACGCCTGCCACTACAGCGATTCCCCAAAAGAAAACGCCCTGTCCGATTTTCAGACAGGGCGTTTGAGATTAAACGAAACCGAACTTTTCCGAATTACGGATACGGGAACCCGCCACCTTTGTCCGGATTCAAGGGTATATTGGTTGCCCCGAGCCAAGTTACGCCCGCATCGGTGGCGGGTTTAAAAATCGTGTCCACGGCTGATCCGGTTCGAAAGATCGATGGTTTCGCCGCCACAAGTTGATCATCACACGTCATAACCTTGGCACTGCCATCGACGAAGGCAACAATGCCTTTCTTACCCGCCCACACGCCGCCCGGTAGAGTACCGTCCGTGGAGTACTGATAAGGCGACGCGAGGGGGTCAATGAACGCATCGCACACTAAAGGGAACCCGGAGTTCGAAGTATCATTGAGAGCGGTAATGTAGGCGTAGGCATTTTCGCCCGCCTTCAGTGTCTCAGTTCGGGCAGCGGCTCCTGCCGCGTCCAATTTATTGTCCGCAGTGGACGTACACCAGTGGGAGCCTCCGACGATGAAAATGTTTTCATCACTCGTATAGGTCGGGAAGAGCCACCAGAACGCGTCGTTGGAGGTAGCGGCGGCGGTGCCGGCGGCCGCGGCAGCCGCGTACGTCGTATTAGGTGCGTAATATGGGAATACACCGTTGTTGTCGATAGCAAACTGTTTCAATGCCAGGACGATTTGTTTGGTATCGGACATGTCCTTGGTTTGCTTGGCCCGTGCCTGCACGGAGCTGAACACAGGCAGAGCGAGGCTGGCGAGAATCGCGATAATCGCGATCACGACGAGCAATTCGATGAGGGTAAATGCAGAGGAGGTTTTTGGTTTCATAGAGGTGCGTGGGCAGCCTTGTTAATAGGTCTGCGGGAAAACGTCAAGATTTATTTTTGACCATTTTAAAGGGGCAGCGTGGAGGGGTGTGGCGGCGCTTGTCCCCGCGCGCCGAATCTTAAACAGGTAGGGACACACCTCCGAGGTGTGCCATTTCTTCGTCGGACGTCTTCGCATTTTCGCCGAGATCGTCAGAACCCCAGGCGGTTGCAGCGGCGGTTGCCCCAAGCGCCGAAGACAAATAATCAAGCGTTTGAGGACAATGGAGCCCGCCTGAGGCGGGGAGGCTGCGACATGGACGGGAAGCCCGAAAGGGTGAGTGAGCGGGAGCGAACAAATCACTCGGTCGAGCCGACGAACAAATGGGACACCTCGGAGAACTTGCCCGGAGCGAAGTCGAATGGGTGTGTCCGTGCCTGTTTTGTAGAAAAAAAGCGTGGCAGGGGTTGAACCCTGCCACGCTCAGTCAATGAGAAGCTGACTTATATAAAGCTTCGAATCAGCGCACGATGAGATTGCCCCCGCCGAGTTTCTGCTCGATCGTTTTGGTCCCGCTCCAGTTGCTGGAGAACCACATGCCGCCGCTCTTGTTCCAGACGGTAATCGCGATCGTGTCGTTTGCGCCGGGCTCGCCATTATCGGTCATCGTCACCTGAAGGGTTGCGTTGCCATCGATGCTGATCGGCTGAGCAAGTGGATCGGTGATATCCTGGATGTTTGACTTGCCATTGAAGGTCGCTGTACCCCCGACCGAATTTGGCAGGGTCGCCAGGGAAGTCATCGAGTTACCTTTGATCTGATACACCCGGCCGTTGTTCCGAACAATCGTGTTGATATTACCTTTGACGCCGGTCTTGGTGTTCTTGACGTTGAACCCAAAGTTGTTCTTCGTTCCAAGGCCTCCCGGATAGAGACCAGCCGAGCTCTGCATGACGAGATAGCCGCCGCCGTTGATTGAACCAGGAGTTACCAGCGAGACAGTCACAATGGTGTCGTCGGCTGAAGCGTTACGCGTGTAGTAGTTGCCCACAATAATGCCGACCGTGTACTGCACTGAGTCGGCGCTCCCGATGTCCACATTCCAATTGTAAGTGGCCGTCCCCGTCTTCGTGTCCCCGGCGCTGACCAATCCCACCGGCACAGTGGCGATGACCGCGTTGCCGTTGTCGCGGTTAACGAAAGTGACAGTCGCATTCCGAATATCTCCGGGATAGGGGTCATAAGCCAAGTCCGTAGGCACCGCAGTGATGTCCTGCACTGTCGCACTCAGCGTCACGGTAGCCTTGCTGCTGGTTGGTGATGACGTCGAAACCATCATGGCGCCTGTGTAAGTAACGCGCGCGTCTTCCTGGGTCACAGTCAACGTGCCCGTCTTGAAAGTGATGGCGTAGTTAATCGAGGTCAGGCCCGAAGGTATGATCGTGTATGCACCTGGGGCGAAGAACTGAGCCGCTGCCGAGGTGGGGTTAAAAGCTAGCGTCCCTCCCAACACGCTCGCATTTTCTCCATTCAGGAGGCCGGCATACATTACAGTAAACGTTACCGGATCCGAATACTGCGTTGTCGCGTTTTGTGCTGTAATCGTTAGGGGGGCCTTACCGATG
>Ga0209055_1000122_pt1 | contig 51440 bp, 55 predicted proteins | sample GraSoiAngelo_110_FD_185875 | JGI IMG/M metagenome (GOLD analysis project Ga0209055, IMG submission 185875) | Grasslands soil microbial communities from the Angelo Coastal Reserve, California, USA - 14_0903_12_30cm (SPAdes) (version 2) | ecosystem: Environmental > Terrestrial > Soil > Grasslands ... | reverse complement strand
TTGTGGAGGAGGCTCCCGAGATTTTCTTGCCGATTCCTGGCGGCTGGGGAAAATGGGACACACCCATATTCGCCTGGCGGCAGCGAACGAGGATGTACTGACGGGCGCACTCCGAACCGCGTGGAAACTGCGAATTGAGAAGAACGCAAAGACCAAGCGGGAAGAGGCGCCCTTTGGCTGCGCGGAGCGGAGTAGCAAACAAGAAGCGCGGGAAGCGATGACCTGTGGTACCCAGTCTGGCCGTATCGGCGACAATACGGCCGTGTGATTTTAACTCTTATAGTAAAGTAGCTATATAATGGTAAACACTTCGATATCCCCGATGCTCTCTGTCCGGCGAGGAGCGGAGGCAGTGGAATTCTACAAATCCGCCTTTGCTGCTAACGTTGTGTATCGTATCGATGCACCTGATGGCGCGGTTGTCGCCCGCCTCTCAATCGATGGCGCAGAGTTTTGGGTGGCCGATGAGTCTCCCGAGCACAAGAACTTCAGTCCTGAGACGCTTGGCGGCGGAACCGTAAGGATAGTGTTAATCAAGGACGACCCAGATGACGCGTTCGCAAAGGCAGTTGCTGCGGGAGCTGCCATCGTTTGGCCGGTGGGAAATCAACATGGCTGGCGCATCGGTAGGGTCGTCGATCCGTTCGGACATCATTGGGAGATCGGTAAGCCCGTGTCGTGATCTACACTACACATGGCCTGAATTGATCCGTTCACACGTGGATGGTGTCCAGTTGGTCGGCCATTCGCGTGTTTGAAACGGCAGATAGGTGACGACTAGTCGCCAAGGGCGAGTGATTTGCTCGCGCCCGCCTGTGTTCCTCAAAAAATACGCGCGAGGCCAGAAGAGATGCTTAGACGGATTCTTTGGTCCACGCGGAAAGGATGCGATTGCCATCAAATGTACGATGATACCGGCTTCAATGGTAATCTCTTGGGACAGATGTCACGAACGAAGATTGATTTTGATACGGTGCGAAAAATCGCCCTCCGCTTACCTGACGTGGAAGAATCCAGCGCTTGGGGTTCGTCCGCCCTCAAAGTCCGCGGCCAATGGCTGGCCGTCATTCCGACGCATAAATCGGCGGAGTCGAACTCGCTGGCCGTTCGCGTCGATTTCGAACAGCGCACGGAACTGCTCGAGTCCGCTCCGGACATCTACTATTTAAAGGACCATTACCAAAATTATCCAGTCGTCCTTGTCCGGTTGGCGCGCATCAGTCGCGACGCGCTTGAAGGTCTGCTGCGGATGGCATGGCAGGTTACGACCACGAAAAAGGTAAACCGTAGGTGATTTTTCCCGCTTGGACCGGATTGGGACTAAGCTGTGAGAAGCCAATGAGAAGCGCTTAAGTCAACCGAGCGTCTCGGGATAATTCGACCATTCTGTCCACTCGCCCCGTAATGTTGGCAATCCGGATAGGTGCCCATCTGAACCTGCCTGGGTGCCACGCGACCACACGCAACACTCAGCTATTCCCCTCCACGACTCCCGAGCACACGCGCCAGAACCATATTTGTGCCGAACGCGACAAGAAACGCAGGCAGCGCCGTGATGACCGGCCAGATCCCGAGCGAGAGAAGCAGGAGGTGTCGGTGCTGGGTCGATCCGGCAGACAGCGAATGGATGTTGGCGCCAACAGCAAGTCCGAATGCTCCAAGCGCAACAGCAAAGGCAACGTGCAGGGCGGCCGAACCAGGTGAGTTTTGCAGCCGAAAGCGCTCGTACGCTATGTGAACTGCGTAGCCAATGGCGCTCACTACCCACGCCGCCAAGCGCCACGCCTGCATGTGAGTGGCTGGTACGGCGAAAGCGATGCCAACGAGGGCGTACCCGATACCGAGGAGAACGGCCGTACGTACCCACGACTGACGAGGTGATTCGCCCATGTGTGTAGTCTAATTCTTGTTTAGGCCGACCCGCCTAAATCGCCGTGGAGGGCGGCAGGAAACCAGCACGCCCACGGATTGCGATGCGGATAAGTTCGCATTATAGGCTCACTCTCCGGGCGAATCGTCGGCAAACAAAAAGTGCGCGCTGAGCAGCGCGTTGTTCAGGAGGGCTGAAGTCCCTCTGGCGCTCAAATGAGGGGCGCCATATCCAAGAAGCGGGGTTCGCAGCCTCGCTGGCCGGAGAAAGCGGAAGGTATGGAGACGTCTAAACGGGCACGAAGGCGAAAGCTGGATACAGCCAAGACCGACCTAAAGCCACCGCTTGCTGTACTTCGGAGGGCAGGGTGTCCATCGTGAGGTGGGATCCGAAGGGCCTGCGGAGAAGTACCGGGCCGTAATCGATGGGGAAACCCAAGATGAACCGGTCGGCCAAAGGTGGGCAAGCTCGCGTCTGCACTTCTGAGACGAAGGCATTCTCATTCACCCACCGCACCAAGGTGTTTGCGGACGGCACGGTACGGAAGAACAGCGCGTGACCTCAGGAGAGTTGACAGAGTCCCCGGTTGGCATTGGGGTAAGCGGACCTATAAGCGCAAGCGAAATGGCGAGCGATGCTCTGTCAGTAGTCCGACGGCTGAATAGTACCTGAAGCGCGGCGAAAACCGCGTGACCGAGCGATCGGCGACCAGAGTGGGTTGGGGAAGGCAGCCGGCGAAGATGGTCAGGAAGAGAAAGGAAACCAGATGAGTAAAGATGAGGGGGATGGAACAGTTCCTTTAGTGAAAACCCGTACGCTCCCAGACATACCTTGACACGTATATGCCCAATGGAGTATATGAAGAGCGTGGAATCTGTCTTCGACATCATTGCGGAGCCGAACCGCCGCGCGATCTTGAGCCTCCTGGTCTCGTCCCAACAAGCGGTTGGAGAGATCGAGCGTCAGCTTCGTATGCCGCAGCCGACCGTGTCAAAGCACCTGCGCGTGCTGCGAGAGGCCGGTTTCGTGGAATCCACGGTGGACGCAGGAGAGGCGTCTCTGACGGCTGAAACCTGAACCATTCCAGGAGGTGGATGACTGGTTGGCTCAGTTCCGCCGGATCTGGTCCGCTCACGTAGATGCTCTCGGACGCCACCTCGACCGCATGGATCAATCGACACCAGAGAAAGGGAAGACAAGGAGGAGAAGATGACCGATAGCCAGCAGTACACACCGGGTCCGGCCAGCGGGGCGCAGGTACGAAAGGAAGGCGAGAAGTGGACGCTCATTCTCGTCAGAGAACTGGGCCACCCGCCGGAAAAAGTCTGGCAGGCGCTTACCGACCCGGCGCATCTGCGCGAGTGGGCGCCATTTGAGGTCGATGGGAGCCTGGGTACGGTTGGAACGGTGAAGCTCACCTGGGTGGGAACGCCCACAGCGATCGAAACTAAAGTGACGCGAGCCGACGCTCCCAAGGTACTGGAGTACAGCGATACCCGGTGGGAACTCGAAGCCTTTGGTGGCGGCACACGCCTGACGCTGTGGCACACCATCAATCGCCGCTTCATCTCAATGGGTGCTGCCGGATGGCACATTGCTTTCGATGTTCTGAATCAGCTTCTGGCCGGTCAGCCCATTGCACGCATGGTCGGCGCCGAGGCCATGAAGTTCGCCGGCTGGCAGCGGTTGAACGCGGAGTACGCCAAGCAGTTCGGTATTGAACCGCCCCGCTGGCCACCTCAGGCGGCTCAAAAGTCGTGATCGTATACTGACCGGCTGGGCCTCTTGGCGGTGCTCCCGCTCGTCTTCCTGCTGCTCACCGGTTTGTACCGGTTCGTGCTGCCGTATGCCACCAAGTGGCGCAGCGGACGAGCCACCGACTGAACGGGCAGCTCGGCCACACTCGCCGACGCCTTTCCTCGATACCCGGCTTTTTGGTCGGCCCCTGGCAAGCGCATGGGCCATCGCGACTTCTATTCCGACTCTGTGGAATAATCAGTCGCGATGGAACACTCAGCGAACCCCGGAGGAGTGCTTGGTCGGCACGCAGCGGCACTCCGAGCAGCACTCTTACAGCCTTTTCTCCAGTTAAACTTTGTGACGCTCTGGGTCCGGGATCAGGAGCGGAGTCGGCAGTTCTTCGTGGAAAAGCTAAATTTCGAGACAATTGTGAACGTGCAAACCCCAGAGGGAGGCCAGTGGATCGTTGTCGCTCCGCCCGCTGCTGGTTGGCTCCCTGGAACGGCGGGCGCGGGCCTGCCCGGGATCGCCCTTGTTGTGCCACCCGAGCGGTCCGCGGAGCACCAACGCATCGGCCAAAACACGGGATTTAGCTTTCTTACCGAAGACGTGCGTAGCTTGTTCGAAGAATGGTCGAGACGCGGAGTCCGCTTCCGGCTCCCACCAATGGAACCTTCCTGGGGAAGCGGGCAAGCGAGGTACGCGGTTTTTGAAGATGTGGATGGAAACAGTTTCTCTCTGATTGAGTTCGATGAGGCGACGCGCACTCTGGAGGCAGAGCGCCGCGCCCAGGCGGCCAAGTTGGAAGCGGAGCGCCAGGCTGCGCACGACTTGGCAATCGCCAAGCAAGTGCAGACCCGTTTGTTTCCGCAACGCCAGCCGGTGTTTCGAACGCTTGTCTATGCGGGGATTTGCCATCCCGCTCGGACCGTCGGCGGAGACTATTACGACTTTCTTGATCTCGGCGCCCGGAGGCTCGGCCTGGTATTAGCGGACATAGCGGGCAAAGGCATCGGAGCCGCTCTGCTCATGGCGAATCTCCAAGCAGCTCTACGCAGCCAGTGCGCGACGGCGTGGGAACAGCCCGAACGATTTCTGCGGTCGGTGAATCAGTTGCTTTACGAAAACACGGCCGAAGGGGATTACGCTACCCTATTCTTCGCCGAATACGACGATGACACGCGCAAGCTGCGCTACTCGAATTGCGGCCATCCGCCTGCCTTGCTCCTGCGCGGCGGCGACTGTTTGGAACGGCTGGGGGCAACCTGCACTGTGGTGGGCTTGTTCGAGAAATGGGATTGCACGATGGAAGAACGCGAACTGGCTCCGGGCGACGCCGTCCTGCTTTACACCGATGGTGTTACGGAAGCTCTGAACGGTGAGGGCGAGGAATTTGGTGAAGAGCGTCTGCTGGAAGCCGCCAGGCAACATCGTGAGCTATCCCCGCCGGAGCTGCTGTCAGCAGTCGCAGATCAGGCTCGAAGATTCAGTCCTCATGATCAGACCGACGACATCACGCTGATAGTCGCCAAATGCACATGAGGTCAGCCAAGCGGGAACGTCGTCCACACCCGAAGAGCAATGTCGGGAGAACCCGATGAATTCCGACGGCATCCGCTCTTAACATAACCATGTCAAACGTAACCCTTTCAAAAAACAACGTGAGGAACTACTCAGAGCATTGAAAGCCCGTTTTGAGACTTATATCCCCATTCCTGAAGGCAGAGGCTCTACGGCTCCGATGCGGTAGAATGCACAACGCACGAATGGAGACGAATCAAGGCGTTTTCGTAGGCCTTGCGCTTTCAATTCAGGGAGGCACTCATGACCGTTTCGAAGAGAACGCTTGTTCTGTGCATGTTGATTGCCTGCTTGGGCTTTGCCGCTAATGCCGTCGCCCAAGGCCCAGACGCTTCCCTACCCCGCACCATGCGCCCGGTCATTCGAGGCCGCCAGGCAGCCGTGTCATCGATGAAGGCGGAAGCAACCGAGGCGGCCCGCCGCATCTTGCAGACGGGTGGCAACGCGTTCGATGCAGCCGTTGGCGGACAAGCGGCGCTCGCGGTGACTGACTTTGCCCTCAATGGTGTCGGCAGTGACGCCGTCGTGCTCGTTTACGATGCGCGCGCGAAAAAAGTGCTTTCCATCAACGCGGAGCCGCGCGCTCCCAAGCTAGCGACCATCGAGTCGTACGAGAAGAACAGCGGTGGCAAGATTCCGGTCAGCGATGGGCTGCTGTCGGGCGGACTTCCGGGCGTGGTGGACGCGTGGTACATCCTGCTAGACCGCTGGGGGACCATGAGCTTCGAGCAGGTGCTCCAGCCTGCCATTGACCTTGCGGAAAACGGTTTTCCCCTGAGTGAAGCCCGCGCCCGCATGATTGCCAGCTCTCAGAAAATCCTCAAGTACCCTTCCACCATCAAGATCTATAAGCCGAACGGTGAGACGCCGAAGGCCGGTGAGATCTTCAAGAATCCTGATCTCGCGCGCACTCTGAAGGAGCTGATCGAAGCAGAAAGGGCGAATAAGGCAAAGGGGCGGCACGAGGCACTGAAAGCGGCCCGCGATCGCTTCTACACAGGCGACATTGCGCGCGAGATGGCGGCCTTCTCAGAAGCCAACGGCGGCCTGTTCCGCTACGAGGACTTTGCGGAGTACACCGCGAAAGTGGAAACTCCGGTCTCCATCGATTACCGCGGCTATCAGGTTTATAAGAATCCTTCTGCCAGCCAGGGACCGACCGAGTTGATCGCCCTAAACCTGCTTGAAGGGTACGATCTGAAAGCGCTCGGGCATAATAGCGCCGACTTCATCTCCACCAATGTTGAGGCCATGAAACTGGCCATGGCCGATCGCGAGAAATTTCTCGGCGACATGGACTTCATCAAAATTCCGTACGACGGATTGCTTTCGAAGGACTACGCACGGGAACGCAGAAAGCTCATCGATCCGGCAAAAGCTTCGTTGGAACTGCGCCCCGGTTCACCCGAAAAATCTGTCGCCGGCGCTGCGGAGCGCCCCTGGCAGGTCGTTCTCGACGGTGACGCGGACTTCAACGGCGACACGAGTTACATCGCAATTGTCGACCAGGACCGCAACATGGTCAGCTTCGAACCCAGCCTTCACAGCGTCTTCGGAACGGGAGTCGTGATGGGAAATACTGGAGTCATCTTCAATTGCCGTGGCGACTACTACTCGTTGGTTCGGGGTGAGGCCAACGCGCTCGAGCCCGGAAAGCGGCCCCGAAGCACGTTGCAGAGCACGCTAGTGATGAAGGACCGCCAGCCATTCATGATTACTGGAAGTCCTGGCGGCGACGACCAGGTGATGATCACCTTGCAAACATTGGTCAACGTGATCGATTTCGGCATGAACGTCCAACAGGCCATCGAAGCTCCGCGGTGGACCACTCACAGCTTCCCGTCTTCGCCGTTTCCACACACCATGGTTCCGGGCGATATGGCGGTGGAGGAACGCGTTCCTGAAGCGACGCAAAAAGAGCTCATCGCGCGCGGTCACAAGTTGCGTGTCGCACCACCTTGGTCCCTTGCGTCCAGCGCCGCCATCATCATCGATGTGAAGACCGGCGTGCTAAGCGCCGGGGCTGACCCACGAGTCGAGGCATACGCGTGGGCCTGGTAAAGACGGCAGACAGGGCCAACTTTCTGATCCGTCACCTGGCCGAGTTCGGAGGAGATCCGGAAACTGATTGTGTGAGGTACACTCTTTCTGAGTTGGCTAGTGTGCCCCGGCACGCTGGGGGTTCCCGCCGGTCCTTTACATACATATGTATGCTCCACGCGCTCCACGCCCACTCGGCTTCGTGTTCGTGCCCTCCAGAGTCTTCATGCTGTAGCCAGACGATAATCCTGCGCAGACCTCTCTCCCAAGAAGCGCCCCGTCTTGGGTCTCGGCTGAACTTTTGGCGACCACAGGACACCTTGACAGAAGATTTTATGATAGATATCATATGATATGTACCTAAGGCGTGCCGTCAAGTTACGGAGGACACATGGCGCGATCCGGTAAGGGGCGTGGCTCGCGGCCCGCGAGGGAACCTCGGCGGACCGTGGCGGAAGCGAAGGTATTCATGACCGGACGGAGCCAAGCAGTGAGACTGCCGAAAGAATACCGGGTGTCGGGTGACAGTGTCTATGTGAAGCGTGTTGGCAATACGATCTTGCTTGTGCCGAAGACGGGCGACCGCTGGGCGGGACTATTCGCTGCACTCGATGAGTTCCCGCGGGACTTTACGCTGGAGCGCGATCAATTCCAACAGCCGCGTGCCGGTCTCGAAAGCTTGTTCGATCGGGACAGGGAATAATGCCGACGTGTACTTACTCGATACGACGGTTTGGATTGATCTGTTGCGAAGCAACTCCCGGTCCATCCGTCACAGGCTCACTGCACACAGCAAGAGCACCATTGGCCTCTCCATCATAACGCTGTGCGAGCTGCAATACGGACTCGAAAAGCGAGCTGCACAATACCCGCACTTGCGGGCGCGGGAACAGCAACTGCTCTCCGCAATCGTCGCGCCTTTTGATGTGTTTCTGCTCGACCATGACGTTGTCGAAGTCTACGGACGAGTGCGTGCCGCTCTCGAAAATTCCGGCACGGCAATTGGCGCGCTGGACGCGTTCATTGCCGCCCAGGCTCTTAGCCTCGGAGCTGTATTGGTCACAAGCAATGAGAAGGAGTTCCAGCGTGTGCAGGGTCTACAAGTTGAGAACTGGGGCTGAACCGGTCCCACAGCCAATTCCCTGGGCGCACACCTTTTGCATGCTTTTCTTGGTCGTCCTCGGCTCCAATACTATCTGGCCAGTCGTACGGCAGCACCGCGCGGAAATAATGGCTCGAGTCGATGGAGTAAGACCGGGAGGGCACCACTTCATCGAAATGCCACAAACCTCCGCAAGATGGACCAAGGGATGTGGCTTTCCCGGATCTTGACACCCACGAAAAACCGATCATTGTCGAGTCTCTGGCAATAGACCACCTCACCGCGCACGGTAGCCTCCCCACTCACTGGAGTAATCTCTGCGTGCTCACCAAGCTGCCAGGCGCAGGTTGCGCGCACGCGGGCGCCATGCGCACTGAGATTGTCGGTATAGGTTCTTTCGTGCCTTTCGCGATGGGTGGGCTCTAACGGTGCGAGGTTCACCGCCACCATGACAGGGAGCCTTCTTTCTTGTCTGCCTCCAAGGCGGTGATCCAAATACATGGCTCTTGGGCCTTTTTGTCGGGGCAAGCTGCCGACGCCCGGTTGAGGCATGGAGGCGTGCAGCTGGTGGAGCCCAGTTGTGCGTCTGGGTTCGTGCCTACTCTTAGAGATTGGGGTGATTCCCCGGAGTGACGCAATCCCCAAAAGACCCTAGTACCCTCCGAAAAATCCCTTAGAACTTCAGGCCAGGTGAAGGCCAGGCAGCGCAGATCATCGCCACGGTTACGCTCCTGGTGATTCGGGCATCAGCGCCTTCAGGGTCTCCACTAATTTCGATAGCCCGTCTTGCCGAGTGAGGACTGCGTCGAACCCGTTTGCTGGAGACAGCAGGTCTCCTGTGTCGACCAACAAAGTGCTGAAGCCGACGATCTTGACATGGGGCAGCTTGCTGCGCAGAACCGACACCGTCACCAGGCTATCCTGTAGCGGCGTCGCCAGATGGAGAAGTACAAGGTCGCAGCGGGACTCCCTCGCTTTGTGGATCACGGACACATCGTTGTCTACCGCGTCGCACACTTTGTAGGAGGTTGTGGCTTCGATGAACTCCCGAATAGCACCGCGCACGGCGGTACGGTCGTCAATAACAAGGAGTCAGGGCCTGTGTGCGCTGGTCATGGGGGCGACAAATTACTACCGTTCGTCGCCAAAAACAATACGGATTTTCGTATTTTTCGGCCGAATTCCCACCCCGTTTACACAGCACACTGAACTATGACGCTGCAACTCGCGAGATGAATTTCTTCAGGTCGAACCGCAGTCCTTGTCGTTGGACGCCTATTCGCACCCTCTCCATCGGGAGCGTTGCAGCGACCTTGAACACCGCATCGGCGACGACCCCTCGTCTATCCAAGGCAAGCATTCCTAGCTTCTCACGCGGTCGAGCAAGATTTCCTTTACAGCGACTCCGCTGCTTTTAACTTATGCATGAGCGGTTCGGTCTGGTCGACCTGTTCTTCGGCTTGATGCAGACTCCGCGCCGCCATCCTGTACTCTTCTGTGTCTGGCGTGTACGTTCGTGCGATTTCCGCAAACTGATTTGCGGCATAAACGAGCAAAATCTGTTTCGCCGAACGTCGCGGTGGTAAGGGATTGGGAGGCGGACAGTCGAGCGAAACACGAAGCGCGTCTATTTCCTCAAGCAACTTTTCCGCGCGCTCCCGTACTTCGCCCTGGTAGAAGTCTGGTGGATTCGTCAACTGGTCACAGATGCCTTGCACGGCTTCAAACAACGTGTCAGATAACATATATTCTCCCTGCGGTCTGTCCCGCCTCCGGGGCAAAGACGCTTTCCGAAAGATCACGTTAAGTCACCGGCCTTCGTGGTTCGAATAGGACTCAGGTACTGACTTAACGAATGTGTCGGATGAATCACGCCCTCTCAGGGCAAGTACCATCGCCCAAATTCAGGATGGCTGTGATCCTAGATGAAGGAATTCTGCTTAGGCCACCCCGGCAAAGGAAATTCGCCTGTTGTAACACAAAGTGGTTATTGCGAGAGAGTTGTTGGCCCGAAGCCGTGAGTCGATCCGCAGCAATGACCCAGGCATTCCACGTATCAACTTATCGATCATGCTTGCGGAGTGTTGGCATGCATGTCCGGCATGCGGGTTGTCGGCGCCTCGCGACGTGGTCAGTGCGCAAGTCATACTGCAACCCGCCCGGATCGGGCGTTCGCGGCATAATGTAGAGGATGTCGTCTCATGCGTGCCGCGAGAAGCCGTCGCCTGAAAGGCGACGGAGTGATCACGGTGATATCACGGGATAAAAAACGATTGGAGAAGCGGGCGGCCGATCACATTCGGACGTTCGAGAAAATCGCCGACCGACAGAAACATGTGCGCGTCGAAGTTGACGCCGAAAAGCGGGAATACGAGTACGCGTGAAGGGCGAGTAGGCGAGAATGCCTCGATGGCCTCTCATGGATCTCGATTCAAGTCTCTCGGCGCCCTCTCGCCGCTCGCCCTTGATTCCGCTTGTGCTTTGCTAACCGTCAAACGCGCGTAGTAGAAAGGATCGTGCTTGTCATCCGCGCGATAGTCCGCAATCCGGCGCACGATCTCTTCGGGATCGTCACCTCTCGAAAGCGCGCGTTTAGCATAGGCCCAGTCATGCTCGGACTGAGTCAGCGGGCGCGGTTCCGACAAGCGCGGCGTCGGCCGAGGGCGACGCGGCCGGACCTCGCCCTGGCCAGGCTCGGTGCCGAGGGGGAAGTCCAGGAGCTGATAGACGCGGTCGCTATGCTTTTCTGCTTCGACCAGAAACTCCGTCTCGTACTTCCGGTTCTTAAACCCAGGAATACGCAGCACGCGAGTCGAGTCCGTCGCCGCAGGATCGCCTCCGAACGTCCGAGCCATGGCCCGCAGCAGGGCCTCGGCTTGCTCCGGCGAAACATTCTCGACCCTCCAGACGAGTTGGTACTTGCCTGGCGAGGTGTTGATGGTGTAGTTCGCCGCCGGCACGAGGTTCGATTCTCGAATCCCTGCGAGGGCCGCGGGCCCGTCCTCGTCGAGATCCAGGTAGAGATGACGGACGGTATGGATATCCTGTTTCGTTCGAGTCCTCGCGCCGGGTTTCAAGGCATTCATTCCGACATAGATGTCGTACCGCTCTTTGTCATTCTTGTCATGGAGCCACTCCGCGAAGGAAGGTTCGGTGATCCTTGCCGCCATGACGATGCGTTGAACGGTGTGGGCCCGATTGCGCAACAGGATTGCGACGCGATCCGACGGGCGAAAGTTCTCTTGGATGTACTCGGTTGAAGAAACGGCTTTTGGGTTTTCCTGGTCGGAGGGCGTCACGCGTGTGCCTCCCGTTTCTGATAGATTGCCGAGCAGTCGAAGAGATCGGCATCGGGATCGTAGCCGCGGATTTCGAGGACTTCCGAGACATACCGTCGCCCCGGCCTGCGCTCGATCTGCACGACCACCTGGAGCGAGTCGGCGATATTGCTTTTGATCGCGCGGTAGGGCAGCTCGACGCCGCTTTCGAGCACGCAGCTCGTGAGTCTCGAGAGGGCTTGCTTTGCGGAATTCGCGTGAATCGTAGACAACGTCCCCGAGTGGCCGGTGTTGAGAAGCTGCAGCAGATCGAAGGCCTCCCCGCCGCGAATCTCACCGAGCAGGATGTGGTCCGGCCGGTGACGGAGAGCCGCTTTCAGCAGGTCGCGGATGGCCACTCGAGGAAGTCCGTTCTGTGGAGGTCGCGCTTCGAATCGCACCAGGTTCGCATGGGCAAGGTGAATCTCCGCGGTATCCTCGATCAAAAGAATGCGCTCCTCTTCCGGTATGAACTTGCTGAGAATATTGAGCGTCGTTGTTTTCCCGGAGCCGGTGCCGCCGCTGATCAGAATGTTCTTGCGCGAGAGAACGCAGTCTTCGAGCCGGTTGGCGAGCGCCTGGTCAAGCGTTCCGCGGGCGATCAGGTCTTCGATTTCGAAGTGGCGCGTGTTGAATTTGCGAATCGTCAGCGTGACGCCGTTCAGGCTCGAAGGCGGAATGACGGCGGCCACCCTGCTTCCATCCGGCAGCCGTGAGTCGAGGATCGGGTGCGATTCCGAGATGTCGCCGCCCAGCCGCCGGGCAATATTTTTCACCGCGACCAGAAGCGCTTTTTCGCCGAGCGAAACGCCGCTGACCGGTTCGAGGTATCCCCCCTTCTCGATGAACACGGAATCCGCGCCGTTCACCATCACTTCGCTGACCGACGGATCGAGGATCAGGTGCTCAATCGGTTTGAGAAACGGGAGTATGGTTTCAAAGCCATGCATCAGAGTTGTCCCTTCGCGAGCTGTTCGAAGTAAGAAAGGTTCGGGTCGTTGTAATAGGGCTTGAGGTAACAAAGCGTGGGCGGATGAGGGTTGAAGCCGTCGTAAGCCAGCACAATGGCCTGGGCATTCTTGAGTTCGGTGAACGTCTTCATGTCAAAGCGATCGTCGGAGCGAAGGCTGTAGGTCTTCGAAGCCGTGAGATTCGCGCGGGGGGAAACGGCCTTGCCGGTCAGCAGGCTGATATGCGCGTCGTGGCCGCTTTCCGAGAAGTTGTAGCCGGCCTTGAGCCGCTCCTCGCGCCCGCAGAGCCCGCTCGCGGCCTTGGCCGAGAAATCGTCCGAGAGCGTGAGGAACACTTTGGTTCGAAAGGTCTGCACGAGAGTTCGCCAGGTCTCCCCAGGCAGCGTGGACTTGAGCGAACTGAAGCTCTGCGTGGCGACGATCGGTATGCATTTGGGCTGGCGGGACAGGCTGAAGAACTTCTCGTCGCCGGTGGGCTCGCTCTCTCCGACCGTGGCGAAGTGCTGGTATTCATCACAGAGGAAAAGGACCTGCCGGAAATATCGTTCCGGCTGGGCTTCGATCTCCGGAATGCGGCTGAGGACGGAGCGCTGGAAATCGAGCTTCATCATCACGCCGAGGGCTCTTGCAAGACCGGGGTTCATGCCCGCGGGAAAATTCAGGGCGCATACCGCCCCCTTCTCAATGAGCCAGCTGAACGAGGGCAGCGGGACGCCATAGCGGAAGTCTCGGTTCTCCACCGGGTCGTAACATTCCACCGGCGGGCAGAAGGTGCGTTTGACGACGGGGTTGTCATCGAAGAGGGAAAGGAAGACGGAGATGCCTTCGACGATGGAGGTCCGCAATTTCGGCTCGATGCGGCGCCAGTCGTTGTAAAACCATCTTTTGACGGCTTGCAGCTTCTCGTAGCGGTCGGTGCCGATCGGGTCGATGACACTCTCAGCGAGACACTCGTATTCGACGTTGTTGGTCTCGACAAACGCCCGCAGCCCTGGGGTTTCTCTCGCCCGGTACATGGCGAGCGCTTCGTCGTACTCGAAGCCGAACAACTTCAGGGCCGCGACATGCTTGAGAAAATTCTCCGGCAGGATGAGCAGGAAGCGGCGCTCTTCGCAGCGCAGTTCGGCATCGCCGATTCTCTGCTCCAGGATCTCGGGAGAAATCGTGCATTCATATACATCGAAGAGCGTGACGTAGTCGTAGGCCACCTGGTGCAAAAGGATGATGAACTTCACGAGGTTGGTATAAGCCTGTTGCCAGAAGGGCTCCTTACTCCGGCCAAACAGGTTGTTGATTAAGGCGGCGATGCTGTAGGCCAAGGCGTAAGCGTCGAGGCTGTTGTGCAGGGGATTGTAGCGGTATTTGGAACCCAGGCTGATTTCGACGTAATCGTCTTGGCGTCCCACGCGCGCGAGAAGGGCGCGCACCTTCCTGCAAAAATCGCCCTTTACTTCGAGCACCAGGCCGCCGATTCGTTTTTCGGGGTTCGCGGCCTCATAGGAAAGGATCTGCTCGGCATACGGATAAAGGCACGTGCTCGTCTTTCCGCTGCCCACGGCGCCGAAGACGGCGATGCCGGTGAACAGGCCGCGCTCGGGGATGGTAAGCCACCGCGGTGTTTCTGACGGGCCGGGCGTTCGCGGATTATGGACTTCGCCGAGCACGACGAAAAGATCTTTGCGGGTAGTGGCCGGAGGATAGGCCGGAGGCTTCCGCGCCTTTCCTCGCCGAGGGCGCTTCAGGGCGAAGATGTAGGTGGCGGAGATAAGAAAGGAATAGAGGATGTAGGGAGTCGTAAAGAGAAACAGGGTGTAGAAAAACTTAAGCCCCTGGAAGACCGGCCGCGCCCAGAGGAAGATCAGTTCGAGAAAGAAGTTCTCGTCGGGAAAGGGATAGCAGAAATAGAGCATCATCCCGGTCGTCGCGGCGAGCACGCATGCGAGGAAGGTTCGCATCTTAAAGATTTGCCGAATCATGATGTCCATTCGTCAGAACAGCCGCTCGGGCTGTCGGGTTCCGTCTTGGGTCCCTTTCGAATCCTTCGCGCCAGCCGGCGTGAGGAGGCACGTGCGGAATTCGATTGCCCGAGGCGGATACACCTCGCTAAAGAGCCTTCGCCATGGCTCTCTCCCCGCCTCGGAATGGACCCAGGCGGCATAGAGCCGGTCGATTTCCCGGCCCGTAAAGCGCTGGATTGCTTGATCAAGCCATTCGAGGTCGTCCATCGACAACTCTCCGAACCGCTTTCCTTCCCAGGCGCCACGAAGCCCGAAATAGCGTTCGAGCTCTTCGCGAAGGACCTCTTCAGCTGGCGTTTGGACAAGCAAAGAGAAACGCCCTCGGGCACTTTCGAAACGGAGCGGGGAATGCGCGATATAAAGGAAGCGAAAAGAGCGCAAATGACGGAAAAGAGGGGCATAAGCGTTCAGGTGGTTCGCAAAACGCCCCGGTCTTCTCTGCCCCGCGTCCACGTAGGAGAAGGTGAGGACGGGAGAGGAAGGACTGGCGGAGGAGTCGAGGTACAACGGGAACTTATCGGCGAAATAGCCAGGCGCTGGCTCACGCGCCGACGGGATCTCGGAGGCTCTGGCGGGAAGGAGCTTCTTGGGAATGCCCAGCTTGTCCGAGAAAAAACGGACTTTCTCCTCTTCGGTTTCGAGGTAGTCGTGCGTATGGTTCGCGAGGATGAAATCGAGGAGAAGCAGGCGCGTGCGGATAAACTCGGTTGAATGGGCGAAACGATGACTCAGATTTTCGCGGTCGGTCAGGCGATAGATGGTCCTTGAAGAGAGATGATACACACCGCCAAGGTTCTGGTATTCGCGCCAGGTGGCATGGCCGCGCTTTTTGAGTTTCTCCGTGAAAGGCTGCGATCCCTTTTCCGGGCTAGCGCTGTGAAACGCGACGAACTGCCGAGGCACGAAGTAGCCGGAGTGGGTCGCAACGATGTAGAGGAAACGGGACTCCTCCTCGGTGTAGCCGAGGCCTTCGAGTGCAACGATGTGTTCCTCCGCGATTTTCATAGAGAGAGAATGTCCGGCCGCATCCCGCGCGCGCCGAGGACGCGGCGGAGACGGCCGGCTTCGCCATGCGGGGTGTACAAAGAAAATCCGGCGCGGGTTTTGTCCGCGGCGACGCGTCCCCGGTAGTGCTCGGTGACCAGCTCGAGGTCCGCGCGCGCCAACTCGCCGTCTCGGGTCTCGTACTCGATGCGGAGATCGGGCACAGGGATCCTGTTTTCCACGACGCGAAGCCCGTGCCATGCCGCGATTTCCTTTTGCGCAGCGGCGCCCAGCCGCGCGATGTCGCGGCGGATTTTCCCTTTGAGCTCGTATTCGAGGATCACACGGAGATTTCGCCCGCCCTGTTCTTCAATGCGAGCCGCTTCTTTCTGGTATAGGCGGTAGAGGTCCGCGTCGTGATTGGCCTCGCGAGGCCTCGCGAAGCCTGCGTAGACGGGCTGGCCTTGGGATACCAGCTCGTTCGTCTGGAGCAGCTCGCGCCCTGTCTTGGTGAGTGTTAAAAGTTCACGCGGGCTCGCTTGGGGGCCTTCGAAAACTCCCCGGCGGGCGAGACGTTGGCGAATCAGATTCTCGAGGTCGCGGTCGGCCCGTTCCCGCTTGCCGCCGTAGCCATGTTGGGCGAGGTCGTGCCTTGAAATGACACGAAACTTGCCGAGCTCGATGATCGTGCGGATTTCCGACTCGTTCAGGTGGTAGCTCGAACCCTGTCGCGACATGAGAGCGCGCCCGCCCGCAAACCGCATCTCAGCCAGTCGATCCCGAGAGAAGCGTTCTGGCGCGTGCCCCCCGGTGCGGGATGTCGCGCTTCGCTTGTCCGACACTATCTCCCGGGACTCGCGATCGCTCGGGCGCAGGTCAGCGAGATCCGGCAGACCATGGTCGAGTTCCCGTGGTGAGAGGTCGCGGGACATTCAGGGGAGCTCCTCGGTCTCGGATGGGGAGGGCAAGGGGAATTGGCCCTGGAGCACCTGCCGGTCGACATGGGAGAGCTTCCGGCCGGTATCCTTCAGGAAGAACTTGCGCTCGAGCGCATAGATGGCGGCAAAGACGTTGACAAACAGAATGGCACACCACAGGAGAAGCGTTGTGCCGTAGCGGTGAAACAAGACGTGCCGGTAGGGAATGAGAAACTTCAGCTCGCCCAAGAGCCAGAATCCCAGCGTCAGGAGGAGCGCGATGGTCAGGAGCAGTGCGTTCGATGCCATGAGGGGTCTTACCTCCCCACAACCGGTGCCGCGGCTTCCTTCATTTGAAGGCCTGGTCTTCCCGGAAATAGCTGATGGTCAGCCCCAACGGATTGATGGGGATGAGTTCATTCGGCACGTGCTTTCGAAAGACGAAGACAAAATTCGCCGTATAGAGATCCCTTTTCAGCTCGGTGTGGTCGGGCGAGTAATAAACCATATAGAAGTCCACGCGGGCCTTGTAGGGCGGCTGCATCTCTTCGAGTGCCACTTTCTTCACCTCCACGTCGACCTCGGGGAGCCCGGTGTTGGTCAGGAATTTCTTGATGATGTCGTCCTTGCGGTAGGCGTCGAGAATTCCGTTCGCGAGCTTGCCGTCAAGGAAATACAGAGCCCTCGCAAAGTCGCTCTGGATGGTGTAACGATTGCGGCGGTAGTACAGCTCGCAAAACTGGGAGAGAAAATACTTGGCCTCGGCGTCTTGGGGTTGGTATTCCAGGTTGTGGTAGTTGATCGCTTCCGCCCTGCCCAGATCGTCGATGCGTATCACCAGCGGACGGAAGTTCTCAAACGTGCGGATGGTTTTCCAATTGAGAACCAGAAGACCCGCGGCGATGAGGCAAACGAGCGTCAGCGCGATCTTGAGGTAGGTGTTGGTCACCATCGGATCGCCATACTGTTCGAGATAGAGCCGCTTGGCGTCATGAAAGCTCCTCTCGCTGGTCATGGCAGGAGGCTCCCGGGCTTCGGATTGAGAAGCACGGCAGAAGAACCGCCCGAGGCGCCGCTGAAGACGTGATGGGTGAGGGCCGGTATTTTCAGGAGCGCGTAGATGGAGGCAAGGAAGGTGATGAAGAGCACAGGAAAAGCCTCCATGAGCTCGCCGGTCGAAATGGTGCCCTTTGGCTGAAGGTCCATGATTCCGAGAATCAGATTGGCGATGACGTAGACCACCGCAGCGGCAATCACCTGGTAGAAGGCGTACTGGATAAAGCAGCGAAGCCAGCCCCAGAAAATCCAGTCCATCCTAGGAACGATGAAAAAGGGCACAAAAACCGGCCCCACAAGCACACACACCGCCGTGGCGATGAATCCATAGGCGATGACCACGATGCCGATCGCCTGGGCTGCGGCAAGCAGGATGAGGATGACGGCGTAGATGATGGTTCCGAGGATGTCGGTCACGCCGGGCGAATCCATGCGGACTTCGAAATCGGCGATCCGCTCTTCCACCGTCTGGAGCTCGGTCTGGTTGATCTTGTTGGCCAGAAACTGGGCCTCGTCGGTGACCAGGTTATGGAAACCGGTTCCTATGCCGGGAATCGGGTTGCTGTAGTAGTTGGCCATTCCAAAGCCAAAGCTGACGGTCAAAAGAAGCGCGGCAAAGCTATCGAACTCAAAAAAGGGTTTGCCGCTGGCAGAGGACAGAGCGGACTTCACTCCATGCCAAACCACAAGAATCGTGGCGAAGGCACGGAACAGGTTTTGTCCCATGGCATCGAAGAAGCCGAGATTCTGGGTGAGCAGGTTGTTGATGGCCCGAAAGATGAACGCGAGGTAGTCCATGCGGATCGCTCCTTCGACGCGACAAGGTGAGCTGCTACGGCATCCGGAAGTTCTCAAGGGAGTCGGTGAGCGTGCTGGTGAGCCGGGCCATGTTCCCGGCGAGATTTCGACGCCGCGCAATCTCGGCATTGATGGCATTCGCGGTTGCTTCACGCTGCTGCTTCGAGAGGATGGTTTGTTGCTCGAGGAGAGAGGCGAGGAGCTTGTTCGAGTCTTGCACGGTGCGGAGCGTCAAAACGTTGGCTGCATTGATCTTGTTGAGCACGGAGACTTCCGTGTTCAGATTGGGGTCACCGGAAAGGGAGTCTTCCTCGAGGTTCGAAATCCGGCTCTCGATCGTCTGGGCATTCCCGCGGATGGACCCGATGGTGGCCAGCGCCGTGGTGTTTGCTCCGTCAGCGAGTTCGACCGAGGCATACTGGGATTTGACTCGCTCCCGTTCTGCGGGAGTCATGCTGCCGAGTGCCGTCGGGTCGTAGGGGAGCAATTGTGTTGTCGCGTGCTCGTAGCCGGCAGCGACGCTTGGAAACTGTCCTGAATTGACGCCGCTCGTCCAGGCACCGGTATTCCCGTAAACGTCCCGGGCGCCCGTGTTTCTCCATTGCGAAAACAACGCGCGGTAGCGGGCCGGCATGTTAGGGATGTTCTTGGCCATGCGGATGGCCAAGTTGTATTGCGCGACGAGCTCGGCGTAGCTGTTTCTGAGCTGAATGAGCTGCTGCTGCAACTGGAAGTAGCGCAGCAGGGCGTTGTGATAGTTCGTGGGGTCATAGACGACTCCGCCGAAGCCGAATTGCGCAGACGCCGTTCCGGCCGAGAGTGCGAGCACCAGCATTACCGCCAGAGCCTTTTGTTTCATGCGTTTTTCTCCCTTTTTTCTGAACTTTAGGATTTATAGGTACCGAGCTTCAGAGGTCGCGGGGCAGTTGATGGTGGTTGTAATCGGGCAAAGCGAGGTCGCCTGAAAGATAGACTTTGACGCGGTGACCTTCGCGGATTGTGACCGTGGGCAGGATGTTCAAGAATTTGTTGAGGATCTGGGCTGAGGATTGCGCTGTGCTTTGCGCGAACCCCTGGCGCGTGACGTCCGTGCCGGAGGCCGTAAGCGGGCCCGCCGTGCCACTTTGGGCCACGGCCCCGAGGGCGCCGATGGCCATCGAGACTCCGAAAATCCGCAGGTAATGGTTGTTCACCTGATCGCGCAGGCCCGCATCACCCGGCTGATTGAGGCCCTTGAACTGGTCGAGGCTCAGCGAGAACCCATCCGGCATGATGAGGCGGTGGAAGAGAACGGCAAGACGAGTCTGGCCAAAAGCGTCCACCTTGCGTGTCTCGCCGAGAATTTTCGAGCCTGCCGGCATGAGAAGGTGCTGGCGGTCGTGTGAAAACATATCATTGGTTAAGAGGCATTCGACTGGACCGGTAAACTGCCCGTCGAGCCGAGTGAGAAGTACAGCCTCGAGAATCGTCCCTTCAAAGAGAATGTAGGTTTTCCCTGCCGCCGCGGAGGAGAGATGACGGGGCGCGGCGGCAGGGTTATGGACCTCCTTGGTTGGGCGGCTGGTTTCTGGGCTCGCCGAAGCGTTGTGGGGTTCAGGCGGCGTGCTAGTGGTAAGTTCTGCAGCCGGGACGGATTGCGGCGAAACGCCAAGCGGAGCATCCTTTAGCATTTGCGACAACAGGGCTGCGTCTTGCGGAGGAAGAGCAGGAGCTGCGCGTGGTTCTTCGGTTACCGGAAAGGCGGGCTCGGGCTCGCCCGGCTCGGTCCGGTTCGCGGCCTTGCGGTAGCTTAAGGCGAGGTTGGAGGCAAACAGCGACAAGTACTCGCGCGTCCTGCGCTCTGCTTTGATCCTGTCCTCGGTGTGTTCGGCTGACGGATGGGGAGATACGTTGGCCTGCTGCTCGCCCGAAGGCATCCCGCCAAGCAGGCGACTCTCGTGCGCAAGAGCACTCTGGGCGACAAGTTGTTCGCGTTGAAGCTCTTGGATGCGACTCTGCAGCTCCGCAATCTTGCTCTCGTTGAGTTCTACGGATTGCGGCGCGGCGGCCACAGGAACCGTTGCCTTGGTGGCGCTCTCATGCTTCTTGCCGCCCGTGAGCCACATGATCACGATCATCAGCACGGCCAGCCCCAGGATCAGCCAGGACTGCACATGCTTTGGGAGAAGCCCAGGCGGTTTGGGCGCTTTGTCTTCGATCGGCTCCTTCATCTTTTCCGCTCCGTGTTCTTTCCTTTGTTCGCGGCTCCTTAGCGGCGCCGCCTAAAGGTGACCTTCTTCTTCCCGATGACGAGATATCCGTCATCGATGATCTTGGGGGCGATATAGACGCCGTTTTCCATTTGGAAGTTGAGGAGGTTGGGCTTTCCGTCTTTGCTTTCGTAGAGGGCGGGTTTCTCGCGGGCGCCGCACTTGATGTAGGTAAACGCCTCGTCGTGGTAGATCATCGACACACGAAAAGGCTCGTCCCAGGCCTTCTTGTCCAGCTCATAGTCAAACTGCAGCTTCTGAGGGTAGTCGGCCCTGAACTTCGCTACCTCGTTGGCCGCGCTTGCCTCGGCCGCGTGGATTTGGCTGTCAGTCACGCTGCGGAGAGCGTCCAGCTCCTTCTTGTAGGCTTCCGCCTCGCCGGCTCGCACGTAGTTTTCAAAGCCCGCCGAGCCCGCAACTGCCGATTCTTCCTTTGGCTCAACGAAAAGCTTGAGGTCGGGTTCCCTCGAAGGGTCGTTGCTGACTTCGGTTAAGAGAAAGGAGTAGACGCGTCCGGTAGAGGTAACCAGATGCAGGTCGCTTCGAATCCCCGCCTTTGCGGGATGGACGTAGCAGAGATTGTGTACGCCGTTGATGATCCAGAACTCTTTGTCGCCGGTCGCAAAGTCCAGAATGTCTTCGTTCGGCGGCAGGACAATGAGCGTGGAAAAGCGAATTTTGGCGCGGATCGAGACGATATCCTGCTGCGAGTATTTCACCGTACGGCCGCTGCCTGGTTCCGCTTGTGCAGGCAGCATGGCCAGCACGGTGAAACTGAACACAGCAAGACTGCCTTTAAGAACGGACTTGAAAAGAGTGTGCACGCTTTTTCTCCTGGGTTGCATTTGGGTGTCGCCGATTTCTTGGAAAGAAATGGGCGCTCGAACCTAAAAACGGCCCGAACCAGAAAGGCCCCCACACCATCGTGACGACAGCGAAGGCGAGCGCGAACGAGGTGGCAGCGAAATAGAGGTCGGGGAGAAACGCCGCGATAAAAGTGAAGATGAGGAACAAAGCCACCAAAGCAGGCACGATCAAAACCCAAATGACAAACGAGATGAGGAGCGTTTTCATGGCGCCATCCCTGCCAGGACGTCGAGTCCCTTCTCGAATCCATAGGTGTCGAAGGCTTCCCGGCGCTTGCGGTTGTCGAACGGATCGTTTGTGTAGAGCCAGTAGCTCTTCCTGTCCACGGTGAGATTTGCGACTTTGGCGTGCTCGGGCGTTTTGAGAAGAAATTGTCGCTTGGGAACGAGCGCCCGGATCAGGTCGATTTCGGTTTCGTTCAGATGAAACTGGCGCGCGTAGAGATCCCGGTCCATGTCGGGGTTGGCCAGGAAGAGCTTCGTCGGGCAGCTTTCGATGATTACGTCGAGAACGTCCGAACGGCGCAGTTCGTCGAGCGACTGCGTGGACAGAATCATGGCGGCGTTTGCTTTTCGCCAGGTCTTGAGCGCCTCCACAACGTATCTCTGAATGCTCGGATTCTTCAGGAAGACCCAGGCCTCGTCGATGAAGAAAGCCTTGAACGTCGTGCTGACCTGGCGGTTGGCGATGACCGCGTTGGCGCGATGCAGGATGTAGAAAAGCAGCGGTTCGAGAAGCTCGGGATACTGGCGCAAGCGCTCGAAGTCGAAGCACTGGAATCTTGAAAACGAAATCGTGTCTTCCGAGTTGTCGAACACGAAGCCGAACTGGCCTCCTTCGATCCACTTCGCGAGCCGGTCCGACAGGCCATGAGGGAGGGTATTGGCGAGCACTCCCAGAGTTCGGAGCGCCGGATCAACGGAGTAAAGGTTTTCGATCTGCTGGTAGAGGTCGCGCTCCTCAGAAGGATTCAGTTCGGGCGGGGCTTGGCCTTGCAGCAGAACCTTTAGGAAAAGGGCCAAGAAATCGAGGTTTTGCTTTGTGGGCGGTAGCGAGAAGGGATTGATTTTGAAGTCCGGCGAATGGATTCCAACCTTTATGTAACTCCCGCCAAACAGTTCGGTCAGACTCTCGAAGCTTCCGCCCAGATCGAAGATAAACGTCCAGGGATCGTACTTCTGGAGGTTGCTGACGAGAAAATTCAGCAGAAACGATTTCCCGGCGCCCGTGCGGCCGAGAACCATGGTGTGCGCGACGTCGCGGTGATGGAGGTTCAAAAAGTAAGGCGTGTGGTGGTTCGTTTCCAGGACCGCGAGATACTCCTTCTCGAGATGGCCGTTTTGCGGCTCGCCGCAGTCGAGGGTAAAGAGAAAGGAATAGTCCGCGTAGTTCGAGTTCAGGAGATAGAGGGAGCGGAGATTCCAGGCGTAATTGCCGGGAATGGTCGCAAGAAATGCGTTCAGAAGGTTGTATTTCTCTTCATAGAGCTGCGCGTCGTGGACGCTAAAGACCTTGTAGAACTCCGCCGACGCGCGGTCCACTTTCCCGAGGTCGAGATCGTAAATGACGACGCTAAGGGAAAACTGGCCAAAGTAATTCCCTTTTAACTCGATCTCCTTGATGCTCTCTCCGAGCTCGCGGACCCGGGACTCTTTCGAGTCGTCCCATAGAACATCTTGCGCCGGCTGATCGTTCAGGTTCACCTGGCCCAGGAAAGATCGCTTGGTGTTGTGAAAATGCCTGCGCTTGGCCTGAATGATTCGCCTGGCTCTGCCCGAATCTTCCCTCTTCCATTCCGTTACCACGTGGTAGTTGGCCTCGACTTCGAGCAGGCGTCGGAAGATGAGCGGAAAGCTCTCGGCGGAGGGTTCCTTGAGCGTCAGAACCTTGACGTAATAATCGTCCACGCGGAGGTGCCCTCTGTGGCATTCCAAATGGGACTCAGAGAGGGAAAAGTCCAAAAACGTGTCGTGAAGGAGTTTTGAAAATTCGATCTTTGCGGGGGCGAAGTTCAGGGTCTGTTTGAGGATGCGGAAGGCTTCTTGCTTGCCGAGCAAGCGGGCCGGCAGAAAATCGCTGACCTGGAGGAGGAAGCTTTCGACCTTTTGCAGGAGGTTCGCCTGCGCCCGGCTGAGTTCGCCCTCGAGGAGCAGGATCTGGTTTCTTGCTGAGAAATGGGCTCTCAATTCCGAAAGCGCTTTGGCAGGCTGCTTCGGAATGGCGACGAGCGTAGCCGCGAGCGTGCGCGTGTAGCGGAAGCCTTCGAAGAGAATGACGTAATAGATCGACAGCGAGAAAAGCCTGTCCGCTTTGCCCGCAAAATACGCGAGGCGATTCTTGATGGCCGTGTCCACAACAGGCTTGCCATAGAGCCGGTACGGGATCGTTTTGTTATTCCGTTTGAAGAGGTACTGATAGATGCGGTAGTTGTCGTCAAACAGCTTGAACGCCGATTCAAGCCGCTTCGTGAGGCTTGCGAGCGTGGTTTGGTCCAGGCATTCGTAATCGACACCCCGCACTTCCACCACAACGCCGAGGTCTCCCGTCTTGGTGAGGAACATGTGGGAGTCGACGAAGCCGTAGAGGTTCACCTGTTCGTTGAGAGAACCTGTCTCTTCGTAGTTCTTGAAAATCCGTTTCAGCTTAAGCATGGGGGATCCTGCGGACCGCAATCGGGCTGAACTTTGACGGGTCGTATTGGGCGCGCAGCCTGGGCGATGAAAGCAGGAAACGAAGGATCTGCGGGTCTGTTTTGGTGGCCCAGCGCGCGACCGAGTAGAGCAACACAAACATAAGGACCCCTCCCAGCAGACTGCCGAGCAGGTTGAAGGTTCCCGCGCCGACGCACATGGCGAAGAAAAAGAGCTTTCTTTCCGCGCCGAGAATCGTCAGAGGCCTCGAGATCGATCTATAGACCGGATTCACACGCTCGCCGCTTGCCATGCGCCGCTCCCGCGAGAGTACCTAAAACCGCTCCCCACTCACGGAAAGAGCCAGGCGAGGAAGTTGACAGCGGCGATGGCCATGCCGACGCCGAAAAGCACGCCTGCGAGCACTCGCTTCGAGCCGCCTTCTCCGAAGGCGAACGTGAGGCCGGATACCACGATGGCCACCAAGGAAAGGCCGCGGGCGATGGTGCTGGTAAACGCGGCTTGCAGCACGTTAACGGCGTTTTCCCACGGAGAGCTCCCCGACACTTGCGCGAAAGCTGGAGCCGCGAGAACGAGTCCCGTCACGGCGACGACCAGTTTCCTGAATGCTTTCTTAAACCTAAGGACCTTCCACCAATGGTGTCTCATTTTCCGGCCACCTCCCTGTTGACGTCTTCGCTCGCCGATCAAGTTCGGAGAGTTCTCGCTCGAGCGGTTTGGCTCCCAAGAGGCATCACACGTGACCAGGCAAAACCGTTTCCCTGCTTCCAGTACGCGGAGCCAGAGCTCCAGGCAGTTGGTTTCTACCTTAGTACCCGGCGCGTTGCCCCCTGGGGCTTTAAGAAGCAGCCAAGCTCCCAGGAAAAAACCGGCGAGAACTCTCCTCACTTGCTAGGGAGCATCGGGGAGAGAGAAAGTAGGAAAAACAGTTTGAGAGCAGGAAGCCAACGCTTCGCCAACGGATGCTGGTGGATCCGCGATTGGCCATTTGCTTGTTGACGTGGAAATCGGCGCGAGGTTCAATTGAAACCTCATCAAGGCGCTGCAATACACTAGATTAGACGGCTCATTTTTCTCCTTGTTGCGCCGTGCTTGACCATTGCCGGTGGCTTATCCGTACCGACGCCCTCAATGCAGAAGTCTTCTGAAAATCGAGATGGGCGTGTGCAGCCTGTCCTCCGTCTGGAAAAGGAGCGATACGTACTCGCAGAGGCGATTCGATGCTGGGTCGGAGTCATGCCCAAGAATTCGACGATCATTCCTCAGGAGCTCAGAAAGCCTTGTTCGCTGGGCGTAACAGAACCGGACGGCGCTCACAGAGTTGCGTCAGTGGGGTGGCCTCCAGACCGGATGCTCTTGCTCGTGGGAATCGTTGCCACGCTTCTCTACGTGAGCATGACTCATGCGCACGCCGAGCCTTTCGCGTATCTCCTCGCGCATGGTTTGAAAATCGTGGGAGGTGCAGGTGGTTTTGCAGCACAGCGACGAGCTACTGTGTTTCGTGCCTGAGCCAAGGGCCTCGATCCGAGCCATGTTCGTTTACCTTGGTTCGGAAATGTACTGCGCGATTGGCCGCTGAATCGCCGGGCTTATTTCTTATCAAGCAAGAATTTCTTCGGGCTTCTTGTTCGGCATGAGGCTCGCGTCAATAGATCGGCTCAACGCCCGGCCGCCATAGATCGAGCGTTCGCAGCGTGCGCGAGGTTGTGACAGCTTGGCAGATAGAGAAGTTCGTCCGACTGTTCTCCATCCGCGATCGTTTTGAGGTATTTGTGGGCGTGCAAATCCATGGCGACGATGACGTCAAATCGTCGGCCTCCAGCTCTCTCCACGTAGAAAAGAGATATCCCATCCTCGGCCTGGGCAATAGCCTCGTCCTGCGTGAGTGACCAGTGACTTCCGTCTGCTTTGATCCCACAAATTGCCTGGATTTGCTCATGGGCGCTCGGTCGCTCGGTCTTGACTACCTGCCGTATGCGGAGGTATCGGGCCATTTTGTCCTCTCAGTTCCTCAAAGGCTCAGCACACTCTGGCTTTGAGGGCTACTCTGCGACCGCTGCATCGGGCCGCGCAATCCGGTGAATACCTGTTCAACACCGGATCAAGATACAACTTCACAAATCGGTTTGCTAGATTAGCCGCGAGTTATTTCGCTGCGCGATGCGTACATGAGTTCAATTACTAACAGTACGACCGTGCACGCCCTCCTAGGGGGCGGGTGGAAGTTTCGCGTCCCTACTATTTGTGCGCGCACTGTGGCCGAGGGCAATTTCCTGTCGATGTCGAACTGAATATCGAGAATACGGAATTCTCTCCCGGAGTACGCCGGATGCAAGCCATGGTCGGGCAGGAGGCACCGTTCGATGACGGTCGCGAACAAATGAAAACCCTGGCAGGCTTGGAGGTGACCACGAAACTCTCCGCGCATTTCGGGAGGACGCAAGAGTGCGGGGAAGGTGATTTTGATTGCCAAACAAGGTAACAGCTACGGATTCTCTCTTGAGTCAATTGGACCGAGGAACTCGGGGTCCAGTTTGAATTTGCAGTGCACGACGAAGCCAGCCCCGAGCAAGGTGAATTCTGCCCAATCGCGTCCGGGGCCTAGCAGAGGAGCGGCATCCATCATTCGCGGGAAAAAGTAGTGGACCGAGGAACTCGCACCGACTCCGGTAAACTCGACTTCCAGCGGGACGACGATGCCGCGCCGGGTTTTTAGTTTGGCGACCAAGGCTGGTTTACCGGCTGGGGTAACGGCAAAAGGATCGAAACCTTTGCCGCCAGCGCGTTCGAGCACTGCGGTGACAACGTAGCGGTCTGCCGGAAGACGCGGCGGAGGAGCCTGGAACGCTGCGGCCGGTCTTTCGCCGAGTTCCGCTAGGCGCGCAAAGGCCTGGGCGACAGGAGTGGCTGATTCCCAGCGCACCAGGATGCCGGCCCAAGGTTTGATTAGCGGTGCTGCATCCGTCTGACGGGAAGAATCGACGGGCGCCTCGATTCGCCCTTTCTGCATGCAATTCCCGTTTTGGTCGATGGCATCCGGGTCGCAGTGTTTTGTGCCCGTGGGAATGCTGAAGGCCGCTTCAGTCTCTTTCTCGCCGAGCACCACGATTTCCAACTTGGCCCACGGCGACCTTCGCACCAGCTTCAGGGCTTCCCGAGCGGACCACTGCCGAGAAGGCTTATGCTTCCAGAAATCATCCGAGGGGGCTGCAGAGGGCATCGCGAGGAGCAGACTCACAAGCGGGACAATCGTGCGCCGTGGCAGTGCCAGCAGCCCGCCGCAGCGTGCGAGTGCTCTGCATAACTGAATTATTTCGCTGGTAAACATTTTGCCACAAGCTTTAGGTCTTTCACTCCTTGGCGAGTGGATAGCACTGGAAGGCCCGAGACCCAGCGATTGGATTGTGAAGATGACAAGCAACTGAGTCAAGGCAAATGACAAGGCATCGCAAGCGGGGCGTGTGCTACGCTCAAACGCCGTGAGGATCCTGCGACTTATCTTCTATTCGTGTTTGGCCACGGCCGCTCCCATCGCCCGCGCTGGCGCCGGTGAAAAGACGCCCCTCGGGGATGTTTTTCTCATTACCATCGACACGCTGCGTAGCGACCACGTTGGCTGTTATGGATACCAATGGATCCAAACTCCCACGATAGATCAGCTGGCGAAGCAGGGAATTCGCTTCGCGCAAGCATTCACGCCAAGCCCGATTACGAATACGTCGCACGCCAGCATTCTGACAGGGCTGCTGCCAAGTTCCCACGGGGTGAGCGACTTTGGCGTGCCCTTGACGGCCGATCATTCCACGCTGGCGGAATTACTCGAGAAGCGAGGCTATCAAACGGCGGCATTTATTGGATCCATCATTCTAGACAGCAAGACCTTGGCGCCGGGTCTCGATCGTGGATTCGAATTTTACGATAATTTTCCGGAGAAGACTGAGACGAAATCGCGCTGGGGACGACTTGAGCGCAGGGGCATGGATGTAGTACAGCGGGCAGAGACATGGCTCGATGGGCACCGGACGGGGCCTCATTTCGTTTGGGTGCACTTATATGATCCGCATGATCCCTACGAGCCCCCTCCGCCGTATTCCGAGAAGTACAAGGATCACCTCTACGATGGAGAGATTGCCTTCGCGGATTCGGCGCTGGGTCGCTTCCTCAACTACTTGAAGGAGCAACACTGGTATGAGGGAGCGCTGATCATCGTCGTCGGAGATCACGGGGAAGGATTGGGGGAGCATGGTGAGGACACGCACGGGATTTTTCTCTACGATTCGACAACTCACGTTCCCTTGATTGTGAAGCTGCCCAATGAACAGGAAGCGGACAAAGTGGTCGAAGAACAAGCGCGTACAACAGATATTCTACCCACTATTTTGGAGCTACTCGGCATTCCCGCTCCGGAGAGTCTGGATGGTACTTCACTGAAGTCTGCCTTGCTCGGTACCGAAGCGCCTTCGCGGACCGTTTTGGGGGAGACCGACTATCCGCTGCGTTTTGGATGGGCTCCGTTGCGGTCGGTCAGAAAAGACGCCTTCAAATTCATCGAGGCTCCGCGGCCAGAGTTGTACGATTTGCGGTCTGACCCAGGAGAAATTCGCAACGCCTACGTGCCCTGGGACAGCACGGTGCAGAAACTGCGCAAAGAGCTTGCGAAGGTAAGCGCAAAGGCGGCCGGAAAACCTTCAGCCGCAGCTGTGGCCCCCAGCACAACCGATGAGTTGCGTGCACTCGGATATCTGAGTACGGCAGACGCTCGATCCTCCACCGATGTTCCCGAACCTTCCTTGTTGCCAGATCCCAAAGATAAGGTCGAAGAGCAGAACCTGCTGCATGTGGCGATGATGGCCTCGGAAGATGGGCAAACGGCAAAAGCAAGAACGGCTTTAGAGAAATTACTACGATTGGACAATCGCTCTGAAATTGGACTCTCGCAGCTAGGCCGCCTGGAAATGGAATCAGAAAACTACACAAAGGCTGCCCTTTATCTGGGACGGGCATGCGAGGTAAACCCCCAAAATGCAACCATTGCATACGATTACGGGCGAGCGCTGGAGCTGAGCGGCGTTTTGGTCGGTGCGCGACATGCCTTGCAAGCAAGCTTAAAGCTGAACCCGAAGCAACTCGCCGCTCGGCTCCTGCTGGGGCAGATCTGGCTCAAATCGAATGATCCGAAAGCAGCTGAAGATGAATTTGAAGCGGCGCTTCTCCTGCAACCAGCGAGCGCGGAGGCGCAAATAGGTCTTGCGAGAGCACTGCTCCGTCAAAAGAAGTTTGGCGATGCGGTGGGCTTCCTTGAAGAGAGGACCAAGTCTTCGGGAAACAACGCAGATTTTTTTGAGCTGCTGGCCCAGGCGTATATCGGCGTTGGCAAACCAGGGCCGGCGCAGAGAGCCAAAGACATGGCCAGGAGGATAAGAGCGGGGACAGGACCTCACTGAACGGCCCACAGGGAGGATTTCCGTGCCTTACGGTACAGCACTTTGCTTGGGGTCCAAGAGGGTTGGGGATCTCTTCGGAATAGCTCAGCGATTACTTGTGCACCGCTACTTTGTTTTCGGTGGCGCCGAAGATTTCAGTGAGCACATGCCCGCGCATCTGCTTTGCTTGCTCGAGGCCATAGATGTGCAAAATGGTAGGCGCAATGTCGTACACGCTCGCGCCCAACCCCATCAGCCGGAAGTCACTCTTGATACCCGGCCCCATCGCAAAGAACGAGCCGGGAACGTCATCGCCATCCGCAAAATCGTGCTTGGCAATGACCGGTGTAGTCTTCTCGTGGTCCACGTGTGCGTGAGGATCTTTCTCCTCGAACTCGCGCAGTGGCTTAATGCCGTGGTCAGAAAGGATTAATAAATAGGTGTTGGCGTCGACGTGTTTCAGCACTGTGCCGAGAACCTTGTCGAACGCAATGTACTGGTTCGGAAAGGCATCCTGCCGGACGGCGTTGATGTTCGGATTGTAGCCCACATTGAAAGGCGTAATGGGGTAAAGCCAGTGGCCTGTGCGGTCTTCGCAGGACTGCGCCATGAAAGTAAAGTCAGTGGGATGCTCGGTCAGCAGATAATCAAAGAGCTTCGTCTGTTGCTCCCGAATAAGCTGAACTCTGGCCAGCCATTGGTCGATCACCGCCGCTTCGTGGCCTTTCAAATCAGCGGCCGACGGCATGCGCTCGCAGTCGATGTAGAAATCTCCCACATTTTTTAGTAAGTCGGCTTGCAAGCTCCGGGGATAGACAGCGTCTCCGCCCATCACTTCGCTCAGCTTTGGCGCACAAAGAACACCGTCTTCGCAGTTCTTACCGCGTGTCAACATGCCGCTGATCATGTATCCATTAACGGGCATGACCGGGAAGGTAGCCGGAACGTTGGCCATACCTACGGTGATGCCGTTCTTTGAAAGCATCGACCAGATGGGTTCTTCTTTTAGCATATTGGTATTGGCGGTGATCCCCCCGACAACGAAGCCGGTAACGCCGTGCTCGTCGGGATCGGTGCTGGTGAAGACCGTGGTATAAACACGCGGGCAATTCGGGGCGGAGACGGTGCGCAGCTTTCCATAAGCGCCTTTTTCAATGACGCTGGCCAAATTTGGCATCTGTCCCTTGAGGATGAGCGGACGGATAATGTCCAGCTCCATTCCATTGACACCTACGACGATGACACGCGGCTTAGCCTTGGGGGCACTTTGTCCTTGTCCAAACAGAGGAATCGCCAGCAGAAAAAGGGACACCCATATCACGGAATTTTTTCGGATAACCATAGAACACCCGTTGGATCTGAAAGCGCAAGTATATAGCCGTGAATAAAGCGTGTCCAGGTAAGGGAGCGGCCGACATTAGCGGCCGACTGCGCGGACGCGCTTGGAATCGGACTGAGGGACTCGAGCTCGGATTCTCACGGCTGAGTGGATGTCTTAAACCGTTGAGCCTCAGCGCGTTCGCGCGCGGCATCCGAGGCGCGGCCCAGCTTCTCGTATTCGTCCGCCAGGAAGGAATGCGCCTCGCCGGAATCTGTTTGAACCGCCGCGGCCTTTTCCAGGTAGGGCAGGGCCTCGGCGAAAGTGTCGTTCAAAAAAAGCATGCGCCCCAGAAGCAGGTTTGCGCGGTAATGGTCCGGCTCTCCCTGGAGGACTATGAGCAGGTTCTTGGCTGCTTCCTGAGGCCGTCCAGTGCGGGCATAAATGGAGGCCAAAGAATAGCGGGCGTCGCTCCAATCGGGCCGGTTTTCCACCAGGATTTCGAAATACGTGGCAGCGGCATTCAGATCGCCGGTTTCGTAGAGGCAGATGGCCAGCTCGTACTGCGCCATCAGCGCATCCGGCCGCAGCTCGACGGCTTTATGCAGGGGAGGAATGGCTTTGGCAAAGTTGCCCCTCCGCGAGTAGGCGATGCCCAGGTAATACTGCGCTGCCTGGATTTGCGGGTCTTTGGCCACCACGCGCAGCAGCAGCGGGATAACAGTGGCTTCCTTTCCCTCTTCGATGGCCAGGCTCGCGTCGTGCATATCGTTGGCCACATCGATGCGGTCCTTGGGGTCAATGCTTGTGGGCGGGCTGGTCTTGCCAGAGGCCACGTAGCCCAGCGCGGAGAGCTTTTCCCTGCTCTTTTCGTCAAGTCCGTCCTGCAAGGCCTGAGGCGCCCCTGTACTGATGCGCTTCACGAAATCATCCAACTGGATTGCGAGGCGCACCGCGGCGACGCGGTGGTCCGGATAGAGATTTATCTTCGCGCCAGGGTCTGAGGCCAGATCGTAAAGCTCGGGCAACGGCGCGCGCACGTAAAGCTGGTTACCGATGCGCAGGGAAGCAAGCGGGCTCCACCCGAACGAGCGTTCGGAGTGGTCGCCGGTGGCAAACGAAGGACGGTTTCCGGGGTGCGGATTTCCAATCAGAGGGAGCAGCGAACGGCCCTGCATAGCCGGAGGCGGCGTCTGCCCCAGCGCGTCGAGAAGGGTAGGCGCCAGATCCACCAAGCTCGCCGCGGCCTTGACGCGCTGGCCGACAAAACGCTTGCCGGGAAGTTTGAGGAGCAGGGGTACGTGGATGGTAGCGTCGTAAAGGAAAATGCTGTGGGTCAGTTCGCCGTGGTCGCCCAGGGATTCGCCGTGATCGGCGGCGACAGCGATCAGCGTATTGTCATACAGCCCCTGGTTCCGCAAATAGTCAAGCAGTTTCCCCACAGTAGCATCCACGTAGGCGATACACCCGTTGTAAGGGGCGTTCGGAAACCGGCTGCGGAACGGTTCGGGTGGATTGTAGGGATCGTGCGCGTCCCACAGGTGAAACCACAGAAAAAACGGACTGCCTTGTTGCTGGCCGAGCCATTCGAGTACGTGTCCCAGGGTCACCTCGCCGCGTCGCTGCATGGAAGCCTCGCGGCGCTCCCCGGTCTTCTGCCGGTGAAAGCCTGCGTTGTAGACATCGAAGCCGCGCTCGAATCCGGAGGCAAACCCGTTTTTTGGGTCGAGGATGATGCTGCCGACGAAGGCCCCCGTGTGGTAGCCCTGGGCGTGGAGAGTATCGGGTAGAAAGGGGACGCTTGGAGGCAGGCGATCGCCGAAGTTGCGGATGCCGTGGTACTGCGGATAAGCCCCGGTGAGTATGGTCGCGTGAGAGACAGGCGTAATGGGCGCCTGAGAGTAGGCGTGCTCGAACACCACGCTCTGACTCGCCAGCGCATCCAGTTGCGGCGTCAAACCATGCTTTGAGCCGAGAAAACCCATCCGGTCGGCTCGGACCGTATCCAACGTGATCAGGATAACGTTGGGCTTGTCTGTGGCCGCCGCGGCGAGCGCGGGGAACAGCACGAAGAGGCAAAGGATGCAAGCGCGCCGCATAAAAGAAAAAGGAGTCTGCATTCTAGCAGACTCCCTTTTCGGAACTAAAGCCTTGGAGCCGAAGGAGCCGAAGGTCAGAAAATGAGCTTCACCCCGATTTGCCCAGCCCGCGGGCCGCCCTGGGAGAGGAAGGGGTTGCCCGAGGAGACGTCTGGCGTTTGCGCGTATGTGGAGAAGCTGGTGTTCGGGAAGTTGTCTATCTTTTTCTGAGAAATCGTGGTCCCCGCCGGTAACGTGTTGAAATTAGGATGGTTCAAGAGATTGAAGATCTCAAAGCGAAGCTGGAGGCTGATCCTTTCCGTGATCTTTGTGGTCTTGTTCAGGTTGAAATCCCACTGGACTATATGCGGACCGCGGAAGGCGTTGCGGCCGCAGGTACCGATGGTTCCGTCGGCTGGAATGGCAAATACCGCAGGAACATTGGTGATGGTGGGGCTGTTGGGATCGCTAAACTGGTAGATGGGCTTTCCGATGCAGGCTGGCCTCTGGTAGGAGAGGTCCTGCCCGGAGTTATCCGCGCCGCTCGAGAGCAGCGCGGTCCACGGCCGCCCGCTGGCGTAGGTGGCGACGCTCCCAATCTGCCAACCGTCTCCCAAGCGGCCCACTGCGCTCCATTTCGGGAAGTCGTACCCGATGCCCGTGTTGAAGTTCCTCCGAATATCCGTGTCGCAGGGGCCCTGGTTACTTCTGGGATTGTACGGATTCTCCGCGATCGGAAGCGTAGACGAACCGCCGCGATTGACGGAATTGGTGTCGATGCAGTTCGACCAGGTGAAGTTGACGATGGTGTTGAGCCCGTGCCAATTGCGCTGCCGGTAGGTGACCTGCATAGAGTTGTAGCGAGAATAGCCGCCGTTGGTGAGCTGGTTGATGTACTTGAATGTAGGCACACCGCCAGTCTGGAAAACCGAGTCAAACGGCCGGTTGCAATTGAGAGAAGTGGGATTGTTAGCGCTCATCGGACGGCCGGTCAGCTGTCCGTACGGATCGCCAGTCGCGGGGTTGATCAAGTCGCTCCAGCAGCCGATCGGACGTAGATTCAGTTGGCGGTTCAGGAGCATGTCCGTGCCATGAGCGCCAACGTAGCTGACCGTGAGGACATTATTCGGGAACAGTTCGTGCTGGATGGTGGCGTCGTAGTATTGGATTCTTGGCGTCCGCAAAGGGGAAACCGTCCCGAATACGTTGAAGGGCGGCGTGCCCGTAGGATTGGCGCCATAAGTTTGGAAGGCCGTAGTCGGATTCGGGCTGCCTGGCTGCGGGCCGATGCAAACCCAGTCGGGAGACTGGGTGTTGACCGCAGGGTTGTAGCACGTATTGGGCGCAAATGCTTCGAAAAGAGTCGATAGGTTCGTGCCCAAGCTCGCGTTCCCATCGGCGGTGACCGAGAAGACCCCTAAGTCGGAATTGGTAAAGGCGCCAGCGCGCGCTCCCTGATAGAGGTAAGGGGCGAGGATGGCTGCAAAATTCGCCACGTCGTATGCCATGGTGTAACCAACTCGGAAAGCTGTCTTGCCGTTACCGAAGATGTCCCAAGCCAGTCCGGCGCGGGGCCCAAAATCATGCAGGTCCAGGTCATAAAGACGGGTGATCCCTTTGCCTAACTGGACCAGACCTTGGTTTGGGAAAAAATTGGAGCCACGATTGCCAGTTTCACCAAGCGCCCCGTTCAGATCCCAGCGCAGGCCGTAGCTGACGGTCACGCGCGGCGTCGCCTTCCACTCATCCTGGAAAAAGAGTCCAAGAGAAGGTTGGTAGATGTGGCGTGTAGTATCGCCGAAAGAGCGCGCAGCCCGATCCAGCCGGCCAAGCAGCATTTGCGTGAGGACAACGTCGTAGCCGGGGATCGGAATGTTATTCGCTGGGTCCGCGGCCGTAAATTCGTTGGCTCCCTGGAAACTGAAGAGGCCCGTCCGGGCGCGGTTCCGCAGGCTGCCGGTCGACGCGCGCTGATAGTTACCACCGAATTTGAACGTGTGGTTGCCTTTGATCCAGGTAGTATGGGCCGACACATCGTAGGTCTGAGTGGGGCGGGTGCTGAGCGGGTAGCCCTGGATGCCGCCGATGTTCCCATAGGTCACACTGCTGGCATAAACAGGCGGCACGCCGAAGTCTGCGGGGCTCAGCGGACCCGTGTCGATGCCCAGGCTCAGAGGATCAACCTTGTTATTCGGCGCCAGGATCTGGGAGAAGCGTGACCAGCTGAAGCGGACATCGAGGATCTTGTTGGCAGCAATGTTGTAGATCCAATTGCCGCCGGCAAACTGCACACGCGTGGGCACAACGCTGTTAAATCCGTCTGCGCTCAGGCCGCTTCCGGCTGCCGGGGGAATCGTATAGCCGAAGGCGGGACCAGACTGCACGCTGTCCGCATAAAGATAGCGGCCCGAAACACTCATTTTGCTGTTCAACTTGTGGTCGATCTTGACAATAAAGCTGCCGGGAAGGGTGTTGATGTCGGGAAGCAACACGGTTTGCGTAAACCCTCCGGGTTGCACAGTTGCGCTGGCGGCCGCGGGAGTACACTGGACAGTGCCGCCCGCGCCATCTGAACATGGGTAATACTTCAACAGGGCCAAGCCTGCAGAGTTCATCGGCAGATTATTTGTATTGGTGACGATAGGATTGCCGGTCCCGGCGTCAATCGGGCAAGAGGCTGTATTCCCGGGCGTGCAGTTGAAAAAGTTTGTCACCGCCTGGAGGTCGCCCTGAGTCGGCAGGATCACGTTGTAAGGAGCCAGTGACTTGTTTCGTTGCGCTTCGAAGTTGACGAAGAAAAAGGTTCGGTCCTTGATGATGGGGCCGCCCAGCGTGCCCCCATAATTATGATTGTGGTAGGCTGTCCTTGTGGACGAGAAAAAGTTGTTTGCATTGAGCCAGTCGTAGTCGCCAAAGTAGAAAGCCGTTCCGTGGAACTGGTTGGTGCCGCTCTTCAACGTCACGTTGATGGCCGCCCCGCCCTTGACACCGTTCTCAGCAGTAGGCAATTGCTGGACCGTATATTCCCCAATCGAGTCGTTGCCGAGAAGCGCGGAAGGAACCCCCAGGAGTCCGGGCTGGCCGACCAGCTCGTTGCCGTAAAAGCGGTCGTTATTGGGCACGCCGTCGATCATATAGTTGTTGGTGCTCGTCCGCTGTCCGTTGATGCTGACGTCCATAAAGCCCCCGCCCGGGGAGCGCTGCACGCCCGGTGTGAGGCCGAGAATGGATTTGAAGTCGCGGCCTTCGGTGGGCAGATCCAGGATGGCCGTGGTGTCCACGTCGGTGTTCACGCCTGGCGAGTAGTCCACCAGCGGCGTGGCCGCCTCAACCGTCACTGTTTCCGCCTTCTCACCCACCTGGAGCGCGAAATCTTTCTTGATGGTAATCCCGACTGCGACGTCTGCGCCGCTAAGGGACGTCTTGAACCCTTGTGCCGAAACACTCAGGTTATACAAGCACGGCGGAAGGTTCGACAGGACGTAACTCCCCGAATTACCAGTTGTCGCGGTACGCGACGCGTTCGTCGCGGTGCATGTCGCGGTGACGGTCGCCCCGGGCACAGCCGCCCCGGACGGATCGGTCACCGTTCCCGTGATTTCGCCGGTGATGATCTGCGCCGATAACAAGGAAGCATAAGAAAGAAGACCCAACGCGAATACGTTGAAAATACGAACGTGCTGAAGCTTAGACATACGCCCCACCCCGTGGGTTTTTGTGCCCCCAGTCACTCCCAAATGTGATTTATCGGGCATTCTATTCCGATCCTGCCTCTTGTCAACAACAATTCAAAGTCAATTCAAATCTGCAAAGTCCCATGAATCCTCACCGAAGACGCAGACCCCGCAACGGAGAACTTGTATCCGCGCGGCGGTTGATCCGGTTGTGCAAAGCCAGGGATGAGAGACAAACTTTTGACTTCGGTGAATCAGTGCTTCGGCATATCCTTTGCACTTGTAGGTGACAGCCATGAAAAATGCGGTCCTGGCTTTGTTAGTCTGCGCTCTTCCTTCGATTGCCGCGGCGCAGCTCACAGCGGTCCGCGCAGGGCGTCTGGTCGATCCGGATTCCGGCACGGTCCTCACCGACCAGGTCGTCGTTGTTGCTGGCGGGAAGATTCAGGCCGTGGGCAAGGGCTTGGCGATTCCGGCGGGGGCTAAGGTTATCGATCTATCCGACAAGACAGTGCTGCCGGGTTTCATCGACTGCCACACGCACTTGGCGGACGGCAAAGGGCTGGAGAACGGGGACCCTTTCAACGTGCTCAAGAAGACGGCGTCGCAAGTCGTGCTGGAGTCGGTGCCGAATGCGCGGGCAACGCTGCACTCCGGGTTCACGACTGTTCGGGATGTGGGAACCTACCGGGCACTGAACGATGTCGCGCTGCGCGACGCAATCGCCGAAGGAGATATCATCGGTCCACGCATGTATGTGGCGGGGGCCTACATCACCATTACGGGCGGCGCCGGAGCTATGACCGGCCAGGCGCCCGATATCCGACTGCCGTGGGATTTGCATTACGGGGAAGCGAACAGTCCGTGGGAAGTGCGGCAGAAGGTACGGCTGCTGGCGCATGACGGGGTGGACCACATTAAGGTGCTTTCGACCGGAGCGGTGCTGACACACGGGAGCAGCCCAAAGGCCACGGAGTTCACGCCGGAAGAACTACAGGCGGCCGTGGAGGAAGCGCGGAATTTTGGACTGCGGGTGGAAGCGCATGCGCACAATCCGGAGGGAATCAAGAACGCGATTCGAGCGGGTGTAGCGTCGGTGGAGCACGCGACACTGATTGACGACGAGGGAATCGCGCTGGCGAAGAAGAACGGCACCTATCTGGACATGGACATCTACGACGAAGAGTGCATCCAGGAAGCGGGTAGGAAGGGAACCATCCCAGTCGATTTTCTGGAACACGATCGCCAATTGGGCGAGAAGCAACGAGAGAACTTCCGTAAGGCGGTGCAGGCGGGGGTGAAAATGGCGTTCGGCACCGATCTGGGAGTGTGCCCGTACGGGACCAGTCCGAAACAGTTTGCTTTCATGGTCAAGTACGGGATGACACCGATGCAGGCGATCCAGGCGGCGACGTCGAATGCGGCCGACCTGCTCGGGCATTCGGATGTGATCGGGTCAATCAAGCCAGGAAAGTCTGCGGACATGGTGGCGGTAAGCGGAGACCCGCTGAAAGACATCAAGTTGCTGGAGGACGTCGAGTTCGTAATGAAAGAAGGCAAAGTGTACAAGGAGCGAGGAATTGTCGCGTGCCCGCAATGAAGGTAATGGTGTGAACGCACCTATTATAGGTGCGAGAACTGGACCAGCGGATGCAGCGAATTCCGCTTAAAGGCTGCACACGGTTTTTCCCGGGAACGTACAACTGCCCGGTAGTCTACAGCCTTGTTACGGTTTTGCGTCCGGATACTCCAGCCGGTAAAGCGGTTCGAGCCCCGTCTTCTTCAGCAGCTCTACGACCTCCGCAGGCGAAAGCCTCCGCCCCGGGGGTTCGTCAGCATTGGCGAACTGATAGCCAATCACCGCCATCATTGCCGTATGCATTCCCAACAGGCTTGGATGAATCCTTTCAAACGTATCCACAATCGTGTGGTGCCGCACGTCATAATCGCCGCGTTCGACGAGCAGGGCGTAGGCCGGCACACCGGCCACCATGAAGGATTCGTGATCTGAGTCAAAGTCCGCGTTCAAGGACACGCCGTCGGCACCTAGTGGCGCAAGCGGCTTGAGCAACTTCTTCGTCGCGCTTTCCAGGTCCTGGCGGCCGTTTAACTGCAAGCCCAGTGGCTGCTGCGCGCCGGAGTCTGTGTTGATCATCGCCCGAATGTTGTTCAGCTCCCCCTTATGCTGCTCCACATAAGCTCGCGAACCGTTAGCCAGTTGCTCTTCACCTGAAAAAAACACAAATCGAATGGTGTGCTTGGGACGGACATGGAGCGCTTTCAAAACCCGCGCCGCTTCGAGCACCGTGGCGACTCCTGCTCCATTATCGTTGGCGCCCTGTGCGGGATCCCAGGAATCGAAATGTGCTGTCAGCAGCACCATCTCGTGGCCTTCCCATCCCTCAATGTCTGCAACCACGTTGCGTTCGCGTCCTGGGCCGCGGTCAAACGGATTTTCAATGTCCAAACGTACTTTCACGGGTCCCTTGGCCAGCAATCGCCGGAGCAGTGCTGCATCTTCTCTCGCAATGGACAGAATTGGCAGAGGTCCTCGGGGATAGAATCCAAACGCCGACGTGTACAACATGCGGTCTGGCTTGTCCGAAACAATGAACATGGCCGCCGCACCGGCCTGCGACATTTGCCTCGCAATCATGAGGCGTGATCCAGCGTACGCAGAGGAAACGCCGCTGCTTTGCTGGTCGACGATAACTGCAGCGCCCTGAACCTTCTCCGGCAAGGGCGAACGGCCTGGGCCGAACGTCCCGAAATCCACAACCGGCACTTCGATCGGGCCAGGCGTCCCCGGAACCCATCCATACGAGCCGATGTAAAGGGAGCGATGCACGGGAGAAATCACTTCGCCCGTCGCCCGCCCATGCCGCCAGAGCGAACCTAGTTCGTATTCCTCGAAGTGCGCATTATTCAGTCCCGCTTCTTTGAGTGCCTTGAGAATGAGTTCGGCTGTTGCTTGGGATTCCGGGCTGCCCGTGATCCTTCCTCCGACTGTGTCAGTCAGCGTTTCGAGGAAAGCCGACGCGCCACCACGCGTCATTGCATAACCCACGATCCTCGCGATTTCCTCCTCCGCCTTTGCTGTATCGTCGGGCCTGAGCGTAACCGATTGCGCCGAACAGGTTGCCACCCACCCCAGCAATACAACGATGGCCGCGGAAAGATGACGCATCTTGTCCTCCTCAAAGGTTTTCCAGAGAGCCGCTTCTACGCGCGCTTCAGCAATGCGAGACGATTCGCTCCAGAGCCCGCGAACAGTTCGTCCTCGGGCTGTCTCAGTAGCGCCGTGTGCTAGCCTGATCTGGGCGTGGACGCTACCGGAAATTTTTTGCGACCGCCGATTACCTGTGCCTTGCTCGGAATACCGAGCACATACCGGGGAAGGCGTGATAGTATCCCGCCCCGGAGGTTCACAGAATGAACATTTTGGAGGCGTTGAAAAGCGAAGCGTCAAAGCTACAAAAGCAGTTGAACAGTGTCAACTCAGCCATCGGAATCTTGGGCGGAAAGAACGGCGTCGGTCGCGTCAAGGGTGGCAAGAAACGGCGCTTGTCTGCAAGCGCGAGAGCCAGAATAGCGAGAGCGCAGAGGGCGCGGTGGGCGAAGGTGAGAGCCGCAAGGAAGAATGCCTAAAGCCGCCATTCGTCGCTGAAGCTTACGTCGGTAGGCGATTTTGAGTGTCGTATGATTCCATGCGCGGAGCCAGGGGCAGATGGCCCTCATCGGTGCAAGAAGCGGGAGAGCAGTTCAAGCAACAAGATGAGAACTCCCACGCTACGCACGAGTGTACTCCGGAATCCGACCTCACGCTCGCCAGTAGTTTTCCGCTTTAGCCGAAAAAGCAGGTAGCATTTGAGCACAAGGAGGAACGCTGCAGACACGGTGGCCCATAGCCAGACTGGGGTGCTGGGGGGCACTATAAAAAGAGAGATGAGGACTCCTGGTTGACTTTTCTCCATCGTCTTGCGGCAGGAGAAAGCGAAATGAAAGCCTGGATGCTAACCTTGGTCAGCGTCGTCGTCGGGTTCGGCGATATCGATACCCACTTCGTCCCGGAGCCAGACGATCCAGTCATCGCGTATGCCAGGCAGCCCACCACCGACCCTGTTGCAGTCTTGAACCGTGAGATTGAGGCGGGAAAGGTTCGACTACGATTTGACGGCGAGCAAGGCTACTTGCGGTCGGCCCTCGATGCGCTTCGCGTGCCCATCGAGTCACAGATGGTGGTCTTCTCAAAAACCAGCGTTCAAGCACAACGAATAAACCCACAGAACCCACGCACACTTTTTTTCAACGATTCTGTCGTGATTGGTTGGGTCCGTGGTGGCTTTATCGAAGTAGCCGCACAAGACCCTCGGCAAGGCGTCATTTTCTACGTGCTGGACCAGACGCCTGTGGAGAAACCGCAATTCATGCGCCACAACGACTGCTTGACCTGCCACAACTCCAGTAACGCGATGAATGTTCCCGGCATGTTGGTTCGTAGCCAATTCACGGCGCCTAATGGCACAACGATGCCGTGGCTCGGCAACTACGTTTCCGACCATCGCAGCCCATTGTCGGAACGTTGGGGTGGGTGGTACGTTACGGGCAAGACGGGCGCGATTCGGCACATGGGCAATGCCGTCGTTACCAATGGAAGCAACCCCGAATCTCCGGTGATAGATCAAACTCTCCACTTGGCATCACTCGCCGGGCGGTTCGATACCAATGCCTATCTTTCCGAATATAGTGACATAGTTGCGCTAATGGTTTTCGAACACCAAATGCACATGATGAATTTGTTGACACGCATCGGCTGGCAGACGCGATTTCTTCTGCGAAATGGGAACGCACATGATATTAAAATGAATGGTCTGGGTGACTCGGCAAAGGACCTCGTGGACTACATGTTGTTTGTCGATGAAGAGCCGCTGCTAAATAAGGTCGAAGGTACATCGGGGTTTGTGGAGAAGTTTTCCGACGAAGGGCCGCGAGACAAGCGCGGACGGTCGTTGCGCCAATTCGATCTCGAACACTACCTGATGCGGTATCCGTGCAGCTACATGATCTATTCGGAGGCATTCGAGGCGTTGCCTTCTGAAGCAAAGGACGCAGTTTACCATCGGCTATGGCTAGTCCTGTCGGGAGCGGTGACGGGCGCAAAGTATGCACGTCTTTCGCGTACGGATCGACAGGTGGTATTGGAAATCCTGCGCGAGACCAAGAAGGGACTGCCTGACTATTTCGCCGGGGACCTGACGGTCTCACCTTGACTTTCGCTAGAGCCTGATTATTCGCCGTCCATGTGGAGGCTAGTACCTAAGATTAAAGTAAAACCCGCATTTATGACGCAGGCGCCGCTGTCACCTGCACCCCATGCGTCTCTGGACCGCCTGCGGAAGCGTTCGAGCCGTGACCCTGTTCAGATATGTTCTTTGGCGAACGACTCTCTCGGGAAATGCCCCCACACCGGCCCTGATACTTCGCGACCGACAAGGTGTTGACACACTCCGTCTGCAAGTTGCGTCGTGCCATGGGAGACGACATGCGTAAACCACGCGCTTGTGAATGCTACGGACGGATTCCGTTAGGTCACGATATGTTTCTTCTCCGGCCCGAGATTTCGACCTTCGCTGAAAAGTACAGGCAGCGGCACGCAGCGATTGACTTCCCGGATTACCAATCCAGAACTCAGCAGTGGGAAGTGTTTGGACTACACGCTCAGAACCGCAAGACGAGGAAAAGCGGCTCGGTACAAACGATCATCCAAGGTCAGAAGCCGGAACCCATGATGCAATGCGTGAGCTCCGATGAGGAAGTCGGCAAGAATTCGGCGCGGGCCGGAGTCCAGCTGTTTTCTTCGGCGAGCAACGTACTGTTGGAAGGCACGGCCCGCAGCGCGCCAGGTGGCTTCATTGAGATTCCAGTCCACCGCGATGCCTGTTTCTTTGCAGAAGGAATCAAGGAAGGCTTCCGACCTACCGGGCGCGGCGAGTAGCTCCGCGAAGACCGGCGCAGCAACAACTAGACTGCCCCGATCCAAAGCGGTATCAAGCGCCGAACGAGCCTGAGTGTTCAGAGTGTCGTCCTTATTCCAGAGGGCGACGAGAACATTGCTGTCAATCGCGGTGGTCATCGTCCGCGCAGCTTGCGAACCCATCGCACAACTGCCTTCTTCCCACTGGCAATGCCCGGGCTCCCGATGCCGCGATATTTTTCGAATGGGCTCTTGGCTCGCACAGGCCAGACGCGGACGCCCACTCTATCCCTCTCGAAAAGCAATTTGTCACCGGGCCGAACCCCTAGTGCGCGTCGAATTTCGTGCGGAACCGTAATCTGTCCTTTGCTTGTGATGCGCGCTGCCTTCTTCATGACAAGTTCCCTGTTCCTTACTATACCAGATCGCTCCTTACCTGGGTAACGTCAACGTGTTAGGATGTGTTAGGAACCAGCAAATGCTCACACTTGACATAAGTCGCGATCAAGAAATCGCGTGAGGCATCACCATTTCCCGATGCTACTCGCCGGATTTCTCAGCGAGCGTTTCGATCACAGCGATATTCTGCAGAAGAGTCTGAAATCTACGGCGCACAGAACTTCACAACACAGGTACTAGCGGCAAGTCTGCGGCACCCCATGCACGTGGTCGATGCGCCAAGTTGGGCTCGCATATAGCCACGGTGCCGTTCAAGGTGTCCGAGCAGTTCTTCGCGCATCCGCTGACAGATCGCGGTTCGGACGCGTTCTTGGAGGATTGGGAAAAGTCCCGCCCCGTGGTGGACGAAATTATCCACCCGCCAAAGCGCACAAGTCCAAACGGTAAACTGCTGAGCTCGTTCACTGCACGCAAAGAAAATCCTGAAGGGAAAACAGAGGGCTACAAATGTCGGAATCAAGCTATCCAGAAGCGTCGAAAGAACTTGCCAGCAAAACGGCGCGAACTCGCTCCCAGTATCCAAGCCGCATTGCAAACATTCAGCAAAGCGGACTTTACCGACGGTGCTTTGCCCGCTAAGACCAAACAGCTCATTGCGGTTGCCGTCGCGCACGTGACTCAGTCTCCATACTGCATTCAGGGCCACACAAAAACCGCGCTGCGGCATGGCGCTACGCAGCAGGAAATTGTGGAAGCGATTTGGGTCGCAGCCGAAATGAGAGCGGGCGGAGCCTATGCGCATTCGCCGATATCGCTCACGGCTATGGACGAACAACACGGTCAGGCTCCGGTCACGGCCTAACGGCATGGGAGGAAGTCGATTGACGGGCAGAACCACGGGAAGTACCATCACGCGAAGCGCAGTGTGCCAGCCCATAAGCTTATTGGGAGGGGGGGCTATGGCATCACCTAATCAACGCTTGGTTCAACCTGCCACGAAGAGTGAAGCTGACCTGGGCATTAGTTTCGATGGTCTCATCTCTCAGGCAGCCCTTTCTACTGCCCTCGTGTCCGTCTTTCGCGGCAAGTTTTGCGATGCGATCCTGCCGAATCGGAAAGCGACGACATTCAACAAGGAACAGGTCATTTACGAGGTGGGTGACCAGGAACGGACGTTCTTCTTTCTGCAGGACGGATTTGTAAAAGTAGGAACGGTTACTTCCGACGGTCACGAATTAATCTACGACGTGCGAAAGGGTGGAGACGTTGTCGGCGAACTCTGCGCATCCGAGCCGCGCCGCCCGGATCGCGCCGTAGCACTGGAGCAGACGGACGCCGTTCCGGTGCCATACCAGGACGTGATGGAGGTCGTGCGAAAACAACCGGATTTGCTGGAGCGACTAGTTGACGTGTTTTGCCGGGCTCTCACGAAGCGTATGCGCAAGTAAACACGCTGGCGGTGGATGACACTTGCGCTGCTCAAGTTGAACTCAGTCGTGGGAGTGACCGGCTTCTTCAATGTTCAGGGAACCTTGCGGAGTGTGGGAATTCAATGCGCCTTTTGCCATTCGACGGTGGATAACTCGCTGGCACCCGGCATTGGGCAGCGTCTTGACGGATGGCCAAATCGAGACTTGAACGTCGGAGCTGTTGTGTCCCTCGCTCCCAATTTGACGCCGTTCACAGATTTGCTCGGCGTGGATGCCAACACGGTGAAGTCGGTACTGGCGACCTGGGGTCCGGGTTGCTATGACGCAGAACTGAATAAAGATGGAAAAGGCCCTGCGCCCAGACGGGAAACGGGCCTGCACGCTGATCCCGCCGGCGTTCGGGCTGGCCGGTGTCAACTTGCATACGTGGACCGGCTTTGGCTCCGTGCCTTACTGGAATGCTTATGTTGGGGTGACTCAGATGCATGGTTCCGGCACCTTCTTCGACGCCAGACTCAGTGATCCCACGCAGTATCCGCTCGCTGCAAAAGATGGGTCATACAACACGCGAGGTGTGCCGGACCTGGTTACTTCGAAGCTGCCTGCTCTGCACTTCTACCAGTTGGCGATCCCCGCACCGAAGCCACCAGCCGGCAGCTTCGATGAAGACGCAGCGGCTCGTGGCAAAGAAATCTTCAACGGCCAAGGAAAATGCTCGACCTGCCGCATACCTCCGCTCTATACGGAACCCGGAAACAATGTTCATGCGCCGAGCGAGATTGGCGTGGATTCCTTCCAGGCTGACCGCCCGCCGACGCACATGTACCGTACGTCTCCCTTAAAGGGACTGTGGGGACACACGAACGGGGGCTTCTACCACGATGGACGTTTTGCAACGCTCAACGATGTGATCCAGCACTATAATAGCTTCCTCGGACTCGGTCTCACCGACCAGCAGGTGCACGACCTGGTCGAATATCTGAAGTCGCTGTAGCGCATAGCAACGACGTTAGCAGCCTTTGATTAAGCGGCTGCTGGTTAGGAACGTAACCGACTAGCCTAAGAGAAAGCGGCCTGGAAAGTACGATTCTGGAGTACCGCAGACAGGCGAGGAGAACATCGATGTTGACAATGGCAGCTGTGCTCATTGCGGTTGCGGCGCTCGGCGGAATTACATTGGCGACACTGCACCTTCGTCAGAAAGGGCTTCCAATGGCCCGCTTCCGAGACTATACCTATACGGATAAGCTCTTTGCAAAACATGGTATGAAGAGTGTTGGCTACTGGACGGCACTGGACGAGCCCGTGAAAAGCAGCACGTTCTTTTACATTCTAGAGCATCCGAGCCGCGAGGCGGCGGCCGCGAACTGGCAAGCCTTCCAGGACGATCTGGAATGGAAGACCGTGAAAGCCAAGTCCGAAGAACATGGCAAACTGGTCGAGAAAATTGATTCGACCTTCTTGACGCTGACCGATTTTTCCCCGCTTCCACGGATCTGAGACCAGGCTCCCTTATGGCTCGGTGCAGTTCCTCAGAGCGGGATAAGATTTTCCCGTCTTTTGCAGGGATCAAGCTATCTGGTCTTCCGATGTTTCTTGTGCGGATGGTGTTTGGTAGCGCCGCGCTTGGTCTCAGGAGTCTTCGCTGGAGCTACTGACGGGAGATCTGAATTAAAAGTGTCCGCTATCATCTTCCAACTGCCGTCCGACCGCTTCTTCCAAACCGCCATATCCTTGCCGTGGTCGGCGATCGGCTGGCCGTTGGGACCCTCAAGAGCCAGCTGGTAGGTATAGATTGTATACGCAAGATCACCTGCCCGCCCGACTTCCAATTTGTCGATCTGCCAATTGATATTGAAGCCCGGGCTGCCGATCAGCTTCTCCCAGCCCGCCCGGATCGCGGCTTTGCCATTTACCATCGGGGCATTGGGCGGAAGCCAGGAGCCATCCTCCGCATAGTTGGCGACTGCACCGTCAACATCCTTTGCTTGCGCTGCTTTCAGTGTCGCGGCATCCGCCTCGCGAATGGCACGCTCGTCCTGAGCGCGCGTATCCGCTGTTTCTCGCTGGCAACCGGAGCCGAAACAGACCGAAAATGCCAGTATCAGTGCTGATCGATGGCAGCTCATGTGGGCTCCTCCGCGGGGGAACAACGGCAAAGGCTACACCTAAGCTGAATTGAGGTCTAGCCTAGTCTAGTTTCTGTTTAGTTTCTGTCGCGACTCAACTCACGCTCCTGCAACAGATTGGCGCAGCCGGAAAGGCGGCGGGAGCTTAGAAACTTAAATCGAATCGCTGTTCAAAAAATCAGGGGAGCCAGCGATGTGCAAGGAGGCTCGCTGACTCCCCGCGCCTGGTGAGTCGTCTTCACAAATCTCCGCTATGCCAGCGGCATTGGAAAGTCTACGGCTATGCCCCCATCGTGTCTGTCAGCCGCTGACAAAAACTGGTGTGGGAATTTTGCTGACATTGGTTCTGCGGGATATCCACGGACCAAAATCATGGGCGGCGCGACAGCGGCTCAAGCCTTCGCGTTTCACGCTTTCGTTGATTGCGATCTCCTGCCAAATCAATCGCGGCGCGGGCGCGAACCGCGTCACGCAACTCTTCGATTTGCCGGACCATTCGACCTCCCCGTTGCGTTCCGCGTTCCTTCGCTGCTTCTAGACTGCCTTTTTGAATTGAGTACCGCCGTGGAAGATGTAAGCGTTTTTGTCCAGCCGCGTGATTTCGGCCTCATATATCTCACCAGTCGCGCCGAAGCGGAGTCCACTCGGCGTGACGGCGATCATGGCAGACCTTCGCTGAACAACTCGTAAAACGCTGCCCACGCAACTTCCGCGCCCCTGAGCGAGCATCACGGCCAGGTCGAGAGTGTAGTAGCCCTCGGAATCTTGCTTGCGGAAAGCATCCGTCAAATTGTTTTTCACGAGGTCAATTCACTCGTGGGGAATGTCTGTTTCCATGCCTCGGCCTTGGGTCGTCAGATACGCCAATTGCTCCGGGTTGTCCATGCGCGACCGCAAGTATGTCAGGCGATTTAGGCATGCGTGGGGCCTCCCCCGTTCGGCGTCTCGCTGCTTTGTTCTGCGTCCTACTGGTGTTGCTTCTGGCATTGACAGAGAACGGCGCTATCCACCCGTACGTCATCCTCGTTATTTTGTGCCTTTTGATTGCGATTTTGGCTGTTGCTGCAGCGCCCCACCTAGACGAGCAAAATCATGCCCAGCAAGGCTTAAATAGCTTCCTGTTTTTTCGCCGCGACCTCCTCCAGAACAGTAAACCCATCGGCAGCCGCCGTTCGGCGGCCTTGACGCACACAACTCTGTACTCGCAGCGGCGAGGTGCACTCGCTAGCAGATTCGGGTGATTCCACATCTGGGCCGGAGGGCGTGTCCATGAAGCGCAAATGGCTAAAAGTGCTTATGTTAGCGATGATGGCGGGCGCATCATTCGGCAGTCCAATGAACCCAAAAGAAATCGAAGACCTCATGCACGTCATGAACCAGACAAGAATTGAATTCACCGTGCCTGATGAAGACGACAACGGAGAGGGAGGCAAGACAGGTACTCACCAGGAGACCATGAATCATCTCTTTGAACCGTGGAACGGACCTCGCTAAACTCGTTTTTCAGATGCGGAGGTAAAACCATGAACGGACGAATACTCGTAGGTCTCTTTCTCTGCTCTCTTTTCCTCGTTGTCGGTGGAGACGCACAAAGTCCCGATATTCCGTTCTCCGGTTATATGCGCGCCGATGGAGAGAAGCCAATTTGGGCGTTGGAATTCATTAAAGTGCAGCCTGAAAATTTCGCCGTGGCGATGCAGTACTTGGACGACCACTGGATGCGCGTCCGAGCCGAAGCTAAACGCCAGGGTGCAGTTCTCGACTATCACCTCATCTCAAACGCGGGAATCGTAACTCCGGGCCACAAGGCTTGGGACCAAGACTCAATTGTATTGCTGACGAAAGACAAGAATATGGATGCCTTCATGGACAGCCAACACGCCTCCCGTCTGGCAGCCAATGGGTTCCGGTATGGGTATGGAGTGCTGCAGCCGGTGGAAGACCTTTTCGAACAGTTGAATACCCAAGTATTCGTGGAAGAGCCGGACACAAGCACCGGGTTCAAGCTTCTCACCAAGCAGTAGGGCTTCGGCCTTCACGCAGGCTTATTTGCGGGGGAGCCGCGTGCGCACGAGCTTCGTTCATCCAGTCGATGCCGCCATAACCTTACGCACAATGCGGCCCTGTTGAATGAAATAAGTTTCCGAAAACATGTATGTTCTAAAGCTTTGGCATTCCCATGGCCATGATAAGCCAAGGCTGAGGGAAACCCGTCAAGTCCCGTCACATAATGCGATAATGCCGACGACAATCCGATTGAAGAGGGCGAAATCCTGCCTCCTGGCGCGCTGGATGGCGAGGCTCCCGACCAACAAAGGCTCACGGAACCCAGCGGTCACGAAGGCGCGAGTTTTGAGCATCCTACCACCAGCAATGAGTCGCTCGCCATGCAAGCGGTGTGTGGGCAACGTGCCCCTTCACGGAGACCGCATTCGTCCGCATTCTCTCTAGCCCTGTATCACGAGGAAAGCGCCATGAAGAGGCCGAAGGAACGACCCTTTTCAAAAGAATACAAAGAAAGAATAATTTGGGTTGCCAAACCTACCCTCAGTTTCGATACACTCGGCGTGACGCCATGTCCACGCTCTCGCGACGCGACCTGATCAAAACGGCCCTCTCTGGAGTCACGGCAGCTTCCCTTCCGCTTCCGTCTTCGGGGAACGGGGAGCGGCAGAGCGCTCCAGTCCAGCGCAAAGGTCGAATCCGTCAATCGGTGGCCCGCTGGTGCTACAAAGATATTCCCCTCGACAAGCTGTGTGCTTACGGCGCAGAAATTGGCTTGAAAGCCGTGGACCTCCTCAATCCGGACGAATACGAAGTACCCGCTCGCTACGGCTTGGTTTGCAGTATGGGTTATGCTTCTGGCGGCGATATTGCGAACGCACTGAACCGCGTCGAGAACCACGCCAAAATCGAAGAAGGCTTTCGCAAATACATTCCGCTGGCGGCCAAGGCTGGCGTGCCGAACGTTATTACGTTTTCCGGAAACCGCAACGGCATGTCCGACGAGGAAGGGGCAAAAAATACCATTGTGGGGCTCAATCGCGTGAAAAAAATTGGGGAAAATCACGGCGTCACAATCTGCCTGGAACTCCTCAACAGCAAGGTGAATCACAAAGACTATATGTGCGACCGCACCGCATGGGGCGCCGAAGTGGTACAAGCCGTCAACTCGCCACGCGTCAAGCTGTTGTATGACATCTATCACATGCAGATCATGGAAGGAGATCTGATCAGCACTATCCAGAAAAATATCGAGTGGATCGCGCACTTCCATACTGGGGGAGTTCCCGGGCGACACGAACTCGATGGCACCCAAGAAGTCGAGTGGGATGGGGTGATGCGCGGCATCGCCGCTACGAACTTTCGCGGGTATGTGGCCCACGAATTTGTGCCGTCGCGCGATCCGCTCTCTTCTCTTCGCCAAGCCGTGGATCTCTGCGACGTTTAGTGGCGTTTCTCGACTCCCATCACCCAAACGACGCTGGCGCCGGTGTCCTAGATCCTCCCCTCCCTTCACAACCTCCACCCGGCCCTATCCCCAGCGCTTCAGCCTCTTTGTTGCTTCGCATCTTCGGCGGTCTGCTTCTCGCTGGACTGGCCACAGAGATTTTGTTTTCGCTTTTCGGCCGGCACTGAACTTTGCGGATTTCTTGCCGTCCAACGCAATGGCGTCATGTATTTGGTATTTGACAAACGCGTACGTAGATGGGTGACCCCAGTTTAAGCCTTGGTGCTCGTGGTGCTCCACGGTAAATTTGTTCTAACGGATGACCGCAGTATGATCGATTGGGGAGCGTTCGGGGCGCCAAGGCGCGTGGATTGCGATGATTTGTACCGTCAGCCGCAGACAGCTCTTCAGCATCGCAGAATTTCGCTCTGCGTTCGGCCAGCGGTCAGGGAAGAAGAAGTTGCAATGGTCCGGTGAGGACGCCTAGCCGCTGTGGGAGGCACAAGAGTTTTCAGTCATCCGCAGGTAGTCGAAGACCAAGCGCACGTTGCGCGTGAGTTGTCGCATTTTCTGCGCCACACTTCCTGAGCCTTTGGATTTGATCACACTGATGGCGAAACGGCGTAACCTGGTCATATTTTCCGGGCCGTGACCGGTGCGGATGCGACTGCGGTCTTCATCATAGTTCCAGTCGATGATGTAGTGACAACTGTTCTCAATGGCCCAGTGACCGCGGTTGACTTTGAGAACCTGATGCGAGCCGGCTTGTTGGGGGGTCCGACTGGTGATGCCGTAGGCAATGTCCAGAGTGCTTTCTCCAGTCTTTTTCTTCGTGACGTGCCGCTCGATGACGAAAGCTTGGGCCACGTGAGGAAAGTTGAGGTAATCGTTCAGCTCCGTGGTGGTCCAGATCTTGCGGGTTTCCACTCGTCCGTGATCCGGGGGCGTATGCTCCACGAAATGCGCTTCCCCACGATCTTGAAAATAGAGTTTCAGATCTTCCAGAACTCCCGGCTGATTGCCTTTGACGGTGAAATGGTAATGCGCCTTGCGCTTGGTGACCAAATAGTCGGCCAGCTCGCGCTGCGTCAGCAGGGCATCGGCACTGACCTCCTTGCCCTCAATGGCGATGGCTTCGAGCAGTGGGATGGCGGTCTTGATCTCGTTGGTGCGTTTGACTTCTTCCTTTTCCTTACCCGCTACAGGCAAGGTGCCCACTTTTTTTGAGTGTAGCAAGTTTTGGTCTGATGACCGACGACGCTCATAACATGAGTTTGCTGGCCCTGCTCATCCAGGGCGTTGCACATGGTCTTGCCGTCGATGGCCAGACTCTCATCCCCTGCGCCATAGCGTTCGTTCCAGCATTGCAAGGCGCGATCCAGATCGGCGGGCGTGACGCGGAT